>Ga0187892_10005667_pt1 | contig 19386 bp, 21 predicted proteins | sample MA1701073metaG_FD_139345 | JGI IMG/M metagenome (GOLD analysis project Ga0187892, IMG submission 139345) | Bio-ooze microbial communities from a basaltic lava cave in the Kipuka Kanohina Cave System on the Island of Hawaii, USA - MA170107-3 metaG ...
TCGGCGTGACCGTCGCCGGCAAGACGTTGACGTCGCAGGTCGTCAAGCTGCGGCGGCAGCGCGCGCCGATAGGACAGATTCCCTGGAAATACCGCGACCATGCGGGTTTCGTGGCCTATGCGCCGGTCGAAGCACCCGAGATCGCCATCGCTGTCGTCGTCGAGCACGCCGAAGCCGGCGGCGGCAAGATCGCGGCACCTGTCGCCCACGACATCCTCGAAACATATTTCCGACTAAAGGAAGCTCGCCAGAATACGACCTATGCTGAAGTTCGATCGCCGGCTGATCTCGCACTTTGATTGGCCTCTTCTGTTGGTGACGTTGCTGCTCATCGGTTGCGGTTTGGCAACCGTGCTGAGCGCGACGCATTCGAACGAAATGCTCGTCAGCCATCTGTTCGTTCGCCAAGCTTCGTGGGCAGGGGTCGGCTTGATCGCGATGCTCTGCGCCCTGGCGTTCGACTACCACTGGCTCGAGCGCTACGGCTACGTCGTGTACGGGGGAGCGATATCTCTACTCGTGCTAACGGCCATCATCGGTTCGAGCGCCGGCGGTGCACAACGGTGGCTGTCGCTCGGCCCGGTGGCAGTCCAGCCTTCAGAATTCGCCAAGATCCCGATCCTGGTCGCCGTCGTCGCCTACGTGCACCGCATGGTAGCCGACCGCGCTCTAGCGACGGGCTCACTGATCGTTCCGGCGCTGCTGCTCGTTGTGCCCGTCGCTCTGATCTTGCGGCAACCGGATCTGGGCACAGCACTCAGTATCTGCGGTCTCGTCGGTGTCACGCTCCTGGTCTCGGGGATTCGCACGCGCCTCGTCGTCGGTCTGGCGATCCTGGCAGCGCTCACTGGACCGTATCTGTGGACGCACTTGAAGCCGTACCAGCAGGAGCGGGTGCTCACGTTCCTTGATCCGCAGAGTGATCCGCTCGGCTCGGGCTATCACATCATTCAATCGAAGATCGCCATCGGTTCGGGAATGTTTTCGGGCAAGGGGTACATGCGCGGCACGCAGAACCAGCTGAACTTCCTTCCGGAGCAGCACACGGATTTCATCTTCTCAGTGTTCGCCGAGGAATGGGGCTTCATCGGTGCGTGCGTCGTGATCTCGCTCTACGCCATGCTTCTGCTGCGCTGCTTCGTCATCGCCGTACGCGCAAAGGATGCCTTCGGGCTGCTGTTGGCCTGTGGGCTCACGGCGATGATCTTCTGTCAGGTACTGATCAACATGGCGATGGCTACAGGATCATTGCCGGTCGTCGGCATCACCTTGCCGTTCTTCAGCTACGGCGGCTCCTCGCTGCTGGTCAGCATGGCCGCGATTGGCTTGTTGATGAACATCAGCATGCGGCGCTTTACGTTCTGAGGCGCACCGCGTGCCTCCGAATAAGCGCCGGCGTCGCTCGCGCAAGCCAGCCGCTGGGTCCGATCGCGAACGTTTCAACAAAGCCCTACTGGCAACCGCTGCCAAGCTCACCTCCGAAGAGATCTCTCTGGGCGATCTGAAGGTCGCGACTTCGACCATGCGCGAGATGGAGCGTGCGTTTCGCATGTTCAGGCCGTACGCCGACCGTCGCAAGATCAGCACCTTCGGTTCAGCGCGCACACGTGTCGGCGACGCCGTCTTCACTTTGGCGGAGGAGTTTGCCCGCCGCATCGCGGACGCGGGCTTCATGATCATCACCGGGGCCGGGCCCGGGATCATGCAAGCTTGCCAACAAGGCGCCGGCCGCGAGCGCAGCTTCGGCGTCAACATCCGATTGCCGTTCGAACAGAGCGCCAACCCCGTCATCCACGGCGATCCGAAGCTGGCCACCTTTCGTTACTTCTTCACCCGCAAGCTCTTCTTCCTCAAGGAAGCGGATGCCGTCGTCCTCTTCCCGGGCGGCTTCGGCACCCACGACGAGGGCTTCGAAACCCTGACGTTGCTGCAGACCGGAAAGACCCGGCCAATCCCTCTCGTTCTCCTCGATCGCCCCGGTGGAACCTACTGGAAGACCTGGCAGCGCTACGTCGAAGATCACATCTTGCGGCGCGCCATGATCGATCCGGATGACTTGAATCTGTATCTGGTCACCAACAGTATCGACACGGCGGTCGATGAGATCGTCGGCTACTACCGCGTCTACCATTCGTCGCGCTTCGTCCGCGACCATCTGGTCATTCGCATGCTACGACAGCTTCCCGACGACTACGTCGAACTGCTCGAACAGGAGTTCCGAGACATCATCGTGCGCGGCCGCTTGCGTCAGCGGGAGGCGTTCACCGCCGAGGAAGGTGAACCGCAGCTTGCGGGTCTGCCGCGCCTGGTGTTCCGTTTCAAGCGGATGAACTTCGGCCGCCTGCGAATGCTGATCAATCGGATCAACGATGCTCCGGTGGTCTAGCTGTATGGACCGCCGCGTGTCTTGCTATCTGGTATCGCGTATCTGGTATCTACCGGGATCAGAGCGCACCCCACTAGATACGAGATACTAGATACGAGATACATCTCTTCTGGAGGTAACGAACCAAATGACCCGTGGACCCTTCTTCGAAGACTTCGAGCCTGGTCAGGTCATCAAGCACTGGCCCGGCCGAACCATCCGGGATTTCGACGATACCTGGTTCACGTTGATGACGATGAACTCGAATCCAATTCATTTCGACGATCACTACGCCAGCACCCTGCAACACGGACAATGTTTAGTGAACGGCTTGCTCGTTTTCTCGATTGCCGTCGGCATGAGCGTCCGCGATATCAGCCAGAGCGCTTTGGCCAATCTCGAGTACGAATCCGTCCGTCATCTGGGACCGACGTTCCACGGCGATACGATCTACGCGGAAACCGAAATCCTCGAAAAAACTCCCTCGAAGTCGAAGGACGACCGCGGCGTCCTCTACGTCGAAACCCGCGCGTGGAACCAGAAGGACGAACAGATCCTTTGCTTCCGCCGCCGCGTCATGATTCCGCGCCGCGCCTGACGGAGGCGAATTTGCCTGCCAAGTTCGCCTACGTCGACGGCACTGCGGTGCACTACGTCTACCGCGGACGCACGACGCTGCCGGGTGTCGTCCCCGACTTCGGGAAAGGCGAGCTGCTCGTATTCCTGCACGACGCGGGGGGCAACGCCGGACTGTTTCAGCGGGTCATGCCGCTGCTCGACCAGCACAGTACCCTCGCCTTCGATTTCCCCGCGCACGGCCGCTCCGGCGGAACGACCGGCCTCGAGAGCATCGAGGCGTGCACCTCTTTCTTCGCCTCTCTGGTTCGCGCAATGGGCTTGCGGCCCGCGGTATTGATCGGCCACGGCATGGGTGCCGCGGTGGCGTTGCGCGTGGCCTGCGCATACCCGGAAACGATTCGCGCTTTGGTCCTTGTCGCCGCCGTCGCTCAATTCGATGTGTCCAGGGACGTATTGGATACCTGGCGCAGCGTCATGCACGGGCGCATGCCGCAGCCGTTTACAACCGATGGATTCTCGCCGAAGACCGATTTCGCCGTCATGCGCGAAGCATGGGGAGAGCAAGTGAAAACCGATCCGCGCGTACGCTACTCTGATCTGGTGGCGTGCGCCGGGCATGATAGCGGCGTCGATCTCTCACGCATCACCGCACCGGCACTGCTGGTTAGCGGAAATGACGACCGGCTTGCGACCTCCGCCGGCGCAGCGCAGCTGCAAGCCAGAATCGGCGGCGCCAAGCTGGTAACCATCGCCGATGCCGGACACATGCTAGCGCTCGAAAAACCCTCGGAGCTCGCCGCCGAAATCAAGACCTTCTTGTCCGACCTGTCGGACAAGTCAGACAATTCGGACACGTCGGACAAGCCCTAGCCATGCCCTTTCCCCGCAAGGTCGCGATCGTCGGCGCCTACGAACACCCGACCCGCTGGGCTCCGGACAAGACCATGTTTCAGATCCATGCCGAAAGCGCTCGCGGCGCGCTCGAAGATGCCGGGTTGAGGCTCGCCGACGTCGATGGTTACTGCACCTCGGGTGTCGGCCCGATCGGCGCGCTCGCGATGGCCGAGCATCTCAACCTGCAGCCGCGGTACGTGGATTCGACCTCGATCGGCGGCTCGTCGTTCGTCGCGCATGTCACACACGCAGCCGCGGCCATTTCCGCGGGTCTGTCCGAGGTCGTCTTGATCACCTACGGCAGCACTGCATCGTCCGACCGCTTTGCAGTCGGTACCGGCGGCGGGTTTGCCGGCGATCCACCCGACTATTTCGAAGCTCCCTTCGGGCCGACCGTCGTCGGCTCATACGCCCTCGTTGCTCAGCGCCACATGCACGAGTACGGCACCAGGCCCGAGCAGCTCGCCGAAATCGCGGTCACCATTCGACGCCACGCCGCGCTCAATCCGGCGGCGAAGTTCCGTGATCCGATCAGCATCGACGATGTCCTCGCTTCACGTGTGGTTTCATCGCCTCTGCACCTGCTCGACTGCTGCATCATCACCGACGGCGGTGGCGCCGTCGTCGTCACGTCGGAGGAACGCGCACGCGATCTGAAACAAAATCCGATAGCCATCCTTGGCGGCTCCGAAGCGCTTTGCCACACCGCCGCCGGCAAGCGCGATCTGACACGGATCGCCGCAGCTCAATCCGGACCGCGGGCGATGCAGATGGCCGGTGTAACTCAGGCCGACATCGACATGTGCATGATCTACGATTCGTTCACCATCACGGTGCTGACGACTTTGGAAGACCTGGGCTTTTGCAAGAAGGGCGAAGGTGGCGCGTTCGTCGAGAACGGCCGCATCGGTCTCGGCGGGCAGCTGCCCGTCAACACCGACGGTGGCGGTCTATCGTCGAATCATCCCGGGATGCGCGGCATGTTCCTGCTCATCGAAGCAGTCAAGCAGCTTCGCGGCGAATGTGGCCCACGGCAGGTGAAGGACTGCGGCATCGCGCTTTGTCACGGTACCGGCGGCATGCTCGGGCTGCGCCACAGCGGCGCCACCGTGGTACTGGCGCGCAACTAGGAAGAGGCAAATGGCCGACGACAAGAACGAGAAGCGCTACGCCAAACCGCTGCCGCGGATCGATGAAGAATCGAAGGGCTTCTGGGAGGCTGTCCAACGACACGAGCTCTACATCCAGCGCTGTGGTGCCTGTGGCACTGCGCGCTACTACCCGCGCGCACTCTGCCCGCACTGTCTGAGTAGCGACACGCAGTGGCTGCTTTCGTCGGGCAGGGGCACGGTGTACACCTATACCGTGACACAGCAGAACCAAGCGCCGGGCTTTCGCGATTCGCTGCCGTACGTGCTCGCCTACGTCGAGCTCGACGAAGGTGTCCGCATGTTGACGAATATCGTCGATTGCGGACCCGAAGCGGTGAAAATCGGCATGGCGGTCGAAGCTGTGTTCGAAGACGTGACTCCCGAAGCAACACTCCCGAAGTTCAAACCGCTAACTTCCAACCGTTGAACGGCACGATGATTCTCGATTTGCATACCCATTCGGAAGCCTCCGAAGACAGTCGTGCGCCGGTCGAGACGTACCTCAAATGGCTGGCGCGCAAGCGCGATCTGTTGCCGATCGACGGAATCGTCCTTACCGAGCACCGGCAATGGAATCCGAACGTCGACTACCGGCATCTCGAAGACCAGTACGGAATCCTGATCCTGCGCGGCGCCGAGGTGGAGACCGACTACGGACACATTCTTCTCTACGGCGTCAACGACGACATTGCCGGCCGCTTCGACTTCACCAACGTACGACTTCCGGCGCAAGAAGTAATCTCGGAAGTGAGTCGTTTGGGTGGGATCGCGGTGCCGTGTCATCCCGGCCGGCCCACCATCGGACTTTGGGAGCACTATCAGACCAAGCCGAAGCTAGAGGACGTGGTAGCGGTCGAGGCCCTCAACGGTGGCAGCCGCAGGGGCGAGAACGAACGCGTGCAGGAGCTGATCGACCAGCACGGATACCACGGCTTCGGCGGCAGCGACTCCCATCTCGTGAGTCTGATCGGCGTTTGCGCGACCGAGTTCGACGAAGACGTCCGCGACATCGATCATCTCGTACAGGCGCTTCATCGCGGCTGCTATCGCGCTGTCGATTTTCGCCCGCGTCTAGTCGCCGCGCGCGACGGCAACGCCGCCTGATGCGGAGCCACCCTTGACGGGATCGACAAAGAAGCCGCGCGGCGCCGTCCTGCTCGACCTCGATCGCTCAGTGGTCGGTTCCGAGTTCGACAGGACGGTGCTCGATCCGGTGACCGCGGACGAGATCCGAGAGTACGCATCGTTCACCGGCGAACCCGTAGGTGTGAACAAAGCCGGCATCATGACGGCGCCGGCGAGTTTCGTGCTGCGTATGCGCGGCAAGCGATTCATGCCGCGCAATCTACCCGACCTCGGGCGATCCGGTTTTGACGCCGGCAAGGACATCGAGATCCTCGGAGACGTGCATCCGGGAGACGTGCTCACCACCGTGAGCACAGTTCATGATCTGTACGAAAAGACGGGGCGAAGCGGCGCAATGACGTTCTTGGTGCTGCGCTCCGTGATCACCAACCAGAAAGGAGAGCGAGTCGCCGTCATCGACCAGCGGATGATGTTCCGCTGATCGTCGCTCACACGTCGCGATGGCCTCCCCCAAGACCCACAAGAACGACCTCGACGTCGGCAACGATCTGCTGCGCCTGCGGATTACACTCAGCAGCGAGCAGGTGCGTGGTTACGCCGTCGCGGCGCGCATGCCGGGTGGCCGCTTCGAGAGTGACGCGGCCGCGCAACGTGAAGGCTTGCCGGGTCAGATTGTTCCGGGAAACTTGAGCATCGCGTTGTTCTGTCGACTGATCGCCGAATCGCTGCCCGGGGCGAAGCTGCAGCGATTGAACGCGACCTTCCGCGGTATCGTGCGCCCAGGTGAGCCGTTGTCGCTACACGGAGTGGTGACCGAACGCCGCGAAGAGACGAGTGGTGTGTTCCTCGAATGCGATCTCGTGCTGGAAAGCACGGAAGGTGAACGCCGGGTGACCGGTACGGCAACGGTTCTGCTCTGACCGCCGCCGCAGTCCCAGCTGCGCGGTCTAACGTCCCGCTTCGTCTTCCTGGATGCGCGCGGCTTTACCGGCCCGATCGCGCAGGTAATACAGCTTGGCGCGCCGGACCATGCCGCGGCTTTGGATTTCGATCTTCTCGAGCCGAGGTGAATGTAGCGGAAAGGTACGCTCCACACCGACGCCGTAGGAGACTTTGCGGACCGTGAAGCTCTCGCGATTGCCGCCGCCCCGGCGGCCGATCACGACACCCTCGAAGATCTGGGTTCGCTCCTTCTCACCTTCGATGACGCGGACGTGCACTCGGACCGTATCGCCGGGCTTGAAAGAGGGAATATCGGCTTTGAGCTGCTCGCGTTCGATAGCGTCGATGACGTTCATATTCCTATCACCTCTACGAGAACCGAGGATCCAGGAGTGCACGGTAGGGCGAAGCGCCCGCGCCGCATGACCAAGATCCTCATTCAGGGGAAGAAAGTTCTTACCTTGCGGCACGCAATCGGTCAAGGATGATGGCGGCGGCGGACCTTACCGAGAGGTGATTGTAGTCGGTGGGTCCGACTACCGGCTCGAGGACGACATCGGCGCGTTGCATGATCTCCGGCGCCAGGCCCCAGCCGGTTCCCAACACGATCAAGTGGTGAGTTTTCGACTCGGCCAGGTTGCACCTCAGGGTCGCAAAGGGGGTGCGGTTCGGTCCCGGGCGGGCCGATGTCATCACCAGGACCGGGCGGTCACCGAACTCCCGTTCGACGGCGATCATCGTCGTATCGAGATCTTGCTCGAGCCGCACCAATCCGAGGGCATCCTTGCGGGTCAGGTTGTACGTGCTGCCGTAACCGGTTTCCCAATGGTCCATGATTTTTTCCGCCAACAATCGCAGCGGCTTCACCGGTGTCGCGACGTAGAATCGCTTTACACCGTAGGTGCGGGCGGAGCGCGCGATGTCATGGATATCCATGTTGGTCAGCGCGCTGGTGACAATCTGACCGTTCTTGTCGAGAACCGGGTAGTGAATGAGAGCGAGAGAGACGTCAGCCATCACGACCCGACTGCAGGCTGGCGAGGAATGCGCGATCGTCGTCACTGAGGTCTGCTTTCTCCAAAAGATCGGGACGCGTCTCGAAGGTTCGACGCAACGACTCACGCCGCCGCCAGCGCGCGATCGCACGGTGATCGCCGGAGAGCAAGATCTCCGGTACCTCGACGCCGCGAAAGGTCGGCGGTCGGGTGTATTGTGGATATTCCAGAAGATCGCCGGCGAATGATTCGTCGACAGCGGATTCCTCACAGCCAAGGACGCCTGGGATGAGCCGGCTGACCGAGTCGATGACGACTAACGCACCGATCTCTCCGCCCGACAAAACGAAGTCGCCGACCGAGATCTCCTCGTCGACGTAAGCGCGGACACGTTCATCGACACCCTCGTAGCGGCCGCAGACGAGAACAAGACTCTCCAGAGCAGCGAGTTCGCGAACACGCTTCTGGTTCAGCACATTTCCTCTCGGTGTCAGCAGGATGCGCCAGGGCTTGCCAGCGATCGATTCGAGAGCACTGACGACAGGCTCGGGTTTCATCACCATTCCCTGGCCGCCGCCATACGGCGCGTCATCTGTTACGTGGTGCTTGTCAGTAGTGAAGTTGCGGATGTTGACCAGATCGAACTGCAATGCGCCGCGCTCCTGGCCCTTCTGCAACATCGTCGCCGAAAGCACCGAGGTGAATGCCTCCGGGAAGAGCGTGAGGATGTGGAAACGCATCGTCATACCTGTGTGGTCCTTTTAGGGCCGCAACGCTTTTCGTTGCAAAGGGTGCAGCTTTCTTCGATGGTGTCGGCGAAGCTCGCCCGCTCGGATGAAGCAACGCCCGCAGGCCAATCAGGCCAGAATCTCAGACGCTGGCAGGAAGGACGATAGCTCGGCGCGCACCCAGCGCATCTGGCTAGTCCTCGTGGTCGCCGCATTGCCGCGGCTCTGGGCGGCGATCTGGGATCAGGGGATCTTTTGGCCCGACGAGATCTTCCAGTCGCTCGAGCAGGCGCATCGCTTCGCCTTCGGCTACGGCTTTGTTCCCTGGGAGTTTCAAGAAGGGGCGCGCTCCTGGGTTTTCCCCGGAGTGTTGGGACTCTTCTGGAAGGCAATCGCTGCGATCGGCGTCGAAAGTGCGCCGCTACTGATCGTTTCCGCCAAGTTGGTGATGGTGGCGTTGGCCCTGGTCGCTGTCTATGCCTCGATGCGAATGGGCGAGACTCTCGGTGGGCAGGAGGCGGCGCTGCTCAGCGGCATCCTCGTCGCTCTCTTCCCGCCATCGATCGTCTACGGCAGCCGGTGCATGAGCGAAATGGCGAGCGGTCCGCTTTGCCTGGTTGCCGCACTGCTCGCTCTCGATACGAATCGCAACAGACTCGTCCTCGCCGGTGCCCTGGCCGCGTTGACCATCTATCTGCGTTATCAAAACGGCCTGATTGCCGTCGGCTTGCTCGTTTGGCTGTTCGCTCAGCGCCGTCGCAACGATGCGCTCGCCTTCGCCACTGGTGCGCTGATCATCGGCATGGCCGGTGGGCTGCTGGATCACTTCACGTGGGGCACGCCCTTCCACTCTTTTTTCTCCTACATGCAATTCAATCTCATCGAGGGTCGCTCCGCCGAATTCGGAGTCGAGCCATTCACCTACTACTTCGAAGTGTTCTGGAGCGCAGTTGGAATATCGATCATTGTCGTGGCGATTGGACTGTGGGAAAGCGCCCGAGTCGCGCCTGGGCTCCTCGCCGTCGTTCTGGTGTACGTCGTGGCGCACATATTGGTGGCGCACAAGGAGCTGCGCTTCATGATGCCGATCGTCCCGCTGCTGCTGACGCTGAGCGGCGTCGGGCTGGCGCAGTTCTTCGGCCGTCGACTGACCGGGCATGAAGTGAAGCGCGCGCGAGGCAGGCGGAGAAATGAGACAGCGCCCGCGCCGGTGCGTCAGCCGGTGTGGGTAGTCGCCGCCCTCCTTGCGATCGCCATGGGATGGAGATCGGCGTACGCGAGCTTCGACGATCTCGGGCAGCACGACCGCGCCCCGTTCTCGGGCGCGCAACCCTTATGGCACACGCAGGAGCCAGCCAATCGCCTGCTCTGGGTTGCGGGTAGCCGGCCGGACCTTTGTGGATTGGGCTTGCTAGGCTACGGGCCGGTGTGGACCGGCGGTTATGCCTACCTCCATCGCGACGTCCCGATTCTCTGGGCAACGCCCGAGGAGGCACTCGCCCAGGAGCATCTGGGTAGGCTGGGAGCGTCAACGAACTACGTTCTGACGCGCGCCGATCTCACGTTACCGGTGGAGTATGAGACCGTGACGACCGTTGGCGACGCGAGGTTGGCACGCCGCGCCGGCGACTGTGCGCCACCGCCGGAGTCGTACACGCGTTTGTTTCCAAAGTGAGGACCAGGATGATCGGTGATCAGCGGTCGGCACTCGGCTGGCGCTCTGTCGCCTTCTGTTGGAGGGAGAGAGCGACCCGCAGGTTGTGTTGTGCATCGGCGTAGGTCGGGTTGAGACGAATAGCCTCCTGAAGATGGGCGATACCTTCCGGCAACTGTCCGGACTCGGCCAAGGCGGTGCCGAGATTCTGGTGCGCAACCGAATAGTCGGGCGCCTGCTGCACAGCTTGCCGATACTGTTCGATCGCTTCCTCTAGTTGGCCACTGTCGCGCAACGCATTACCGAGATTGTTGTGAGCTTCCGGAAAATCGGGCCTGAGACGCAGCGCTTCGCGGCAATGCCCGATCGCTTCAGCGAAGCGGCCGGTGTCGCGCAGAGTACTGCAAAAGTTGCTGCGCGCGTCCGGAAAATCAGCATGCAGCCGCAGCGCCTGTTCGTAGTGCTCGATCGCCTCAGGGAAACGCCGGGCTTCAGAAAGCACACCGCCGAGGTTGCCGTGCGCCAGCCACGAGTTGGGATTTTTCGTCAACGTCGCCTGATACAGCGTCATGGCATCGGCATAGAGACTGTTTTGCCGCCAAGTGAGCATGGTAAGCACGGCGACTAGACTGGCCGCCATCACCGTCGGTACATACCCGCCGGCCCGGCGTTGCCAAACACTCCAGCCGGCTGCCACCAATGTCGTTACTGCGATCAGAGCGACGTGCTGATAGTGGTCGGCCACCAGCGAGTGCTCCATGAACGCGACATCGGTAAAACCCAAGACCGGTATCAACGTCGCGCCGAAGTAGCCCCAGGCGAAGAGCAGCGGCCTGCCCCATCGCGTGCGAAACCACCACAGGACGACGGTGACGGCGACGGCCGCAAGCAGCGGCAGCCACCAGATCAGCTCACTCGCCCGGACATCCCACTGCGGGTAGATGAAGTTCAGGTCCAGCGGCAAGATTGCCTTGAAAAGATAGAACCAGATCGCGGCGGCAGCGCCCAACAAACGCTCGACTGTACCGACGTCGCGAAACTCGACATGCATTCCGTGCTTTTGAAACCATACGTTGACCAGCACGAGGACGATCGCCACAGCCCAAAATGGCGCTGTCCGCATGAGGTCGCGACTGGTGAGCGGACGCGTCCACAGGACGAGGCCGAGGAGGACGACGGGAAGAATCGCCACCGAGCCTTTGCTCAACATCGCCAGGACGAAGGCAGCGAGGCTTGACCAGTACCACCGCGCTGCATTGCGCACCGGCGTGGTGCCCTCGGCTTTCAGATACAGAAAGATTGCGAGCAGAAAGAAGAATAACGCCAGAACGCTCTTGCACTGCGAAATCCACGCGACGGATTCGACGTTCACCGGATGGACGGCAAACAGCAGCCCCGCCAAAAAGGCCCCAGGGATCAGGAGTCTCGCGAGGATTGTCCAAATGAGCAGGGCGGCACCGACATGCAGGGCGAGATTGGTGACGTGGTAGCCCGTCGGCTGCATGCCCCACAGGCGCCACTGCAGCCAGAACGTGGTGTTGAATATCGGCCAGTAGTCGATGGGTTCGGTAGTAAACCATATTCTGTAGAGGCCATCCGGCGCCTGGATCAGGCGATTGGCGGTGAGCAGCATGTCGTCGTCGAGAATGAAGCCGCCTCGCAACGACGGAAAGTAGGCGACAAAGGCCGCGGCGATGATGAGCACCAGTCCGGCAGCGGCGCGGCGATCGCGGCGCCGCTCCAGTTTCACCAAGGGCGGCCGCGCAGCGCGCTTGATCTTGTCGCGTTGAGCCACCGGTCGTTGACGCCGCCTATTCCAACAATCCTGGCAGCGGTTCGACCACCAGGCAGTGGTGCGGTCGGTCCAGCTGTTTGATCACGTCGGCGATCATCGGGATGAGGTATTCCCGCGCGCCGTGGCGCACGACGCAGATGTCGTTGCTGCCGACGGCGAGAACTTCGGCGACCGTTCCCAAGAGCTCGCCGGTCGTGGTGACGACTTTCATGCCAACCAGCTCGAAGTGGTAGATCTCGTCCGGCCCCGCCGGCGGCAAGTCGTCCTTGCAAACATACACATCGGCACCGACGAGGGTTTCCGCCTGCTCGATCGAGTTGCAGCCTTCCAGGATCACGAGCTGGACGCGTTTGTGCGGACGCACTGACAAGACCTGGTGACATGTTTCGTCGCCATTGCGGCGCAGGATCACCTGTGCGCCGGGTTGAATCGAGGTGGAGTCGGGATTGAAGAGTTGAAGGCGCAGCTCGCCGCGTAGCCCGTGAGTGGTTACGACGCGGCCGACTGCGATCAGTTCCTGGTCGCGCATCGCCTCACCTGGGTTTCCGCCGCGACCAGCGCTTCAGCGGCAGCGGGGAGTCGGTTACTTTTCTTCGATGATCTCGAGCACAACCTTGCGGTTGGCTCGAGATGCCGCCGCGTTGACGATCGTGCGGATCGATTTGGCGGTGCGGCCTTGCTTGCCGATGATACGGCCAAGATCTTCCTTGGCGACTTTGAGCTCGAGGATCGACGCGGTTTCCCCCTCCGTCTCTCTGACTTCGACTGCGTCCGGTTGATTGACGAGGGCCCGGGCCAAGTACTCAACGAGCTGCTTCATGATCAGCCCTCCGTGGAAGTGGCTGCCGGCGCCTCCTTGGATTTGTCGAGTGACGAAGTGAGAATGCCACTGCGTTTGATCAACTGGGAAACGGTCAACGTCGGCTGCGCCCCTTTTTGCAGCCAGCGGTTCAGCTTCTCAGCCTCGATCTTCAGCGGAGTCTTGTCACTTGGATCATAGACCCCGATCTGCTCCAGGCTGCGTCGATCACTCGGCGTCCGGCTGTTGGTAACAACGATGCGGTAGTAGGGGCGTTTTTTGCCCCCGTGTCTGGCGAGTCGGATCTTGGTTGCCATAATCGAAACCTACTCCTCTCCTTTGGTGTCAGCAATGCCAATTCTGACGGTCTGGTCACATCGGCAGGCCGCGCAAAAGGCCGCGTCCCCCGAGTTTTGTCACATGTTTCATCATTTTCTTGGTCTGCTGGAACTGCTTCAGAAATCGATTAACTTCGGCCACACTCGTACCGCTGCCGTCGGCGATACGCTTGCGGCGGCTGCCGTTGAGAATCAGATGGTTGTTGCGCTCCTGCCTGGTCATCGAGCCGATGATCGCTTCGATGCGCTTGAGCTCTCCTTCGGCGTCCCCCATGTCCATCCCTTTGGTGAGCTTCTTCATGCCGGGGATCATCGCCATCAGCTCGCCCATCGAGCCCATCTTGCGCACGACGCGCAACTGGTCGCGGAAGTCTTCGAGCGTGAACTCGTTGCGCCGCATTTTCTTCTGCAGCGCCTCGGCCTGCTTCGCGTCGAACGCCGCTTCGGCCTTCTCGATCAGAGTCAGCATGTCGCCCATGCCGAGAATGCGCCGTGACATGCGTTCCGGATGGAACGCCTCGAGCGCATCGAGCTTCTCGCCAGTGCCGACGAACAGGATCGGCGCGCCGCTGACCGCACGCACCGACAACGCCGCACCGCCGCGCGCATCGCCGTCGAGCTTGGTCATGACAATACCGGTCAAGCCGATGCGATCGTGGAACCCCTTGGCGACGTTGACGGCGTCTTGACCGGTCATCGCATCGACGACCAACAGGATCGCGTGCGGTTTGATCGCGTCCTTGAGCTGAACCAGCTCCTCCATCAACTCTTCATTGACCTGCAAACGACCGGCGGTGTCGATAAGGACGACGTCGTGCCCGTGGTTCCTGGCGAACGTCATCGCGTCTTTGGAGAGAGCGATCGGATCGGCGCCCGTCTGCGATGGGTGAACCGGACAGTCGACCTGCGCCGCCAGCAAATTCAGTTGTTCGACGGCGGCTGGCCGATACACGTCTGCGGGAACCAGATAGGGAGAACGCTTGAGATCGTTCTTTAGGAGGCGCGCAAGCTTGCCGACCGACGTGGTCTTGCCGGAACCGTTGAGGCCGACCATCAGAATCGGGACAGGTGGGGTCGCCGACAGATTCAGCTTCGTCGTCGTGCCGCCCATGAGCTCGGTGAGCTCGCGGTCGACAATGCGGATGAACTGTTGTTCGGGGGTGAGGCTACCCAGGACTTCCTGACCAATGGCTTTGGCGCGCACGCGCTGGGTGAAGTCCTGCACCACCTGAAAGTGCACGTCGGCTTCGAGGAGCGCCAGGCGCACTTCACGCACAGCGTCGTCGATATTGCGTTCCGTGATCTTGCCGAGCCCAGCCAGGCGGCGAACCGTCTGGTCGAGCTTTTCCGTCAGGGTATCGAACATCTTCTCCGCGCCCGCCTAAGCCGGCGCACACAGGGTTGGAAAGGGGAGAAGCTATAGAACCGCCCTCGCCTTGTCAACGAATGGGGCGTGCAGCAGGCCCCTGGAGTAGCGGAGCTTTCAGCTTGATCCGACCGCCCCGGTTCGCCGCATCGCGCGAAACGCCTGGCTCAGCATTCGCGTCCGCGGCCCGGCTTTGGCGTTGCCGACGCGGTCCTCGGCAATGCCGACTACCGGCAGGATCTCGACTACGGACGAAGTGAGGAACGCTTCGTTCGCTTGTATCAGCTCGCGTACCGAGATGGCTCGTTCCCGCAGATGCACCCCCCGATCCCGGGCAAGCTTCATGACCAGAGCACGGGTGACCCCCGGAAGCATTCCTTCCTTCGGCGTCCAAAGTTCGTCGCCCTTCCAAACAAAGAGGTTTGCCGTCGTCGCCTCCAACACCCGTCCCTTGTGGTCGGTGAACAGACCGTCGTAGGCACCGGCACGCGTCGCGACTGCCTTGGCCAGAATTCCCGGCAGATAGTTCAGGGTCTTGTGCGCGGCCAGAAACGGATCGCGACAAAACGGCACGGTCACCAAACGGACGCCGCGACGCTGCAAAGACGCGATCGTCGGATCGACTTTCCCCGCCGTGATCATCAGCGTCGGTCTCGGCTGCCGCGGCATCGCGAGGCCGCGCGGCGCCGGCCCGCGGGTCAATGTGATCCGTATCCAAGCATCACTGCGTTCCAAGCCGTTGCGGCGAAGCACCTTGCCGATCGCCGGCAACCACTCGACCGCCGGCACGGGAATCTCGAGAAACTCCGCCGACGCCGTCAGACGCTCGATGTGCCGATCGAGTGCAAACGGCCGTCCGCCGTAGGCCCGAACTGTTTCCAGCAACCCGTCAGCGTACAAACCACGGTCGAAGACGCTGATGCGCGCCGACTCGCCAGCGACGAAGGCGCCGTCCAGATACACGACTCCCGACGACTTCATGCGGCCTTTGCACGCAATACGTTCAGAAACGGCTGCGCCTTGAGAAGAGTCTCCTCGTACTCGCGCTGAGGATCGGAGTCGGCGACGATGCCGCCGCCCGCATGGTAGGTCACCTGCGACGGACTCACGATCGCGGTGCGAATCGCAATGTTGAACGTCGCTTTACCGCAATCGTCCAGGAAACCAATGCTGCCGGTATAAAAGCCGCGATGGACGGGTTCGATCTCGTCGATGATCTCCATCGCGCGGATTTTCGGTGCGCCGGTGATCGATCCGCCGGGAAAGGTTGCCCGCAGGATCTCGGCCAGCGGAACGTCGGCAGCGACCTCGCCGCTGACTTGCGAAACCAGATGATGCAGCGTCGGAAAACTCTCGACTCGAGCAAAAGCGTCGACGCGGATGCTCCCCGTCTTGCACACCCGGCCCAGGTCGTTGCGCTCGAGGTCGACGATCATCACGTGTTCGGCGAGCTCTTTCGGATTGTTGCGCAACTCGACTGCCAAACGACGATCGCTGGCTGGGTCGGCTGAGCGCGGCCGCGTGCCTTTGATCGGGTACGTCGACAGACGCCCGCCATCGCGCACGAGAAAGCATTCGGGCGAGTTGGAGACGAGAGCGAAGTCGCCGCCATCGACGTACGCAGAGAACGGCATCGGATGACGGCGCTGCATGGCGCCGTACAGCGCCGAAGGGCTGATCTGCCCGTGCGCGACGAATCGCTGCGACAGATTCGCCTGATAGATGTCGCCGGCGCGAATGTACGCGAGAACTTGATGAATCGCAGTCGCGTAATCCTCTCGGCTCGATCCGGATCGTATCCGCAGCGCCGGCTTCAGATCTGCAGCCGGCCGCATCTCGGAGATGCGCGCTCCGACCTCGGCAAGCTGGCGCGTCCCCTCCGGCGTGCTCGCGCGCCAGTTGTAGCCGCATTTCTCATAGTCGTACGACAACAACGCGTCGTAGCGCGCGGCGTACAACACCGGCACTTCGAGCGTTCGGCGCGGCCTGTGTCGTCGCGGTTCCGTCCAGTCGCGCAAATCGTAGCTGAGCGCGACCAGAGTACCACCGCTGAACGGCTCAAGCGCAGGCTGCGGCAATGTCTCCCGATAAAAGCGCTCGAGCAGATCGAATGGATCTCCCCGCCAACGGACCGACTCGCGTCCTTCACATACAACGGCACTGCCATCGTAGAGAACCCGTAGTGTCGAGCGTGGGCATACTCCGATGATCGCATGGCCGCATGCCCATGATGCTGGGCCGCCACCGTCGAGCGCAAAGACACCGGGAAAGCCGGCGACCCGGTCGACTGCTTCCATCGGCGACAGAGCGAGATCAACTCCTTGCGTCGACATACGAATCCTGCTTTGAAGATGCAGCCTTCTTCTTTCCCCCGAATGAACGCGTCGATCAAGCTGCTCGAAGCGGTGACCCCTGCGGTGGTCAGCCTGACGGCGCAAATCTCCGAGAACCACCCGTCCTCCAGCGTCCTCGGCACCGAACGCCATGGCAGTGGTGTGTTGATTGACTCGACCGACCTGGTCCTGACGGTGAACTACATCGTCCTCGGCGCGAGTCGCGTCGCGGTAACGCTCGCCGACGGGGCTGAGAGCGAAGCAAAGGTGATCGTACAGGACTTCGACAGTGGGATCGCGGTGATCCAGCTGGATTCACCCGGTAGCCGCGGCTTGCAACTGCGACCTTCGACCGAGACGGCTCTCGGCGACGACGTCGCCATTGTCGCCGCGGCCCCGGAAAACGCGCGCCGGGTCAGCGATGGCGTCGTCGTTTCGTTCGCGCGCTTCGACGCAAACTGGGAGTATTCGCTGGATCGGTCGATCATGACCACGGCGCGCAATGCCGGTCTCGGAGGAGCACCGCTGATCGACGCCTCCGGCCACGTCCTCGGGGTCGTTTCGCTGGATCTCGGGGAGATCGGACGCTCAACGTTGGCGATCCCGGTGGACTATTACCTCGATCACAAGGATGAGCTGCTGCAACACGGGCGGCGGATCTCCCGGCCACCGCGCGCGTGGGTCGGTATCTTCTGTTACACCTTTCGCAACCACATCGTCGTCGCCGGCTTGCTGCCGGGTTCACCCGCTGAGCGCGCCGGCCTCAAACCCGGTGACGTCCTCCTTGCGATCAACGGTCAGGAGGTCGGACAGCGCCACGAGCTCTATGAAACTCTTTGGTCTTCGCAGCCGGGACATCGGCTCGAGTTCAGCGTCTTCCGCGAGTCGGCCGTCCAACAGGTCAGCGTCACCGCCGGCGACGCCGAGCGCTTCTTCGCGTGATTGCCCGCCGTTTCTGCTAGAGTGGACGTAGACCAATGAAGACGACCATGCCGTTAGGCGATTTCCTGGTCGCTTACCTGCGCAAGGTCGGCGTGACCCATCTCTTCGGCATCCCCGGAGATCTGGTTCTGAGTCTCTTCTTTCGCTTTGCCCAGCGCCGCGGCATGCAGATCGTCACGTTGTCGCACGAACCGGGTGTTGGTTTTGCGGCCGACGGCTTTGCGCGCGCCAGTGGCCGGCTCGGTGTCGCTTGCGTCACCTACGGCGCCGGCGGGCACAACATGGTCAACCCGGTCGCCGGCTCGTTCGCCGAACGCGTCCCGATTCTCGTCATCAGCGGCGGCCCAGGTAGCGAGGAACGCCACCTCGGCACGCTCATTCACCATCAGGCGAAGGCCGTCGAATCGCAGCATCGCATCTATCAGGAAGTAACTTGCGCTTCGGCTGTAGTCGTGGACCCACGCACCGCCGCCGAGGACATCGACACGGTCGTACGGACGATGTGGAAACACCAGCAGCCGGGATACGTCGAGATTCATCGCGACATGGTCGAGCGCGACATCCCCGTGCCGGCGTCACTGATCCGATGGAACGGCAGGCTGAAGTTTCCCAAGTCGGATGCGCGCAAGCTCGGTGAGGCGGTGCGTGACACCGTCGAGCGTTGGAACGCCGCCAAGCGGCCGGCGATCATCTTCGGCATCGAAACTCAACGATATCGGCTGACGCGCGAGATCGTCGCCTTGGCGGAACGCCTCGGGGCTCCCTGCATGACGAGTGTGCTCGGTAAGGGCGTTTTCCCTATGGAGCATCCCCTCCACATGGGCGTTCACATCGGTCCGCTCAGCCCCAAGGCAATCTGCAAGCGTATCGATGGCGCTGACCTCGTTCTCAATCTCGGTACGTTGCTGACCGACATGAACCTCGGCAGCCGTCCACCGGTGATCGATCGCAAACGATCGATCTGGGCGGTGGACGGCCGCGTGAACATCAGCTTGCACACGTACACCGACGTCACTTTGCGCGACTTCATCGAAGCTCTGCTCACGGCGCGCATGCGGCGCCATCATGAGAAGGTACGCTATGCCGACAACCTGCCGACGGCGGTGAGCAAAGGACACAGCATCCGGGTCGCCGATGTTCTCCTCGAAGTGAACCGGTTCTTGCGTGACAAGAAGGAGTACATGGTGGTCGCCGAATCGGGCGACATGCTGTTCGCCGGGTTGGATATCCGCGTTCCCGGTTCGAGCGTTTATCTCGCCCAAGGTTACTACGCCTCGATGGGGTTTGGCGTACCCGGGGCCATCGGTGCGCAGATCGCGCGGCGCCTGCGGCCGCTGATACTTTGCGGTGACGGCGCCTTTCAGATGACCGGGCCGGAGATCGCCCAGGCGCCGCGCTACCGAACGAATCCTATCGTCA
>Ga0187892_10005668_pt1 | contig 19374 bp, 15 predicted proteins | sample MA1701073metaG_FD_139345 | JGI IMG/M metagenome (GOLD analysis project Ga0187892, IMG submission 139345) | Bio-ooze microbial communities from a basaltic lava cave in the Kipuka Kanohina Cave System on the Island of Hawaii, USA - MA170107-3 metaG ...
CCCGTAGGAGTCGGGGCCGTGTCTCAGTCCCCGTGTGGCTGGTCGTCCTCTCAGACCAGCTACCCGTCATCGCCTTGGTGAGCCGTTACCTCACCAACTAGCTGATAGGCCGCGAGCCCCTCCTCGAGCGGCAGCTTTCGCCACCTTTCCCGTCCAGATCCAACGATCCGGAGGACGTATCCAGTATTAGCCCCCCTTTCGGGGAGGTATCCCGGTCTCAAGGGCAGGTTACCCACGTGTTACTCACCCGTGCGCCACTCGAATTGCGGCATGATTGCTCACACCGATATCCTCGTTCGACTTGCATGTGTTAGGTACGCCGCCAGCGTTCGCTCTGAGCCAGGATCAAACTCGCCATGAAAGCTAAGTTCGCACCTGGTTCCTCAAGCCCGAACGATCAACTAGACAGTTACTCGTCAGGCGCAAGGTTTCAGCGGAACGGATGGTGCTCACACCTCATCGGTGAGCTCGTAGCATATCCGGCTTTCAAAGAACGTGCGGTCAGCTTGATCGAAGCGACCGGCGAGAAGACTCGCGTTTGCTTACGACCTGCGATCGACTGACACCCACACGACCCAGCGACCGTGACCACTCCGACTGGACCGTCACTGCCTTGATCGCTACGGGACTACCGTCCCGATCGCCACGGACGAAAAGCAAATTTACCCAGAACCACACGCCGTGTCAAGCCTTCTTTCGACCCTCACCCGGCTCGATGAGGATCCGCGTGAACCGTCGGCCTACCCGGATCAGGTAGGAGCCGGCGTCGAGCACCGCGTTCACGTCGGACACGCGCTCTTGGTCCACGTCCACCGCCCCCTCCAGGATCCGGCGACGCGCCTCGGACGTAGATGGAACGAGCCCGGCTTCCTTGAGGACCACGCGGAGCGGCTTGCCGGCTCCGCTGCGGGGCCGGGCGCCACCCGGACCCGGATCCCCGTCCGCCGGCTGTGCCAGCTCGAGGCGCACCTGCTCCAGATCCTCTTCCCTCGGCACGCCGCGCTGCTGGAACACGCGGTGGAATCCGCGCTCTGCCGCCTCGGCCGCTGCCTCGCCCCAGAACTGCGCGGCCACGACCCTGGCCAGGCGCTTCTTCGCCTCCATCGGGTGAGCGCGTCTCAGCGCGGAGAGCTCGTCGGCCGGCAGCCGCGTGAGGAGCTCGAAGTATACCCACATCGTCTCGTCAGAGACCGACATGAGCTTGCCGTAGATCTCCCCGGGCGGGTCGGTCAGCCCGACCGCGTTCCCCAGACTCTTGGACATCTTCTGCACCCCGTCGAGCCCGGGCAGGATGGGCACCGTCAGCGCGATCTGAGGCTCCTGCCCGTGGGCGCGCTGTAGGTCGCGGCCGACCAGGAGATTGAAGGTCTGATCTGTGCCGCCGAGCTCGACGTCCGCCGCGAGGGCGACCGAGTCGTAGGCTTGGGCGACCGGGTACAGGAACTCGTGCAGGCTGATGGGGCGCCCGGTCGCGTACCGCGCGGCGAAGTCCTCACGCTGCAGCATCTGCGCGACCGTAAGGTGGGCCGTCTCTCGAACGAGATCCTCGAAGCGCAGCCGGGACAGCCACCCCGAGTTGAACTCGATGCGCGTTCGACCCAGGTCGAGCACCCTGCTGACCTGCGCCCGGTAGGTCTCGGCATTGGCGAACACTTCGTCCGGTGTGAGCTGCTTGCGGGTCTCGGATCGCCCGGTCGGATCGCCGATCATGCCTGTGAAGTCCCCGATGATGACGACAATCTCGTGGCCGAGCTGCTGGAAGTCTCGGAGCTTCTGGAGGACCACCGCGTGGCCGAGGTGAAGGTCCGGTGCGGTGGGGTCGAGCCCGAGCTTGACCCGGAGGGGGAGGCGCCGGTGGAGCTTCGTGCGAAGCTCCGACTCGACGATGATATCCGCGGCGCCTCGACGGATGATCGCGAGCTGCTGCTCGGTCGTCGGGAACCCGGGCGACACCACAACCGTGGCAGTATAATCGAAGCTTGTGTCGCGTGCAAAACGGCCTCGGCGCTGGCTCCGGCGCCTGGGCCTCGCTCTGCTGGTGATGGTTCTCGTCACCCTCATCTCCGGCGCCGCCGCCGCGCTCTGGGCCTTCACGGTTCTTCCCCGCTCGCTGCCGTCCGTCAGCGCGCTGGAGACCTTCCAGCCAGTCCGGGGGAGCGAGGTCTTCGACGACAATGACGAGATGATCACCGAGTTCCACGTCGAGCGGCGCATCTTCGTGCCCCTGGCGTCGGTCCCGAAGGCCCTGAAGGACGCCGTCATTGCGACCGAGGACAAGCGGTTCTACTCGCACTTCGGGATCGACCCGGTCGGCATCGCCCGCGCCCTGTACCAGAACTACCGGCTCGGCCGGATCGCCGAGGGCGGCAGCACGATCACGCAGCAGCTGGCCAAGGTGCTCTTCCTGACTCCGGACAAGAGCCTCGAGCGCAAGCTCAAGGAGGCCTTCCTCGCCCTCGAGATCGAGCGGCGCTACTCCAAGGATCGTATTCTCGAGATGTACCTCAACCAGGTGTACTTCGGCCAGGGCGCCTACGGCGTCGAGGCGGCCGCCCGCACCTACTTCGGCACGTCAGTGTCCGAGCTCGGAGCGCGGGAGGCCGCACTGCTCGCCGGATTGCCCCGGGCACCCTCGGCGTACTCGCCGTTCGACCGTCCGGACCTGGCCAAGCGACGGCGCGGCGTTGTCCTGAACCGAATGGTCGAGTTCGGTGCGCTCAGCTCGGCCGACGCCAAGCGCCTGGCCAGCTCCGACCTCGGGGTCCTGCCGCCCGAGCGCCGGCGCACAACCGGCCAGTACTTCCTGGAGTACGTCGAGCAGTTTCTGGAGGGGAAGTTCGGAGCCGACATGGTCTTCAAAGGCGGACTGCGGGTCTACACCACGCTCAATCCGGTGACGCAGCTGCAGGCCGAGCAGTCGCTGCGCGACGGCCTCAAAACGCTCGAGGCGCGAACAGGAGCCGCCGGTACCGAGCGCCCCGAGGGCGCCATCGTCACGATCGACCCCGCCACAGGCTACATCAAGGCGCTCGTCGGCGGTCACGACTTCCTCCGGAGCGAGTTCAACCGAGCCGTCCATGCGCGCCGGCAGCCAGGATCAGCGTTCAAGCCCTTCGTGTACGTGGCCGCGCTCGAGTCCGGTCTCACCGCGGCCACCACCGTCAACGACTCGCCCGTGACCTATCCCTTCGGTCGGAGCGGTCGACCGTGGAGACCGGACAACTACGATCGCAAGTTCCGCGGTCCCACGACCCTGCAGCAGGCGCTCGAGGAGTCGGTCAATGTGGCGACCGTCAAGCTCCAGGAGCAGATCGGCGTGGGCCGGACCGTCCAGGTCGCGCGACGACTCGGCATCTCGAGTCCGCTCACGAACGACCTCACGCTCGCCCTTGGCAGCTCGGATCTCACTCTGCTGGAGCTGACGTCGGCCTACGGCGCCTTCGCGAACCAGGGCATCTGGCTGGAGCCGACAACCATCCGGTACGTGACCGATGAGCAGGGCCGGCTGCTCTACGAGCCTCTCCCCGAGGGCAAGGAGGCGATCTCTCCCCCGATCGCCTACGTGATCACCCACATGCTGCGCGGCGTCGTCGAACGAGGCACGGGACAAACGGCGAAGTCACTCGGCAGGCCGATCGCGGCCAAGACCGGAACCAGCAACGACTATTCGAACGCCTGGTTCGTCGGGTTCACGCCGTCGCTCGTCACCGGCGTCTGGGTCGGGTACGACCGCCCGCGAAGCCTCGGGCGGGACGAGACCGGATCGCGCGTCGCCGTCCCCATCTGGGCGGCGTACATGGGCAAGGCACTCGCGGGGCGGCCCAAGGAAGATTTCCCCGTCCCGGAGGGAATCACGATCGTGCTCGTGGACGAGGATCCGTCAGGCGCGTGCGTCCGACCGGTTCCGATGGCATTTCTCGCCGGGACCGAGCCTCCGATCTCGTGCGGTGGGCCGCACCCGGGCACTCCGGCCCCGAGCGTCCAGGGCCCGAGCGTCAACGTCGCGCCGTCGACTGCAGGGCCGTAGCCTGAATCCGGTCGATCGCCCCCGCCGTGGCAGGGGCGGAGCCCCTTCCGAGCGCGCTAGCCCGCAGCCCAGGCGCCATGGCGCGCGGTGACCTCCGACCACGCGGTGCCTTCGAAGAGCGCCTCGAAGACCGCCCCCACCTCGGCAATTGGCACACGGGTCTGCTGCATGGAGTCGCGGTCGCGGATCGTCACCCGCTGGTCGCCCGGCTCGCCCTTCTCCGCGTCGCCGACCGTCTGCACGTCGACCGTGACGCAGTACGGAGTGCCGACCTCGTCCTGGCGTCGATAGAGGCGACCGATCGCGGCGGTGTCGTCGTAGACAGTCACCCACCGCCGAGCCAGCTCGGCTCGCACCGCCTGGGCCAGCGCCACGATGTCCGGTCGCTTCTTCAGGAGGGGCAGCACCGCGATCTTCGTCGGCGCGAGGTCCCGGTGGAGCCGGAGCCACACGCGCTTCTCGCCGCGCACCTCGTCTTCCCGATAGGCGTCGACGAGGAACGCGAGCAGGCTTCGGTCGGCGCCGGCGGACGGCTCGATCACGTACGGCACGACGTGCCGCTTCCGCTCCTCGTCGAAGAACGTGAGCGACTTGCCGCTGTTGAGCGCATGTTGCTTCAGGTCGAAGTCGGTACGGTTGGCGATGCCTTCCAGCTCGCTCCATCCCATCGGAAACCGGTACTCGATGTCGGCGGTCCGCTTCGCGTAGTGCGCCAGCTCCTCCTTCTCGTGCTCGCGGAGCCGCAGGTTCTCGGCCCGGATGCCGTAGCGCTGGTACCAGGCGAAGCGCTCCTCGATCCACCGTTCGTGCCAGACCTCGTCGGCAGGCCGGCCGTCGATGGTGTCGTTCGGGTTGACGAAGAACTCGATCTCCATCTGCTCGAACTCGCGCGTGCGGAAGATGAAGTTGCCCGGCGTGATCTCGTTCCGAAAGCTCTTGCCGATCTGGCCGATACCGAACGGGAGCCGGAAGCGCATGGACTGCACCACGTTCTCGAAGTTCACGAAGATGCCCTGGGCCGTCTCGGGCCGCAGGTACGTCACGGCCGCCTCGTCCTCCACCGGCCCCATGAACGTCTTGAACATCAGGTTGAACTGACGCGGCGCCGTGAGCTCGCCCTTCCCGCACGCCGGGCAGAGGGTTCGGCGGCCGCCGCAATGCTTGCACGGTTCGCCACCGGGGATGTCGAATCGGTTGTCCGCCTTGGCCGGGCAGTAGTGCATCCAGTCCATCTCGTCGATCGTGTCGGCCCGGAACCGCCGGCGGCACGCGCGACAGTCGACCATGGGATCGGTGAAATGATCGACATGACCGCTCGCTTTCCAGACCGTCGGGTGCATGAGGATCGACGCATCGAGCCCCACCATGTCCAGTCTGAGGTGGATGTTGTCGCGCCACCAGACGCGCTTGATGTTGTTCTTCAGCTCGACCCCCAGCGGACCGTAGTCCCAGCACGAGCCCGTTCCGCCGTAAATCTCGCTCGACTGAAAGATGAATCCGCGCCGCTTGCAGAGCGACACGATGGTGTCCATGTTCATGATGGTCCCCCAGGCAAAGTCGGAGGGGACCTCGACGGCCGCCTCCGGCGCCTCCCCCTAGCGAGGTGGCGCGGGCCAGCCCGCGCTCGAATAGAGAATACCTCGAGACGCCCTCTCCGGCCGACCGGCACACCCTCGTTCGAGTCCCGGACTTGAGTCTCGAGCCCATCCGCGATGAAGCGCTACCCAACCGCTGACGCCGTCCCGCCACGCGGGACGAATCAAGAAGAAGTCCGCCGGCCTGGGTGCCCTCGGAAACGCGGCCTCCGCTCGGGATGAGCTGGCACGCTGGGCGACGCGAGGACTGTGGGTTGCTCGCGGCGTCCACCGGGCCGGCGCCGGCCCGGTCGGATTCGCACGAGTGCGGGCTCGTCTCCGTCCGGGCGGGGCGTTGCCCGCTCAGGCTCCGGGGCGAGGCGTTGGGCGGGCCACCGAGGCCCCCTCCGAATGCTGCCCCCCATATGCGATGCGTGCGAGCTCACGCAGGAATCGGGGCGTGCGCGTCGGCTGCCCGCACAGCCGTGAGACGTGTGCATCGAGAAGGGCGGCCAGCTCCGCCTCGACGCGACCCAATGGCTTCGCTACCACCTCGATCCACCTTTCGGCGTGGAGCCGGTGCAAGGCCACGATCGCCGCGGTCGAGATGGCCATGCCGGCGAGCGCACTCCCCTCGCAGCCGACACAGACGAGCCCGCCCGAATCCAGGTCGAGACGCGCGCGCGAGAACGGATACGCGCGGCCACACGCGACACACGCATCCAGTCGAGGCCGATGGCCGAGCAGGGCGATACATCGCGCGCCGAAGCACACGGCGACCCGGCCGGGCGCTCCCGATCGCTCCAAAGCGCGCAGGGCCTGAACCAGTAGCCCGTAGAGTGCGGGGTGCGGATCGTGATCCGCGGTGAGCCGCGAGAGACACTCGATCATCCAGGACGCGTGCCCGAGGCAGACCAGGTCTTCCCTGACCCGGTCGAAGGGATAGAGGATGTCGAGATGGTCGATGTGGAGCAGCTCACTCCGGCCCGTGTCGAAGCACACCAGGGTTCCGAGGGTGAACAGCTCCAGCGCGCTGCCAAAGCGGGACCGCGGCCGGCGCGCCCCCCGCGCGACCCCACGGACCTTCCCCAGATCCCGGGTGTAGAGGGTCACCAGCCGGTCGCTCTCGCCGAGGCCGCGCCGGCCGATCACCACCGCCTGCGTCTTCGCGACGGCCATGTCACGAGGTCTGGAGGAAGCCGAGCTCCCGAAGCGTCCGCGCGTTCTTGCGCCAAGCCCGCCGAACCGTGACCGTGAGCGCCAGGAACACCTTGATCCCGAAGAACGTCTCGAGATCGCGACGCGCCGCCGTTCCGATCTGCCTGAGCATTCGGCCGCCGAGCCCGATCACGATCGCCTTCTGCGATTCCTGCTCCACGTAGATCGTGGCGCGGATCACGAGGCATGGCGGTTCGACGCGCTCGGCCAGCTCCTCCACGCGCACCGCGGATGCATAGGGCACCTCCTCGCGCGTGAAGACGAACAGCTTTTCCCTGACCACCTCGGCGACGAAGAAGGTCTCGGGCTGATCCGTGGTGCTGGTAGCGGGGAAGAGCGGCGGATGCTCGGGCAGCGCGGCGACGACGCAGTCCAGCAGCCGGTCGCAGTTATCCCCGCGCGAGGCCGAGATGGGCAGGATCTCGCCGAACCGACGGCTCGCCTGCCATGTCTCCAGGAGCGGAAGCAGGCGGCTCTTCGGCCGGACGAGGTCGATCTTGTTCAGGCAGGCGAAGACCGGCCGGCGGACCCGTTCGAGGCGGGCGAGGATCGTCGGGTCTGGCGGACGACCGTCCGAAGCATCGTCGACCACGCACACCAGGTCGACGTCGTCGAGCGCGCGCGCCACCGTCTTGGCCATCAGCTCGTGCAGTGCCCCTCCCCGCTCGTGAATCCCCGGCGTGTCCACGAACACGACCTGCGCGCCCGTCAGGTTCTTGATGCCGGTGATCCGGGTGCGCGTCGTCTGCGGCCGCGGCGAGACGATCGCGAGCTTCACCCCCACCAGGCGGTTCAACAGGGTGGACTTGCCCACGTTGGGCCGTCCCACGAGCGCAACGAACCCCGCTCGGGGGGCCGGCGTCACGCCGGCAGCAGTCCCGTCCACAGTCGCGCTGGAATCGACGAGGCCGCCCCGGCCAGGATCTCCCGCTCCCGCTCGTGCATGCGCATCGCGTCGATGGGCTCGTGGTCATCGTAGCCGGCCAGGTGGAGCACGCCATGGGTCACGAGCAGATCGAGCTCGAGCGCGACGGAAACGCGAAGGAGTCCGGCCTGCCGTCGGGCGGTTTCGGCGGAGATGACCACCTCCCCGACGAGGGGAGGATCGAGCGGGAACGCCAGGACATCAGTTCGGCGATGAGCCCGTCGGTAGCGCCGGTTGAGCCGTCTGATCTCCCGGTCGTCGACGAGGGTCAGCGACAGCTCCTCGGACGCGCGGCCGACGGCCGCAAGGGCCCGCTCGCCGGCGCGGCGCAAGCGGGGAGCGGAGACCCAGACGGCGCGCTGTCGGTTGCTCACGGCCACAGGCATCAGCCGGTGGTCGCCTGGCCGGATCCGCCGCCCGCGTCGTGGCCGGCGCGCTCCCGTGCACTGTCGAGCAGCCGGCCGCCAGCTTGCGCGGTATTCGAGTTGCTGACCGGGGGTGATTCAGGCTCTGCCTCGTGACGGACGTACTCAGGCGCGCCGGTTGGATCAGAAGGCTCGCCGCGCCACTGGGCGCTGGCCCGCGACGTCCCGCTTGCCTCGCTTGATTCGGGCCTCGCCTCGACTGATTCGGGTCTCGCCTCGCGACGGACGCGCTCTGGCGCGCCGGCGCCGCTCGGCCCGAGCTGCGCGGCTGCCGCTCGCCCGATATTCGGACTGCTCGCCTCGCCTGATTCGGGCCTCGCCTCGCGGCGGGCGCGCTCTGGCGCGCCGGCGCCACTCGGCTCGAACTGCGCGGCTGCAGCTCGCCCGACATTCGGACTGCTCGCCTCGCCTCCGGCTGCGGCTCGCCCTGCACTACGCGCGTCGTAGGCGCGGATGATCGCGGACACGAGATGATGCCGCACGACGTCCTTCTCGTTGAAGTAAACGAAGCTGATCCCGGGAACCCCGGCGAGCACCGACTGGATCTCGATGAGCCCCGACGTCCGTGAGGAGGGCAGGTCCACTTGGGTGATGTCTCCGGTCACGACCATCTTCGAGTTGAAGCCCAGCCGGGTCAGAAACATCTTCATCTGCTCGCTGGTCGCGTTCTGCGCTTCGTCGAGGATGATGAACGAGTCGTTCAGGGTCCGCCCGCGCATGTAGGCCAGCGGGGCGATCTCGATCGCCCCCTTCTCCGTCAAGCTCGCGACCTTCTCCGCCTCCAGCATGTCATAGAGCGCGTCGTAGAGCGGCCGCAGATAGGGGTGGACCTTCTCGTAGAGATCCCCCGGTAGGAACCCGAGCCGTTCGCCCGCTTCCACCGCCGGCCGCGTCAGCACGATCCGGGCGACCGACCGCTTGGTCAGCGCTGCCACTGCCATCGCGACGCCCAGGTAGCTCTTCCCGGTGCCGGCCGGGCCGATGGCAAAGACCAGGTCGTGCGCCCGGACCGCCTCCAGGTACCGCCGCTGGTTCAAGGACTTCGGCGCGATCAGCTTCCGCCGCGATGGAACGGCGACCGCCTCCGCGAAGAACGACTTGATGTCGGCGTGCGCGTCGTCCGCCAGCATCCGGAGGGCAGCCCGCACCTCGCCTCCGCTCAGCGTGGTCCCCGCCCGCACCAGGTCGGCGAGCTGCCCGAGGAGGCGCTCGGCCTTCCTGACGTGCTCCTCCGTTCCCTTGAGGAGCATGTCGTGACCACGGGCGACGATCTGCACGTCGAGCTCCGACTCGACCGTGCGCAAGTGGTCATCGTTTGGGCCGAGCAGTGGGAGGAGATCGATGTCGGGGGGGAGGGCCATGCGGCGGGTGACGAAGGCCTCGTTCATCCCGAACGCCTCGGATCCGCGCCGATCACGGCCACGCCGACCTCCCGGAGCAAGGCCGGCTCCACGGGAGAGGGCGCATCGGTCATCGGGTCGGTTCCCCTTTGCGTCTTCGGGAATGCGATGACCTCGCGGATCGACTCCACGCCGGCCAGGATGGCGACCAGGCGATCGAGCCCGAAGGCGATGCCCCCCATCGGGGGTGCGCCGAACTCGAGTGCATCGAGCAGGAAACCGAATCTGGCTCGCGCCTCCGGCGGAGAGATGCCGAGGAGGCCGAACACGTGCTGCTGGACGGACTGCTGGTGAATTCGGGTGCTGCCGCCGCCGATCTCCTGCCCGTTCAGCACGAGGTCATAGGCCTTGGCCAGGACGCGCCCGGGATCGGTCTCGAGCCGGTGGAGATCCTCGTCGCGGGGCGCCGTGAACGGATGGTGCATAGCAGCCCAGCACTTCTGGTCCGGGTTGTACTCGAAGAGCGGGAAGTCCACGACCCATACGAGCCGGGTCGTGTCGGTCGGGATCAATCCGTGTCGCTGCGCCAGGTCCACCCGGAGGCGCCCGAGCACCGTCGAGGCGACCACGAGCCCATCGCCGACGAGCAGGAGCAGATCACCCGCGCCCGCCCCGAGCCGCCCGAGTAGCGCATCGCGGATCGGCTCGAGGAAGCGCGCGACCGGCGACTGGATCCCATCCGGTCCGACTTTCACCCACACCAGGCCCTTTGCCCCCAGCGCCTTCGCGTGTTCGGTGAGGTCGTCGGCCTCCTTTCGGCTCAGGCCACCGGCGCCCGGAACGCGCAACCCTTTCACCACGCCGCCCGCGGCGACCACCGCTGCGAACGCCTGGAAGTCGCTGGCGGTGAATAGATCGCTGAGATCCGCAAGCTCGAGGCCAACGCGGAGATCGGGCTTGTCCGACCCGAAACGGTCCATCGCCTCCGCGTACGTCAGCCGGGGCAGGGGAAGGGGGATCTCGGTACCCTTCACGTCCCGGAGCACGGCGGCGATCATGCCCTCGATCAGCGGCAGGAAGTCGTCGCGATCCAGGAACGACGTTTCGATGTCGATCTGCGTGAACTCCAGCTGCCGGTCCCGGCGCTGGTCCTCGTCACGGAAGCAGCGGGCGATCTGGAAGTAGCGCTCGAAGCCGCTCACCATCAGGAGCTGCTTGAAGAGCTGGGGCGACTGCGGCAGCGCATAGAAGCTACCCGGGGAGAGGCGGCTCGGAACGAGGAAGTCGCGGGCCCCCTCCGGCGTCTGCCGGGTCAGGATCGGCGTCTCGATCTCGAGGAATCCATGCGCATGCAGGTAGCTCCGCACCGACCGGCACACCCGGTCGCGCAGGGCGAAGTTCCGCTGCAGGCTCGGCCGGCGGAGATCCAGGTACCGGTACCTGAGCCGCACCAGCTCATCCACCTCGCTGTCGTCGTCGATGGCGAACGGCAGCGGTCGCGACTCGTTGAGCAGCTTGAGCTCGGCGACCATGACCTCGACCTCGCCCGTGGGGAGCCGGGGATTCTCCGTTCCCGGCGGCCGACGGGACACGACTCCGCGCGCGGCGATGACGAACTCGTTGCGGACGCCGCCAGCCCCGGCGTGCGCGGCGGGGGCCGCGGCGGGGTTCAGCACACACTGGGTCAGCCCCTCGCGATCGCGGAGGTCGATGAAGATGAGCCCGCCGTGATCCCGGCGACGATGGACCCATCCCATGAGCGTCACCCGCTCACCGACCGCCTCCGCGCGAAGCGCGCCGCAGGTGTGAGTCCGTCTCCACTCCCCCAGCGGCTCGATCATCGTCCATCCCCCAGCAGCATCAGCTCGTCCGCGAGCTTGGCGAGGGCGATGCGCCGCTGAGCCCCTGACTTCATCTCCCGGATAACCGCCTCGCCCTGACCGAGCTCGCTGTCACCCACGATGACCACGTGCGGAACGCCCATTCGGTTGGCGCGCTCCAGCTCCGCGCGCAGCTTCCGGCCGCCGTTGCCGAGCTCGACGCGGATCCCGCCAGCCCGGACGGCCCGCGCCACCGGGAGCAGGGCGACCAGGGCCGGCTCGCCGAGGGGGACGAGCAACGCGAGCGGTGGCGTCTCGTGGGCCGCGTCCGCCATCAGGAGCACCACCCGCTCCACACCGACGGCGAAGCCGATGCCCGGATCGGACGGGCCCCCGAGGAGCTGGATGAGTCCGTCATACCGGCCGCCGCCGGCAACGGCGTTCTGGGCGCCCAGTTCCGTCGTCGTCAGCTCGAAGGTCGTCCGCACGTAATAGTCGAACCCCCGCACCAACCGGGGCGTCACCCGGTACGCCAGGCGCATCGCGTCGAGGTAGGCCCGGACGCGCCCGAAGTGTTCCGCGCACGGCGAGCAGAGGGCGTCCAGGATCGAGGGCGCCCGGTCAAGCACCGGTGCGCATCCCGGCTTCTTGCAGTCGAGCACGCGGAGGGGATTTCGCTCCGTGCGCTCGCGGCACTCCTCGCAGAGGTCGCCCGCATGCGCGCGGAGGTAGGCGACGAGCTGGCCCCGATACGCGGGCCGGCAGGCCTGGTCGCCGATCGAGTTGATCTGGAGCGCCACGCGGTCCGCCAGACCCCACGCCCGAAACAGCTCGACCAGGCTCGCGATGACCTCGGCGTCGACCGCGGGATGCGGGTCGCCGAGCGCCTCGAGGTTGAGCTGATGGAACTGCCGGTACCGCCCAGCCTGGGGTCGCTCATACCGGAACATCGGCCCGATCGTGTAGAGCCGGACCGGCTTCGGTTGGACGTGGAGCCCGTGCTCGATATACGCGCGCAGCAATGACGCGGTCGCCTCGGGCCGGAGAGTCAGCGACTCGCCCGCGCGATCCTGGAACGTGTACATCTCCTTCTGGACGATGTCCGTGACCTCGCCGATCCCACGGGCAAACAGCTCGGTGCGCTCGAAGATGGGCACCCGGATCTCCCGGAAACCATACAGCTCGGACACCCGGCGCGCCTGCGCCTCGAGCCGCTGCCACAGGCCCGTCTCGGGCGGGAGCACGTCGTGGACGCCGCGGACGGCCTGGATCATCGGACGCCTGGCCCGCCGGCGGGTGGCGCCGACGCGGCTCGCTGAGCCGCCAGATACACTTCCTTGAGCTTCAGGTACCCTTGCGTCCGCGTGTGAATAAGGCCGAGATCATCGCCAGTCACGGTCCGCTTGACCCGGGCCGGCGTTCCCATGAGCACGCTTCGGGGCGGGGCCTTCGTACCGGGCACCACCACCGCGCCCGCCGCCACCAGGCACTCCTCCTCGAGAACGGCGCCGTCCAGAACGGTGGCGCCGATCCCGATCAGGCAGTGCGAGCCGATCTGGCAGCCGTGGAGCCGGGCGCCGTGCCCGACCGTGACGTAGTCGCCAATGACCGTGGGCGACCCGCCGCTGTTGACGTGGACGACGCTTCCGTCCTGGATGTTGCTACCCTGCCCGATCCGAATAGCGTTCACGTCGCCCCGAACCACGGCCGTGAACCACACGCTCGAATCCGGCCCGATCTCGACATCGCCGACCACATGCGCCGACGTCTCGACGAAGGCCGTCGAGTGGATGCGCGGGGTTCTGCCCAGATACGAGTGGATCAGTCGCGTGTCACTCCGGCGTCGTGATGATGATCTGACTCTCACCGACGCGTTTGGTGATGAGACTCGTGAAGCGCACAACGGACAGGATGAGGGTGGGCTGGCCGTCCTCGCCCCGGAATCCCCCGACGCCCGAGATCAGCCCTTCGAACCCCGAGTTCACCTGCTGGAACCGCACCCCGGCCGGACTCCGATAGATCACCGCCAGCAGTCCGGGGATCTGATTCTGGGGAACGATGACCTCCTCGACGCCGTCGGCGTCGAGATCGATCGCCAGTGGCGTCGGCTCGAGGCTGTAGAACTTGCTGATCCCGTCTATGATGCTGTGGTTGATCAGCTCGACCTTCAGGTACCCGCCGCCCCCCACCGAGGCCGACGACCGCCAGCTCTCCTCGGCGCCGATCCCGATTCGAAGTCGGTTGTATTCGTCCACATACACGAAGGCGCGGCTGTCCTTGCCCATGATGTTGGACATCGTGACGCCGGTCGCCCGGAAGGAATCCGGCACGGACACGCGCTTGGGGCTTACGAGCCGTCCGTCCTTTATCGTCACCCGGTCCACCTTGCGCGCGGCAAAAAGCGTCTTCGGGCTGAAGTCCTGGGACCACAGCGCCCGCTTGATCCCGGAGCCGGTCTCGTCCAGTCCCACCAGCCACGAGTCGATGTCGCGAACGAGGACCGACGGCTTCCCGTTCTTCGCGTCGAGGATCAGCGAGTAGGCGCCCCGCTTCGGGTCGTACCGCACGATCACGGCCTCCGGACGATCGTCCTCGTCGATGTCGACCAGCCACACCGACATGACCCGGCCGACGCGGTTCCCGCTATAGGTCCACTCGGCCTCGAGGGTCCGATTGACGATCTTGTACAGGTACACCTTGTCGCCGTCGCTCAGCAGGAGCCGGGGAATGCGGTCGGCCGGCGGAACCGCCAGGTCCATGGCGACCACGGGAAAGCCGAACCGCGCCACCTCGGTAAGCGGAAGCGACGAATCCCCGCTCGAGTAGATGCCGGGATCGCTTGCCAGACCCAGGAGGCGCTGCAGGAGCGAGCGCGGCTTCCGCTCGGCCACGGTGTTCGGGCGGTCGGACGCCGAGAACTGCCCAGGCGTCCGTGGTTTGATGGAGGGCGGCACGAAAAAGGTCGTCGACAGAACCGGTTCCGGCTGGGCCCCCGCGAAGAGGCGCACGTCCATGAACGGCTTGCGCTCGACCATGGAGAGCGTGACGGCCAGGATGTGCTCGGCCTTGAACCGGGTCGCGGCCTCGGCGACACCCCGCCCCTGGAGAAACTCGGCCGGGGTGATTCCCTGCTGCGTCAGCCACACGGCGATCTGCTCGCCCATCACGATGTCAAAGCGCCCGGAGCTAACCAGCCCGTCGTACAGCTCGTGGGTCACCGCCTCGACGAGGTTCTCCCGAACGCCGCCCCGGAACGTGAGGAGCGTGAGCTTGACCTTGCCGGTCCCGGTCCGAACCCGGTCGTTCACGCGCGCCTCGCTTCCGTCGAAGGTCGCGGCCGAGAGGGAGTCGAACACCTTCGTCACGGTCGCCCGACCGACGACGTCCTCCGTGCGTCCGAGTGACTCACCGGTCCGCGGGTGCCGGATCTCCCGGCCTTCCCGCACCACCGAGAACGTCAAGCCGGGCTCGACCCCTTGCCGCCGTCCCAGGCTCAAGGTGAGCTCGCGTCTGTTGACCTCGACGACATCGCCCTCGAGCCGTGGATAGCGAGCGACAGCCTGGTCGACGAGGGCGCTCAGGGAGACCGGCGGTGCCGCCGGCGCTTCAGCGACCTTCTCGGGCTTGCTCTGAGCCCAGGCCAGCCCGGCGACGACGAGCACACCGAGGCCCACGCCGAGACGCCTGACGGTGGAAGCAGGCCGAGATTTAGGCACGCATCACGTCCGTTCTCGGCTCGGCGCGGGACGACACGAGCGGACTCCGGAGCGGCACGGGGCCACTATACCACGCCGGAACTGGGGTCTTCGGCCAGGACGATAGCGTGTTGTAGAAAGCAAGAGGGGCCCGGGCGATCCCCGGGCCCCTTGTCCTTCGAGACGTCGATACCTAGAACGTGAAGCGGAGCGTCAGCGACCCCATGTCGACATCCTTGGCCTTGCGCGCGGCGGTGCCGAGGGTGGTACCAGTCGAGCCGGCGATGTTGTACGCATCACCCGTGAACAGGTGGCCGTAGATCGCCAGGAGCCTGATGTTCGGCGCGAAGCCCCAGTCGAAGCCGACGTTGACCTCGGTCCCGAGATATCTGGCATCCCCGCTCGAGGTAGGGTCATTCTGGTAGAGACCACCGCCGGCCTGTCTCGCCGGGGCGCCGATGGCGTTGCCAACGTTGGAATTCGTGTCGACTTCCTCGGCGGTCCACAGCGCGGTCGCCAACGCACGGAGTATGAAGTCCGGCGTGACAGCATACTTGGCGCGGACACCGGCCTGGATCCGGCCGTACTTGTCGTAGCCAATGCTGCAGGGCAGGCAGAGACCGGTCTGCCCATAGTACAGCTGGCTGATGTACTCGTAGGTGATCGCCGTGATCGAACCCCAGTCGACCCCGTACACCGCGTTGGTGTCGACGGGCTGATAGTAATTGACATCGGGCACCCCGCTCCGGAGATCCTCCTCCGCCTTGTTGCCGCTCGCGTACACGCCCAGCAGGTCGAGCGTGAGCGGACCAGCTTGCCAGCCTGCCCGGAGGTCGATGAAAAACGCGTTCAGATCCTGCTCACGGATGCCACCAACGGGGTTGCCGAATTGATCATGTGGCTGGATCTCACGGGTGCCGAGCTGGTACAAGAACGTCGGCTCGATCGAAAAGGCGCCGAACTTCAGCCGCGCGTCGATACCGAACGTGTGGCGATTCTCCTCGGTCCCGAGCGGGAAGAAGGCGGGGGTGTCCGCCACGCCACCCCTGCCGGTCCTGGGCCCGTAGGCGAACGGGTTCGCGGGGTTCGCCGTGTTCTCGATCGCCGTGTAGTTGTAGATCGGCTTCAGGTCGATGCCCTTGACCGGGCTGATCTCGACGCTGAACAGCAACGCGAAATCGTCGCCGCGGTTGCCACCTTCGTTCCTCTTGGAGTCCCTGACGAACGGAGGGCCGATGCCGCGCTCGTCGAACTGCGCGTAGGTCCCGGTGATCTTGAAGCCCGGCAACGGGTCGATGTCGACGTGGACGCCTGGAAAGTTACCGAAGGCCAGCACGCCCAGCTTGTAGGTGTCGTTGTCGAATGGCTGGATACCGACACGCGCTATACCCGGCGCGGGGACGAACGGCAGGAGCGATCCCTTGCCGGTCAGCGGGAACTCAAGGAAGAGCCACACGCCCTCGACGTTGCCCACGTACTCCGAGTTCAAGCAGCCGTCGCGAGTGCCGAAGTGGCCGTTGTTCCCAACGTCACCTGTGTTGAAGTCGAAGCCGTAGCACTGCCCAACCTGGCTACCCCAGTTGTTGTCCTGCTCGAAGAGCAAGACCAGCTTGGAGGCGCCGACCTCGCCGGTGATCTGCAAGCGGGCGCGGGTCCGGCTGTACCACTCCTCGTCCTGATCGCGGGTGATGTCGATGTCCGTGACGCTCATGTTTCTCGATAGCACGGTGGTGTTGTCGATGAAGCCCTCGACCGTCACCTTCGGAGCCGGCGCTGCCGCGTACGCTGGCGCGACCGCCGCTCCGGCGAGGACGAGGAGCCCGAGCAGCACTGCAAGTGTCCGTCTCATGCTGCCTCCTCATGTGTAGGGTGTAGTGCGCACACCGCTTCTCAACAATACTCGACGTACCGCCTTGATCCCGCCTGACATCGTCCCCTGGGCTTCGGCTCCACCCCCCCTCCTCTGGCCGAGTCCCACCTGGCCGAGTCCCACGCCACGCGGCGGACTGCGGATGAAGTTGAACGAGCGCCCTCTTGTACACCGTGCGCCGAACCACCGTCAAGGAAATTATCGGCGGCCCTCCCTCAGCCGCCCTCCCCCAGCGCTTGAAGGTGGTGGACGGCTGCGGCGGCAAAGGGCGACTCCGGCCCCAGCTCCCGGGCTTGGCGGAAGGCCGCCCTGGCCTCCGCCCTGATCCCGGTCCTCAGTAGCACCAAGCCCAGGGTGTAGTAGTAGCCCGGCTGCTGGGGATCGAGCCGGATGGCGAGCCTCAACGCCTCCTCGGCCTCGCGATACCGGCCGACGTTGTACTGGACCCACCCGAGATTGTGATACGTGATGTCAGGGGTCGGATAGGCGGGGATCGAGAGCACCTTTTGATACGCGGCGATCGCGTCTTCCCAGCGCCCGCCCTCCGCGAGGGCCACGCCCAGATTGTGCTGGGCTTCGGCGAGGGTCGGGTCGAGGGCCAGCGCCCGGGAGAACTCAGCCAGCGCCTCGGACTGTTTCTTGAGGTCGAGCAGCAGGAGCCCGAGCGCGTTGTGATAAGCCGCGTGTCCCTCGTCGAGCGTCACGGCCTCCCGCAGCGCGGCGAGGCCGAGGGCGGGACGCCCCTCCCCGAGGTCGGAGAGTCCGCGCTCGTAGGCGGCGCGCGCCTGGATCCGCTGCAGCTCGGACGGGCCGCTGGCCGCGCACCCGGACGCTCCGAGCGTGGCGAGGCAGACCGCGAGGATCGCCGTTTGGCGTGCGAATCTTGACACGATCGCTCTCCCCAGGTAGGGTTTCACCGTGCTGACCTACGAGTACGAGTGCGAGCGATGCCGGCGAGTGACCGAGACTCGCCAGCGGATCTCTGACCCCGCGCTCACGACGTGCGAGGTCTGCGGCGGACCGGTCCGGCGCCTGCTCTCACCCGCCCCGTTCATCCTCAAGGGCCGAGGATGGTATGTGACGGACTATCCATCCGAGTCTCGCAAGAAGGCCATGGCTGCAGAGAAGTCAGCCGGCTCGTCCGGCTCGTCCGACGGCAAATCCGACAAATCCGATAAATCCGACAAGTCCGAGTCCAAGACCGAGAGCAAGTCTAGCACCTCGTCGCCGTCTCCTCCTACTTCTTCGGGCTCGAGCGAGAGCTCGAGCTGACCGCCAAGACGAACGCGCCCCGTCCGACGTCCAAAACGCGGGACGCGTCGCCCTCGCAAACCGCGACCTCGAGCCGCCCGCTCGATCCCACGAGCCCGATCAGCTCGCCCGCCGCCACGTCCCCGTACGTGCGTGCGACGGGAACCGACCGGCCGGCCACCTGGACAATCGCGTCCGGTGGAAGATCGCGTCTGCAGATCGAGGTCACGAGATTCCCGAAGCGATCGACGTGGACCACCTCCCCGGCGATCCCCGCCGCCGTCCGGCTGGCGGCGGGCCACGGCAGGCGCACCGGATCGTGGACGGGACGACCGAACCGATCCGGCCCCACTCCGAGCGCCAGGTGCGCGGCGGCGGGCGCGAACACGTCCCGGCCGTGAAAGGTCGGGCTCACGTCAGAGAGCCGGTATTCGGTCGCTGAGAGCTCGAACGCCTCCCATCGCTCACCGAGCAGAAGGGGCGTGAAGACGCCGTTGTCGGGTCCCACGAAGCGATCACGGCCTGCCGTGATCACCAGCCCGCGCCGAGCTCCCCCGACTCCAGGGTCGACCACCGCGAGATGCACGGTGCCGCCGGGGAAGAACGCCACTGCGGCTTCCAGCACGAGCGCGGCCTCCAGGGCGTCATGTCGCTCGACCTCGTGGCTCAGGTCGACGATCTGCACCGCCGGATTGATGCCGAGAATGACCCCTTTCATCACCCCCACCCACGGGTCCCGCCGCCCGAAATCCGTCGTCAGCGTGATGATCGGTAGCTCAGAGAGGGGCTTCGCCCCCCTTCTGAAACCTCCCCCCAGGACAGGGTCGCGCCGGTGGAGCCGGCGCTCGGACAACTCGGACTTCTGCCCGCGAGGCGCAGGGTCTGGCTGAGCGGCGCGTCGCTGACCTCCCCTCGCGCGCGAGCCTTGCCCGCGCAAACCTCTCTGGGGAATCTTGCTGCCCGCCGTCGCGCCCCTCAAATCGCCCCAAGGCTGGCGAAGTACGCCGCGTGCGTGGAGAATCGCCCTTTCGAGCGCCGGCTTCGCCGGCGCAACCCCAGTTCGGTGGGGGAGGCTCGGAGGGGGCCGTCGAGGCCCCCTTCGAAAGTCTCGCTCTTCACCAGAATCTGTAGCGGGCCCTGTATTCATGCGGTCCGACGGAGACGGCGCGTCGCGGTGGCCTTCCGGACTTTGAGCAGGAGATACTCGTGATCCCGGTAGCCCCGACCCC
>Ga0187892_10005669_pt1 | contig 19374 bp, 11 predicted proteins | sample MA1701073metaG_FD_139345 | JGI IMG/M metagenome (GOLD analysis project Ga0187892, IMG submission 139345) | Bio-ooze microbial communities from a basaltic lava cave in the Kipuka Kanohina Cave System on the Island of Hawaii, USA - MA170107-3 metaG ...
AAGCGTTTCCACCAGGAGTCCGCCGGTTCCTGCCGTTAAGTTGCCCGGCGTTGCAAAGGCCGGCGTCCCGCCGACCTGAGCCCACGCCTCATAGTGCGCATCACCGTCGTTGAAGGGCTGTCCGGTATGGAAGCAATAACTCGTGGAGCAACAGCCTCCGTCACCGCACATCTCCGTGAAATCGCAGAAATCGGCGGGCCGGCATTCACCCTCGTTGTGGCACTCAACGTCCAAATTGCAACCGACCAAGGGTGCACACTGTGCGTTGCTCGTGCACACCTGCGAACTCCAGAACAACCCGTCCCCTCGATCCTCATTGATACCCATCAGACCCCGGTCATCCGGAAAGAAGTTCGCAAACCAGCTATACGGGGAATTTCGCACGACCCCGGAAAGCCGCAGCTTGGTGGGGTCCCACGAAAACAACACCGACATCGCCCCGATTGACTGATTCGAAGCGTTGTCCGAAACCGCGTACAAAGTAACGTCCACGGTGCCCCCGGTAGAACACGTCGTCTGCGACGCGGGCCGAAGTTGCAAATGAACATTCCCATAAAGCGGCGAACCGCAGACGATGAGCAGCAAGACCGTAGCTGCCGCAACGCGACCTCGACGATGATCCAACATCAATTATCCTCCGGGCTCCCTATCCTTGACCCCTTACAAACCGCGCATCGGCGCCCTGAAATCAACGCGCGACTCGTTCTAGTTCACGCGGGCGGCCGATGCGACCCCAAATCGCATGCCTGCGACAGCCCGATACCGCGAACTCACACAAAACCCCTAGGCGAGAACGGAGGGACCCCCTTGAGCGGACGCCACCGACTTCGGTTCCCCCCGCGGCGCCTACTCCCCCGACTCCCTTCACTCTACCACATCACTTGTCCGAAAACAACTAGCGCAATGCAACAATAATACTCATCCGGCCACCCTGCACCGCAACAAAAACTCGCGCGAAGCCACGAAATCCGAGCCCATCCAGCCGCACCGTAGCAAACACCCGGCTCTCACTGCTCTTGCCAGTATTTCTTGCTCACACACTTGAAAAACGAGCGGCCAGCAGACATTACATGCCTGGCAAACAAGAACGGCGGGTGGTCCGCCGAAGCAAGCCACCCGCCGGTACGTACCAAAAGATTTCCGCCGCCGTGGCGGAGGAGCCGTCGCTAGGGTTTGAACTCAACCGCCGCCAGGTCCTCCGATGGATCGATTCCTACCGTGGATAGATCGAGGTACATCGAATAGGTACCGGCCGTCGTGCCCCCGGTCGACGTCGGAGCAAATTGCAGGATATCCTCATCGGCGCCGGACACGCCGGTCACCGAGAAGTTGCCGACGGTCGAAAGCAGGATGTTGCCGTTGGCCAGCAGGCCAGCCCCGTCAACATCCTCGTCGGCCGTGTCGGCCAGCCCGACGTCGCTACCGTCAAAGTAGAGTGCGAAAGAACCGGCGGTGACGCTACCCAGGCTGGTGCTCGTGAAGATGAACAAATCCTCATCCGTGCCGCTCGCCCCTGTGGCGTTAACAGTTCCGATCGTCGAGATGATCAAGCTTCCGCCGCTGCTGAGGGTGATGGCATCGATGTCCTCATTGTCCGTGGTGAGGCCCACGTCACTGCCATCGAAATAGAACACGAACGACCCAGCCGTCGTGGACCCAAGCGATGTCGGCACGAATCGGACGATGTCCGAGTCATCAGCCGTCGTGCTGCCGCCAGGACCGCCGGTCATACCCGGGATCGATCCCGAGGCGGTGAATGACAACAGAATGTCACCGCTTGCCAGTCTGGCCATGCCGTCGATGGCAAACCCGCCTAGACCGACGTCGCTGCCATCGAAGATCATCGACCAAGTGCCCGCCGCAACGTTACGGGCCACGATATCCTCATTTTCCACGTTGCCTACGCCGGGAATCGTGGCCGTATCATTGAACGACATCCATACCGCAGCACCGCCGCAGGAGTCGGTCGCTTCGTCACACGGCTGACCACCGCAGGGATCGCTGCCCGCCTGGCAGCCCAGCGTTGGGTCGCAGACCTCTGTGCCATTGCAGAATAGGCCGTCGGAGCAAGCCGCGTTGTTCGGCGTGTGATCGCAGGAGTCGGTCGCTTCATTACACGTATCCGTCGTACAAGCGATCGCGTCGGCGCAATTGGGCGCCGTGCCTGCCTGACACACTCCCGTGGCAATCACACAAGTCTCCGCTCCGTTACAAAATTGTCCGTCGCTGCATTGGGCGTCGGTCGTGCAGCCCGCAGGCGCGGCCAGCAGAAGGGAGTTAATCACATCGATCCGGCCCCAGCCGAAGTTGGTATCGAACCCGGGTGCCCCCAAGTCTATCGCGCCGTTACGGATGAACGTCCTCACTTGGGCGGGCGTGAGCGCGGGATCGATGTCGAGCAAGAGTGCGGCCAAACCCGCCACGTGCGGCGTAGCCTGACTCGTGCCGCAGAAACCGACCAGGCCATTGCCCGCGGGTACTGTGGAATCGTCGGAGAAGATGATGCACCCCGGCGCGGCGACATCGAGCTTGGTGCTGCGGTTGCTGAAGCAGACGCGGCTGTCGACCGGCGGCGCATTATCCGTGCAGGTCGAGAAGCAGAACGAGTCCAGGCAGAACGTGAAAGAGGTTTGGCTGGGGAAGTCGCAGTTGGGGTAGTTGTCGTCATAGGTTGCCGCCACCGTGATCGCGCCGGATGCGCACGCGGGCGTACCGACTGCGTTTGTGTAGCCGTTGTTGCCCGCGGCAGCTGCCACCACGACCCCCGCCGCCACGGCGTTGTTGACCGCTTGGGCGGCGGTGTCGCTGTCGCAGGTCCCGCTGAATTGACCGCCCCCGAGGCTAAGGTTGATGACGTCGGCTTGACCTCCGGGAAGCGTCGTTGACGCACAGCGGTTGATGCCCGCGATCACGTTGGAGAACGATCCGCTGCCGTTTGCGGCCAAAACTTTTACGCCGATCAGCGTCGCCGCCGGCGCCACACCTTGCATGGATTCCGGACCCGTTGTGGCACAGGCAAAATCGGCGCTGACGTTGGTCCCGCCGAGGACCGTGCCCGCCACGTGCGATCCGTGTCCGTTGTCATCTTCGGGGTTGGAATCGTTGTTGACGAAGTCCCAACCCGCGGCCGCATCGATCCGCGTGGAATACATGATCGAGTTGGAGTCGATGCCCGTGTCGACAACGCAGCAGCGGATACCGGCGCCGTTCGCGGAGAGTCCGGCCGCGGTGATCTGCGATTGATAAGCACGGATCAGCGGCATACTGTCGTTGTGGTAGGTGTGGACCTCGGAGTCCTCCTCCACCTTCACGACGCCGGGCATGCGTTTCAGAGTTTCGACCGCCCGAGGCGAAATCCCGCGCACGTTGATCACGTTCGGCAGGATCTCGTATTCATATTGGACCCACGCCCGTTCGTCGGTCACGAACTTCCGTACCCTTTGCCGCACGGGACTAGGGACACCGGCCACACCGCCGATATCCAGTTTGCCGTCGAAGTGGACCAATACACTGAGCGTGCCGTCGGGGGCAGGGCCCAGTGGCGTTGGAGGCACCAGGATCTCACCGTCTGCATCCTCTATGGCGCCGACCTCGGCGACCCCGTGCGAGAAGAGCTCGTTCCACGGCTCCGCCTGGCTGACTTCCAGCATGCCGGGATCCACCTCCTCCGCAAGACCACTCTGCACGGCATCAAACTTGGGAATTCGGGTCGCGCCGTCCCTGGCAAGCGTGCCCGACCAAAAGACGGTGACGCCCAAAACCATCAAGATTGCAAACAAAGGCGGGCCCACAGGCTTAGTCCTCAGGAGAGACTTCTTCATTTTCGGACTCCTTAAAGTACGAGTTCTGCCTCGAGACGGCACGCGCGGCCGCTTCGACGATCTGAGCATCTTGCGATCTAGATCGCTAGTTTTCCGACGCCTTCAGGCAGATGCTGATTATTGCAGAACTTCTGTGGCCAGCGCGGCCGTGTCGCCGGCTGCGCTTATTGGACGAGAATCGATTGCCGCAACCTGCACCGTTGCCTAGCCGTAGCGCACAGAGTCCGCAATTCTCCAGCGAACTGAGGGGCGATACTAAACCATTTCGATGGAGGATGTCAAGGGTCGAATTTGCAAAAACTGGCCGAAGTCGACGGAAAAAATGAGGACAACTGAACGCCACGGGTATTGATGGCGACCTCGATGGCCCCAAGGTCAGCCGTGTTGAAGAGCCGCCGATCGCCGACGATGTTCATGAGGCCAGAGCCCGTGTCCGCCATGCGTTCGCCGCTCGATCGGATCAATACGCGGGCCCCAACCTCGCGGATGAACTCGGCTGTGGTGGTGCGGACGCCGCCGTGGTGGGGGAGTACGAGGACGTCGGCGTGCAAGTCAGCGGTTTTCAGTAGCGCCTGCTGGGCGTATTGCTCAATGTCGCCGGTTAGAAGGATTGAATGACCGGCGTAGGAGAGCCGGATCACGGATGAGGTGTCATTCGCGTCGACAGTAGAAGGCAGGTAGGGACGCGGCCAGAGGATCTCAAACTCTGCGCCCCCCACAACTGTCCTGGCGCCTGGTGCGGCGTGCAGATCCACGCAGTGGCCGCGACCGGCAAGCAGATTGAGGAAGTGTCGGCTGGGCGAATTCGGCGGACTATTGGGCTCGAAAAAACGATTGACGAGGACCGAACCGACGGCTACTTCGTCCATCAGGGTTGGTAGGCCGCTGAAGTGATCGAGATTGGGATGACTCACGTACACTTGTTCCAGACGCGAGATGCCACGTTGTCGGAGGAAAGGCTCGACCGTGTTGCGACCAATGTCTGAAGGGCGCAGGCTTCCAGCGTCGTAGAGAATTGTTTGCCCGTCGGGTAGTTCGATCACGGTGGCGGACCCATGTCCGACGGCGAGAACGGTGACGATGAGGCGATCGGAAGCTCTCTTCGGCCAGAGCCAGAATGACGCCCCCAAGGCAAGAAGGGCAAGCGCGGTCGCGGTTGGAAGCCATCGCGGTCGTGGCTCGGTTTCACGGCGTGTGGGTTCGGCGTCATCGCGTCCGTGGTAGAAGGCGGAGATGAAAACCAAGAGGGCGAGGTAGTACGCGGCGGTCCACCACCAGGGCGGCGGAGGCATCGACATGGACGCTCCGGGCAGAGAAGCGAAAACTTCGGCGACACGAATAGCGCCTGCGTCCAACCAGGTCAGCGGCCACGCGATTAGCGACGACATTGAGTGCGAGACCGCGGCGATGGCGATCTTGATGACCCCGAGGACCATCACGAACGACATTAGGGGGAACATGACGACCGAGGATACGATTCCCCAGGGTTGCATTCGTTGAAAGGCCGTGAGGATGATCGGCGCACCCACCAGCCAGGCGCCCACTGACGCCGCAACCAGCCACCAAGCATACCATCCGAGGTACTGCAGTCCGCGCCGGACCGCGCTTGGCCGGCGCCGCGGATCTCTCGCCAGTGCCGCCAAACGTCGGTCCTCGGCAGCGCGGGGCCAGCGCCGAATGACGCGATCGAAAGTCGCCCGCAAGGAAATCGCGGCGTCGTGCAAGGCCGAAGGCAGGTACATGACTCCGAGTACAGCCGCAAAAGACAGTTGGAAACCCAGATCGAAGACGGTCGTGGGATCGATGAGGATCAGCAGGATTGCCGCGGCGGCGAGCCAGTTGAGGCCGGTGTGCGGGCGCCGTACCAGGAGGGAGATACAGAACAGAATTCCGATCACTGTGGCGCGCAGGATCGGCGGACGGGCCTCGGCGACGACGGCGTAGGTCAGAATAGCGCCGATCATCAGCCAGGCGCAACGGCGCCGCGTGAGCCTCAGTAGCCGCCCGACGACCCAGACGAAGGACATCAGCACCGCCACGTTCGTCCCGCTGACGGCGATGAAGTGGATGCACCCCGCACGGATGAACACTTCGTTCAGGCGGCGATCGAACTGCGAGCGGTGCCCCAGGACCATGGCCGCGAGGAGACTAGCCTCCTCACCGGTTGCCCCGGGAAGGTCCGACGTCAGCATGTTACGTCCGGTCGTTCTCAACCAGGCGGCAGCGCGTCGCCAAGGGCCGGCGCCGGCGGTGTCCAACCGCAAAATGTTTTCACGCTGGTCGACGTGCAGCGCGGCGACAACGCCTTGTCGCCGATGGAACGCGGCCCAATCAACCGCTCCGGGATTGCGCGGCGGCTGCAACGGATACAGGCGGCCAAACAATTCGATGGCTTGATTTTCCTGTAAGTCCAGAACAGCATCATGAATCGTTACGGTGAGCAGGCCGGCGATGGAGATGGGTGCGCTGCGGCCCTCGATCGATTCGACTTCGAGTAGAAACGCGGTCCTGCTCGGTGCATAGAGCCACGGCTTGAAGGGATGGTCGGCACTATCAATGACCAGGGGCTGCGAGGCGACTATGCCGCGGACTCGCGCGATGGGGCCTGCGTCACTTACGTATCGTTCGATACTTCGTTGCGGGATGGTACGATCCGTGGCGGCATGCAACAGAGCTCCGGCGCACGTCGCGGCCAGCAGCACGGCGAGCGGTCCGAACCGATTGCGGGCCAGGGGAATCAAGACGGTTATGGCTGCGAGTAGGAAGAGTCCAACGTACAGAGAACGGGGGGATTCGACCCGTCGATCGAAGACGATCCCGGCGATGAGGCCGGCGGCCACGGGCAGCAGCGGGGCTGCGTCCATCATCCGCTTGGAAACGTGACGCACAGTGTTGGCCATGGCATGAACTCGGACCGGCGGTGTTGTCTCTTGTGAATTCGCGCCCCCGATCGGAGGGGCGCCGGCGCGATCCGACGCCCAAACGACCGATGGACCGGTGCACAAGGACGCAACGGGCAGCAGAGTAGAACGATGCTACTCCGCACACTCGATGAGTGCTATGATTGAACCATCGCTTCGGGAAGTGGACCTCGACGGGCGCGGAGCACGCATGGCACGACGGAAAAGCCGTATACACGACGGGCCGGGCCTATTCGAAGAGCAAGAACGGCGACTTGCGCGGCGTATCCGGCGCCAGCGGGCGCTGTTCATCCCTCGCCTGCTACATGAAGCGGCCTCGAATGAACAACTCAAGGGGCCCGCCCAAGATCGCGCTCACGCTATCGCCCTTCGCTGGGCGGAACGTGAAACGACCGGTCATCTCGTCCAAGACAAAGAGACGTCAATCGATACGCAATTCCTGGATCAGGTTTTCGGCGAAGGTCTCGGTTACCTGGTCAAGACGACCAGCCCGGAGGCGTTTCAACTTGACCACAAGTTTACGGTTCCCGGCGTCGGCACCGCCGACGCGGCGCTTGGCGAGTTTCCGAAATCACGAGTCCCAACGGTGGTCGTCGAACTGAAGGACGCGACGACCGATCTGGACCGCGACCGCTCAAACGGTCGAACCGCCGTCCAGCAATGCTGGGAATACATGAACGCGCTCCCCGACTGCCCTTGGGGTATCGTATCCAACTTCTCAAGCATCCGGTTGTATCACCGCACCAAGGGGTCGCTCGCTTACGAAGAGTTTACCTTGCAGGAGATGCGCGACCGCGAGCGCTTCAACGAATTCTATTGCTTGTTCGAGCGCGGGGGGTTGCTTCGCTCGAAGCTTGCCCAACAACCCCGTGCGGCTGCCTTGCTCGACAAGACGCAGCAGCGCCAAAAGGAAGTCGGCGACGAGTTATACGATTCGTATCACTGGCAGCGACTTCGGCTCATCGATCACTTGATGAAGGATTTCAGGAAGCCGCTCGACCCCGCGATCCGCATTGCCCAGAAGCTTCTCGACCGCATCATTTTCATCGCCTTCTGCGAAGACCGCGAGCTTCTAAGGGAAGACTGCCTGGAACGGGCGTGGCGCGAGCTGCCGGCTTTCACCAAGGCGACCAACCCTCGCTGGCAGAACTTCCTCGGCCTATTCACCGAAGTGGACCGGGGCGGAAAAAACGCCGGCGTGGAACAAGGTTACAACGGCAATCTCTTCAAGCCCGATCCCGAAATCGACAATCTCGATCTCGACGACGACCCGTGGACCAATGGGTTCCGGAACTTCGGGACGTTCGATTTCTCGGCGGAAGTCAACGTCGAAGTGCTGGGGCACCTGTTCGAGCGCTCCATCACGGAACTCGAAAAGCTCCGCGTGGGTGGGCGGCTTGCGTTGATGGCTGCGTTTGAAAACCGCGGCGCACGCGACAATGGCGGGACTGTCGTCAAACGGGGGAGACAGAAACCCGTCAAGTCGGTCAAAGTGGAAGAGGACAGCCGGTCATCGAAGATGCCCAAGAGCGCCCAGCGCAAGCGCTTCGGCATCTACTACACGCCACCCGCATTCACGGGATTGATCGTTGAGCGCACTATCGACGCGATCGTCGCCGAGCGTTTCACGTCCCCGCAAGAAAGGCACAAGGTCGATCCCGAAGCCCGCGAAGATCAGGATCCAAAGAATCTGCTCGCGTACTGGTCCGCCTGCCTCGAATCCCTGAAGACCGTCACGGTCTGCGACCCGGCGTGCGGATCGGGCGCGTTCCTCATCCGCGCCTACGACGCAATCGACGCCCACTACAAAGCAGTCGTGCACGGCCTCGCGGGCGCGGGGATGTCCGCCGCCGACGTGGCCAAGCTCGAAGACGCGATCCCCGACTTGATCCTCAATCACAATCTTTTCGGCGTGGACCTATCGCAGGAAGCGGTGGAGATCACTCAGCTTGCCTTGTGGATTCGATCCGCCCGGCGCGGCAAGACGCTGGCGGACCTCTCCAAACATATCGTCTGCGGTAATAGCCTCGTGAATGACACCGGTGTGGACCCCAAGGCACTGAACTGGGCCGCGGCGTTTCCGGACATCTTTTCCGAAGGCGGAGCCGGCGGCTTCACCTGCGTCATCGGCAACCCGCCGTGGGAACGGATCAAGGTGCAGGAGCGCGAGTTCTTCTCGCTAACCGACCCCACTACGGCGCAGGCCGTGAGCGCTGCCGACCGGCGCAAACGAATCGCCGCGATGCCGGAAAAGAACGGTGATTTGCACAATTCATATTTGGAGGCTCAGGCCAAGGCCCAGAAGACCCTGGACTACGCGCGAACAAGCGGACGCTACCCGCTCACGGGCAAGGGGGACGTAAACACGTACATGCTCTTCGCGGAACTGGCCCGTTCGATCGTCGCCCCCGACGGCGTGGCCGGCCTTCTGATGCCCTCTGGAATTGCCACCGACGACACGACCAAGGAGTTCTTCAACGACCTGATGGGCCGAAAGGCGCTGATCTCCCTCTACGACTTCGAGAACCGAAACAAGGTCTTTGAGGACGTGGACGGGCGGTTCAAGTTCACCGCGCTTATCTTCGGCGGCACGGAGAAAAAGACCGAGCGTGCCGACTTCGTTTTCTTCGCCCACGGTGTCGAAGACACCGCGGAACACCACAAGCATCGCCACATTCCACTGACCGCCGCGGACATGAAGCTGCTGAACCCCAATACTCGCACCTGCCCGATCTTCCGCAGCCGGCGGGACGCCAACCTGACCAAGGCCGTCTACAAGCGAATCCCGATCCTGATCGACGAGAACCGCAGGCAGGGCGGCAATCCCTGGGGAATCAAGTTCTTCACGATGTTTCACCAGACGAACGACGCGGAGCACTTCCAGCCCGCCAAATACTGGGTAAAGAAGGGCTACAAGCTCGAAGGCAACCACTACACCAAGACGAAGAAGCGTGCCTTGCCGCTGTACGAGGCCAAGATGGTGCAGGCTTTCGACCACCGGGCCGCAAGTGTGATCGTGGAGGACGAGAACTGGGTCCGGCAGGGACAGAAGGAACAAACCTCGCCCGTGGAGCACGCCAACCCCGAGTTCGCGGTGCTGCCAAGGTGGTGGGTAGAGGAGGAGCGGGTCTCCGCCGTCACGGAAGGGCGAAAACGCGACTGGCTCTTCGGCTACAAGGACATCACCAGCTCGACCAACGAGCGCACGATGATCGCGGCATTCCTGCCGTGGGTAGCGGTCGTCAACTCCGCGCCGCTCATGTTTTCAGGCGCAGGAGTCGAGCCACGTCGCGAGTGCTGCTTGCTCGCCAATCTCAACTCGTTTGTCTACGACTTCGTCGCGCGACAGAAGGTCGGCAGCGTTCACCTCAATTTTTTCATCGTCGAACAGCTTCCCACGCTCCCGCCCGATCGCTATGCCGACATGTGTCCGTGGTCCAAACGTGAGACATTGGAGCACTGGATCAGCGAGCGCGTATCGAAACTTTCGTGTACATCCGAGGACATGATCCCGCTGGCCAAGGCTTGCGAGTTCAAGGGCTCTCGCGGCGACGGCGTCCACCCCTGGAAAGAGCAAGAGCGGGCAGTCCTCCGCGCCGAACTCGACGCGGCCTACTTCCACCTCTACGGAATCGAACGCGAGGACGCGGAGTACATGCTCTCGACGTTCACCAACACTGGGTTAATTCCCGAAGACGAGCGCGGATCGCAGCAGTCTCTGTGGAGTTCTGGAAGTACGGGCGAGATGGTTCTTGAGGCGTTCGATCGCTTGCATCGCTCCTGATAGGCGGTCGGAAGAAATCGGGACTCGTGAAGACGCTACGGAGGACGCTGGGCGTGCGAGGAACTCGACCTCCCGCAGAAAATGGCGCGTCTCCGTCTCTGGTGCGCCGACGCCACTGCCGCCGAGGAAAACGGCCAACGCTACGATTTCGTCTTTGTGGATGAAGCCGGCTTCGAGAGACACCGGGCGAAAAGGCCGTTCCCTCCCGCGGACGCGAGCCGAGTTCTGGAAACAAAAGCTCCGTCGAAATAAGATCCGAGACGAGGGTAATTGAATGAAGGATAACCGTGAGTTAAAGGACCTGGTCTCCGTTGGTCCGGCCACGATCGCGGACCTTGCCCTTTTGGGGATTACGAGCGTCCGACAGCTTGCGAGGCGTCGGCCGCGGGCGTTGTACAAGCGGCTGTGCGTCATTACCGGCGCTCGGCAAGATCCTTGCTGCGAGGATGTGTTCGCGGCGGCCATCACCCAAGCGAAGGACGCGAACCTGCCGCGGGAGCAGTGTCGGTGGTGGCACTGGTCGCGGGTTCGGAAGGAGGCAGCGGGGCGCGATCGATTACGGAGTTGATGCACTACGACGCGGTCATCATCGGCGCGGGTTTGTCGGGTCTGGCCGCCGGGATTCGCCTGGCCTACTTCGACAAGCGGGTATGCATTGTCGAAAAACATTACGCATTCGGCGGGCTTAACTCCTACTACAAGCTCAACGGCCGGGAGTTCGATGTTGGGCTGCACGCGCTAACCAACTACGTTCCGCCCCACGTTCACACCGGCCCACTGCCGAAGCTTCTTCGACAGCTCCGACTCACGCGTGAAGAGCTGGACCTGTGTCCGCAGCGCTTTTCGGAGGTGCGTTTTCCAGAACACCGCCTGCGTTTCACGAACGACCCGGATGTGCTTGTGCAGGAGGTGGCCGAGAGCTTCCCGCGCGAGATCGACAACTTCCGGGCGCTGTTGCGGATCATCGACGACTACGACGAACTGCAGCCGGATCATCCATGGCGTTCCACGCGGAGTCTGCTGGATTCGGTGCTGCATGACCCCATGCTGGTGGAGATGTTGCTGTGTCCGGTGATGTTCTACGGCAGCGCCGAGGAACACGACATGGATTTCACATCCTATGTGACGCTGTTCAAGAGTATCTTCCGACAGGGATTGGCCCGACCGTTGGGCGGAGTGCGCACGATCATCCGGGCGCTGGTTCGCAAGTTCCGTGGTTATGGGGGGCGGATACGGATGCGCTGCGGCGTCGAGCGTCTGGCGGTCGAGGACTGCCGCGTGGTGGGCGTCGTTCTGGAATCGGGTGACGTGCTGACCGCGGATGTCGTGTTGTCGTCGGCGGGCTATCCCGAAACGATGCGCTTGTGTTCTGACACATCGCGAGGCGCGACCAAGGCCGACGCGGGGCGGATATCATTCGTAGAGTCTGTGTCGGTGCTGGATGCAACGCCGGCCGACCTCGGCTGCGAATCGACGATTATCTTTTTTTCCGATCGCGACCGCTTCGTGTACGCCCGGCCGGATGATCCGGTGGACCTGAAAAGCGGTATACTCTGCTGCCCCAACAATTATGAGCGGCATGAGGACTCGCCGGAAGGCATCGTGCGGCTGACCTGGTTGGCCAACTACGACCGATGGAGCGAGCCGGACGACGCCGGTTACGCGGGTATGAAGGCGGCGTTGCGCGGACAGGTGATCGAGCGGATCCGGCGCTACGTTCCCGGTGTCGGCGACCGCATCGTATTCATGGACATGTTTACACCTCGAACCATCCGGAGTTTCACCGGGCATATCGACGGCGCCGTATACGGGGCGCCAGGGAAGGTTCGCTCGGGGCGAACGCGGCTGAAGAACCTTTTCATCTGTGGGACGGACCAGGGGTTTCTGGGTATCATCGGGGCCATGTGGAGCGGAGTGCTCATGGCCAACGCGCATGTTCTGTCCACCGACGGCGCCGGAACTGCATCATGAGTCGCGATCTCCTGCGTGATCTGAAGGGCGGCTACGACGTGATCGTGATCGGCTCCGGTCTGGCCGGTCTGACGGCGGCCAATTACCTGGCCAAATGCGGCCGCTCGGTGTTGCTCCTTGAGCAGCATTACAACTTCGGCGGCATGGCCACGTGGTTTCGGCGGAAGGGCGGGTACTTATTCGATATTTCGCTTCACGGATTCCCGATCGGGATGGTCAAGAGCTGTCGGAAATATTGGACGCGGGAGATCGCCGACTCCATCGTTCAGTTGAAGGGCATCCGGTTCGATAACCCGCAGTTTCGACTGGAGACCACGTTTGATCGCGACGATTTTACGAGGCTCCTCGTCGAACGGTTCGAGATTCGCCCGGAGGTCGTGACGTCCTTTTTCGACACCGTTCGCCGGATGGACTTCTACGACGACCAGACGCAGACAACGCGGGAGCTCTTTGATGAGTTCTTTCCCGGCCGCTCGGATGTCGTTCGGCTGCTGATGGAGCCGATTGCGTATGCGAACGGGTCGACGCTCGACGATCCGGCCATCACGTACGGCATTGTTTTCTCCAACTTCATGAGCAAGGGCGTGTACATTTTTCAGGGGGGAACGGACAAGCTCATTTGGCTGATGAAGCGCGAGCTGAAGGCCAACGGCGTCGACCTGCGCCAGCGGGTGCAAGTGGAACGGATCGTGATGGAGGACGGGAGCGCGGTCGGTGTCGTCGCCAATGGCCGGTTCATTGCGTCCACTTCGGTTCTTTCCAATGCGAATCTCAAGACCACGATCGGCAAACTGGCGGGCTACGAGAATTTTCGCGAGGCATTTGCGGCGGAGGTGGAGGCGGTTCGGCTCAACAACAGCAGTTGCCAGGTTTACATAGGGCTTCGGGAGGGCGAAACGATCGATTACGTGGGCGATCTGATTTTCACGTCGGTGGCCGACGAGTTTGACTCCACGGCGCTGTGCGCCAAGGACGTCACCAGCCGGACCTTTTCGCTATACTACCCGCACATCCGACCCGGTTCGACTCGCTACAGCGTGGTATCTTCAACCAACGCCAACTACGAGGACTGGGCCGCCTTAGGCGAGGAGGAATACCATCGGGCCAAACGCCACCTCATCGAGACGACGATCAGCGCGTTTGAGCGTTATGATCCCGAAATCCGGCGGAAGCTGGCCCACGTCGAAGCTTCGACCCCGCGCACGTTCGAGTACTACACGCAGCAAGCGGCCGGGGCGACCTTCGGGACGAAATTCGAAGGTTTGAAGGTCAGCATGGATCTGCCCAGGGAGGCGCCGGGTTTGTTTCATGCCGGCTCGGTCGGCATCATCATGTCCGGGTGGCTGGGGGCGATCAATTACGGAGTGATCGTGGCCAACGAAGTCGAGAGCTTCCTTCACAGCAGCTCGGTTCGCGCAACCGCCCAGAGCGCCGTCGAAAGCATCGTGTGATGGGCGAGCGGCCGAGCCTCAGTGACATTCCTCATCGCCCGCCGTTCTTGTTTGTGGACGAGATCGTCGAGATTGTCGATCGGCGGATCGTGACCCGCACGCGGGTTGACGCCGATGCGGATTTCTTTCGCGGGCACTATCCGGACCGGCCGATCATGCCCGGCGTGCTGATTTGTGAATGCTGCTTCCAGGCCGGGGCGTTGCTGATTGCACATCGACTGCGTGAACGGCAGGCAGCGGGCTTGCCGGTCGTGACCCGCATCCAAGACGCCCGATTTAAGCGGATCGTCCGTCCGGGAGAGGTGTTGGACGTGGAAATCACGCTCGATGATGAACTGGATGGCGCCTATTTCCTGACCGGCCGCGTCTCCGCCGACGATCACCTCGTGCTTCGCGTGACCTTCGCATGCATGAATCTTGAGGTAACGGAGCAATAGCGTTGACCAATGCCACGCACATCGACGTCTACGTCGTGTAGCTCGAAGGGACGTTCCATGGTCTGTGACATTTGCGGCAAGAACGGAGCTGGAACCCGACGCGTAACCCGAAGCTGTGGGCGCGGCCGATCGACCTTCCTGATCGAAAACGTGCCGTTGGTTACGTGCCCGTCGTGCAGGGAGAGTTATCTCAGGGCGGAGACACTCAAGGAGATCGAGCGTATCCGCCTGCACTGGCGTCAGCTCACCGTAGAAAAAAGATTCCCTCTCGCGAAGTTCGGAGGCGCGGCGTAACGAGGCCACGCACCCCGTTCCCGGAGCGCCGAGGTAACCCAGGGACAGAAGGCTCTTGACGCAGGCATTCCGTCGAAGTGTTATCTGGAGGCAAAACCAAAGGGTTTTCCGCACTATTCCGGTTGACTATGCGATCCGGTCGCGGCCGTCCCGCGTCAACCGAACAACGCCCCATCACTCCCGCCGGAAAACCGGCGTACCGTCGGGCGGCGGCACGCTTTGTAGCTCGAATCGCGTTCGCTCGCGGCGCGGCCGGTTAAACTCGAAGGGTCTGGTGGACAGAAGGAAGGGCCGCCGCTGCGAGACGCTGACCAGCAGCGCGGCGGTGAGGAACTGGGTCAACATGCTGCTGCCGCCGAAGGAGACGAAGGGGAGGGTCATGCCGGTGGTGGGCATCAGGCCGATGGCCATGCCGCAGTTGACGATCGCCTGGGCGGCCAGGAGGGCCACGACTCCGACCGCCAGCAAACGCCCGAATGGCTCGGTGGTAGCCGAGGCGACAGCCACGCCGCACACGACGATGACGACGTAACAGGCCAGGACCGTTAAGCATCCCACAAGGCCCCACTGGTGCCCGATGATGGCGAGGATGAAATCGTTGTGCCGGTCGGGGAGCAGGGCATTGTGGACGTAAATGCCCTTGCCCCAGCCCCAGCCGAGGATTCCTCCGCTGCCCACAGCGTTCTTGGAGTGGACCAGTTGATAACCTGAGCTCGCCTCCCACTCGAGCGCCTGCCGCTTGGTCGCGAGAAACGAGTACCCCTGCGGGTCCTCGATGACCGCATTCCGCAACGTCTCCGACTGGAGGAGCATGGCCGTCACCCGAAGCCGTTGATAGGGTTCCAGTCTTCCCCAGGCCAAAGGTACGGCCGCAACGCCGATGAGTGCGATCACCGCCAGATGCCACATTTTGGCACCTGCCAGATAGATCATCGCGAACAGGACCGGCGCGAGTAGGAGTGCAGTCCCCAGGTCGGGTTCCACGAGGATCAGGGCGATGGGAACGGCCGAGATCAGAAACGGCAGGAGCAAACCGCCAAAACGACGGTAGTTCTTACGGTAACGCAGGTACCAGGCCAGGGCGAGGACATAAGCGACCTTCATGGGCTCCGACGGTTGCAGTTGAAACCCCGGCAGGCTGATCCAACGGTACGCCCCGTTCCGCGGCCGTACGATGCCTCCCAAAGTGCTGCCGGTGAGTTTGGCCACCAGTGGCGGGAGCAGTGCAAGGAGTGCGAGGGCAAAGAGGACGTATGCGTAGCGCCCAATTCGTTCGTAACCGATTCTAAGCACGGCGGCAGCCGCCAGGCATCCGACTAAGAGATACAAGCCCTGCCGCGCCGCGTTTTTGGGTCCGTCGTGGCCGCCGACGTAATGCGTGTCCGTGACGTAGATGGCGGCGACGCCGATCGCGGCCAGAACGGCGATGGCCGCACACATGACCCATCCGGGTTGCGTCAGATCCAGCGTGCCTCGTCTCATTCGCGTTCATCGCCGAAAACCGTAGAATCGGGATCCAGGTCCGGCCCCAACACTTGCAATACTTCCGCGGCGACCTCGCGGGCGATCGGGCCGCTGACTCGACCTCCGCTGCCGCCGAACTCTACCAAGACCGAGAAGGCGATCCGCGGAGGCTGCGCCCAATCCGGCTGATGATCCGTGTTGGTCGCCTGCAAGAAACCCGCAAACCAGGCGTGAGCGTAACCCGCGTCGTCGCCGCCGGCTGAGGGCCACCAGGCAACGGGCTGGACGGAGTCGGTGTCGAATTCGATGTGGGGATATTCCAGCGTAAAACGATCGATGGCGGGTTGTTTCGCATCGGCGGGCACGATCGCCACCGCCTGTCGGCCCTCGGGATCGACGTATCGAATTCGATAAGACGTGGGCCGCGGGCGAGCGGTAGCGCTTCCGGTCTTGCCACAGATCACGTACCCGTCGCTGGCCAATCGTGCATGGTCATAGGCCGTCCCGTCGGGGTCATTGACGACCTCGTAGATTCCCCGGCGAATCGCTGACCAATGCTCCGGGCTGCCGGGCAGTGTCCAGAGCGGCGGAGGATTAGAATCTTTGATGAGCGTGACGGGCCGAAACTGGCCGCTAGCGTAGATCGCGGCGAGATTGGCCACCTGAACGGGAGTCATCAACGCCTCACCCTGGCCGATTGCGAAGTTCCGGGCGGCGCCGGGCGTTACCGGAGCGTTCCGATGTCGCATGAGCCAACTGGGCGTGGGGTTGATTCCCGCGTTGTCTTCGGCCAGGCCCGTCCCGCTGGCGCGGCCGATTCCGGCCATATCGAACGCACTGCAAATGGCGTCAACACCAAGCCGTTCACCGAGGCGGTACATGAACACATTGCAGCTTCCGCGAAGAGCCTCCACGACATCGATGAGGCCATGAGCCTTGCGAAGAGTGGTTCCGTGAACCTCCCAGCACCGCCATTCATCCGGACGATCCGCGTGCAGATAGCCAAGGCATTCCTCCTCGCTTTCCAGTGTGATTCGCCCATTCAACAACCCGGCCAGGCACACCAGCGGCTTGACCACGGAGCCTGGTGCGTATCCGTTGGCGACGGCGCGAAACTGAAGCGGCAGCCGGCGAGTATCATCGCGAAGAGACGAGAAGAGTTGGTCGAAGCGGCTGGGATCGTAGGAGGGATAGGACACAAGGGCGAGCGCCTCACGAGTTTGCACATCCAATACAACGATCGCTCCGCCAGGTGAATCGGGCGCTTTGGCGATTGCTCGCGCCATCAAACCATACAGGCGGCGCTGGAGCTCCGAATGGATGGTAAGCCTCACATCCTGTCCATGTTCGGCATCGATCGTCTGTCCGACCGGGTGGCCGTCGCGGTCTAGGGTGATCTGCCCGCGTCGCCCGCGCAGGCGACGTTCCGCAGCCAGCTCGACGCCGCTGACGCCCCGTCGCTCGTCGGCGCGATAGCGGGCAAACGGATCATCCGCCTCCCGATCGCCGGCGACGTCCTCGGCACTGACCGGTCCCATTCGACCCAGGATGTGAGCGAAAGCAGTCGCGTCGGGGACGACGACTCGCCTCCAAGATGGTTCGACGTGCGCCCAGGGGAAGTCGGCCAGCGACTCGCGAGCGAGAATCTGATCGGAAGCGTCAAGCCCGCCGAGAAGCGGGTGCGCGTCGGCCTCTTCGGCCACGGCTCCGGCGAAACCGCGGCGTGCGGCTACGGCCCGACGGATGCGCTCGACACGATCATGAATCTCCCGTGCGCGGTGATGTAACTCCTCGATGCCGACTCCGGTGGCGCGCAACGCATGCGGAGCGAGCGCCGTCCACATTCGTGCGACATCTTCACGAAGCGCTTGCACGGTCGCTTCCTCCGCGAGGCCCCTGACATAATGGCCGGCGCGTCGCCACCGCTTGCCTTCGCGAGAAGCAGTCGACGGGCCTTCCGTGACGTGCCGCTCCAAAAGAACCGCTTCCTCTTCGACCGCCGCCGCCAAGACGCCGTAGTCCACGGTGATGTCCCAGCACGGTTCGTCGCGGACCAGGACGCCGCCGCCCCGGTCGAGGATGCTTCCGCGCACGAATGGCAACGGCTCGGGCCGGCGAATGAGCAATCGTTCCGCCTGGCCGCGATAGAAGTCCGCGCGGAGCACCTGAAGGTGGACCAACCGCCCCACAATCACCAGAAGGGCGGCGGCCAGGACGATGAGCGACGCCTTCAATCGCGATTCAAACACGGCCGCCTCCCGTCCGGGGCGCATGCCGGAGTCGTTCTTGTGGACGCGGAATTCCCAGGGTGCGAGCGATGCTGAGCAAACCACGATGGAAAAGCGGGGCCCAGGCCGCCGTGTAGATCGAGGCGAGCAACCCGTTGCTCACCCAGTCGCCTGCCCACGATCCGAGCGGAGCGTAGAGCGCCCGTCGGTAGATTTGCCAGGCCGTCTGCATCAATACTCCGACCGCCAGTGTTACGGCAAACTGCGTCACCGCTCGACTTCGGAACAAGTACTCTCGCACCGACGCAACCGCCGCGGCGGCCAGGCCGTAGGAAAGTGAAAGCAGACCGAATCGTTCCACGGTCAGCAAATCGGCCATCAGCCCTAGGGCCCAACCGGCGATCACCGAATCCGGCGTTTTTGCATGGAGCGCGTAGAAGATCACCATGACCAACACCCAATCCGGTCGGACCCCGCCCAGCGCCAAGCGCGGGGCCAAGGCTGATTGAAGCGTCAGGACGATGCCCGCGCACAAGATGAACGGCAACCAGCGCATTGCGAGCTATCGTTCGCTGCCCGCCCGGGCCGCGGCGAATGGCGGAGACTCCTCGTCGCGCGAGCCGAGAATTCGCAGAATCGCCTGGGCGGCAGAAACCTGCAAGCGCGGATCGCTCGTTTCGGCGAGGCGGTCGGCGAGCAGGGGAAGTGCCTCCGCGCGTCCGATCGCGCCCAGAGCGGCGGCGGCGAGCTGCTTTCTCCGCAGAATCTGCTCGACCACCGGATCCTTGGGGTCGTCGATCGTGGGTTGATCGACGCGGAGCGCATCCATCGCCGCGGACAAGCCCTCGCCGGACCCGAGCATTCCTAGCCCTCGCGCGGCGGCGAGCCGCGTCTCCAGATGGTCGGCAGTCTGAAGTTTGTATCGGAACGTATCGGCGTACGTCGAATCGCCCGTCTGGGCCAGGGCGTGGATCGCGAAGACCTCGTCGGAGCCGACGCCGCA
>Ga0187892_10005670_pt1 | contig 19371 bp, 19 predicted proteins | sample MA1701073metaG_FD_139345 | JGI IMG/M metagenome (GOLD analysis project Ga0187892, IMG submission 139345) | Bio-ooze microbial communities from a basaltic lava cave in the Kipuka Kanohina Cave System on the Island of Hawaii, USA - MA170107-3 metaG ...
CCTAGTCAGAAGAGCTGCAGGTTGTCTGATGCCGCCTTGGCCGTTTACCATGAAAGCCAAAGGGAGTACGCGAACGGAGGTCAGGTAGCCTATCCCTCCGTCACAGGAACGTTGGCATTCAGTGTAACAGTTACCGTCACCGACCTCGAGGCGACGTATCAGGGGCAACCGGTTCACAAGATCGGGGCCTGGGGTGGCCGCAGCGTCGGGACCGTGGACTACGCTTGCGCCGACGTATACTATCCGGGATCGAATGAGCTTTGGAAGCTCTTGTGCCAGAGTCGAGCAACCTATTCCGCCGATACCGGTGACAGTGGTTCACCGATTCTGGCGGTACACGCCGATGGCACAGCTAGTGGAGTCGGAATTCACTGGGGCTACCCCGGCTGGTTCAGTGCACTCTCTGGAGCACTGGATGAGCTGTATGATGCGAACGAGTCGTATGGAACCATGGATGCGACCGGCACGCCGCCCTCACCACCTCCGGCACTTTCTGCTTCCCTCACTGGACCGTCATCCGTGAAGCCAAACTGGACATGTGTGTGGACTGTTTCTGCCTCGGGGGGGCTCCCTCCTTATTCCTATACGTGGTCCATCAATGGGACGCAGGTGAGCAACGGATCTCCCTACCCCTACGAACTGCTGTATCAGAACACCGGGACAGGTTTCACAGTTAGCGTGCAAGTGTCGGATGCCAACCCGTTCCACGCACCGGTTACCAAGCAGAAGAATGTTTCCGTTAGCTCAGGGGCTCCGTCGTGTTACTCCTAACAACGCCCTGGGGTCGCCTTGTGGCCTGTCGGCGGCGTTCGCAGGTGAATTGGACCTGAGAGGTTAGGAACACATGCGAGCCTATGCCTTGCGCCAGCTGCGGCCGATCTGCTTCGTCTTGTCGTTTGGTGCTTGCTCGATTGTGTCGCCGTCCAAGGGCGAGATCTATTTGCTCTCGTCCTTGGACGGGGCGCCGTTGCCTGGGAACTTGGAAACGCCGATTGTTGGCGGGCATCTCTTCGGGCTGCAACTCGTGCGTAGTGTGTTGACGGTGCATCCTTCGGTCGCCGGATCCTCCGGCCGAATGTCCATCGAGTCGGAGGGGTGGGTTGTCCAGGACAGTGTCCCGATTGCCCCATATGAACACACCATATCGGGCCCCTTCGAACGCAACGACAGTACGATCGTTTTTCGGTATGACAACCCATGGGGTTTTGTGCTCCACTACGGCATTCGGGAGCAGGGGCGGGTTATCTGGACGCGTGAAGAGTTCGCGCCCGGGTATTTCGCTACCTATGTGTATGAACGCGTGGACCGGTGAGGGAGCTAAGTGAATGAGGTAGCTCGACGGGACGGTGGTGAACCTGGGCTCACCGGTTCATCTGGATGTTGAGTTCATGACGGCGACTGGGCGAACCAAGGCGGTGGTCACCTTGACTGAGGAGGCAATTCGTCCGGCCCGAGATGAGGAAATGATCGCCGTTCGACCGGCGGGCCCCGGGGTAGCGTGCCCCCTACGTCTCATTCCGGTGAGCAACGGATCCTCGTATTCCACAGGAACTGGTGTATCAGAACGCTGGCTCGAACTTCACGATCGAGGTCCGTGTTACTGATGCTGCCGGGTCGAATGGCAGAAACACGAAGAGCGTTACGATCAACCCGTCGGCGCAGGTGTGTCAATACTAGCCTTGTGGAAGCCAACGTCGGGAAATGGCTTGGGCAACCTTGCCAAGAATTCCCTCTCGGCCGTCGGTCCCTAATATGCGCCCTGGCGGTATCGCGTTGCTGCTCACTGTCATTGGCGGACCTTTGGCGCCAGGTATGGCTCAACAACCCTGGGATTCGACCGACGCCCGGTCGATTGCAGCTCAGATTCGCTCTCGAGGCACTGCTCCAGAGGCGGTTCGGATTCTTACCCAGGAAAAAGGTCCTCAGCAGCGCCAAACGCTGGACGCCATAGGGGACTCCCTGGTTGCCATAGCGGTACTTTACCCTGGCGACAGCATTCGAGCGTCCCGGATTCGCTGGATGGCAATCAACATCCTTGCTCTAGCTGGACAAGCAGCTCGTGGAACCCCGTATCAAGGCGCGCCCATTCGCTTGCTTCAGATAGCGGAGAGCGATTCGCCGAATACCCCTGAGGCGCTCCATGCTCTCCTTAGGATGCCAAATCGCAGCCAGGCCCTCCTGTTGTTGCGCACGGCGGCAATGTCGCTAAAGCCTCGAACAGCGTGGGGTGCCGTCAGCATTCTCGGGCGCGAGACCGGTGTCGAGGGCCTCGAGGTGCTGCGCCAGCTCTATCTACAAGGCCTGGTTACGCAGGAATGGGCGCGAAGGGAGATGGACCAAATTGCGAAATACCACCGATGGTAGAGGTTCCCCGCGGTGATCTGCAATCAGGGCGGGCACCATCTCTGCGGTTCCTCGTTGGCTGCCTTCTTTGCGTCGGGTGTGAGCTGTTCGATCAACCAATGGTCGAGCCGGCTGGTCTCATTTACGGCTCCGAGTACCTACCCGATACCGCTGAGGTCACCATACCGGGCACGGCGGATCGGGGCGAGACGTTCGAAGTCACCATTCATACGATTGGTGGTGGCTGCACCGACCAGGTCGCGCGCACGAGGGTAGCCATTTCCGGGTCCATCGTGGAGATTCGGCCGTACAACGAGACGAGAGATGCCCTGTGCCCCAGCATCATCATCGTCCTGACGCACCGCGTTCAACTGACGCTGGAGCAGCCTGGACCGGCTCTAGTCCGCATTATTGGCCGTGCGGTCACGGTCCCAGTAGAAGGGGGCTTCCTTCGGGATCGCGAGGTTGCTCTGGAATTCCCTGTCCTGATACAATGACGCGATTCATGGTACTTCGAGTGTGGGGATCCGCGGCTCTCATGCTTTCGCGTAAAGTCCAGGCAGCATGGATCGTTCTTGTAGCTGCCGCCGGCGTTGCTTGTAGCGGGGACGTCGTTACGCCAACAACCACCACCGTGGCGGGAGCCTACACCGCGACCGTCTTCACCACAACGACGGGCGGAATTACGACTGACCAGCTGGCCGCAGGCAGCTCCCTTGCCCTAAGCCTAACTGCCGCAGGGGCGGTAACGGGTCGACTTTTTGTGCCTGGCGGCGCAGAAGGCGGAGGGAATCTGGATGCCGATATGGTGGGCACCTGGACCTTAACAGGCAGTACTGTGGACTTCAACCAGGCGGCTGACACGTTCGTCAGAGATATGTCATTTGTGGCCACGGAGAACCGGCTCACCGGTGACGCAACGTTTGGCGGCACGAACGTTCACGTTGTTCTAACCAAATAGGGTTTCGCCCAGAACACTCCGGCGCGTCGTCGACCGCACCGGCAGAGCTGCGCCCCAACGTTGATTGACACCATTGTCACCGTTCCTTGAATGAGACGAATCCTCCTCGCGGTATCCCTTGTCGTTTCTTTGCCGGAGCCAGTGTCAGGACAAGGGCTACTGTTCGGACCAGCGGCAGGCGTAACCAGTTCCTCCCTCGCGGGCGATTTTCTCACCGAGCCGAACCCCTATCAACAGCGCGCTGGTCTAGCAGCGGGGATAGCGGCCGAACTCTCCTTCGCCAAGCTCATCGCGGTGGCGGGAAGCGCACTCTTTGTCCAGAAGGGGGCACGTCAGAAACCTGCCCAGAGCTACCCCACGATGCGAATCACCTACCTGGAAATCCCGCTGACTGTTCGCATCAAGGCTGGTCTGTCTCGACGGCTGCGGTGGTTCGGCGAAGGTGGCGGGGCGCCCGCCATCGAAATTGCCTGCTCGGCCGAAGAGGTCGGATGTCACAACATGCGAACCGAGAAGGTGGACATCGGGCTAGTCGCTGGAAGCGGTCTACAGCTAAAAGTACTGGATACGTGGTTCACGCTCTCGGCTCGATACACCTGGGGCGTCAAGAACTTGGCCGGCGGGTTTCCAAGTGGGGAGGTGAAGAACCGCAGTATCCTAGTGCTCCTGGGGGCCGCATGGGGTGCGGCGGGCTCCTAAGCCAACGCGCGGGCCCCTGTTCGTGCAGCAGGCCGCCAAGCCCGTCCGCTCTTCTCCTCGCAGGCTTGCTTCTCGTCGTCGGGTGCGGGATGAATGTCTCAACCAGAGCTGGTTTGTGAATCCCGGCGATGCCCAGCGCACCATCGAAGCCTGGCGCCTCGAGTACAACGGGGGCCAGCCGCACGGCCAATCCCCCCTCAGCGTCCCGCAAGTATTTGGGTGAACGGGTATTACGCCTGCAAATACACCGATACTTCCCAGAACCGCGAGGGGGAACTGAGGAGCCATGCCGGCCGCGTCTTCACCAGAATCGAATGTGATGGGTCCGGAAAGCGCTTCGCGTATGTGTGCCGCCAACTGAACAAGCACTGTGGCGAGGTCCGAGATTGGGAGGATCACACGCATGCGTGTAGCGCCGGAGCCCACGATGGGAGCCGGATGGCGTACTGTTCGAGCCCTTTCCCACCTGGTTTCTACGCCTATGCGGAAACCACTACATCCCAGGATCGTGAAGCGGAGGTGCGCCAACATTCCAACGGATCGCTGATCCGGCTACTCGGAGCCCGGGCCGGCAGCTTCCTTCGCCTGTGCAGGCGAATAGGGCGTACCTGCTCGAAGGTTGTCGACTGGCAGGGCAAGTCGATCCCTTGTGAGGCCATCCCGGGGCATGACGACGGTCCGTCCGCGACCGACGGAAGTCGAATGGTCCTCTGCAGCTGGGGGATCTGTACGTTCGCTTGATCCGGTTCGCGCTAATAAGCTCACCTGGTGCTCCTCACCGGGCTCTACGCTCGGTGGATGTTCCTGCCCAATCCGGATCGGGCCTTCGTCGATCCTTCGAAAGTCCGGGATTACCTCTTGGCTCTTGAGCACACTCAGGGTGGTTCCAAGGCAGTGGTCTTTGGATCCGTTGGATACCGTCGCGATTCCTGGCAAGTACTCCAGGCTGACTTGATACGTCTCGCCGCACTCCCGGGGCGCTGCTCAAGGCCACCACCCGGCATGGACGAACGTTCGTGCTCCCCGCTAATCTTCAAACACCATCCGGACGGATGCTATCAGTGCTGACAGTCGGGGTGGTCCGTTGGAAAGAAGATTTTCCCCGGTTCGTGACCGCCTATCCGGGAGTCCCGCGATGAATTACAAGGAGCTCGAAGTGGTCGTACTGACCCGTGACGTTCCCGAACACGGCCTCAAGGCTGGGGATGTCGGCACGCTGGTATACGTTGGGTCACCGGATCATTTGGAAGTCGAATTCATGACGGCCACCGGGCGAACCAAGGCGGTTGTCACCTTGACTGAGGAGGCCATTCGTCCGGCCCGAGATGAGGAAATGATCGCCGTTCGACCGGCGGGACCCGGGCACGAGTAGCCGAGTTTCTCCTTGCTTTCACAGCCGGAAAGGCGGGTGCAAGACCGATAGCCTCAGACGGCATGGTGAACGATGGCCCGCAATTCGTCCGCACTTCTCCTCGCTAGCTGCCTTCTCGGCGTCGGGTGTAAGCTGTTCGATCAACCCCGTGCCCCAGCATCATCATCGTCCTGACGCACCGCGTTCAACTGACGCTGGAGCAATCTGGACCGGCCTTAGTCGCATAATTGGCCGCGCGGTCACGGTCCCCGTAGAAGGGGGTGTCCTCTGGGATCGTGAGGTTGCTCTGGAATTCCCTGTCCTAATACGATAGAGCTCCTGTGGCCGCCTCTTGTTTCTGTGGGGAGGCACCCGTCGGACGCTCGCCGGGTTCGGGACTTTCCTCGATGTCCCTCCCTCATCTCGTTGCCCGGTTTGCTTGCCCGCGGATGCAACGCGGCTCGCGCTATTCAGCGCCCGCAGGTGACGTTATGATAGGAAGCCCGTCCCCCGGTGAGGATATCATGGCCGATGAAATGGGGTCTTTCCGAATTGAGGTCGAAATCGAGAACCCGGTCCGCCCGGGGCCGCGCGAAAGGCTGAGCGGGGTCCTGATCGACACCGGGGCCGAACTGTCCTGGGTTCCCGGGACGATTCTGGAATCCCTCGGGATCGAACGGTTGAAGCTGTGGCGATTCCGCCAGGCGGATGGATCCATCCTCGAACGCTGGGCGGGAGAAGCCCGCGTGTATGCAGCTGGAACGCGGACCGTCGACGAAATCGTTTTCGGCGAGCCGCGCGATCTGGTCCTTCTGGGGGCCCGAACCCTGGAAGGGCTGAACCTGCGGATCGATCCGGTCGCCAAGACCCTGGTGGACGCCGGTCCGGCCCCTGCCGCGGTCGCGGCCTAGGTTGTAGGTCCCATGACTTGCAAAGTTCTTCGCGGAAGGATTGCAAAACCGTCGAGCGTGACAGGCGGGCTCGGTGTGGCACTATTCTTAGGTGCATGCACCGGGCCCAGCCCCCTGCCTGCCCCACCCATGGCAGAATGGGCAGTGTCCCCGGATGCGGTTACCCCTGGTTCCTTCGTTCGAGTTACGCTCACCAACATTTCCAACGAGCCGATCTTTTACGGCCTTCTGTGCGCAAGGTTACAAGTTTTCGATGGGAGTGGCTGGACGGATACACCATACACACCATATTAGAGCTACCCCGGCCGTCAAGTATGTCCCCTTGTCCTGTTCCGAATCCGGCCAGGCGAAAGCGACTTCCAGGATCTTGTAATTCAGACGGACGTACCGCCGGGGCGGTATCGCTTCGAGATGGGGGTTCTCGAGCGGATGATGAGTGACGGCTCATGGACTCCCATCGGTGATCCATCCTTTACTCCTGCCGTCGTGGTCGTTGCTGCTCCGTCTACCGTGCTACCCAATGCAGGATCAATTCCTCCTCACGAATAGGTAGTAGGATCTTAGGGGACCGATAGCTTGACCGAGTGACAGGGGAGCAGGAGAGCGATCTCCTGCCCCTGATTGTTTTCGCGAGCCGCTTGGGGCCGGCTTGCTGCAACTCCTGGCACCTTCCGCTTCACGCCCCTTCTTGACGGCCAATCCGAAGATTATTACTGTGTCAGTACAGTAATACACTTTGGAGCCCATGTTCGCCGCACTCGAACCCAAAAGCGCCGTCCCCCTCTACGAGCAGCTCGCGCTCCGCATCAAGGCCGCGGTCGCTACCGGCGAGCTCCGCCCGGGAGACGCGCTCCCCTCGGTCCGCCAGTTGGCCGGCAAGCTCCGGATCAACCCGGCCACCGTCGTCCAGTCATACCGGGGGCTGGAAGAGCAGGGGTTTCTCGAGCTGCGGCAGGGAGCTGGCACCTTCGTCCGCAGCGTCCCGACCGAAACACGCACCCGGGAACGCCTGGCCCAGGCCCGCCGCCTGGCCCGCCAGATGGTCGCCGAAGCCGCTCGGCTCGGCCTCTCCCCCCAGGAACTTCGCCTGGCGATCCGGCACGAACTCGATGGAGGCACCCCGTGAGCACCGCCATCCAAACCCAGGGGCTCTCCTATCGGCCCGGCCCCGACTTCGCGATCCACAACCTCTCGCTCAACGTTCCGGCCGGATCCCTCTACGGATTCCTGGGCCCGAATGGCTGCGGCAAAACCACAACGATCCGCCTGCTCCTCGGCCTGCTCCGGCCCGATCAAGGATCGGTGCGGCTGCTCGACCACCCTGTGCCCGACGGCCTGCCCGCCGCCCTCGCCCGAACCGGAGTCATTCCCGACCGGCCTCACTTGCATCGCTACCTCACGGTCGCCGAATCGCTCGCCTTTCACGCCGCCTTCTACCCCGGATGGGATCATCGCTGGGCCGCCGAGTTGCTCCGCGAGTTCCGACTCCATGCGGGGCAGAAAGTGTCTCGCCTGTCCAAGGGCGAAACCGCCAAGCTCATGCTGCTCCTGGTGCTCTGCCAGCGCCCCGATCTCCTGGTGCTCGACGAGCCCATGGACGGGCTTGATCCCGTGGTGCGGCGTGACGTCCTGGCCGCCCTGCTCGACTATGTCTCCACTAGGAACGCAACGGTGTTCGTGTCGAGCCACCTGGTCCACGAGCTGGAACGCTTCTGCGATTGGGTCGGCGTCATGGACAGCGGCCGCCTGGTGGTGGAGCTCCCGATGAGCGAATTCCGCAACGGGAACAAGCGGATCCGGCTGAATGGCGGCGCGAGCGCCGAGCCGGTTGGAGCCCCGTTCACACTGCTCTCTCGGGAGCGGGAATCGAGCGCGACAGAAACCTGGACGGTTCGGGGCTGGCGATCGGAGATGACCGGCTGGTTCGAACGCGAGGGCCTCATGATCCGGGAAGTGGCCGACCTCGATCTGGAGGACGGCTTCGTCGAATTGCTGCGGGCGTTCCGGGCGACGGAAGCCGCGCCGCGTTAGGAGAACACGATGCTGAAAGCCATGATCCGGATCCAATGGAGAGCCTGCTGGCACCTAGTGATCGCCCTGGCCGTCGCCGCGATGGCGCTCCCGATCGTCTCGGTCCGCGCCGGATGGAGCGGGGCTCAAGGGAATCTCCCTCGCTTCCTCACCGAGCTTCAGCTCTGGGGATTCTTCTATCCCGGACTCGCCGCGGTCACGGCCCTCGTCCTTGGCATCGCCATCTGGACCTCGGACCGTCGGGGCCACCACGTGTACGCGCTCCTCCTTCCACTCCCACGCTGGCGCTATGTCCTGCTTCGCTATCTCGCGGGATTGGCGCTCCTTCTACCGGTGGTGCTCGGCCTCTGGGCCGGTGCCATCATCGCCACCACCGGACTGGCGCTTCCCCCCGGCATCCGGGTCTTTCCCCATGCGATCGCGCTCAAGTTCCTGCTTGCGCTGCTGGTGTTGTTCGGGGTGGCCTTCGCCGCGGCATCGGCCTCCAGCCGGACCCTCGGCATCGGATTCCGGCTCGTGGGGCTCTTCCTCGCGGTTCACATCGCGGTCGTGCTGCTCAAACCCGGGACCAACCTCCTCTGGACCGTGGTGAGCGCCCTGGGCAGCTCGCCGTGGCCGCTGGCGCCGATGGCCGGCCGCTGGATGCTGATAGATGTCTAGATCGGCCTTGCGATCGGGACTCCTGATCCTCCTCGCGCTGCCAGGCGCGCTCGCCGCACAGTCGGCGAGGACCTGGCAGGACTCGACCGCGAAGCTCGCGGCGGAACTTCGGGCCCTCCGTGACTCCATGCTCGAGGGAGACTCGACGATCGAGGAGGTGGCCCGTCGTGGCGATCTCACTATCAGCGCTTCGCAGCACCTCAGGGCTGAGGCGGCCGAGGCCCTGGAGAAACTGGTCGCGGCGCGGACCCGGTGGTTCGGAGGAGCGACCCCTTCTCCGTCAGGGTTCCGCATCGTGCTGGAGCCAGGGAATGCTAGCCCTGAGAGGGAAGCCGAGCCGGGGCTCGTCGTTCTCAGTGGTGCTCCCGATAGCGGACATGCGCCCCGAGCCCGGCGGGTTATTCGGTCGAGAGAGTTCGGTGTCGGACTGGTGGACCAGTTCGGCGAGATGATGTACCAGAGCGGAGGTGCGCGGCTTTTGAGATGGCTGGAGCTCGCGCCGCCACTGTCGATGCCGGATCACGAGCGGAGACACCTCGCCATGTACACCGTCATGACCGGCACCGGGTCCGCCCAGCGGGAGTGCGTGGCCGGCCGTCTCGACGACTGCGCCTACGTGTTAGGTCTTGGACCGCCTACGCGGGGAGAGCCCGGTGGTGCCTACCCGCCCTTCCTGCGAGCCGACTTGCTGCTGGCCACGCTGGAGCTGGGGGGTCCGGGAGCCTGGGAACGGTTACGCGCCGCCTCGACTGATTCACTGGATGCCGTGCTGAGTGCGGCTGCCGGGATTCCCTTCGACTCGGTGCTTGCACGGTGGCGGGACGGAATCTTCGCCTTCCGGCCCACGGACCGACTGATCGAAGTCCCGCGAGTGCTATTCGCCGTAGGGTGGACCGGCGTGCTGCTTCTGGCCGCTTTGGCTGGAGGATTATCCCGATGGACCTGAGACTCAAAGGGATCGGGGTTGTCGCGCTCGTGGGTATCGCGGTGCTGCTGCCGCTACGCCGGCCGGTCTCGGAAGCGCCTGCGCCCCAGTTGGGCCGTCAGGAGCGCGCTCAGGCCCTCGGCTCGCAAGTCGCCCGGCTTCGACTGCGATGGTCGGCGCTCGAGCAGCGAGACTCCGCCCTTGCCTTGATCGGGCGCGTATCACGCTCCGACTCCGTGCCGCCCATCGTGCTGAGCAGCTTTCCCGGAGCCCCGTCGCCGATGAAGGCCGAGGTTGCGATGCTGGGTGAGCTGTGGAACGGTATTGGACCGGTCGATTCGTCGGTACGGGTGATGGTGCTCGGGTACGATGCGAGGAGGTACGCCGACCTGACCTGGTTTGGTCTCTATGCCGGCAATCTGATCGCACAGCGAGATGGGATTACCTGGTGCATCACCATCCTGCCTGCATCGGTACGGCCGGATAGTCAGGTCCAGATCGGCCGGCATCAACTCGCCGTCACGACAGCCCCCTGTGTCCTTTGGGCTGCCTTCGGCGCTCCCGGGGCGCGGATCAGGGGCTGGCTGGAAGACAACCGCTATGTCGGAGCGCGATCGACGGCGTGGTTAACACGCAGCTTCGATGTGGAGGGACCCTGGGCCTGGATTCCCGACTCCGGGTTCTCTGCGGCGAGATCGCTCCGGCCGTCGTTGCTTCGAGCCATCGCGGGCGAGGGGATCGCGGCGCTTCGCACCCCGCCCTACTGGTTCGGCGCTCGGGGGTTAAGGTGCCTGGTTGGAGACCGGGGCGCCTGCGAGGCAGCAATCCTCGACCCAGGGGTAATGAGAGTCGCAGAACCGGATCTGCCCCGGGACCTCACCCTCGCCCCGGGAAGGGTCAGGGTTCCCTGGATTACTCTCGCCACCACCCGGCCTCCTGGACCGACCTTCCTGTCGGATCTCGTCCGGCTGGAGGGCCGCGAGCGGTTTCGCGCGTTCTGGAAATCCGAGCTGCCACCCGATTCCGCCTTCGCTCGAGCGTTCGGGTTGTCGCTCGGAGAGTGGACCGCGCGCTGGGCAAAGGAGCAATGGCTCGCATCGTGGGAGGCGCGTTATGGCGATGCCGAGATCGTCCTGGGGGTCACCCTCCGGCCCTCGTGGGCGGCCTTGACGCTCGGGTGGACGGCGGTGCTGCTCGTGGGTGCGGGGTGGGCGGCACGCCGAAGGCAGGTCCTCTAAGGGCTGTCGGACTGGAAGAGTGACGCTGTCGACAGGCGATCCGCCGCCAGTTTTGAGCACCGTCTCGCGTAACGACGATGCCGATCTCGACGCCTTCCCCAAGTATCCTGGCGCATGCCGAGTTGCGCCGGCCCGCCAAGGAGGATTAGGGTATGGGCATGCCTGATACCGGGACCCCGCCAGTCTGGACCCGCGAGATGGTCCTCGCCCTCCCGGACGACGGCAACCGCTACGAGCTGTTCGACGGCGAGCTGCTGGTGACCCCCGCACCAGGCGGGCTTCATCAGGTCGCCCTCAAACGCCTCTACGACGTCATCGAGCACTACGTCCGGGCTCAGGATCTGGGTGAGACGCTCTGGTCGCCGGCGGACCTGCGCCTGGGAGGAGAGCAACTTTCCCAGCCCGATCTCTTCGTCCTGCCGTTCCTTCCCACGGACCGTAACGATTGGACCGGGTATCCCGATCCGATTCTCGTGGTCGAAGTGCTCTCCCCTTCCACCGCTCGCTTTGACCGCATCGTCAAGCGCCGCCGGTTTCAACGGGCCGGGATTCCGGAATACTGGATCGTGGATCTGGATGGCCGGGTGGTGGAGCGCTGGAAGCCCCGTGACGAGCGGCCCGAGGTTATCGATGCGGTCCTGGAGTGGCATCCCGAGGGCACTTCGAGCCCGCTCGAGGTCGACTTGCCCGCGCTCTTCAACGCAATCTGGGGGACCGAGCCGTGAGCGGTTGATCGAGTTCCTCACCCTCAAGACCCTCTCCACTACAGCTCTCCGAATGACGTATGTTCTTGGCATGTCCCCGGCACCGGCAAGAGCACGTCGGGCTGTCCCGAGGGCCCGGCTTGGCAGCGCCATCGCCATGGCGTGCCTCACGGCCTGTAACGCCAACCAGCTCCAGGGCCCGGACGGCGACGACCTGGCAGGGTTCATCATCTCCTAGCCGGCTCCGCCGCTTCCTGCCGATCGAAGCGGGCCATGGTACACGGCCTGGTGATCCCTCACGAACCCGTAGACCCGTTGGGGATCGTGCCGGTCTCCCGATGAGTCTGCGGTTCCCCGGTGGCTACTACGCACAGCTGGTGCTCCAGGCGCCAACCGGATTCTTTACTTGATCGTAGTCCGGAGCGTCGGCTGGGAGCGCCGCACCGCAGCCGCTCACCGTGGAGAGGATTGAATCGGGCGCCCGGCTCGGGCCATCCGCTCGATCCAGCGCGCCAGCGGGGCGAGCGGGGCCAGCGGAGCTGGGGTGTATCGCACCGGAAGACCGGCGAGATCCCGGGGGATGGTCTTCCTGTCGATGGTGCCGGAGGAAATCAGAACCGGGAGAACCGCCACGGAATCCTGGGCCTGCTGGGCCAGCCCTTCGATCAGCGAACGGAGCCCCGCGATCGCGGCACTTCGGATCGCCACGGGGGCGTCATCCCGCAATAGGCCGATCTCGACCGGGATCCCGCCGGCGTTTCGCAAGGCATCTGCGGCCGGTTGGAGATTCCGGATCCAGAGGACCGCCTCGGCGTCGCTGTTGGGGCCATGGGCAACCAGGACCAGCGGTCGCCGCCGGTCGGCCTCGCTCAGCGCCGCCCAGCGCCCGGTCAGGGCGGCGGCCAGCTCGGGCGCATCGTCGAGCGCCGGCGTAACCCGCATGGGCACCGGCGGGGGCTCGCCCGCCGGGTGGGAGTGCTGGGTCAGCTCCTCGGGCCAGTGGGCGGTCTCCCCGGCGAGGAACCGGATCTGGCGGTAGTGCGCCCCCTGCGAAGACACCAGGAGAGGCACGACCACGATATCATGCGCTCCGGCGCGGACCAGGCGAGCGACGCCGCGTGCCCACCCCTCCGAATCGGCTGCTTCGCCCATGAGAAAGCCCGTTGCGATCGGCCCGTCCCAATGGACCTGGGAGACGACTTGGCGGACGCCCTCATTCCAGGTTGCGGAGCCACCGTGCGCGATTACCAACAGCCCGGTCTGGGCTTGGGCCAGGGGGGCTTGCCACAGCATCGCCATGATGACCAGTCGCACCGATCAATCCCGAATGAGTTTATCGGGATTATAGTTGCGTGGGGTCGTAACGCAAGGAAGCGGCGACCCTGCGAACTTCGGGGAGACCTGGCATGACATCGACACCGCTGCTGGCGCTCCAGGCCTTGGGCACCATACTGCTTGCCGTGGTCAACCTGGTGCTGTGGTACAACGAGCGGCGCCGGTACTACCTGACCTGGACCGCGGCATGGATGCTGTATTCGGTTCGGCTTGCCTGTATCTCTGTGTTCCTGGAGCTTCGCAGTACGCCTTGGCTCTTCGCGCATCAGCTGGCGACCGGGGCCACCGCGTTGCTCCTCTTGGTCGCGGCCCTCCAATTCGACCAGGGCGCCGTTTCCCGCCGCCAAGGCCTTGGCCTCGCGGCGGTGGCGGTTCTGTGGCTGGCCGGGAGTCTGGTCGGGGTCGGCAACTTCGCCCTCGGGGGGCTCACCGCGGCGATTGCGCTCTCAGCGGTGACCATGCTGACCGGCTGGGTGTTCTGGCGACACCGGCGCCGGAGCCCTTCGGTCAGTAGCGCCGTATTGGCCGCGACGTTCGTCCTCTGGGGGCTGCATCACCTCGACTATCCACTTCTGCGGCCGCTCGGCAGCGGGCTGGTCTACGGGGTCTTTGCCGACATGACCCTGATTGCGGTGACCGCCGCGGCCACCCTCTTCCTGGTCCTCGGGGAGCGGCGGGAGGCCCTCGCCCGGCGGACCGCGCAGCTGGAGCAACTCACCCGGCTGTTGCTGCGGACCCAGGAAGAGGAACGAGGCCGGATTGCCCGCGAGCTGCACGACGAGGCGGGGCAGATCCTCTCGGCCGCCAAGATCGCCCTCGACCTCGAGGGACAGGCCGAGTCGGCGGGGCTGGTCGAGCGGGCCCTGCACCAGATCCGGCAACTGAGCCATCGGCTCCGGCCATCGGAGCTGGATGATCTCGGGCTGCTCCCCGCGCTCCGGAACCTGGTGGAGGATTTCTCGCGGCGCGCCCGGATTCGCGCCCACCTGCGGCTGCCCGAGCAACTGGCTGCTTGCCCGGGGCAAGTCGAGGTCGCCGTGTACCGGGTGGTCCAGGAGGCGCTCACCAACGTAGCCCGGCACGCCGGGGCCCGTGAGGTGGAAGTCTCGCTGCACCCGGAGAACGGGCGGCTCCGGCTCACCATACGCGACGACGGAGCCGGGGCCAGTGCACCGCCCACGCCTCATCTTGGCCTCCTGGGGATCCGGGAGCGGATCAGCGCGCTGGCGGGAACGCTCGAGATCGTGACGGACGACCGCTCCGGCTTCCGCCTGGACGCCGTGATTCCCCTCTCGGGAGGAGGAGACGCCGCGTGAATCGGGCTCCCGGCGCTCCGATCCGGCTCCTGCTGGCCGACGATCACCCGCTGGTGCGAGCCGGGGTACGCCGGGTGCTCGAGGCCGAGCCGCAGATCGTCATCGTCGGTGAGGCCGAGGACGGCGCCGCCGCTCTGGACCAGCTCGCGCGGTCGGCCCCGGACATTCTGGTGCTCGATCTTGGCCTGCCCCGGGTGTCCGGCCTCGAGGTGCTCCGCCGGGCCAAGGCCGCCCATCCCGGGCTCAAAGTCATCGTGCTCACCATGCACACCAGTCGCGAGTACCTGACCCAGGCGCTGCAGGCGGGAGCGGATTCCTACCTGCTCAAGGAATCGGCCGCCCAGGAGTTGCGGCACGCGATCGCCGCGGTGCAGGCCGGGCGGGTCTTCCACAGCCCCGCGATCCAGGCCCAGCTCACTGAATGGATGCGGGAGCGCGGCACCGGGCGGCCCACCGGCCTGGACCGGCTCACCGCGCGGGAGCGGGAAGTGCTGCGAGAGATCGCTTCCGGGCAGTCCACCCGTGCCATTGCCGCACGACTGGGAATTGGGCTCCGCACGGTCGAATCGCACCGCGCGAGCCTGATGCGCAAGCTGGAGCTGCACTCGGTCGCCCTCCTCACCCAGTTCGCCATCCGGGAAGGCCTGGTCTCTCCGTAGTTCTCCGGAGGACAGTTCCGCAGTTCCTCGAATGGTCCTGGCCGAAGGCCGGCCCTATTCTACTCCGGGCCGGAACCGGGGCTCCTTCATCGCCGCCTGATGCGTCCCCCCCGCCAGCTCCCGGCGGCCCGGCAGGCAACCGTCTCACGCCGCTCAGGAGGTGCCGTGCCTAACCCGCTCCGTCCCGCGTTGTGCTTCGCCCTGCTGCTGCTCCCCCCGTCCGGGGCGGCCCAGACCCGGGCCCCCGCGTCCCGCGATACCACCCGCGCGGCGATCCTTCAGGTGGTCACGGTCACCGCGACCCGGGCGCGGACGCCGGTATTCCGCGCCCCCAGCCCGATTCTGGTGGTGGACTCCAACCGGATCCGGGCCAGTCTCGCCAACGGAATCGCGGAGCTGCTGCGGGAGGAGCCCGGCCTCGACCTGACCGGGAGCGGACCCAACCAGGGGCGGCCGGTGATCCGGGGCCAGCGGGGCCAGCGCATTCTCCTATTGGAAGACGGGATCCGGATCAACAATACCCGGCGCCAGCAGGACTTCGGCGAGATCCCCGCGCTGGTGGGGCTCACCGGCCTCCGCCGGGTCGAGGTGGTGCGCGGCCCCCTATCAGTGCTGTATGGGACCGACGCGATCGGGGGGGTGGTGAACCTGATTACCACCCGGCCGCCTCTCGGGGGAGCCGGGACCCGGGTCAACGGATCGGTGGGTTACCGCTACGGCCCCACCGATCGGCAACAGCATCCGGCCGGTCGCGTGTTCGGGCAGGTGGGTCGCTTCGGGTTCGGGGTGACCGGCTCCTACCGGAAGACCAGCCCCTATACGGCGCCCGCGGGAACCTTCGGGAACCTCACCCTGGCGAGCGACACCCGGGTGCAGGATACCGGCGTGAAGGACGCGACCATGAGCCTCGAAGCGGGGTATGGGTTTTCGGAGCGTCACGCGCTTTCGGCCCGGTACTCCCGCTATCAGGCCGATGACGCCGGCTTCGGATATGTAGACAACGCCGACCTGGGCACCCCCGACGCCCCCCGGATCGTGATTCGCTACCCGGCCCAGCGCTATCACAAGGCGAGCCTCACCTATCGGGGGAACGCCCTGGCACTCCCCTTCGCGGACCGAGTGGAAGTCACCGCCTACCGGAGCGGCAATACCCGGACCCTCACCAACAACATCTTCGTTCCCTTCGGGCCGGGCACGCCGCCGGGCGCTGGGGTCCAGGTGGACACCCGGAACTTCACCGACATCGTTACCACCGGGTACCGGATCGAGGTGTCGCGGGTGCTGGGCCGCCACGTGCTGACCTACGGGACCGATTTCTTCCGCGACCGCTCCGACAACACCGACTCGAGCAGCACCACCGTGATCGGCTTCGGGCCTCCCCGTTCCCAAGCCAACGATACCGCCCTCACCCCGAACGCCGCCTTCCGGAGCCTCGGGGTGTTCGCCCAAGGTGAGCTCCAGCTCACCGACCGCTGGTTTGCCGTGTTAGGGGCACGGTGGCAGGAGGTCGAAGCGAAGACCCGGCCCACCCCGCGGGTCACCGACCCCGTGGTCGATGCCCGCGACCAGACCCTGGTCGGGGCGGCCAACCTGAGCTACCGCGTGGTCGAGGGGCTCAACCTGGTCGGCTCGGTCGGGCGGGCGTTCCGCTCTCCCAATCTGATCGAGCGCTTCTTCAACGGCCCCACGCCCGAGGGCAACGGGTACCAGAAGCGAAACCCCGACCTCAAGCCGGAGACCAGTCTCGAGGTCGATCTTGGGGTGAAGGTCGCGACCGGGAGGATCTCCGGGGAGCTCTTCGCCTATCGCAACGAAGTGCGGAACGCAATCCGCATCGCGCCCACCGGCGAGAAGATCGGGAGCTTCACCGTCTACCAGAACGTCAACCTGGACCGGCTCCGCACCCAGGGCCTCGAGCTGTGGACCCGGGTGGACCTGCCCCGGGGGCTCTTCCTGGTCGGATCCTACACCCGGGTCGCCTCGAAGGACGTGCTGGATCCGGGCAATCCGGTGGGCAACAGCTACTCCGCGAAGCTCACCGGCCGGCTCGGCTGGCGGAAGCGAGACGGGCGATTCTGGACCGAGTATGATCTGCGCCACAACGGCACCTGGAAGGACGTAGCGATGGCGACGAGCCCCGTCGGCCCGGTGCTGCCGTCTTTCACGGTGCACGGGCTCCGCGCCGGGGGCCGGCTCTTCCGGCTGGGCGGCACCACCCACGAGATCATCGTGGTCGTGAACAACCTGACCAACCGGCTCTACGCCGAATTCGGCAACGTGAGCTTCTTCCGCCCCGAGCCGAAGCGCTCGCTCGCGCTGGGATGGAATACCACCTTCTGATGCCGGTGCGGCATTCCGGTCGGTGATCGGTTATCTGCCCCTCGCCACCACCGCGGTGGCCCTCCTCTTCACGGTCGTGCTCTGGCGGCGCTATCGGGAGCGGGGCGGGACCCACCTGCTCTGGTGGGGGCTCGGGACCCTGAGCTATGCCGCGGGAACCATCACCGAGTCGGTGACCACGTTGGCCGGTTGGCACGAGCCGGTGTTCCGGGCCTGGTACATCACCGGAGCGCTCCTGGGAGGGGCACCCCTCGCCCAGGGAACGGTCTACTTGCTGCTCCGCCGCCAGGTCGCCAACCGGCTCACCCTCGCGGTCGGGAGTGTCATCCTGGTCGCAGCGCTCTGCGTCGTGCTCTCCCCGATCGATTGGGCCGCCGTCGAGCCCCACCGCCTGAGCGGACGGGTGCTGGAATGGACCTGGGTGCGGGGGTTCAGCCCGTTCATCAATCTCTACGCGGTCACGTTCCTGGTGGGCGGTGCGACCCTCTCGGCGCTCCGCTATCGCAAGCGGATGGAAACCCGGCACCGTTACATCGGGAATGGCCTGATCGCGGTGGGGGCCTTGCTGCCCGGGATCGGAGGCAGCTTCACCCGGTTCGGCCATACCGAGGTGTTGTACGTCACCGAGCTGGTCGGCCTGCTGCTCGTCTACGGCGGGTTCCGGATCATCACCGGGCGCGCGCCGGCGCCGGCCCGGCCGGCCTCCACCTCGGACTGAGGACGTCCTCGCCTCTCCCGCTCAATTCTCAGTATGTTCGCGCTCTACGTGGGGGCCGCGCTCTTTGGGATCACTCTTTGGCAGTATACCCGGCGAGGCAGAGCTCGCGCCGCCTAACCGGCGGTTTGCAGCTGGCAAAGCGCGGCCCGTTGGGTAGCTTGACGCGCACGACATTCCGGCTGAACTCTATCCTCCTGACGACTACCGATGGTGGCGGTCGGTCATGGACTTCACACCCGGACCGGTCTGGCAACAGGTGAGACAGCCCGTTCTCTTGCTGAAGGGGGAGGGACCAGAATTCACCGGCCGACCACGCCATGCGGTGGCGCCTCGGAGAGAGGGTTCCGCCGCCCCTGTTCGCGAGCGGCTACCTGCAAACGATGGTTCGGTGGACCAAGGAGCAGCGGGGTGCCCGCCGGTGAGCGGCATTGTCACGGGCCCGCGAGAACGGGATAGGAATTTCAATCGTCCCGGGATAGGAACGACGCTGTTTGTTGCCGGCCAGTACGATGAAGCCACCCCGTCATCCACCCAGCGCTTCGCCCGGATGGTACCCGGCGCCGAATTCCAGGTGATCCCGAACGCGGCCCATGCCACCGAGCACGACAATCCGGACGAGCTGCTCCGGGTGGTCCGCGACTTCATTCGGCGGGTGGAGGCCTCCGCGCATTGAGTCGAAGGGTCTGATACACCAGCGGCACCAGCTGCAGCGACGCGGCCAGGCAGGCCACCAGGCCCAGGGCCAGGAGCAACCCGGCCGTCCCTAACCCGGGAAACCTGGCGACCCCCAGACAGGCGAACCCGCCAATGGTGGTCAGGGTGGTGATGGTCATGGGGGTGCCGGTTTCCGCCAGGGCATCCCCCAGGGGCTCGCCCCGTTCCAGCCGGTCCACGATGTGAATCCCGTCGTCCGAGCCCAGCCCCGCCAGCAGCGGAATCACCGCGAGGGTCAGGATGTTCAGCTCGATCCCGAACAGCCCCATGACCCCCAGGACTACGGCGGTACCGGCCACCATGGGGAGGAGGCAGAGCAGAATCGGGGCGGGCCGACGGAAGCGCAGGACGAGGAGGAGGAGGATGAGCGCCACCCCGAGCCCAGTGGCCCGCAACATGTCCCGCCGCAGGATGGCCGCGTGGGTCGCGCCTCGGAGCGATTCGCCGGTAAACCGGACCTGAGCGA
>Ga0187892_10005671_pt1 | contig 19369 bp, 12 predicted proteins | sample MA1701073metaG_FD_139345 | JGI IMG/M metagenome (GOLD analysis project Ga0187892, IMG submission 139345) | Bio-ooze microbial communities from a basaltic lava cave in the Kipuka Kanohina Cave System on the Island of Hawaii, USA - MA170107-3 metaG ...
CGCAGATCGAACACGTAGGAAAGTCGATTTGCGAGGATGCTCAGGGTGGAACTAACCGCGGTATGGGTACCGATCAGTGCCCTGTTGAGCGGGCTTAACTGGGTCAACATGTTATCGAGCATGAAGCCACCCACGTACACGCCTGTGTCCGAACCGGCCAGCCTCTCCGCCGCCAGTCCTGCGTCCTCGATGGCTTCCCAGGCTACTTCCAGCAATACCCTTTGTTGGGGATCTAGATGCTCAGCTTCTCGTGGGGAAATGCCGAAGAAAAGGGCATCAAATTCGTCGATCTTCTGCTGTATAAATCCTCCGGCCCTAACATACATTTTGCCAGGTTTTTCTGGATCCGGATCCCAAAATCGCTTAATACTCCATCGATCTGATGGGATATCCACGATGCCATCCCTACCTTCCGAGATAAGTTTCCAGAAGGCGTGTGGACTATCACTTCCGCCTGGGAATCGACACCCGATCCCAATGATTGCGATGGGGTCATGAGGGGCTTTACGCCCTGCTGCTAAGTTATCCAACTTCATCATTTTCTTTATCCTTCCTCACGCCATATCCATGAATTCATAATGCGTTTATGATCATTTAGATAATCCAGAATTTCCAGCGCCCAGGCGAATACTCGAAATTTCCTCAGGCACATTACGCATCAGGCTATTTATCTTTATAGCCCGATCGACTGCTTTCGATCTGTAGGAAATTTCACATGGCGATTGTGATGTAATACCATTATCCGTCTTCTGTCATATTGGAACGTATGGGATCGAACTTGCGCTCAGGTTGCGTAACGGCCGACTCGGCTTGCCGCGTTTTCGCTGGCCTAATCAAAACCACTGAATGATTTGACGAGTTTCGATGTTCCGAACTTTCACCCCTTGTTCCTAGGTCTTCTCCGATAGGTGGTTCGCCCGTGGCTTTCTTTTGGCCTAGCCTCGCCTGCTCGCGCAGCGTGCCACTTACCGCCGAAATGATCTGCGCGGTCACGTCGATGATCAGCTTATTGCTAAAGCCTGCTTGCTGCATTTCGGCGAAAAACGCTTTCGCGACGACCTCGGCCACATGCCTCGGATCGGGCCGTGATAACGACCATCTGCTCTGCTCACGTATCTCGCTGTCGGCCACATTGCGTGCCCGACTGTCTCCGGGATCAACTTTAGTAGTCATAGGGTTGATCTCATATCTCTACTTAAGGAAAAATCGCGGACGAAGAGCACGCTATTCCGCTATCGACGTAGGGCACGGCCCGCCGGTGCCGAACAATATATCCCGCATCTTGACCCGCGCGGGCGGCGGGGCAACTGTTGTAACGATGATGTAAAAGGTCATGCACCCGACACGAGCTCTGGGGAACGCCCAAAGGCAGGGTCAACGACTGCATCCTTTGATAATGAGCATATATCATGGCGTTGTTCCCTTTATGACAATGCTGTTTATAATGAAGGCCAACATACATGAAAGAGCAATCGCTGTTTGTAATGAATGTCACTCTTCCTATGTGAAGGATTCACGCTTCTGGCATGCAATAGCTCTTATCCCCCTCGAGTGAAGCTGAGAGAGAAGATGACCTTTTATCCTATAGGGCGTGATCTTGATTTGATGTTCTGATTATGCGCTTCACGAACAGGTCAAGAATTGGCGATTCTACCAGTGGTAGGAGGCGCTGTAGGCGCTGCGTGGCGTCACCACCAGTGGGGTAATATTCAATCTACGGTGGGCTGCCTTTCCCAGGGCGGGATCAAACAAGGGCAAGATCTCCTCCCGCTCTTCAAACAGGAGGATGCGCGGTTCTTCTCGCCCGATGCCCGGATAAGAGACCAGGGCCGAGTTGACCAGCTCCCGAATGGCAGCCGCCGTTGCAGAACCCCGCAACCCTCCTCCCACCACCGAGAAGGTCAACAGGGAGCGCCGCTTCTGCCTGTCTCCCCGGGTCTCGGCCAACTCCAGGCAATTCCAGAACCCTCTGTCGGAGAAAGAGCGCATCTCCAATGCTCATCATCGGCAAGGCGTGTTCGAGTAAGCCAGGCACTCCCACAAAACTCGCCTTGGGATCCTGGGCAATCAGCAACTGATCGTAGTCGACCCTCGCCTCCTCTCGGGAGGGCAGATTAACCGTGACCTTTTTGGCCGAAGCGTCGATGATGCTCACCTCCCCTTGAAGAAAGCGGGTGCGCGGACACAGACGCCGGATAGGATTGACAATATTACCGGGCTGGATAGCGCCCCCGACCACCTCGGGGAGCAGCGGATGGAGCAGGAAATAGCTCTCGCGGTGAACCAGGGTGACCGCGACGTTGGTGAATTCCCCCAACAGCCGCTCCATCCTCATGGCACAGTGGACCGCCGCAAAGCCGCCACCCAAGTTCACGATCGTACCGGGTTTGTCCGTGGCCACCGGGCGACGCCAACGCCCGGCGGCATTGGTGATAAAGGAGACCAGCAGGCCGTAGAAGATAGCCTGTATCGGTTGAAGGATTGGATCGAGCTCGATGATGCCCTGTTGGGAGGAAAACGATCGGGAAAGCGCGGCCGGGGCGCTGAAGGTAAAACGCCTGTGATGGTGGCCTGTGAAACCCGTGGGGAGCGGGCAGGTTTGCTGGCCAGGGAGGTGATCAGGCTAGTCGCTGGTTTGCCTTGGGTTCATATCGCCATCGCTAATCTCAAACGCTTCTTGTTGGGTACCTTCCATGGGTCTCGGCTAAGTATTTACAGGAATACATCAATGAATTCTGCTATCACCCAGGACAGCTCACGGAAAGGAGCAGCGGACAATTGGGCCGATAGGGCCATATGCACCGGGATCATCGGGGTCCGGATAAAGCACGCCATCGAGCAAATTAACCTATGCCGCTCACGTGAGGGTGATGCTCTTGCTCACACCTCGACTCCTACGTTCGTTTCTCTTGCCTAAAACGAACTGTTTTTCGCCGCGTCCTTAAGCCGAACGCAGCTCGGGAAGATCGCGAAACGGCTCCAAGGCCTCGGGGTTAGCCAGGGCGTCGCGGTTTCTAACCGCGCGGCCATGGATCACCTCGCGCACCGCGAGTTCCGCGAGCTTGCCGTTCATCGTGCGGGGAAGATCTGCGATCGAAATCACCTTAGCCGGGACATGGCGAGGGGAGACGTTCTCGCGGATCGTTTTCTTGATGCGGTCGATCAGCGCCTCATCGAGCCGGTATTCTTCTCTCAACTTGACGAACAAGAGGATGCGCTGATCGTTATCCCAGTCCTGGGCGATGGTGAGGCTTTCCAGCACCTCGGGCAGGGTCTCCACCTGGCGGTAGATCTCGGCGGTGCCGATGCGCACCCCGCCGGGATTCAATACCGCGTCGGAGCGGCCGTGGATGGTCACCCCGCCGTGGGCACTCAGCTCCGCATAATCCCCATGCGTCCACACACCCGGGAAACGGGCGAAATACGCCTCGCGATAGCGCTCCCCGTTCGGGTCATTCCAGAAGCCCAAGGGCATGGACGGGAACGGCGCTGTGCATACCAATTCTCCCTGCTGCTCCCTAACCGGCTGACCGTCTTCGTCGTAGACTTCCACCTTCATCCCTAAGCCGCGGCACTGCAACTCGCCGCGGTACACGGGCAGGACGGGATTCCCGAGCGCAAAGCAAGACACAATGTCCGTACCGCCGGAAATGGAAGAGAGCTGCACATCGCTCTTCACATGCTCATAGACATAATCGAAAGAGGCCGGAGCGAGCGGCGATCCGGTAGAGAGTATCGTGCGCAGCGTCGTCACATCGTGGGTCTTACCCGGGCGTACGCCCGCCTTTTCGAGCCCGGCGAGGTATCTCGCGCTCGCACCAAAAACATCGATGCCCTCTTGCTCCACCAGCTCAAACAAGACCTCGGGCTTGGGATGCATCGGCGAGCCGTCATACAAAACCACAGTGGCTCCCACGGCGAGGCTAGACACCAGCCAGTTCCACATCATCCAGCCGCAGGTGGTGAAATAAAAAATCGTGTCGCCGGGTTTCAGATCTGTATGCAGCACGAGTTCCTTTAGGTGCTGAATGAGGGTCCCGCCCGCACCATGTACGATACACTTAGGCGGGCCCGTGGTGCCGGAGGAGTACAGGATATAGAGGGGATGATCGAAGGAAAGTTGGATGAAGCTCAATCGCTCTCCCCTGCCCCGCCGCAAAAACTCGGCATAGGGTATACCAAGCGCACAGGCCCCTTCTGCCTGTCCCCCACCGTAAGGCGCCTGAACGACGCTCGCGACCTCGGATAATTGCGAAAGAACCTCGCGCATCTTGTCGCCAACCGCGATCCATCTTCCGTTGTAAAAATAGCCGTCGCTGATCAACACCACTTTGGGCCGGATCTGTCCAAAACGATCCAACACGCCCTTGACCCCAAAGTCGGGCGAACAGGAGGACCAGATGGCGCCTAAACTGCTCGCTGCCAGCATCCCCACTACCGTCTCGGGGATGTTGGGCATACAAGCGGCAATGCGATCACCCGCGCCCACCCCAGCCTCACGCAGCGCACCGGAGAATGCCCCAACCTGCGTGCCAAGAGCGCTATAGGTGATGGCGCGCCGGCTTCCGTTCTCTCCCCGAAAAACCAGAGCCGCCTTGTCGTCGCGGCGGGAAAGCAGGTTCTCGGCAAAATTAAACCGAGCACCGGGAAACCAACGCGCTCCCGGCATCCGGTCTGCGTTTTCCAATACCGTGTCCCAGGGCGCGGAGGAGCGAAGGTCACAAAATTTCCAGACAGCACCCCAGAAAGCCCCGGATTGGGTGATCGACCAGCGATAAAGTGCGGCGTAGTCTTTCACCTCCGGCGCCCCCTCGGCCTCGAGCAGGCGCATGAAGCGCGTCATGTTCGCTTGCGCTACGCGCGCGGCGGACGGAGACCAAACGGGGTTCTCCGATTTCATCACCGCAACCCTCAAGATCCCGGGAGGCTCAAGCCGCCGTCTGCATTTGGAGGCGGGGCTCTCACCGCATCACCGCAAGTTGCCGCAGCACGTAGGGGAGGATCCCGCCGTGATTGAAATATTCCCACTCCTTGGGCGTGTCGATGCGTACCTTAGCGACAAAACGGATAGGCTCTCCGCCCTCTCGCTTGGCGATGACGGTGACATCTTCGGCGCCTTCCACGAGACCTTCGATGTCATAAGTCTCTTTGCCGCTTAACCCCAAGTGTTCGGCGTTTTCACCCTCCTTGAAGCCCAAGGGCAGCACCCCCATTCCGACCAGGTTCGAGCGGTGGATGCGCTCGAAGCTCTCCGCCAGCACCGCCCGCACACCCAAGAGCCGCGTGCCCTTGGCGGCCCAATCGCGCGAGGAACCGCTGCCGTATTCCTTGCCCGCGATGACCAGCAGCGATACGCCCTCGGATTGATAGCGCATGGAAGCATCGTAGATGCTCATTTTCTCACCGCCCGGCAGGTGCGATGTCCACCCGCCCTCCACGCCGGGAACGAGTTGGTTGCGCAGCCGAATATTGGCGAAGGTGCCGCGCATCATCACCTCATGGTTGCCCCGGCGCGCACCGTAGGAGTTGAAGTCTTTTTCCAGCACGCCGTGCGCGCTCAGGTAGCGCCCCGCAGGACTGTCTGGCTTGATGGAGCCGGCAGGGGAAATATGATCGGTGGTGATGCTGTCACCCAGCAGAGCCAGGCAGCGCACGTCTCGGATCGGCTCAAACCCCGCGATCTCCATACTCATGCCGTGAAAATAAGGCGGGTTTCTGACGTAGGTGGAATCCTCCCGCCACTCGAATCGATTAGAGGCCGCCACCTTTATCCCTGCCCACCGCGTATCGCCAGCGAAAACATCCTGGTAGCTCGAGCTGAACATTGCCGAATCGATCGTGCGGGTGATGGCGTCCTGGATCTCGCTCTGGCTGGGCCAGAGATCCCGGAAGTACACCGGCGCACCATCCGCGCCCCGCGCAAGCGGCTCCTGCTGCAGATCGATGTCCATGGTGCCGGCAATAGCGTAGACCACGACCAAGGGTGGGGAGGCGAGATAGTTCATCTTCACCTCCGCATGAACCCGCCCTTCGAAGTTACGGTTACCCGATAACACGGCGACGACGGCCAGATTGCCGTCCCGGATCCCCGCGCTCACCTCTGGCGGCAGGGGACCCGAGTTACCGATGCAGGTGGTGCATCCGTAGCCTACGGTCTGGAAACCGAGCGCATCCAAGGCGCGGGTAAGACCCGTTTTCTCCAGGTACTCGGTCACGACTTTAGAGCCGGGGGCAAGGCTGGTCTTGACCCAGGGTTTTACCTTGAGGCCACGCTCTAGCGCTTTTTTCGCCACCAGACCGGCGCCCATCATGACCGAAGGGTTAGAGGTGTTGGTGCAAGAGGTGATAGCGGCGATGACCACCGCGCCGTCCTTCAGTTCGTACTCTTCGCCGCCGGCTCTGCGAACGCGGGCGCTGCCGGAGCTAGCGCGATCCTTGGTCATGGTGGCCACCTGCTCGCGGTAGGTCGCTTTGCTTCTCTTCAAGGCCACCCGGTCCTGCGGGCGCTTGGGTCCGGCCAGACTCGGCTCGACTGTTCCTATATCCAATGCTAGGGTGTCGGAATATTCCGCATGCCGTGTCTTGGGATCGCGCCACAAGCCTTGCGCTTTGGCATAGGCTTCGGTCAGCGCTACCTGCTCGGGCGAACGGCCGGAAAGCCGCAAATAGCGAAGGGTCTCGGCATCGATCGGAAAAATTCCACACGTGGCCCCGTATTCCGGCGCCATATTGGCGATCGTAGCGCGGTCCGCCAGCGGCAAGTGATCGAGCCCCGGACCGAAAAATTCCACGAACTTCCCAACCACACCTTTGGCGCGCAGCATCTGAGTCACGGTCAGCACCAGATCGGTGGCCGTCGCGCCTTCGGGCAGCTTGCCCGTGAGCTTGAATCCCACCACCTGGGGGATGAGCATGGTGATGGATTGGCCGAGCATGGCGGCCTCGGCCTCTATCCCTCCCACCCCCCAGCCCAACACGCCTAAGCCGTTGATCATGGTGGTGTGTGAATCGGTGCCCACGAGGGTGTCGGGATACGCCAAGCGCATCCCGTCGCGGCTCTCAGAAAAGACCACGCGCGCTAAATATTCCAAGTTGACCTGGTGCACGATGCCGGTGTCAGGCGGTACCACGCGGAAATTGGTGAAGGCTTGGCTCCCCCAACGCAAAAAGCCGTAACGTTCCTCATTGCGCTCGAATTCTATCGCGGCGTTGCGCTGCAAAGCGTCTGGGCGCGCGAAGACATCCACTTGCACGGAGTGGTCTACCACCAGTTCCGCTGGCGATAAGGGATTGATTTTGGAAGGATCACCGCCTAGGCGGCCGAGAGCGTCCCGCATCGCGGCCAGGTCGACCACGGCGGGCACGCCGGTGAAATCCTGCATCAATACCCGCGCCGGGGTAAAGGCGATCTCCTTGCTCGGTTCGGCCTTGGGGTCCCAACCCGCCAAGGCTTCGATATCCTCTTTGGTGACGTTAACCCCATCGTCGTTACGCAGCAGATTCTCCAGCAAGATTTTCAATGAGTAGGGAAGTCTTTGAATATCATAGCGTCCCTCAAGCACCTTCAGGTCGCAGTATGTATATTCCGCATCACCCACTGAGAGCTGAGCGCGTGCGCTACAACTACTGTCCATAGACCCTCCATTCTGATGGCAAAGAGGCCATTTTAGGGCACTTCGAAAAAATTCCATCCGAGGAATCTTTCGCATCGCAAAGCAAAAAATGCGATTTTTGCTTTTGCTCCCTGTTTCAAACAGTGGCTTGTTTGAACCTGTATATCCCCATACCGCCGCAGTAGGTTCTTCCTAAGTCCGACACGCTCTTAGGGTGTCAGTTGTCTCGAAACGGAGCGAATTCCACCGCAGCCCTAGGTATAGGATTTTTAAAACGCCCTTTTCCTCATGAGCGAAAGTACTGCTGAACCTGCGGGGTGTCAATCACCCGCGTCTTGGGTCAAGGATCGGGGGGCTTTTCGGGCCATTCACCGGCTCTCGGTGCCAAATGTCGAGACAGTTTGGCGTCTCGGACAAGTGCAGGCCAAAGCCCAGCTTGCGAATTTGACGGTATTCTACGATGCGAGGTCGCCCGCTCGAGATCCGCATCTTTGCGGTTCGAGACCTCGATGTCGCCACGCCCTTAGCGAACGATGAGCGCGTGGGCTATGTCAAATCGGGCAGACCAGCTCGCCTAGCTTTTCCGTGAGCTTCATGTTTTCCCCGTAGTCCACCGGGCAGTCGATGAGCACCACAGTATCGTCGCGCACCGCTTGCCTTAATATCGGCAGCAGATCGGCGGCACTTTCCACCCGGTAACCTTTCGCGCCAAAGCTCTCGGCGTATTTTATGAAATCGGGATTGTTGAAGCCGATATGCGACGGCCTGCCGAAGTGTTTAAGCTGATGCCAGCGGATCAGCCCGTACTCGGAATCGGTCCAGATCAAAACGACGATAGATGTGCCGATGCGCAGGGCGGTCTCGATCTCTTGCGAATTCATCATGAACCCGGCGTCGCCGGTTACGCTAACCACCGTCCGCTCTGGATGCACGAGCTTGACCCCAATAGCGCCCGGCACTCCGATCCCCATGGAGGAAAAGCCGTTCGAGATGATGCAGGTATTGGGACGCTCCGCCTGATACATGCGAGCCATCCACATCGTGTGCGCGCCCACATCCGAGATCACGATGTCCTCCGGCCTCAGAGCCTGGCGCAGATCCCATAGGATCTTCTGCGGCTTCACAGGAAACCCCCGATCCTCGGCGTGTGCCTCTATTTCTTGGAGGATGGTCTGGCGCAGGCTGGCGGCCAGATATTCTTCCCGCGGCTTGGCGATCTCTGCGATCGCGCTGAGCGCCGCGCGGATATCGCCCACCACGCCGCATTCGACGATGTAGTGCTCATCCACCTCCGCTGGCGAGGCATCGATGTGGACTATCTTGCGCGAGGCATCCTTGTGCCAAAGATGAGGATGGTATTCCACCAAGTCATAGCCGATGCAGAGGATCACATCGGCCCGGTCAAAACCGCAAGAGATATAGTCGGCTGCCTGCAGGCCCACCGCGCCCAGAGACAAAGGGTGCGAGAACGGTATCGCCCCTTTGGCCATAAACGTTGTTGCGACCGGGATGTTCAGGCGTTCCGCAAACAAGGTGAGTTGCTCCGCTGCGCGCGCTCGGATCACGCCGTTGCCGGCCATGATCAACGGAAACCGGGCGTCGCTGATGATATCTGCTGCTTGCCGGATCTTCGTTTGCGGCGGGGTGGGGATCTCTGCGCGCTGCACTTTCAATGGCGCCTTGTCGGGCGCATCACCGCCTGCGATGTTCTCGGGGAAATCGATGAAGCTCACGCCCGGTTTTTCAGCCTCGGCCAGCTTAAAGGCCTTGCGCACCACTTCCGGGATGATCTCCGGCTCTCGGATCTGGGTGGCGTATTTGGCGATCGGGTCAAACAGATTGACCAGATCCAGGATCTGATGGCTTTCCTTGTGCAAGCGGGTGGTTGCGCCCTGCCCTGCGATCGCGACCACCGGCGCCCGGTCCATGTTGGCGTCGGCGACACCGGTCACCAGATTGGTGGCACCGGGGCCCAAGGTCGCAAGGCAAACCCCAGCCCTCCCCGTCAAGCGCCCGTGGACGTCCGCCATAAACGCAGCGCCTTGCTCGTGGCGGGTGGTCACAAACTGTATCTTGCTGTCCAGCAACACATCCATGACGTCGATGTTCTCTTCGCCCGGGATCCCGAAGATCCGCTCTATCCCTTCGTTCTCCAGGCAGCGCACGAACAGCTCTGAACCCTTGGCCATGGTGGTTTCCTCTCGGTGGACCTGATCCTTGCCTCAGGCTTGCCCTGGGATCAGGTCGGATATTAGGCCTGCGTTCGCCGCGCGTGCCGCTCCGTTGGCATAAGGGTATAACAGATCCATGGGTATAGACTTAAGGGTACTTCGATTAATTCGGAGTGCCCACCCTCACAAGGACGTGAGGACATTGGTCAATCACGACTTGAGTGATTGACCAATGGAGCAACGCAAAAACCGCGCTTTTTGCTTTGCGATTCGATAAATTGTAAGAAAGCAATTTATCGAAGTGCCCTTAACGGTATCCTGGACGATCTGCACTTGGTAGCGGCGCAATTGCCGGGGCTCATGCACGCCACAGACCTATAGCATTTTTAAAAGCCCTTTTTCCTCAAAAGTGAAGGTACTGCTGAACCTGTGGGGTGTCAATCACCCGCGTCTGCGTCCAGGATCGGCGACTTTTCGGGCCAGTTATCGGCCCTCTGTTGAAATCAGATCCATTCGGCCTCCTTGTGGGTGTCGAGCGGGCGTTCCGTCACCGCCATACAGCGCGCCGTCCTTGCCCTTAGAGCCGTCCCCAGATCGCGATAGCCCTCGGCCAGGGTCATAAACTGATCACGGGGCAGGACCACCACGTCCACCGGGGTCAGACATTTTATGCCGGCGGTCCGGGGAGTGTCGCACAGCAGTGCGATCTCTCCGAAGCACTCCCCCGAACGACAGGCCCTCAAGCGCTCCATGCGACCATTGACTCGCTGGAGCGCCTCCACCTCGCCGGCTAGCAGGAGATAGGCGCAGTCGCCTTTTTCTCCCTGGCGAACAATCTCATCTCCCACCTCGTAATGGGCACGGCTGAGCTTGTGGGTGCGCTGGGGTGCCAGGACCACGATATCGTTGCGGAAGGGAATATCCAACACCCAATCGATCAAAATCCTCAGGTTTCGCTCCAGACCGGGCAGGGTGAACAGCCACAGTGCCCTGGAGATCAGCCAGGCTGGCATACCCCCTAGACGGATCCCAAAGAATCGGCCCACCGTGGCGTATCGGCCCAGGGCGGCCAGATACACCCAGGGCCTCTTCTTTGACCATCGAAGGAGCTTGAATCCCTGGACCGCAGCCACCGCATTATATACCGCCAGCCGCCCCATCTTGATCTCTCTTTTCGCCAAAAAGGGAGGGTTCTGATGGGTGTCCGCGCAAACCGCGGCCATGATCAGCAACCCTGACAGTGTCTCGACCAGCGCCATCCACAGTACAAAGGTCTCGTGTTCGAGTCCGAGCGTCGGAATATCGTGGAGCTCGAGGATCCCCATCATGAGATTGGGCCGGAGGTATTTATACTCTAGGCCGAGGTAGGCAAGGTTCACACCGGCCAACATCCGCAGCTGCCACTTGTGCCCGCTCCCGCGGCTGCTCTGCCAGCCAGGCGGTGATCCGGGCGGTTCCCGGAATGGCCGGCATCGGCACATAATAGGAACCTGCCCCCTGCAACAGCAGATAAACCGCCACTCCTCCCACCAGCCCAATGTAGGCTTGCATCTCATAGCCGAAGAGATAAAGTCCTAAGATCCCCAGCCCCAGAAGAACGGCTGCGGCCGCCCGCACATAGATCCCAAACAGAAAGGCAAAGGCCAATGTCCCTTCGACCCAGGCAATCCACTGCCAGCTCTCCCCGAGCCGCCGTAATTCGAGATCGGGCGCTGCTGACACCGGGGCCTCGAGCAGAGCGGTCCCGTGTCGGGGGCCGAGCCCGAAGGCTCCCATGCCCAGCATCACAAACAGTGCGATGCGCAGGGCCAGGGCCGCATAGCCCACGTAGGAGGCCAGGCGGGCCTGAAGATCAGGGAAAAGCTCTCGGTCACCCGTATAGTTGAGCAGGATCCAGCCCACCAGAAAGAGCGCTGAGAAAACATACATGGCGACGTTGATGGCATTGAACCCCGTGAACATCTCGGGCTTGGGCCGGGAATCCCAGTAGGCCATTTGTTCCGGGGTCAAGACCCAGGCCTCGTGCCCCATCGCTCCCAGGGGGCGAGGAGCAGCAAAAACAGGGCAATCCAAATATAGGCGAGAAAAGCGAAGGGACTCCTTCGGATCAATGCACGTGAGGCCACGGAGCGCACCTCCTTAATTCATTTCAGTAAGGACGAATTAGGGGTCTTTTGCGTTGCCCAATCATTGAGGGCGGGGGGAATATACAGATGCCACTGCGCCTGTTCAGTGACCTTTTGCCCAGGAATTTTGTGACATATTCACAGTGCCAACTTCTTGGGGGATGTCGCTTGTGATCGATATACCCTTGGGGCGCCTCCCAAAAAAGCGGTGCCGCAAGCTGCATGACACCCCAGGGCGTTTTCTTGTTCTCTTAAGGGCTTATCAAGAAGCCCTTGGCGGGGGGCGAAGCCACAACGTTTGGCGATAACTTAACCAGTTTTCTAGGCGGCGCTTGATAAGGCCGCCTGAACCGTGTGGGCGAGGTCGGTTGCTAACCGGCTAACCTGCCTCCCATCCCTTCCTTCCACCATGATCCGTACCAAGGGTTCTGTGCCGGAAGGTCTTAACAGCACCCGTCCTGAGTCGCCTAATTCAGCCTCCGCTTGGCGAACAGCATCTTGTACTGATTTCAGGCCTGCGACGTCGATGCTACCCGACATGCGAACGTTCACCAACTCTTGAGGAAACTTAGTCACCCCTGCTTTTAGCTCGTGTAAGCTATGATTTGTTCGCACCATGGCTTCTAAGACCTGCAATGCGGAAACGATACCGTCACCCGTAGTGGTGAGGTCAAGACAGATGATATGGCCGGAGGATTCGCCGCCCAAAGTCCAACCTCCTTCCTGTAGCATTTCCATAATATAGCGGTCCCCGACCTTAGCGCGGCGGAAATCAAGCCCGAGCGTACGTATAGCCTGCTCTAGCCCTAAATTGCTCATTTGCGTCCCCACAACGGCGCCATTCAGATTGGCCGCCCTTTGCCGATGTCTCGCAATGATAAAAAGGACTTGGTCACCATCGAGGATCTCGCCCTTGTGATCGACCATAATTACCCGATCACCATCACCATCCAGGGCAATACCGAGATCCGCCCCACGCTGAAGCACCTCGCTACGCAGAGTCTCCGGGTTAGTCGCACCTACCTCTTTGTTGATATTGAACCCGTCTGGGCTGGTTCCGATGGTTGCGACTTCCGCACCTAGCTCCGCAAAGACCTTGGGCGCGATGTGGTAAGTCGCCCCGTGTGCGCAGTCGACTACGATTCGGAGCTCATCTAAGTGCATGCGTTGCCCAAAGGTGCCCTTACAGAATTCGATGTAACGGCCATCAGCATCGTTAACTCGGCGCGCCTTACCCAATCGGCCGGACTCAACGGTCTTGAGGGGTTGTGCGATGGCCGCTTCGATTTCCGCTTCCACGGCATCGGGCAGTTTGCTGCCGTCCCCGGTAAAAAACTTTATCCCATTGTCTTGGTAAGGGTTGTGAGAGGCACTGATCACGATCCCTGCATCGGCTCGAAACGTTCGAGTAAGGTACGCGATCGCCGGCGTCGGCATCGGTCCCAAAAGCAGAATATCCACTCCTGCTGCCGAAAGCCCTGCTTCCAGCGCAGACTCCAGCATATAGCCAGAGATCCGAGTATCTTTCCCAATGAGAACGCGTCCTCCTCGGCCTTGCGTGAGCACGCAGCCCGCTGCCCACCCCAGTTTCATTACACAATCCGGTGTCACGGGAAACGAACCAACCTCCCCACGTACCCCGTCGGTGCCAAAGAGCTTGCGATCTACACTCATCGAACGGCCTCCTTTTAGGCGTTAATGGCGCCAACAATCGTTGGCGAGCTTCGCCAAATCCATCTACCCGGTCCACCTTCTGAGATGACGTGTTATCCGTTTTCAGGTAGCGCTTGTCGAAAGGTTTGTTATATATACCTATCGACCCGCGATGAAAAAACTAAACCCCCCAACCACACAGGTGATTGGGGGGTTTCTAGGGGAGCCCAACGCGAATGAGAGCTCGGATTTATATCTATGCTTGGTCCTCCACTATATCGCCGATTGGGCCTTTTGGATTGGCTTTTTTCACGCTCGGTTTCGCCCCCGCGGACTTATCCTTGCTCTCCTCGTTCCATCCCTTTGGCGGACGGGGCTCCTTGCCCACCATGATATCGTCGATCTGCTCGCTTTCGACTGTTTCATATTTTATTAGCGCCTCGGCCATCGTATGCAAAATGTGCGTATTGTCCTTTAGAAGCTGTTGAGCGCGCTGGTAGCTTTCCTCGATGATGCGCCGTATCTCTTGATCGATCGCATGGGCAGTATCATCCGACATATTCTTGTGTTTGGTCACCGAATGCCCTAGGAAAACCTCCCCTTCGTCTTCGCTGTAAGCCAATGGGCCCAAGCGTTCCGAGAGTCCCCAACGCGTCACCATGTTTCGGGCTAGGGTAGTCGCCCTTTCAATATCGTTCGACGCCCCAGTGATTACGCTCTCAGTCCCGAAGATCAGCTCTTCGGCGATACGCCCGCCAAACAGGCTGCAAAGCTGGCTCTCCAGCTGGCGTTTGCTCATGCTGAGTCGGTCTTGCTCCGGCAGAAACATAGTCACCCCTAAAGCCCGTCCACGAGGAATAATGGTTACTTTGTACACGGGATCGTGCTCTGGCACTAAACGACCGACGATCGCGTGGCCAGCCTCGTGGTACGCGGTCAGCTTCTTTTCCTCATCGCTCATCACCATGGAGCGCCGCTCCGCACCCATTAATATCTTGTCTTTTGCTTTCTCAAAATCAGCCATTTCCACCACGCGTTTACTTGCACGGGCGGCGAACAGCGCAGCTTCATTGATAAGATTCGCTAGATCGGCACCCGAGAAACCCGGTGTTCCTCTGGCGATGATCCCTGGCTTTACATCCTCGGCCAAGGGAACTTTACGCATATGCACCTTCAAGATCTGTTCTCGGCCCCTGATATCCGGCAGCGGCACTACGACCTGCCGATCGAAGCGGCCAGGGCGCAGTAGGGCAGGATCCAGCACGTCGGGGCGGTTGGTCGCGGCAATGATGATGATGCCTTCGTTGCCCTCGAACCCATCCATTTCCACCAGCAGTTGATTCAGGGTCTGCTCGCGCTCATCGTGACCACCGCCGAGCCCTGCGCCCCGATGGCGACCCACGGCATCGATCTCATCGATGAAGATGATACACGGAGCATGTTTTTTCGCTTGCTCGAACATATCGCGCACGCGCGAAGCGCCCACCCCCACGAACATTTCAACGAAATCAGAGCCGGAGATGGTAAAAAACGGAACCTTGGCTTCCCCTGCGATAGCACGGGCTAGCAGGGTCTTACCGGTACCCGGAGATCCCACCATCAGCACCCCTCGGGGTATTTTTCCTCCGAGCTTCTGGAATTTCGCCGGGTCACGGAGAAATTCCACCAACTCCACCACTTCTTCCTTTGCTTCTTCACAGCCAGCAACGTCGTTAAACGTCACCTTAACCTGGTCTTCCCCTAACAGCCGGGCACGACTTTTTCCGAAGGTAAGAGCTCCCCGCCCGGCTCCGCCTCCCTGCATCTGGCGCATGAAAAATATCCATACCGCGATCAACAACAGCATCGGGAACCACGAAATGAAGATCTGCATCAGCATGCTCTGCTGCGCGGGTGGCTCGGCTTCGATGGCAACATTATTGTTTAAGAGTTCGCCAATCAAAGCGTTGTTACTGGTTTCTGGACTGAACACCGTAAACTTCGTGCCATCCACCATTTCGCCGCGTATCGTTCGCTCATCAAAGTTGACCAGCCTGACCCGTCCTCGCTTTACATCGTCGATGAACTGCGAGTACTCGATCTGTGGTCCGGCGCTTTGACGTGGGCCAAAATTATTGAACACCAACATCAACACGAGCGCGATGATGACCCACAACAGTATGTTTTTCGCCATCTCATTCACGATTGATACCTCATGTGTAAGGAAATCCGCTCCTTGCAGTTAATAAGACTCGGTCTCTGGACCACCTCGGCATCGTTTAGATTCGCTTGCGATTATAACCAACTTTTCCCATGATCTTTGCAAGTGAAACTTTACCGGCATCTCGGGAGCCTCAGGGTGTCTGCCGCGACAAGATGCTGTTTCCCCTACCTAACATAGCAAACCACATCACCTTCTTTTCTCTTTTTCGCGAGAAAACGGGCGGAGAGACGATCTTCACCCCGTTATCGAAAACCACGCTCGAGTACATATACCTCCCGGGATATACCTCGCGACGCCTTTGGTTTTCTCACCAAAACGCATCGATAAGAAGGCACGAGCGATTTAGTGAAGGGGGCAAGGCTCTCGCCCATAAAAACTTTGACCAGAAGATCTGCCCCCGGTTTCAGAGCGGCCCGCGCAAACTCGCGCGCCTTCTCCATCAAATCTAAGGCGGCCGCCTGATCGACCGCGGCAATACCACTTATATTGGGGGCCATATCAGAAATCACAAGGTCCACCTGACGAGGGCGCAGAGGCGCCAGCAGGTGATTTTTAAATTCCACCTCGCCCAAGTCCCCTTGAACCACACTCACGTTTGGCAGGGGCTCCATCGACCGGCGATCGACGGCCACAACCCGCCCGTGTGACCCCACCAACTGGACCGCTACCTGGGACCAACCCCCTGGCGCCGCACCGAGGTCGACAACGGTCATTCCCGGGCGAATCAATTGGACTCTTTGATTTAACTCTAGAAGTTTGTAAGCTGCTCGCGACCGATAGCCGGCCGCACGCGCCGCTCTAACATAGGGATCGCTCGTGTGGCGGCTTATCCAACCATACCGACGAGATGATTTCGAGTTGCTCAGGATCGGCCTAAACCGTGCGGCACCGAGTTTACGTAAGCACTTCGACTATGCGGTCGCGATAAAAAGGCTCGGCAAGGGCGCCCCGCTTCCCGAACCTTTTTAATTCCATTTTTTTCGCATCGGCATATTCCATACTGCCGGGCGCTTCAAGTTAATCGAAGTGTCATTTACTCATAACGCACCGACAGAATTTCATATTCTTTTTCACCCCCTGGGGCCTTGACACAGATCACTTCGCCTGCGGTTTTGCCGATTAGGGCACGCGCCACCGGAGATTTGATCGAGATGAGGCCCACCCTCGCATCGGCTTCGTCTTCCCCCACGATGCGATAAGAGGTGATTCCCTGATCGTCATCCAATTTGCAGATCTCCACGGTGCTTCCAAAGACCACTTTGCCGTTTGCGTTGACCAGGGTAATGTCGATGATTTCAGCATGCGCGAGCTTGGCTTCGATCTCGACTATCCGTCCCTCGATAAAGCTCTGTTGTTCGCGCGCCGCTGCGTATTCGGCATTTTCCCGCAAGTCACCCAAACTACGCGCATGGGCGATCGCTTCGATGACGCGGGGCCGTTCCCGTGTCTTGAGCCGACGCAGTTCGTCACGAAGCTGTTGCGCGCCGTTGATTGTCATCGGTGACTTAATCGTCATTGTTCCTGCCTCAAACCATATCTTGCAGACAGATCACCCCCTGCCTATTTCCGTGCTCGATTGCTAAAACCATGGCTTCCGCCCCAGCCAGGGTCGTGGCATAGGCAACTTTATGTTCCAAGGCGGTGGCACGGATGGTATAAGAGTCCGCGATCGCCTGTCTACCTTGGGTGGTGTTTATGATCAAGTCTATTTCGTCGTTTTTGATCATGTCCACGATGTGGGGTTGTCCTTCCATGACTTTGTTCACGCGAACACAGGGGATCCCGGCGTCGCTTAAGACCTTTTGGGTGCCTTGCGTGGCCGCAATCTGAAAATCGAGCAGCCACAGGGCCCGCGCGACAGCCACCGCCGAGGGCTTGTCCTCATCGCGCACGCTGACGAATGCCTTGCCTGAGCGCGGCAAATCGACCCCAGCGGCCTGCTGTGCCTTGAGAAAAGCCTCGCCGAAAGTCGTTCCAACCCCCATGACTTCACCGGTGGATTTCATCTCCGGCCCTAACAGCGGATCTACTCCCGGAAATTTTACGAAAGGGAATACCGCTTCCTTTACCGAAAAATGTTTCGCGTTCGGCTCCTTTAGCGCAGCCTGTGCGGGGAGCTTGCGCCCCACCATACACGCAGCCGCTATCCGCGCCAAGGGGACCCCCGTCGCTTTGGAAACGAAAGGCACGGTTCGCGAGGCGCGCGGATTGACTTCCAATACATATACTTTCTCTCCTTGAATAGCAAACTGGACATTCATCAAACCCACTACGTTAAGCGCTTTCGCAAGCTCTGTCGTCTGCTCTTTAAGCCGTTGTTGCGTTTCCCTGGAGAGGCTATGCGGTGGCAGTGAGCAGGCCGAATCGCCCGAGTGCACACCCGCCTGCTCTATATGTTCCATTATGCCGCCGATAAACACCGATTCTCCATCGCTCACGGCATCGACATCCACCTCAACAGCCGCTTCCAAGAATTTATCCAGCAACACCGGAGAATCCGGGGATGCCGCCACGGCCCGCTCCATGTACGTTGCTAAATCCTCCGCGCTATAAACGATCTCCATAGCCCGACCGCCCAAAACGTAGGATGGGCGCACCACCAGAGGGTAACCAATGCTTTGCGCCGCTCTCTGTGCTTGTTCAATGGTGCGCGCCGCGCAGTTCGGTGGCTGCGCCAGGCCGAGATGTTTAAGCATGACCTGAAAGCGCTCGCGGTCTTCGGCTAGGTCTATGGAATCGGGAGAAGTGCCGATGATCGGGGCACCGGCCGCTTGCAACGCTCGCGCAAGTTTTAACGGAGTCTGGCCCCCGTACTGAACGATGACCCCATCCGGCCGCTCCAAACGGACGATCTCGAGGACATTCTCGAGCGTAATCGGCTCAAAATACAAGCGGTCCGCAGTATCGTAGTCCGTTGATACGGTCTCAGGGTTACAATTGACCATAATGGTTTGATAGCCCAGATCCCGCAGCGCCAGAACGGCCTGAACACAGCAGTAATCGAATTCAATCCCTTGGCCTATGCGGTTGGGCCCCCCGCCCAACACGATGATCTTTTCCCGCTTCAGGGGCGCTGCCTCACACTCACTCTCGTAGGTGGCGTACATGTAAGCTGTGCTGGCTGCGAATTCGGCGGCGCAGGAATCCACGCGCTTGTACACGGGGTGGATGGCATTGCGATAGCGCAAGTCGCGCACGGCTTTTTCGTCGATACCCGCCAGATGCGCGATGCGGGCGTCAGAGAAACCCTGGCGTTTCAGACCGCGTAGAGCCTCGTTCGTTAACCCTGCGCAACCCGCTCCTTGAATGCGCGCTTCGGCATCGACCAGATCCGCTATTTGGCACAGGAACCAAGGGTCGATGCGGGAATGTTCGTAAACCTGATCAACGGATATACCCTGTCGAAATGCATCGGCGACATAACGGATCCGCTCCGGCCCGGGTACGCGCAATTCACGTTTGAGGACCAAAGCCCGATCAGCGGCCATCGGGTTGAGGCATTCATCAAGCCCCACGATACCGGTTTCCAACCCGCGTAATGCTTTCTGCAGTGACTCCTGAAACGTCCGCCCGATCGCCATCACTTCACCGACAGATTTCATC
>Ga0187892_10005672_pt1 | contig 19367 bp, 15 predicted proteins | sample MA1701073metaG_FD_139345 | JGI IMG/M metagenome (GOLD analysis project Ga0187892, IMG submission 139345) | Bio-ooze microbial communities from a basaltic lava cave in the Kipuka Kanohina Cave System on the Island of Hawaii, USA - MA170107-3 metaG ...
AGATGAGCTGGGTGAGTCAGTTTGGACAACTTCTGCAGGAAGGACAGTGGCTGCCGAGATGGCTGCCCCATTCCAATGGTGGTTTTGGTAGTCCGGTTTTCCTGTTCTACTCTCCCCTTGTCTACTACGTCACTGCGCCCTTTCTCTGGTTGACTCAATCGGTCGTGCTTTCGATGAAGATCGTGAGGTTGCTGGCGCTCTTTCTGTCGGGGGCAGCCATGCACCGCTTTCTGTTGGGGGTGGCAGGCCGCAGAACGGCTCTGGCAGGCGCCATCGTCTATGTGGCGTTGCCGTTTCATGTCTTCGACATCAGCTATTGGACTCTATATGCGGAGCCGTGGGCCTGGATTTGGTTTCCGCTGATTCTTCACTATCTGAGGAATGCCTTGGAACCGCAGCCACAACGAGGCCTATGGTGGCTGCGATTTAGTGTGGCGTACGCCGGGCTGGTCCTCACGCACCTCGTGTCGGCGTACATGTTTTCGTTTGTTATCGCAGCCTATGTGTTATCAGCTTCACGCGCCTCAAGCCTGTTGCGCAACGTGGCGAATCTTGCCGGTAGCGCGCTGATCGCCATGGCGCTGGCAGCGTTCTATTTGCTTCCGGCAATCTATGAGCAACGGTTTGTCCACATCGAGTACAGCACGCTGTTACCGGAGTTCGATTTCCGCAAGACACTCCTGTTCTTTCCCGACCCAGTGCTGATGGCTGCAAACCGATTTCAAGCCAATACCATCTGTCTTGAACAGCTAATGGTTCTGTTGCAGGGTGCCTGGGGCGCCGTCAGTGCTGCATTGCTCTTCACTGTGCCTGATCGAAAGAGCAGCCTGCGGCGGCTCGTGATGTTTGCGCTCATGGTTTGTGCGTTCTGTGTGTTTCTGATGTCGCGCGCCTCTGTGTGGGTTTGGCAGATGGTGCCCGGTTTGGCCAGTATCCAGTTTTCCACCCGATGGTTGTCGATCTTTAGTCTGGGAGTGGCCCTATCAGTGGCAGCTGGCTTTCAAGTCTACTCTGCTCGTGTCGAAGGTTGGCGTCTGGCGCTCAAGCTGGGGCATATGACACTTGCCTTTGCGGCTGGCATGGCCACCCTGCTTGTGATTCTAGGAAGCTGCCTGCTAAGCGAGGAGCACATAAGAATGGCGCGGGAGCACCTGTACAATGCGCCCGAATATAACCCTCGGTCGATGGTTCAGTGGCGACAAAGAGTGATTCATCCTCACCCAGTGAAGTGCCAGTTGCTGGAAGGAACGGCCAGAATTGAGGTTCTGGCTTGGAAGTCGCTTGAACGTCGAGTGGTAGTAGACGCCGCCACACCAGCCACGGTAAAGCTGCGAATGTTGGAATACCCTGGTTGGGAGGTGCAACTGGACGGGCAGGCAATTGCCCCCGGTGCAGATCCTGACGATGGGGGGATGACAATCCGGTTGCCCGAGGGGAAACACGATTTGACGGTCCGGTTTGTCGGCACCTGGTGGCGGAACACTGCGTTGGCCGTCAGTGGTGTAGCGGCTGCCGTACTGGCAGCAGTGTGGTTGACTAACAGAAAGCGTCTGGGCGAAGCGATTTAACAAGTCACTGAGTTCTTTGTGTTACGCCTGGAGAGAATTGAGCGGCACCACCGCCTGGATGCGCCGGAGCCGCAGTCACGGCCGAAGAGACAGTCTATTCCAGGTCTGTCAGCATGGGAATCGGAGATGGTTCGATCAGAACAAGCGCGGTTATGGATGCTCTTGGCAGGAGTGTTTGTTAGCCGTCTGCCTTTTCGAGCTCGCATGCCCTACGGTTTGGATTCGATACAGTTCGTTCTCGCCGTGGATCACTTCGACGTCAGGCTGCACCAGCCGCATCCGCCCGGCTATTTTCTTTTTGTTCTGATGGGCAAGGTTGGCAACTTCGTCTTTCAGGATCCCAACCTGAGCTACGTCGCGCTGAATATCGCTTTCAGTGTTCTGGCTGTTTGGCTGACCTACTGGCTTAGCCGCGAGCTCTTCGGATTAGAAGGCGCCTGGCTGGTGGCGCTTCTGATGGCGACCAGTCCGCTTGTCTGGTTCCACGGCGAAGTTGCTTTGTCAAACATGATGGACTGTTTTCTGGTTTGTCTGACGGCGCTACTATGCTGGCGGGCGGGAAGGGGAGACCTGCGGGCCGCGGCATTTGCAGCCCTTGCGCTGGGCTTGGCTGGCGGAGTTCGTCAGAATACCCTGCTGTTTCTGCTTCCTTTATGGCTCTGGTCGTTACAAAGGTTCGGCCTGCGAACGCGTCTGATGTTCGCGGCCGTGTTGGGAGCGACCTGCATCGGCTGGTATGTTCCGATGGCGGCGCTGTCAGGAGGGATTCGCCAGTATCAAACCGCCCTGCGCGACCACTGGTTGAACTCCAACTGGCACGGTTTCACGCTCGCCTGGCTGCCCTTCAATTTCATCACCGTGACATACTTCATGCTGCTCGGGCTCGGTCTGTCCAGCGTGTTGCTGTTCATAGGGGCGCTCCTCTTTCTTGAAAAATCTCGCGGCCACAGTATTTGGAGGGAAGCGAGACTGCAGTTTTTTGTCGCCTGGCTGGCGCCACCACTCGCGTTCTTCGTGTTTGTCTATTCCCATCCAATACAGACGGGTCATAGTCTGGTCTATTTGCCCGCACTTTTCGCGCTGGTCCCGCAGGCATCAGCTCTCGTGATGGGGCGGGCTAGCCGGGCGGTGCTGGCTGGTTTGGCTCTGCTCAACACCCTCACCTTTCTCTTCATGAACACGCCCGTATCGCGGCCGCGAATCGAATCGTATGAGCGACGCGTGACGGAAACTATCAATCTGGTTCGCAGCCAATGCCGCCCGGAAGAGACGATCTTGCTGAACTCCGACTTCATGTTCCTGGGTTTTCGTGACTTCATGTTTCATTTGCCGGAGTTCCGGAGTTACCAAATCAAGCTCTATTCGCTTGATGGCAAATCGCGAATGTTTGCTGGCGCTAACCGGGAAACGCTGCTGGTGGGCGCGATACCTGTCGCGCCGGGCGTTAAGCATTTTTTGATGGCTGCCGATGAACTCGAACAGAGTCCGGCGTTTCATAACAGACTCACGTTGGGACAATCTATTCCGGGACAGTTTGTGACAACGGCCTCCGGCGTGCGGTTGTTTCGCGGGTCGATTCGGGATTTTGCCAGGCTCTTTCCCGAGATCCCCTTGAATCCTTCATGACCAATTCACGGCAAGACACTCCGGCGATTGTGCGCTGGCTTTTCCCTTCCATCAAGGACGTCTTGTTTCTGGCGTTTCTCTTTGTTCCACTCATGACGCATCAATCCGGCGTCCTTTACGATGGCGATACGGGCTGGCACATTCGCAATGGAGAACAGATAGCGGCCACAAAGAGTGTTCCGCGTACGGATGATTTCTCTTACACACACCGGGGTGGCCCCTGGTACGCGTGGGAGTGGCTGGCAGACTTGGCTCTGGCCGCAATTCATCGGCATGCAGGGTTAAATGGCATCGTCGTGTGGGCCAATTTGACATTTGCACTGACATTTACCCTGCTGTTTCGCTCGATGCTTCGGCGCAGCGGAAATATCTTCGTGTGTCTGCTTTTTACGGCGCTAGCAGGGTTCGCTTCGGCGGTTCATTGGCTGGCGCGTCCCCATCTGTTTTCTCTGCTTCTGATCCTCGTATGGTACTTGCTCGTGGATCGTCTTCAAGAACAGGGCGTGGTGACGGGCATTTGGAGCCGTTTTGCCTGGATCTTACCGCCGTTTGTAATGGTGTGGGCAAACCTCCACGGAGGCTTCGTCGTCGGGATCGTCTTGTTGATGATTCATGCGCTCGGGAACTTTCTGTCGAGCTTTACTGAGGCCGAGAGCGCATTGCAGAAGCGGCACCGGTGGTTGGCCGGGCGATTCGCTTTCATCTCGCTCTTGTGCCTTCTGGTGACGTTGATCAATCCCTATGGATATGAGCTGCACTTGCATATTCTTGATTCGTATGTGCACTCGCAGTATCTCGTCGATCGGATCACGGAGTTTGCCTCACCCAATTTCCATACTCTTGTAGTCCGTTTCTTTGAGCTGATCCTGTTGTGCACGATTGTCGTCTTAGGAGTTTCGTATCGTCGCCTGAGTTTCATTGAGACGGGGTTGCTGGTCTTTTGGACCCATCTGGCGCTCTTCTCGGTTCGTCACGTTCCGCTGTACACGTTGATTGTTGTGCCGCTGTTGGTAAGGCACGTCTGCGACTACCTGGGAGAGGTGCAAAGGGACCGAAGCTTTCAGGGCTGGGTCGGCCGGCTTGCGGGTCAGTTTGATCGTTACTCCGGCAGCATGAATCGGTTTGAAAGCCAGTTTAAGGGCGTATTGTATCCAGGATTAGTGAGCGTAATTCTTGTTTTCGTGTGTCTGAACAAGGGCATGCTCGGTGGAATTCAGGTTCTCGATGCCAAGTTCGATGAGGAGCAGTTTCCTGTCAAGGCGGCCAAATTTATCGAAGGGGAGAACCTGCAGGGGAACCTGTTTACGACGGATTACTGGGGTGGGTATTTGATCTACCGGTTTTATCCCCGCTACAGAGTTTTCTTTGATGGGCGCAGTGACATGTACGGGCGTGACTTCATCAAAGAGTACCAAACCCTTACGAACCTGGAGTATTCCTGGAAGGATGTCCTCACTAAGTACAAGGTATCTTGGATTCTGCTACCCGTAAGGTACGGTTTGGCAACTGCGTTGAAGGAACGCGACGACTGGCGGATAATTTACGATGACCATCAGTCCATCATTTTCACCCGCGCGGTGGGACTTCATGCCGTGGCGGCGCAGGGACAGTGACTGACTGAATGTCGGAGCAGGTGTCACCAAATAGACCATCGGTGGCGCGCGATTAGTCTGATATTACCAGGAACACAGAGCCTGAATCCTGGTACGGGTCTCGATATGGATTTGCTGCAGCCTGCCGTTGTGTCTGCTTCCCAAGTCGACGGTTCAGTTCCTGGTCGCTGCAGTGCTGAACCGGGCTGCTTGTTTAGGATCTCTGCTGGACAAGGCCCAAAGCAAGCATGATTTCACCAAAAGCGAGCAGAATAGATATGCGGTCTCGCAACATTCTCTGGCAGCTCTTTCTGTTGAGTGCCGTGAGTCTGTTCCTGGAACTGGCGATTATCCGTTGGCTTTCCTCGGAAGTCAGGATTTTTGCCTACTTCAAGAATCTGCCTTTGATGGCTGCCTTTCTCGGTTTCGGCATTGGATTTTTGCTTGCTGACAGAGACGATCTGTTTGTTCGATGGTTTCCCAGAGTGGTGTGTTGCCTTTCGATCATTATTGCGGGAGCCGCCGGACTAGGCATCACACATGTGATCTTCGTCGACCCGAGACAATACTTTTTGCTGGGAGCAGGCTTTGGCGACCATGACGTCCATTTTATTGATTCGTTTCTGAAAACAGCGAAGGCAATCCTCGTCATCGTAGGCCTGTTCTTTCTCGTAATGATGACCTTTGCGACTCTGGCGACGAAGCTTGGGCAACTGCTGAACCAGCAGAAGCCCCTGAAGGGCTATTCGATCAACGTTCTCGGCAGTCTGGTTGGAATTCTCGCCTTCTCGGCTGTGTCTTTTCTGCAGTGGCCCCCGCCGGCATGGCTGGCGCTGGCGTTCATGGGACTATTGACGTTTTATCGAGAGCACCGCAAATTTGCAGTGATCTATTTTGTGGTTGCAACTGCAGTAGCGGTATATGCCGACCGGGAAAATCCTGCGATTTGGTCTCCGTACTACCGGATAGCCTTGTCTGAGGCACCTCAGGAGCCGACATCGCCTTCCACAACGTTCCTGACCGTAAACTATGATGGGTTTCAGGCGATTCAGGATCTCTCGCCGAGCCACATCGAGACGTTTCCGGAAAAACTGCAGCAGCTATACAACCGTCACTACAACCTACCTTACAGTCTGAGTCGTAGGCAGGTGAATTCTGTGCTTATTCTTGGTGGAGGTTCCGGCAACGACGCGGCGGCAGCCCTCAGGAACGGGGCGACACGGGTAGACGTTGTGGAGATCGATCCGGCAATTGCCCGGATCGGTGCCGAGATTCACCCTGAGAGACCGTACTCTTCAGAGAAAGTGCGATTGTTTGTTGATGATGCCCGCTCATTCCTGCAACGAACAAAAGCGAAGTACGATCTCGTAGTTTTCGCAACACTCGACAGCCATACCGCATTTTCATCGCTTTCTTCATTGCGACTGGACAACTTTGTTTTCACGGAAGAAAGTGTCCGAAGTGCACGGGAGAGGCTCAGTCCGGGCGGAGGAATTGCCATCAACTTCTTCACGATCAAGGAGTGGCTCTCACAGCGGCACCTGAGCACTCTGCAGACAGTCATGGGCCCACCCGTGCTAGTCTTTGGGAGCCCGCTGCTGGAGGAGGCTATCCTGCTGGCCGGAGATCGCTTTGATGCTTCGCGCGACGCTGGAAAAACCGTGTATCGGCCAATGCGGGCCTCGTTTCAAGCGGAGTCCGTCGAGCCCATCACCGACGACTGGCCCTTTTTGTTCCTTGAGAAGCGCGGCATCCCGTTTCACTATCTAATGCCACTCTTTATTATTCTGGTGCTCTCGCTGATTCCGGTGCGCCTATGTGGGGTGCGCAGAAGTGATGTGGATTGGCATTTGTTCTTCATGGGGGCAGCCTTCCTGCTGATCGAGACCAAGGCCGTCACGACTCTTGCGCTGATCTTCGGGTCGACTTGGGTCGTGAACTCCATCGTCATCGGTGCGATTCTGGTCATGATCCTGGTAGCCAACCTTCTGATGAATTTGTTCTCGAGCGCGAAGTTTTCCTGGCTCTACGCCTCGCTGTTTGTCTCGCTGCTTCTGAACTTTTGTTTTCCGTTATCTGTCCTGAATGAGTATCCGTGGGGATTCCGGCTGGCGATCAGCAGCCTCGTGGTGGGATTGCCCATTCTCTTCGCGGCGCTCATTTTTGCAAGAGCCTTCGCCGTGGTGCGGTCTCCAAGCGCATCTCTTGCTAGCAACTTGCTTGGAGGATTGGTTGGAGGACTGCTTGAATACCTGGACATGTGGGTTGGACTACAGTGGCTGAACATCCTGGCCTTGGCTGTATACGCGTTTTCCGCCACCTTTCTGGTGATGGGTCAAAGAGAGCGCGCCCATACGGTAGGCACGGAGTTCAGCTCTTCCTAGATCGTTTCTCAAGCAGATCGGGCAGAGGCATTGCTTCGTTCCCGATTTTCACGGACTGCTTTATGGGATTTTGTCTCCGTCCATTTCATACAAGCAAGCCATGGGTTCCACGAATTGAGTTTGGGCAGTGAGAGTCTGATGAGTGACCAAGCTTCACGAACTGAACGAATCATCGCCGGTGCCAGGCTGGTTTTAGCAATCGCGGCGTTTGCGCTTCTAATGGTCGACCCCGCCGCCACTTCTCCGGATGCGACCGGGGCCAGCCGAGTGGCTGCTTTGTACTTCCTGTACGCTGTCGCCGTGATTTGGATCGTCGATCGTGGATTGATGCGCGTCGAGTATGTTGGCATTTGCTCCCAGACCCTGGATACCTTGTGGTTCCCGGTCATTTTGCTGTATTCCCAGGGCGAGAATAGTCCCTTCTTCTTGTATTATGTTTACTCTCTCGTCACGGCTGGCTTTCGATGGGGATTTCTGGCAACACTGTTGTGCAACACAGCCAACGTTGGCATGTATGCCATCGTCCACTTTGCCACCGTGCAGTCGCAGTTTGAGTTTTCTCGTTTTTGGGTAAGACCGACCTACCTGTATGTGCTCGCTTGCCTGATTGGCTATCTGGGGGAGCATCAGAAGCGCACCCAGCGCAATCTGCGAGTGCTGGCGGAATTGCCAGGGACGATTCGCTTCCAGTCGCAGTTTCCCCGTATGCTTGCGGAAGCGATGGAAAGGGTGCGGCGGTCCTTTCGGTCCGATCAATGTGTCCTCCTTTTGGAGGATCGCGACACTGGCCAAGTCGTGCTCCGGAAAACCGGTGCAGGTAGGCGGAAGAGTCTGCTACATAGCTCGAGTTCACCTGCTGCCGAGGCTGATTTTCTCTTGGAGCCTCGCCAAAACCTGGGCTACCTTGTCAATCCCCATCGTCTGGTTGCGAGAATTTTTGGCTTGAAGGATGTGCTGCTCTTTGATTTTGACGCACAAAAACCAGCCGCGCAGAAGTTCGAGCCGAGTCGCCGCATTGCCTCGCTCTTTGAGATGGAGTCGATGCTCTCGGTTCCAATCATTCTGGGCTCGGAATTTCGAGGTCGGCTTTATCTGGTGAATCGAGGAGGGCGCGTTTTTTCTTATGCGGACCTTCAGTATCTGAATCTGACTGTGTCGCAGCTTGCGCCCCTGCTCGACAATTTTCGGCTGCTGCAGCGGATGCAACGTGTCCTTGTGCTTGAAGAGAAGAACCGGATTGCTCGCGACCTGCACGACGGCCTTCTACAGTCGCTCGCCAGTTTGGATCTACGCTTCGAAGTCTGCCGCAAGGTATTTCGTGATCTGCCCTCGCCTATTCTCGAGGAGTTGAAAGAATTTCAGAAAATTGTTCGGGATGAGTATAGCCAACTCCGAAGCTACATGAAGCGGCTCAAGACACCAGCTTTTGCCGGTCGAGAACTTCAGGAGGCCCTGGAAGACTACGCCCGCACCTTCGAAAAGGAAAGCGGGCTGAAAGTGAGATTGAATTTGCCGGCAGAACCCATCGGTTTCTCGCGCAGCACGGGACGCGAAGTCTATCAGATCATTCACGAAGCCCTGGCAAACGTACGGAAGCATGCGAAAGCGAGAGAGGTTGAAATAAGACTCGAGGAGCAGGCTGGTATCGCACAGTTGGTGATCTCGGATGATGGTTGTGGGTTTCCCGAGGTTTCCGGCGGGGTACGAGAGGGAGCGGTCAGTCCTTGGCCTTGGTCGATCCAAGAACGCACCAAGGCGCTGGGTGGGAGCCTGAAAGTACAGTCCAGCGTCACCCGTGGGTCACAGTTGATGTTGGAGATCCCTGCGCCTAAACCACTCGTTCCACGGCCAAGTTCGAAGTAGAAATCGGAGCTTGCTCTTGAACGCTTGGGCACTAGGAGGGCTGGTGGCCTTCCACTTAACGTAGGTTCGTCGTCTCAGGAGAATCATGACACAAAATCCTAAGATCAAGCTGGCGATTGTGGATGATCACACATTGTTTCGCGAAGGAATCAAAAAGATTCTGTCTCTGGAAAAGGACATTGAAATCATCGGAGAGGCCTTCGATGGCGAAGATGTCATTGCGCTGCTCGGTCGTTGCGACCCAGACATCATGCTGCTCGATGTCAAGATGGAACGGATCAACGGACTCCAGATTCTGCCCCAGATTGTGGAGCAGTTTCCTCGGCTGAAGGTGATCATTCTTACTGCGCAAATAAGTCTCGGCGAAAGCGTCAAGGCGATTCGGGATGGGGCTCGTGGAATCATTCTCAAGCACGCAGCTAGCGAGTTTCTCATCAAGGGAGTGCGAAAGGTATTTGAGGGTGAGCTGTGGGCTGATAACTCAACGATGACTCAGGTCGTAGAATCGCTCTCGCGCAGATTCAGGATCGATCGCAGCCCTGAGAAGGGTCGCAAAGAGCTTTCTGAACGCGAGATCGAGGTGGTTGCGTTGGTTGCGTCGGGCCACCGTAACAAGGAAATTGCCGCTAAGCTTTTTATCAGCGAGCAGACCGTGAAGACTCATCTCAGCAACATTTTTCAGAAACTCGAAGTGAATGACCGGCTGGAGTTGGCACTCTATGCGATGAGGAATGGTCTCGCGGATCGACGATAGGAACGATGAGACATTGTTGCCGTCTCTGCGTTGACAGTCCGATTTTGGGATCACCAACCATTGCCTGTTTCGGGATTTGCTGCCATCTCTGGACAATCTTTAGCCAACCCCCAGGGCCTTCCTGTTCCCCTCTCCGAGCGTTTTGGTAAGTTCTTGCTTCGAGCCTTTTTAAGGGAAGCTCTACGACTGTTGGTGGAGTGATCCTCGCCGATAAATCCGTCTGAGACGAAGCGAAAATCCACCCCTTGGGTAATTGATTTGACAATAACTGCCCCCGATAATGTGATCGTTAATTCAAGCAAGTGGTGCGAGGGTGGGTGTGAACCGAAGCATACGAGTCGCGATTGCTGACCGCCACGAAAACTTTCGCGTGGCTTGCAAGAGAGTTCTCGAGTTGGAGTCAGACATTGAGATGGTCTCCGAATCCAGCACAGGCTTCGGACTCTCTCCGCTGCTCGATTTGATGAAAGCAGACGTATTGCTCTTCGACGAAAAGATTTGGGAGGCCGAAGGACCGGAAACATTCAAGTCGATTCGGGAACAATTTCCAAATCTCAAGATTCTCTACATGGTTTCGTCGGACGATTCAGGAAGCCTCGAAGCCATGCACTTGGGTGTGAACGGGGTCATCGAAAAAGGGAGAAACACGGCCCATCTTCCTAAAGCTATTCGCAAAATCGTCGATGGAGAGTTATGGATCAGTCGAAAACTGACGTCGGCGTTACTGCAAGCTGAGCTTCAGCGAGGTTAGGACGAGTGAGGTTAGGAAGGTTTGTGTGGGATAGCCTAGTGGAAGGGAAGTCAGAGTTCTCGGCGGTTGTTGGGACATCGATAGACACTATTGGGAACCCAGTTTCTTTTCCGTACAGATTGGAATTTATTTTCTTCTTTGTTTGTGGAGCCGTGATTCTGGAAACAAGTCATAGATTCGGTTGATTGTAATGGGCAAAAACCCGTTCAGGTCTGAGAGATCCTTTTTGGTTATGAAGTTGCCTATTGGTCCGGCAGATGAGAGAGCGCACGATGGTTGTGGACTAATGGTCAACTTCCTGCCCAAAAGGGTGGGTGCTTGATGGAGGTCAGTGCTTCAAGCAGTGCCTCGGGCGTCAAGGCATCTCGGATGTCAAAATAAAAAAGGAGAAAAAAACATGCTCGAATTAATGAAGAAGTTCGTGAAGGATGAAGAAGGACAGGATCTTGTTGAGTACGCTTTGCTGCTCGTGTTCCTCGCCCTCGCGGCCATCGCCGTCCTGCCAACCCTGGGCAAGGCAGTCAACAATGTTTTCAGCCAGTCGGCAAGCACACTTACCGCTGGTTCCTAAGCGCTTGCTCCATTTCGAAGCTGAGGGGTCCAGTGACGCGATTCGTCACTGGACCTTTTTTTTGGTCCTCGTGAGAACGATTTCGTAATCTCTTTGGTATACTTTACCGAATCATTTCTAAGGCGACCTTTTCCCTAAGGAGAATTTTGTAATTTGTTGAGCTCGGTATCTGTACTAAGGTATGGTCGAGTTGCTAGACCCAAACTAACCCTAAGGGAAATCGTTTGCTTTGCCGAATACTTTCTTGAATTGAGGTCACTTGAATAGCTACATCCTATTGGGAGTGACGCTTTGCGTCAGCTGCGCTGCCATCATTGACGTGTTCACCCAGAAGATACCTAACTGGCTTACTTTGCCGTCGATGGCGGTCGGCGCCTGCTTGAACTTTTGGTTCTTCGGCTCGACAGGCTTACTCTCCAGCGCTCAAGGACTGCTCGTGGGCTTTGGATTGCTGTTTCTGGTCTATCGATTAGGAGGAATGGGTGGTGGAGATGTCAAGTTGCTGGCGGCGGTGGGTGCGTTTGTTGGGCCCCAAATGGTCTTTTACAGTTTCATATGGATGGCCTTGGTCGGTGGAGTATTGGCGATTCTGCTGATCGCTTACAAGAAAGCTTTCGCACAGACCCTGAAAAATCTGAAGCTTCTACTAACGGGCTGGTTGCTACAGACACATAGTCAGGATGCTAACTTGACGCTCAAGAACCAGGCGCTACTGAAGTTACCTTACGGAGTGGCGATTGCCTTGGGCACGATTTTGGCCGTGTTTCTTCGTCAGATCCCACGGTTTGGTTTCTGAAATTGACCTGACCGGAACTTTCCTGAATGAATTTAGGAGATCCTTATGAACAGAGCGAGAATTCTGATTGTTCTGCTTGTTGCTGTTGTCGTGGGCGGAACATTGAGTTACGCCGTCTACAATTTCTTACAGAGCCGTCCGGTTACAGTGGTTAGGACGCCTGAAAAAAACGTTGTTGTTGCCGTAGGAACGCTGCAGTTGGGAACGCTATTGAAGGACGAACACCTTAAGTTTGTTTCATGGCCTGCGACGAATTTGCCCCCGGGCTATTTCGAGCGCAAAGAGGATTTGCTTTCCCGCGGCCTGGTCCAGCCGGTTGTCGAAAACGAGCCGATTCTGGAATCGAAACTAGCCCCTAAAGGTTCAGGGGCCGGCTTGCCTCCGGTCATTCCGAAAGGGATGCGGGCGCTTTCAATCAGAGCCAACGAAATCATCGGGGTTGCTGGTTATGTGGGCGTGGGAACGCGAATCGACGTAGTGCTGACGGCCAGCCCAGTTGGCGCACAGGAGGCAATCACTAAGATTGTTCTCCAGAACGTGGAAGTGGCATCTGCGGGACAGGTGATTCAAAAGGATCCGGAAGGCAAACCACAAACGGTCACGGTTGTCACCCTCTTTGTGACGCCAGAGGACACTGAGAAGTTGACCACGGCCAGCTCCCAAGGTCAGTTTCAATTGGCTTTGAGGAATCCCTTGGACCTCGACGAAGCCAAGACGCGGGGAAGTCAGCTTAGCCAGCTGATTCGTGGCACAGCCCCAGCTCCGGCACCGGTAGTGCGGGGGCCTCGCCGTGTGCCTCAAGTCATCGCTGCGCCGCCTCCAGTTGCCCCGGCGACCAATATCGAAGTGATCAAAGGCGAGCAGCGCTCGACTGTGAAGTTCTAGGGGGTCTGCGGCGGTTCTTTGGTGTTTGCTGAATTCCGCTTTTGATCCGGACGGCGATCAGCCTATTAAGTCGGGTCGGGAAGATTTCATTAAAGTACAGCTATCGCAGTTTCGAAACATAGTTCAGAAACATTTCATGGTGGTCGGGCTAGCTCAAACATCTCAATCCAAACCGGAATCGAGGCTGAGTTCCACCAAGCTCTATCCGGACAGACGCGCGTCTTATTGTACAAAGTTCCAGGAGGATTAATCCACATGCTGCCTGCAGCCCTTCCCGAAAAGGTCCTGCTTCGATGGTATCTGATGCGAGTCCTGGTTTTTGCAGCCGCAGTCGTGTTCTCACTGCAGTTGACTGTGGAAGCCTACCAGGGCCAGCGACCCCAAGTGTCTGATGTGCCGCAGTTGACGGTGATTTCGTCGAAATCAATTATCGTCAACACGGCGGAACCCATCGAGCGCGTGGCGGTAACGAACACCGAAATCGCAGACCCTTTGATCATTTCCCCGCAACAAGTTATGATCAATGGGAAAGCGCCTGGAATTGTCAGCTTGATCCTGTGGGACAGGACTGGCAAGAGCACGAGCTACGATCTGGTTGTCGAGATTGATCTGTCCTTGCTACAGAGGCAGCTCGAAGAGCAGTTCCCCACCGAGAACATCAGTGTTACCTCGGCCAAAGGCGCACTGGTTCTGGCGGGATCTGCCAGTGAGCCAAGGGTAGCCGAGAAGGCGATCGAAATCGCGGGGTCCTTTTCTCAAAAGGTAATTAACCTCCTGCAATTGCCTCCGCCGCCGGATACCGAACAGATTCTACTGCAGGTCAAGTTTGCTGACGTGGATCGCGCCGCCACGCAGCAGTTGGGTGTCAACATCATCAGCACCGGCGCGGGAAACACGCTCGGTTCTACCTCAACCCAGCAGTTTGGTACGGGTCTCAACGCCGTGAATCTGAGCACCATATCGCCGGCGGTGGGGCCGGGATTCACGTCGACGCAGACTCTTCAAGATGTGTTAAACGTCTTCCTTTTCCGTTTCGACCTCAATTTGGGCGCCACGATTAAGGCTCTGCAGCAGAAGAACCTTCTGCAAATCCTGGCTGAACCCAATTTGCTGGCTTCGAACGGCAAGGAAGCCAGCTTCCTGGCGGGCGGCGAATTTCCGATCCCGATCGTTCAGTCAACCCAGGGCACGAATGCCATCACCATTCAGTTCAAAGAGTTCGGAGTCCGTCTGGCATTTACGCCCACCGTCACGTCGAGCGGCAAGATTCGTCTAAAAGTTCGCCCTGAGGTAAGTGCGCTGGACTTTACGAATGCAGCTACAATTGGTGGGTTCTTCGTTCCTGCATTGAGCACACGGAGAGCGGAGACCGAGGTGGAATTGGCGGATGGGCAGAGCTTTGCGATTGCGGGCTTGATTGACAACCGGATGACTGAGGTGTTCACCAAGATTCCAGCCCTTGGTGATATTCCGATTCTAGGAAACCTGTTTCGAAGCCGCCAGATCAACAAGTCAAAGAGCGAGCTACTCGTGCTGGTGACTCCAAAGTTTGTGAAACCTCTGAATCCTGACCAAGCGCCGCCCTTGCCAGAGAATCCTAAACCCTTCCTCGACCCTCAGAGATTTGACGGCAAGACGGGGCCCGTCGACGCTCCTCCTAAGGGTGCCGAGGTTCCGAAGAACTAATGAGCATTGCAGCCAATTAGGGAGCTCCGTTCCATGTTGTCAGCCATCATTATCAGTCCTGATGAGCAGTTTCGAGATGCCACTCGGGAGTTATTGGAGGGTTCAGACCAGATTGAAGTGCGGGCTGAACTCAACAACTTCTACTCTTCTCTGGATAGTTGGATCTTCAACGAGATTAAAACCATGGAAGCGGATGTCATCATTGTTGACGTCACGCCAGATAAGGAACAAGGAATTCTGACTGTCGAAAAAATCCTTGAGATCTCCAAGCACAGTCATATTTTCGTGGCTGGGAACGGCACCGACGCTGATGCGATTCTTCGATCCATGCGTGCGGGAGCGAAGGAATTCCTCTCGGCGCCTCTGGAAAGCCAGCCGCTGTTTGCCGCCATTGAGCGGGTGAGCAAGGTTCACACCGTTGCCACCAAGGAGAAGAAGCGGTTTGGACGACTCTATTCTTTTTTCAGCGCCAAGGGAGGCACAGGCTCAACGGTCGTCTCGACCAATTTTGCGGTAAGCCTCTTCGAGCAAACCAAGAAGCCTACGATTCTTGTCGATCTCGATATGCAGCTCGGCGAAGTATCGTTGTTCCTGGGAATGAAGCCGGCCTTCAATATCGTCGACGTGGCAGACAACATTCACCGCATGGATGAAGCGCTGTTGAAGGGTTTCATCAAGAAGCATGCTTCCGGGCTTGATGTTCTGGCCGCGCCGGACTCGCTGGACAAAGTGGAATCGGTGGGCCCATCTCAGATTGTTCAGATTCTTCAGTTCTTGAAGAGCTGTTACGAGTATGTGGTGGTTGACACTTCGAATACTTTTGATGATCACACCGTGTCGGCGCTTGACCAGTCGTCAACTATCTTTCTGATCTCCAACACAGATCTCCCCTCGCTGCGAAACGCCCAGCGCTGCCTTTCCATTTTTGAGCGAATGGGATATAAGAAGGAGAAAATCAAACTCCTGATTAACCGGTATCAGAAGAGCCTTGAAATACGGTCCAAGGACATCGAAGACACGCTGAGCTTTCCGGTCTCGTGGTTTTTCCCCAACGACTGGTCCACCATTATGAATGCCGTGAACAGTGGAATACCCCTCTCGACGGTGAACCATAGCGAGATTGCGGGCTCCTTCGCCTCTTTTGTCCAGCAGGTGGCAGGCATTCAGCCACCGAAGCAGCCTGAAAAGAAGAAGGGGTTGCTAGGGCTGTTTGGAAAGTGATTGCGCCTGACAATCGGCAGTGATGCGAAAAATCTGCTTCTCGAAATTGATTGAATCTCCATTCTTGTTTGAAAGGTACTACTAACATGGGTGACACGAGACTATTCACTAAGGAAGGCGCGCCTAGCAACGATCGTACTTCATGGAACGACCGCTTGAACAAAGGCACTGGCGCAACGCCCAGTAGCGGCCACTTCCAGATTTTAAAACACAACATTCATCGGAAGCTTTTGGACAAGCTGGATCTGCAAAGTATTGCCTCGTTGAGCAAGCCGGTGCTTAGCAATGAGATTCGCAAGGTTGTGGAGAGCTTACTGGTTGAAGAGACCACTCCGCTAAGCTTGATGGAGCGAGAGAAGCTCGTTAACGAAGTCTTGGATGAAGTTCTGGGGCTGGGCCCCCTGGAGCCGTTGCTCAAGGATGGAACGATTTCAGATATCCTCGTCAACACGCATAAAAAGGTTTACATCGAGCGGCGCGGCAAGCTGGAGCCGACCGATGTTGTTTTCAAAGACGATGCGCATCTGATGCAGATCATCGACAAGATCGTTTCGGCGGTAGGTCGGCGCATTGACGAATCGTCGCCCATGGTTGATGCGCGGCTGCCGGATGGCTCGCGTGTGAACGCCATCATTCCGCCGTTGGCCCTGGATGGCCCCATTGTTTCGATTCGCCGGTTCGGTTCGACACCGCTGACGGCCGACGACATGTTGAACAACAATACCTTGACACCAGCAATGTTGGAATTGCTGAAGGGAATTGTAAAGTCACGCTTGAATGTCATCATCTCTGGAGGCACCGGCTCTGGTAAGACAACCTTGCTGAACTGTCTGTCGAGCTACATCCCAGACGACGAACGAATCGTCACGATCGAAGACGCCGCTGAACTTCAGCTCAAGCAGGAACACATCGTTCGCCTGGAAACGCGACCGCCCAATATTGAAGGGAAAGGCGCCGTTCGCCAGCGGCAGTTGGTTATTAATGCGCTTCGTATGAGGCCCGACCGAATTGTGGTTGGTGAGGTCCGCGGCGAAGAAGCCCTGGACATGTTGCAGGCGATGAACACGGGCCATGACGGATCGTTGACGACGATTCACGCCAACACCCCGAGGGACGCCCTATCCCGTATGGAGACGATGATCTCCATGGCTAACCTGAATCTTCCCGACAAGGCCATGCGCCAGCAGATTGCGTCGGCTGTGGACGTCGTGATCCAGGCTTCGCGCCTCAGTGATGGCACCCGGAAAATCATGAGCATTTCTGAGGTGGTGGGTATGGAAGGTGACGTGGTGACCATGCAGGACATTTTCGTTTTCGAGCGAGTTGGTATCGGAGAAAAGGGCAAGGTGCTGGGACGATTCCGCCCGACCGGCATTCGTCCCAAGTTCGCAGAAAGGCTCAAGTATGCAGGCATTCATCTCCCGGCCAGCATGTTTGACAACGTGACCGAATACAAAAGGTAAAGACTGCTTCTGGAGATAGTGATCTTGAGCTTTCTTTCGTGAGCAAATAGGGTGCAGGAGCGTTAGCATGGATCCAATATTCATTGCCTCTGCCATCTTCATGATTGCAGTTCTCTTTGTGGGGAGCGTCTATTTCTTTATTTGGGAACTGCCGGAAAGAGAGAAGCGCAAAAAAGTCAGGGACCGCTTGGAGTCTATTTCTGAGGCTGGGCGGCGAATGCCCAGCCCGGAACTGGATATCATAAAGAATGAATTGTTGAGCGATGTACCTGCCTTCAATAAACTTCTGCTTCAGTTTGCTCACACAAACCGGCTCAAGAAGCTGATCAGCCAAGCGGATATGAAAATGAAGGTAAGTACCTTCCTGCTGATTTCGCTTGTCCTGTTCGCATTTGGCATTGTCGTTTCTAACCAACTGTTGAACATTCTTCCAGTGAATTTAGTGATTGGCCTCCTGACCTCTGCGATTCCTTTTCTGGTTGTGTTGTATAAAAGGAACCGCAGATTCAGGAAGTTTGAAGAACTCTTTCCCGAAGCTTTGGAACTCTTGACCCGCGCCGTAAAGGCCGGTCACGCCTTCAATACGGGAATCGAAATGATTGCCGATGAGATGGTTGAACCGATTGGAAAGGAGTTCCGGACGACTTTTGACGAGCAAAACTTCGGGTTGCCTTTGAAGCAGGCCCTGTTCAATATGGTGGAGCGGATGCCGCTCTTAGATCTCAAATTCTTTGTGACTGCGGTTCTGATGCAGAAGGAAACGGGCGGCAATCTTGCCGAAATTCTAACCAACTTGTCCTACTTGATTCGTGAACGTTTCAAGATCATGGGCGAAGTTCGAACGTTTTCCGCCCCGGGCCGCCTGACGGGTTACATCCTGACTGCCGTGCCCATCGCGATGGGGTTCATCTTGTCTGCCATGAACTGGGACTACATGAGCGCGCTGTTCAAGGAAAAGATTGGGCATTACATGCTGGCTGGGGCCGGATTCTGCCAGCTTGTGGGTTACATCATCATTCGCAAGATTGTTAACATCAAGGTGTAGACGGGCGGTGGATGCATGCTGTATCTGATAACCTTTGTGACATTTGTCTTGGCGACTTCGCTCGTCTTTTACCTTCAGTATGCCTTCATGCGAAGGAAGAATCCTCTATCCGAACGCTTGGCAGATCTGGAGAAGTCCAATCCCTTCCGTGCCTACGCGGAATCGGCTGTGCTGGCTCAGCGGGAGACGAACGTCGAAAAGGTTTTCGAGCCCCTGAGCAAGCTCATGCCGAAGTCAATGAGCGAAGTCAGTGCGACAACCCGAAAGCTGATGCAAGCCGGGTATCGCCACAAATCGGCGGTCACGATCTTCTATGGTATCAAGGTGAGTTCCATTCTCGCGCTGTTGCTGGCTGCATTCCTGACCGGGCGATTTCAGTCTGGACCAGTCGAGAACATTTTCATCACGTTGCTGACTTGCGTCGCCGCCGGGTACATTCTTCCGGACTTCATTCTTTCCACTCGAGTCACGGCACGAAAGGAAAAAATCCAGCTAGCCTTACCGGACGCTCTGGATTTGTTGGTTGTTTGCGTTGAGGCGGGTCTCGGCCTGGACCAGGGGATTCTGAAAACAAGCGAAGAGCTGAGAGTTACTCATCCTGATATCTGTGATGAGTTGAGCCTCGTGAATCTGGAGCTACGCGCTGGAAAACCCCGCAAAGACGCTCTCAAGAATTTGGCTGACCGAACCGGCGTTGAAGATATGAATGGCTTGGTTTCAATGCTGATTCAGACTGACAAGTTTGGAACGAGCATCGCGCAGTCACTGCGCGTCCATTCGGATGCGCTGAGAACGAAGCGCCGTCAGCGCGCGGAAGAGCGTGCTCACAAGGTTTCGGTGAAATTAGTTTTTCCTCTCGTGTTTCTGATCTTCCCCTCAATGTTCATTATCATATTGGGGCCAGGTGTCATTAAGATCATCAAGCAGCTATTGCCTGCCATGGGTGGTTAGAAGCTTTAGTCACATTACAGTCAATTAGGAGTACGGAAAGGAGTTTCGCGATGGCGCCTGCCAATATGCTCAAGCTGGTTCTCTTTGTCGTGTTTCTCATCCTGTTGGTGATCGTGATCAAACGACGTGCGGGCAAATCCTGATCGTTGGCCGCGCGTTTGCCAATTGTAGGTTTCCAGTGAAGTCTCTCTAAAGTGAACGGCTCTTTGAG
>Ga0187892_10005673_pt1 | contig 19363 bp, 18 predicted proteins | sample MA1701073metaG_FD_139345 | JGI IMG/M metagenome (GOLD analysis project Ga0187892, IMG submission 139345) | Bio-ooze microbial communities from a basaltic lava cave in the Kipuka Kanohina Cave System on the Island of Hawaii, USA - MA170107-3 metaG ...
CCAACAAATTCCCACGCCGCCGCGGCGTCGTTGTAACCACTAAGACCAAACTCCCTCATCGTAGAAAATGACATTAAACAAACGGTTATCAAACGGCCGCACACCAGCAGAAGGAACATCCGTCATAGGACCCGCCTAGCCTCCGAGAGTCAGTACAGTCCCGGCACAATCTTATAGGGCACGAGCCTTCGGTACTCTTCCCAGGTTGCGCCGTATTTCGCGGCGCAACGCTTGTCGTCGCGCCCAGCGCGGTCGAAGAGCAACACGCTGAGGAAGATAAAATAGAAGTACGGAACGAAGTTTACCCCACCCGCGGGGAGCGCCCAGCACAGCGCCAGGACCAGCTCGGGCACGTAGTGGAAGTGCCGCGCGAGGCCCCAGTACCCCGAGACCAGCAGCAGGTTCTCGCGCTCCTCGCCGTCGTTCGTGCGGTAACGCCCGAGTAGGGTCCGCGGGGGACGACCCCACACCGTCGTGTCGCCGCCCGTCGCGCGGACGCGCTGCCGCTGCGCGTCCGCGGCGTAGTTCATCCAGAGCGCGACCAGACCGACGCCCGCGATGGCGGCCGCCCACGCCGGGTGAAGGGAGCGGGGATGATTCGCCAGGTACTGGCCGAAGATCGTGTAGACGCTCGGCACCCAGACCAGGACGCCCCAGCAGATGTAGTAGCCGAAGCGGTCGTGCATGATGTCCAACGAGTTGAAGTAGCCGCCCTCCCACACGAAGAACTTGAAGAGATAGGCGACCACCAGCCCGGTCGAGACCAGCATCGAGTTGGAGAGGGTCCCGTAGGTCTCGTGCTGATAGGCGGCGAAGCAGACGAGCAGCACGCTCCAGCCCATCATCGAGACGCGGCAGTTGATCAGCTGCTTGAGGTTGATTCCGAAGAGCGTCGGGTGTAGCTCGATGCCCTGGAAGAAGTCGAAGAGCGCGTGGCCCGTATAGACCGCGTCGCTCGTCGACGGGTAGCGCCGACCCTTCCAGTACAGAAAGCCACAGAAGGCGAGGGCGATTACATTGAGCGTCATCAGGATCGAACCGAGCTCGCGGTAGACCACGGCTGGAGCCCAGAGCCCCGCGCCCCACGCGGCCGCCAACCCCCCATGCGTGACCACCCACGCGGCGACGCCGTTGAGCTTGTATCGCGGCTGCCGCCCGGTCGGCGTGACAGGACCGAGGTGCGTCCTGCCGGGCAGAACCGCCAGCAGTACGCCTTGCAGGCCCACCCACGACGCGATGACGCTCAGCGCCCACCACGAGGGTCTCGGGAACAGCCGGGCGATTGCTGCCGCGTCGGCGAGCCGCACGAAGCGCACGATCGAGCCGTCGTAGTGCGCGCAGATCATCCAGAGCAACACCACCAGCAGCGGCGTCGCGAAGATCAGCAGCGCCGGCGCGAGCCAGTGCCTTCCGAAGCTCCCTTCGAACGCCGTGCGCGTGGGTGCGGGCGGGCGCAAGGCGGCGTTCTGGCCTGTGAGAATCCGAGATACGAGCGCGCGAATGGCCATCGACTACACCGTGGAAGTTTGGACCCTTCGGGGTCTCGTCACACATTGTGTATTTTTCCTCACGGCGTTGGTCACACACTCTGTGCACCTCGCCGACGTTACGACCCACCCAAATCATTTTTATGATGCAGATCGCCCGTAATCTCACCGATGTTGTCGGCGGGTTCCTCCTGGGCGAATGTTATTTCATCCTTGATCAGGACACCAAATACAGTGCTGGCGACTTCACCGCCTTACCGGCGGCGCTGTGGATCCGATTCCGCACCCGGCCCGACGCCGACCCGCTGGCGGGTCGCAGGTCAGCGAGCCCACCTCCTCGATCAGACCCCTTAGCAGCGCCAGGTCGTCCGGGCGCAGCGCGGTCGCGTGGGCGAGGGAGAAGCAGAGGTGTGGGCGGGCGGGGTCGGGATCGTGCAGGGTGACGTAGGCTTCGGCCAGGCGCAGGTGATTCTCGGGTACATCCGGGTGTTGCGCAGTCAGTTGCTCGAGCAGCTCCAAGCCGGTCTCCGAATCGCCGTGGTCGAGCAGGGTCGCAGGCGCGATGACGTAGAGCGTGCCGAGCAGGCGGGTCGCCGCACCGTCGCGGAAGTTCGGGTCGAGTGCACGGCTGCGGCGGGCGTACTCCTCGACGTCGCCGACCAGCTTGGCGGCGCGCAGCCCCTGCTCCTGCACGACGCGTCCGGTGATAGCGGCGCGGGCAAATGCGGCCGCCGCGGTGTCGGTGTCCTGCGTGCGCACGATGGCCCAGGCGTACTGGCGGTCGGCGAGAGTAGCGAGCCCGGCGGCGATGAGCGCCTCGAGCGCGTCGGAGAGCGCCAGCGCGTCGCCATCCTCCACCAACGCGACCAGCTCCGGGTGCGAGGGCCGCACCGGGCCCGCCGCCGTGCAGCCGGCCAACACGGTGAGCGCGAAGAGCGCGGCGACTGCGCTCCGGCGAACGCCGTCACTCGCCATAGGCGGAGACGACGGCCGCATAGTCGCCGGCGTCGGCGCCGCTCAGATCGTCGATGCCGACCTCGACGCACGCCATGTTGCCGTCGCCCTCGCACACCTCGTCGAGCTTCTTTTTGAACGTGTTCCGCTCCGCCTCCGGCGCGGCGGGAAACGCCACTACCGGCATGGGCGGCAGCTCGGCGCTCTCCCACACCGTGCGCACGCCGTCCTTCTTCCGCAGGTGGTCGAGCTGCTTCTTCTGAGCGTCGTCGATCAGCGCGCACGCGGCCTCACCGGCGAGCAGCGCGCGGATCGTCTGCAGCGGCCGCCGGGTCGGCACGAGGGTGAAGTCGGCCAGCTTCGCCTCGCCGCCGAGGACCACCGCGTCGATGAAGGGCGCGTCGGCGGCGTGGTCGGTGGCTAGCTGCTGCCCCTTGCAGCCGATGAGGTCGTCCGCCGTCTTGCTGATCAAATAGTAGCGCCGCCCGCCGGCGAGCGACACCTCCACCTTGCCGATCACGTCGAGCTGGTGCGCTCCGCGCAGGGCAAGAAAGGCAGGCAGTGACAAGATGCCGTAGTGCGGCGTCTCCGCCTTGATGAACGCCTCGGCGGCGGCGCGGTTGGTGAAGTACTTGCCGTTCACGCTCGCCCAGCCGTTCTGCTTCGCGGCCAGCGCGACCATGCGGTCGAGGTACGGTTGGGCCAGCGCCTGGTTGCCGACGCCATGTTCCTTGAGCACGACGATGGGTACCGTCCCGCCACCCGCAGCGAGCGCCGGACGCAGAGCGAGCAGCAGGGCGCCGGCGGCCAGCGCATGCTTTGCCGCTCTCTTAAGTGCGACTGCCATACGTTTACCTTCGGAAGCAAAACGAGCGTGATCCTACCCTAATTTTGACCGCTGTCGAAATTTGATTATCACGTCAGGCCATGCGAGTAATCGGTTGACTGGTCGGGGTGACACGATTCGAACGTGCGACTCCTGCCTCCCGAAGGCAGTGCTCTACCAGGCTGAGCTACACCCCGATGGGTAGATATTAAGAGCGGCGGTTGACCGCGAAATCCGCGAGCACGCGCAAGGCCTCGTAGTGCCGCGAAGGCGCAAGCCTCTCGATCATACTGAGGGCGTCGCGGGCTTCGGCACGCGCGAGTTCCGCAGTGTACGCGATGGCACCGGTGGCTTCAATCGCCCGCATCACCGCGCCCGTGTGCTCGCGCCCCCCCTCTTCGATGGCCGTGCGAACCACGGCTCGCTGTTCCGCATCGCCGTGCCATAGAGAGTAAAGCAAGGGCAGCGTCGGTTTACCTTCCGCCAGATCATCGCCGATGTTCTTCCCCAGTTGCTCGGAGGTGGCGCTGTAGTCAAGCACGTCATCAATGAGCTGATAGGCGGTGCCCACATGCCGGCCGTAGCTGGCCATCGCCTGTTCTTCCTCGGGGCTGCCATGACTGAGGACAACCCCGAGTTGGCCGGCCGCCTCGAAGAGCTTGGCGGTCTTATTGTGGATGATGGTGAGGTAGCGGGCTTCCGTAGTCTCCGGATCATGGCAGTTGACCAACTGCATGACCTCGCCCTCGGCGATGGTGTTGGTCGCATCCGCGAGGATCTCCATCACCCGCATATTGCGGACCTCCACCATCATCTGGAAGGCCCGCGAATAAAGAAAATCGCCGACTAACACGCTCGCCTCGCTCCCCCAAACCAGGTTGGCCGTTTCCTGTCCGCGGCGCATGTCCGAGGCGTCCACCACATCGTCGTGGAGCAAGGTCGCGGTGTGGATCAACTCCACGATCGCGGCCATATCGATGTGATGCCGGCCCTGGTAGCCATGCGCGTGCGCGCTCAGTATCGCCAATACGGGCCGCAGGCGCTTGCCGCCGCTATTGACGATGTAGTGGCCAAGTTGATTGATCAGGGTAACGTCCGAATACAGGCGCGCCTTGATTAGACGGTCGACGGCCGCTATGTCTTCGGCGACCAGCGCGCGTAGGGTCTCGATGTTCATGCGGTTCTGCCGGGCCCTGGCTATTGGACGGGCATTGTGCCAAGACGGGGGTTGAATTTCTATGACCCGTTGGGGATCGGTTTTAAACGGCGCTTGCTTGTGCGCGGCGCGCGGATCTCGTAAAATCGCCTATCCATTCGGTTAAGAGCGATGGGATCACGGTGACGGGGAATTGACCATGCTAGCGGTGCTCAAGACGGGCGGTAAGCAATACGCGGTTCAGGAAAAAGATACGATTTTGGTCGAACGCATCGCGGGTGATGTAGGCGCGAGCGTGGAGCTGCGCGAGATATTCCTGGTCAAGGACGGCGCGCAAGTGACCTTGGGCACGCCGGTGGTCAGCGGTGCGGTGGTCGAGGCCGAAATCACCGCGCAACCGCGCGGTGCGAAGATCATGGTCGTTAAATTCAAACGCCGCAAGCACTACCGAAAGCAGATGGGGCATCGGCAGAACCTCACGGAGCTTACGATTCGGTCGATCCGCGGTTCGCCGGAGATGCATGGCTAACGGAGCGTTGGAACACGATGGCACATAAGAAGGCGGGCGGCAGCACGCGTAACGGCCGGGACTCCGAATCGAAACGGCTCGGGGTCAAGCGCTTTGGGGGACAATGGGTTGAAGCGGGCAACATTCTCGTCCGGCAGCGCGGCACCCGCGTTCACGCTGGGGTGAACGTGGGGTGTGGCCGCGACCACACGCTGTTTGCCTTGGCGCCGGGACGGGTCGTCTTCGCGCTGAAGAGGCCAAGCACCCGTACTTATGTGAGCGTAATGCCGCAATAGCGCCGCGCGTTGGCGCGCTCGAAAGCCCCGTCCCGGACGGGGTTTTTTTTGATGCGGTGGATGAACGGTGAAATTTGTCGATGAAGCGCGGATCCGCGTCGAGGCGGGGGCTGGGGGCGATGGTTGCCTGAGCTTTCGCCGTGAGAAGTTCATCCCCTTCGGAGGTCCGAACGGGGGAGATGGCGGGGATGGCGGCCATGTCGTTCTGGAAGTCGCCGAGGGCCTGAACACGCTCGTGGAGTTTCGTTATAAGCGCCGTTTTCGCGCGCAAAACGGGCAAGCAGGCATGGGTAAGGACTGCTCGGGACATGGTGGGGCCGATTGCATCGTCCGGGTACCCGCGGGCACGGTGGTTTACGACGCCGACAGCGATGAGTTGCTAGGCGATCTCGTGGCTCCCAAGCAACGCCTCGTGGTGGCGCGGGGCGGACTGCACGGCGTAGGGAATACGCGTTTTAAGAGCAGTACCAACCGCGCGCCGCGCAAGATCACCCATGGCCAACCGGGCGAAGCCCGCAATTTACGCATCGAGCTCAAACTGCTGGCGGATGTGGGCCTCACGGGCATGCCGAATGCCGGTAAATCGAGTCTCATTCGAGCGGTGTCGGCGGCGCGCCCTAAGGTCGCCGGCTATCCTTTCACGACACTTTATCCGCACCTCGGTATGGTGCGCGTCGATAGCGAACGCAGTTTCGTCATCGCCGATGTGCCCGGTCTCATCGAAGGGGCGAGCGAGGGCGCGGGCCTCGGCGTGCGGTTCTTGAAGCATTTGGCGCGTACTCGGCTGCTATTGCATGTGGTCGATATCGGGACACCGGATCGAGTCGAGGACATCGTCGCCAGGATCCGGGCGGTGGAGGAGGAAATCGGTAGGTTCAGCGATCAGCTCTATGCGCGAGAGCGGTGGTTGGTCCTCAACAAAGTGGATTTGCTGCTGGGAGCCGATCGTAAAGCACGCATTCGAGAAATCGTCGCGGCCTTGGCGTGGACCGGGCGAGTGTTCGAGATCTCGGCCTTGAACGGGGAAGGCTGTCCGGCGCTCGTCTTCGCGATCCAAACGCGGCTGGACGCACTGAAAGCTTGTGAATAAATCTACTGCGCTCGGCATCTCGCGTTCCGGCGGTGCTCGGAATCCTCATGTATTTCAATACATTCCGGTTCCTGCACTCCGGCGGAACGCGACCCGCCTTCGCTCGCTGACGATTTTTTCACAAGCTCTGAGCCGATCGGGACAAGCCGTGGCGTGCGCGCAACAATGAGTACCGGGCCGGAGAGAACAGATCTCGGCGCTTCCAGGCGCTGGGTGGTTAAGATCGGTAGCTCGCTTGCCACCAATAATGGCGCCGGTCTGCGCGCCGAATCCCTGGGGGTCTGGGTCGCGCAGATGGCAGTGCTCTGCCACCAAGGGCGCGAGATCGTGGTCGTGACATCGGGCGCCGTCGCCGAAGGCCTGGTTCGGCTCGGCTGGGCGAGCCGGCCGCATGCCCTGCACGAGCTTCAGGCCGCCGCGGCCATCGGCCAGATGGGGCTCATCCAGACCTACGAAGCGTGTTTTCAGCGTCATGGCTTGCACACGGCACAAGTGCTCCTGACCCATGCGGACTTGGCGCACCGGCAGCGCTATCTGAATGCCCGTAGCACGCTGCGCACGCTTTCGGCGCTGCGGGTCGTACCGGTGGTTAACGAGAATGATACCGTGGCCACCGAAGAAATCCGGGTGGGCGACAACGATACGCTCGCGGGGCTGGTGTCTAATCTCATCGAGGCTACGCTACTCGTGATCCTGACCGATCAGGAAGGCTTACACGAACGCGATCCGCGCGCCGATCCGCGGGCACGGCTGATCGGGCAGGCACGCGCTGGCGATCCCGCTCTCATCGCCATGGCGGGGGAGGACACCCGGCTTGGACGCGGCGGTATGCGGACGAAACTCACGGCGGCGGCGCTCGCGGCACGCTCCGGTACAGCGACCATTATCGCGTCGGGCCATACGCCCGAGGTCCTGCTCGGGATCGCCGCCGGTGCGCAGACGGGCACTTTGCTCGTCCCCGGCGAGGGTCCGCTGGCGGCCCGCAAACAGTGGCTCGCCGGGGGCCTGAAAGCACGCGGCCGCTTGGTCTTGGATGCGGGTGCTGCGCGCGTGCTGCTTAAAGCCGGGCGGAGCTTGCTGGCTGTGGGCGTGACCGCGGTAGAAGGCGATTTTGGGCGCGGTGAGCTGGTTAGTTGCGTGGACCCCGAGGGGCGAGAGATCGCGCGCGGCCTTATCAATTACTCAGCGCAGGAGACGGTGCGGATTAGAGGCCAATCGAGCGACCGCATCGAGGCCGTTCTAGGCTACGTGGACGAGCCGGAGCTGATTCACCGTGATAATCTGGTAATTCTCTAGCCGATTTCTGTTAGCGGGAAGGCGCGCTACCCCAAGGCGCGGATCGCGAGATGCAGGCGCGTTTTATGCCGCGCCGCCTTGTTCTTATGAATGATTCGTTTGGTCGCCATGCGATCGATAATGGGCACCGCCTCCTTATAGCTCGCCGTGGCGCCGTCCTTGTCGTTTTGCCGAATCGCGCGCACGACCTTCTTGATCATCGAACGCAGCAGGGAGCGCCGGCTGCCGTTGCTCGCCCGGCGTTTTTCGGCTTGCCGGGCGCGTTTGCGAGCAGAGGGACAATTAGCCAACCTGATCTCCAATACCAATGTCTTAAGCGGGCCGGAACTATGCGTATTCCACGCGCCGATGTCAATGACGGCGATATCTGCCCGCCCGTTCCTGTGCTATCGTTGTGAGCGGCGATTAAATATACCCCGGCGTACGGCGGGCACTTTAGCATTGGGGTTTCCAAAGGGGACTAGTGCAACTCTCCCCTTTGGTCAAGGGCGGGGGTCATACCCCGCCCGCGAAGTAAAATTGATTTCAGGGGCGACACGCTGAGCATACGCTTATTTCGTTCCACCGCGACCGTGGGGGGTATGACCGTGATCTCGCGCGTGTTGGGGTTCATGCGCGACATCGTCGTCGCGACGCTCTTCGGCGCGGGTTTTGTGGCAGACGCGTTTTTTGTGGCGTTTCGCATCCCCAATCTATTTCGGCGCTTGTTCGCGGAAGGCGCCTTCTCACAAGCGTTCGTGCCGGTCTTGTCAGAATACCGAAACCAGCGTACGCAAGCGGAGACCAAACATCTCGTCGATCACACCGCAGGCGCCCTCGCCGGGTGGCTGGGATTAGCGACCGTGGTCGGCATTGTGACGGCGCCCGTTCTGGTGCTGGTGTTTGCTCCCGGATTTACGGCTAATCCGGACAAATACGCGCTGACCGTCGACATGCTCAAGATCACCTTTCCCTATCTGCTGCTTATCTCGCTCGCGGGGTTCGCGTCCGGTATCTTGCAGACCTACGGCCGTTTTGCCGTCCCGGCCTTTACCCCGGCGTTTTTGAACCTCAGCATCATGGGCGCGGCGATCTGGCTCGCGCCCCATATGCAACAGCCGGTCGTGGCCTTGGCCTGGGGGGTTTTCGTGGGCGGGGCGGTGCAATTGTTATTTCAACTGCCGTTCTTGCTACCGCTGAAACTGCTCCCGCGGCCGCGTATCAAGCGCGGCGATGAAGGCGTCCGGCGTATACTGACCTTGATGGGACCCGCGATTTTCGGCGTCTCGGTGGCCCAGATCAATCTCCTTATCGACACCTTGCTCGCGTCGTTTCTGATCACCGGGAGCGTCTCATGGCTGTACTATTCGGACCGGCTGGTGGAATTTCCCCTAGGGGTTTTTGGGGTCGCGTTGGCGACGGTGATCTTGCCGAGCCTCGCCGACAAGCACACCCGCGGCTCAGCCGAGTCGTTCGCGGGCACCCTCGATTGGGCGCTGCGGTGTGTGCTCGTCATCGCGGTGCCGGCGGCGCTCGGCATTGCGCTCCTCGCGGGCCCCATGCTGTGCACGCTGTTTCAATACGGTGAATTCAGCGCACACGATGTCGAGATGTCCTCGCGCAGTCTCATCGCCTTTGCTTTCGGACTTCTCGCTTTCGTATTTATCAAGGTGCTCGCGCCGGGATATTACGCCCGGCAGGATACCCGCACCCCGGTCCGTGTGGGTGTGATCGCCATGCTGACGAATATTTTGCTCAACGCGGTGCTCATTTGGCCCTTAGCGCATGCGGGATTGGCGCTGGCGACTTCGCTGAGCGCCTATATTAACGCGGCCTTGTTGTACCGTGGTTTGCATCAAGCCAATATTTACCGGGCGCTTCCCGGATGGGGCATGTTTCTCGTGCGTGTGATCGTGGCCGCGGCGCTCATGACCCTGTTGTTGCTGCTCGGCCGAGGGGAGATCGGCGAGTGGCACCATTGGACCGCTACCGAGCGGGCGCTACGGCTGGTCGCATTGATCGCCTCGGCGGGGTTCGTGTATGTGGGCGCGTTGTGGGTGGGTGGATTGCGGTGGGAACATATGCGCGCGTTTCACCCCTCGGTATAATCGCAGTACGTGCGGCGATGGAATTGATCCGGCGAATCGCGGGCCTGCCGTCAAGGCAGCGCGGGTGCGTGGCCAGCGTTGGAAATTTCGATGGCGTGCACTTGGGCCATCAAGCGGTTTGCTCCGAGATCAAACGTGTTGGGGGGCGCCTCGGGTTGGCAACCGCGGTGATCGTCTTCGAACCGCAACCCCAGGAGTACTTCCAGCCTGCCGCCGCCCCGCCGCGCTTGACGCGGCTGCGGGAAAAGTACGAGCTCTTGAAAGCTCAGGACATTGATCGATTCGTTTGCTTGCGTTTCGACCAAGCGTTCGCGGAGCTGCCGGCACAGGCATTCGTGAAACAGATTTTGGTGTCGGGGCTCGGGGTGCGGAGCGTGGTGGCCGGCGATGATTTTCGCTTTGGCAAGGGACGCGAAGGCGATTATGGGATGCTGGTGGCCTTGGGATCGCGCTACGGGTTTAGGGTGGTGCAACCGCCGGTGTTTAAGATAGCCGGGGAGCGCGTGAGCAGTACCCAGGTGCGGCGGTCGCTCGCCGAGGGGGACATGGCATGGGCGCGGCGCCTCCTCGGCCGTGGGTACGCGATCCGCGGCCGCATAACCCACGGACAGAAGCAAGGTCATGCGTTGGGGTTTGCGACGGCGAATATCGAGCTGCGCCGAAACCGATCGCCGCTGCGGGGGATCTTCGCCGCAAGGGTGAGCGGGCTCGGACGGACTCCATTACCCGGGGTGGCGTATCTCGGTTGCAGGCCCGCGTTGGGCGGAACCCGCGATCTCTTGGAGGTACATATTTTTGATTTTTCTCAAGACTGCTATGGAAAGGACGTGGCCGTGGAGTTTGTCGCTAAGCTGAGGGACGATCGGCGCTTCGAGTCGGTGGAAGCCCTGACACACCAAATAGCGCTCGACGTCGAGCAAGCCAGAAGACTATTAAGACAAGTGCGCGCCTGCGACGACCTCCTCGTATGAGCGACTATAAGAAGACGCTTAACCTGCCGCGCACGGACTTTCCCATGCGGGCCAATCTTGCCGAACGCGAGCCGGCGATGCTAAAACGCTGGCAGGATCTCGGCCTGTACGAACGCATTCGCGCACGCCGCAAAGGCGCCCAGGACTATGTTCTCCATGACGGGCCGCCGTATGCGAACGGAGATATCCATATCGGGCATGCGGTCAACAAGGTGCTCAAGGACATCATCGTCAAGGCAAGAACGCTAAGCGGTTTCAATGCGGAGTATGTTCCCGGGTGGGATTGCCACGGTCTGCCCATCGAATTGATGGTGGAACAGCAGTCAGGTAAAGCGGGTGAGCAGATTTCGCCCAAAGCCTTTCGTAAGGCTTGCCGCGCCTACGCTCGCACGCACGTCGATAAGCAGCGCGCGGATTTCATCCGTTTGGGCGTTTTCGGCGACTGGGACCAGCCCTATCAGACGATGGACTACCGTTACGAGGCCAATATCATCCGCGCCCTCGGCCGCATTATTCTGGGAAGCCATCTGCAGCGCGGCGTCAAACCCGTGCACTGGTGTACGGATTGCGGATCGGCCTTGGCTGAGGCAGAGGTCGAGTATCAAGACCGCGACTCGCCCGCCATCGATGTGCGTTTTGCGGTGCTGGACGAGGCCAGCCTTTTGGAACGCTGTCATCACCTCCCCGAGCACGAGGGGAGTGGCCCGCTGTCGGTGGTCATTTGGACTACCACGCCATGGACCCTACCGGCCAACCACGGGGTGGCCGTCAATCCGGCGCTCGACTACGCGGTGGTTCAATGTCAGGGACCGCGCGGTGTCGAGCGCCTGGTGCTCGCCGACGCCTTGATGAAGGACACCCTGTATCGCTATGGCATCGAAGAGTATCGAGTCATTGCTTACAGCGGTGGCCAGGCGCTCGAGGGTTTGGTTTTGCAACACCCGTTTTACCGCCGCGAAGTGCCTATCGTGCTCGCGACCCATGTCACAACCGAGGCCGGCACCGGCGCCGTACACACCGCACCGGGCCATGGCCAAGACGACTATGTTGTGGGTAAGCGTTACGGCTTAGCGGTGGACAACCCCATCGGCGGTGACGGCCGCTTTCTTCCGGGCACGGAGCTCTTCGCCGGCGAGCATGTGTGGGCCGCAAATGAACGTATCATTCAGGTGCTGAAAGCGCGTGGTGCGCTCGTGCACCACGAGGTTGTCAGGCATAGCTATCCGCACTGCTGGCGGCATCGCACGCCGGTCATTTTCCGGGCGACACCGCAATGGTTCATCAGCTTGGACGCGCAGGGGCTGCGATCCCAGGCCTTGGCCGAGATCGCGAGGGTGAGTTGGATCCCGGAGTGGGGCCGGCTGCGCATCTACGGCATGGTCGAAAAGCGCCCGGACTGGTGTATTTCCCGTCAGCGCACTTGGGGTGTGCCGATGGCCTTGTTCGTACACAGAACCACCGGTGAGTTACATCCCGACACCGGTCAATTGATCGAGGAGGTTGCCCGGCGCATCGAGCAGGACGGCATTGACGCCTGGCACGATCTCGATACAACCGATCTGCTCGGCGAGGATGTGGCCTACTATGAGAAGGTCACCGATACGCTCGACGTGTGGTTCGATTCGGGCGTTACCCATACCTGCGTTTTGCGAAACGATGACCGCTTGCGCTATCCGGCCGATCTGTATATCGAGGGCTCCGATCAACATCGCGGCTGGTTCCAGTCCTCCCTGCTCACGGCGGTCGCGATGCACGGTGTCGCGCCGTACAAGGCTGTATTGACGCATGGATTCACGGTTGATGCCGAGGGCATGAAAATGTCCAAGTCGCGGGGGAACGTCGTCGTTCCTCAGGAGGTCGTGAATACGCTGGGCGCCGATGTCTTACGGCTTTGGGTCGCGGCGACCGACTACAAAGCCGAGATGGCGGTGTCGGAGGAGATCCTGAAACGCATCGCCGATGCCTACCGGCGTATTCGCAATACGGCCCGTTTCCTATTAGCCAACTTGGAGGGCTTCGACCCTGCCACCCACCGGGTAGCGCCGGAGGAGATGCTCATGCTCGACCGCTGGGTGCTGGCCCACGCCGCGCGCTTGCAGCAAGACGTGATTCACGCGTACGAGCAGTTTCAATTCCATCTCATCTACCAAATGGTGCACAAGTTTTGCGCGCTGGAATTGGGGAGCTTCTATCTCGATATTATCAAGGACCGCCAGTACACGATGCCGCGCGAGAGCCCGGGACGCCGCTCGGCGCAGACCGCCATGTACCATATTGTCGAGGCGTTCACGCGCTGGCTGGCCCCAATTCTGAGCTTCACCGCGGATGAGGTCTGGCCCTACATTCCAGGCCAGCGGGGCGAGTCGGTCTTCCTAGAACAATGGTATCAAGCGCCGCGCATCCCGGACGACCGTTTCGATCCCCATCTTTGGGAGCAGGTGATTACAGTGCGCGAGGCCGTCGCGAAGGAACTCGAGGGTTTGCGGGTCGCGGGCCGGATCGGATCATCGCTGGACGCAGAGGTACACCTTTATTGCGATGGTGCGCTGTTCGATTCCTTAACCGCCTTCGAGGGTGAGCTGCGGTTTGTCATGATCACAAGCGCCGCGCAGGTCCATGCGCTCACTCAGGCCGGGCAACAAACAAAGGAAACTGCGATCCCCGAGCTTAAGCTCGCGGCGCTACCCTCGCCTCATCCGAAGTGCGGCCGTTGCTGGCACCATCGGCACGATGTCGGCGCCGACGCGGCTTTCCCGACCTTATGTGGCCGTTGTGTGAACAACGTAAACGGTCCGGGCGAAATCCGGCGTTATGCGTAGGCGAGTTGGATGATGGGGAGCGGCAAGAACAGAGACTGTGCTGAACCCGGGGTGAAGACGAACCTGGCGAGCGTCCCAGGCAGCGCCGGCAGGTGGCTCTTGCTCGCGACCGGAATTATTATCCTGGATCGGCTAACCAAAGTCCTCGCGAGTCAGTATTTGACCTTGCACGAACCGCAGGCGCTGTTTCCGTCACTCAATCTAACGCTGGTCCACAATACCGGCGCCGCCTTCAGCATCCTCGGGCAAGCGGGTGGCTGGCAGCGGTGGCTCTTTATTTTTCTGGCGACGGCCGTCAGCCTAGGCATCGTGGTGTGGTTACTTAAAACGCCCGCCGAGCGGCCGTGGATCGCGTGCGCGCTGGCGCTTATCCTTGGGGGCGCGGTAGGCAATCTTTGGGATCGAGTTGTTTCCGGTTACGTCGTCGATTTTATCGATGTCTTTTACGGAGCCTGGCACTGGCCTGCTTTCAATATTGCGGATGCCGCCATCACCGTGGGGGCGGTGATGATCTTATATGACAGTTTGAAACGCGATGTATCGACATAAGGGTTTAGAAATCGTAGTCTGGCTAAATAAATGAGCGCCAGGAGTGCTGTGATGAAAATTGTGCTAGCGAACCCGCGCGGTTTTTGCGCCGGAGTCGATCGCGCCATCGGTATTGTCGAGCGGGCTTTGGAATTGTACGGCGCGCCGGTTTATGTACGCCACGAGGTCGTGCATAACAAGTATGTCGTGGACGGATTGCGCGAGAAAGGCGCCATATTTGTGGACGAGCTTCAGGATGTTCCGGATGATTCGGTGGTTATTTTCAGCGCCCATGGCGTCGCCAAGGCGGTGCGGGATGAAGCCGCGCACCGCCGACTGCGTGTGTTCGACGCGATTTGTCCGCTGGTGACGAAGGTGCACATGGAGGTGGGCCACTACCAAGACGAGGGAAGGGAGTGCATTCTAATTGGCCACGCCGGCCACCCGGAGGTCGAAGGCACCCTTGGGCAGTACCGGCGCGGGGATGGAGCAGGCGGCATGTACCTGGTGGAATCCGTCCAAGATGTCTGGGACCTGCAAGTGAGAACCCCGGACTGCATCGCCTTCGTGACGCAAACCACGCTGTCGATGGACGATACGGCGGAAGTTATCGATGCCCTAAGAGAGCGTTTCCCGAAAATCATCGGACCGAAGAAAGAGGACATCTGTTACGCCACGCAAAACCGCCAAGACGCGGTGAAGCGAATGGTCAAGGAATGTGACGTGATCCTCGTGGTGGGATCGCAAACCAGCTCGAACTCCACGCGCCTCAAAGAGATCGCGGAAAAGCAAGGGATCCCCGCGTACTTGATCGATAGCGCGACCGAAATCGAACATGCATGGGTAAACAACAAACAGACCGTCGGCGTGACCGCGGGAGCATCGGCACCCGAGGTGCTGGTCGAGCAGGTGGTGCAAAAGCTAAAGGAATGGGGTGGCAGGACGGTTTTGGAAGCGTCCGGCATACGCGAGCAAGTCGTGTTCAGTCTCCCGAGGGAGCTCGCTAAGAGCTCAATGCGGACGTAGCGCTGACGTAGATCGGACCATCACGGCGCCCGCCGGCGATAGTGATCACGTTATTGCGATAAGTGTATCGCTCGGGAGAATCAATTTGATTTCGCCACCCCGGGGATTGAACCCCGAGGGGCGACCAAATGGGAGAGCTGCGCCTCTCCCCTTTGGAAACCCCATGGCTTAAGGATCCCGCGGCCAGACCGCGGGGAATAAATGTAAACCTCCCGAACGCCGGTACATTACGGTCGTCGAATGCTTGCAGACTGCATCGTAGTGGGCGGGGGCGTGATCGGAATGCTCACCGCGTGGGAGCTGGCCAAGGCAGGGTGTAAGGTCGTCCTTCTCGAACGCCATCGCCTGGGACAGGAGGCATCCTGGGCCGGGGCGGGTGTGCTCGGGCCGCTACCGCCTTGGAGCATCCCGAGCGCGCTCGATCCCCTCCTGCGCTGGAGCCAGGTTCGTTATCCGGAGTTGGCTCGCGAGCTAGGCGATCTCACCGGCATCGATTGCGAATGGGTGCAATCGGGACTCTTGCTGCTTGACGCGGCGCTCAACGGCGAAACCTTCTCCTGGGCTAGACATAACCGTGACCCCTGCGAGATCCTCAGCCCTGGGGAACTACAGGCTCTGGAACCGCGGGTGCACGCATCCGACCAGGCCCTGCGGTGCCCCGAGGTGGCCCAGATCCGTAACCCGCGGTTGCTGCGTGCTCTCGCGGCCGTAACGCGTCAAGCCGGTGTTGGTATCTACGAGAACGCGCAGGTGTCTTCAGTTACCGTGTCCCATCATCGGGTGGTCGGTGTGAATAGCAGCGCGGGTCGCTTTTTGAGCGAAACGGTCGTTGTCGCCGGCGGCGCATGGAGTGGCCAACTACTCGCCGGACTGCCCTTCCCCCCGGCGCTGACGCCGGTACGCGGTCAAATGCTTCTCTTCGAAACCAAAATGCCGCTTTTCCACCATATCCTGCTGCGCGAGGAAATCTACGCGGTGCCCCGCGGCGACGGGCATGTCCTCATTGGCAGCACGCTTGAGCGTGTGGGGTTCGACAAGTCGGTCACGCCGAGGGCTCGATCCGTTTTGGAAGCGGCCGCGTTCGGACTGGTTCCGGGACTAGAGCAAGCTAAATTCGCGGGGCATTGGTCGGGATTGAGGCCCTATGCACAACGCGACACACCGATCATCGCGGCCCATCCCGCAATCCGCGGGCTGTATGCGAATACCGGGCATTATCGCTTGGGTGTGACCTTGGCACCGGGATCAGCACGCTTAGTCGCGGACGTGATCTTGGTACGCTCGCCGGTCGTCGATCGGGAAGTGTTTGCTTGGCCGAGTTTTGAGCAAGCGCGCGGGGAGGGTGCAAGCAGTCGGTGTTAGGCGTACACTTGCGATCAAACTCGGACAGAGCACCTTAAGCGTATTCGATGCTCGTTCACGATGAATCCGCCGCCGTTCATCTATTGCAACGGCAAGCTATCAAGCCGACGGCCCAGCGCGTGGAGATCGCGCTGCTGTTGCTGCAAGGGCATCAACACTTATCGGCCGAGCAGGTGCTCGACCGGCTTCGGCGCCGCGGCAAAGCGGTATCCAAGGCCACCGTCTACAACACCTTGCGGCTTTTCGCGGCGCGCGGGATCGTCCAGCAGGTCATCGTCGATCCGGAACGGGTGTTTTATGATTCGAATACCAGCGCTCACTTTCATTTCTATAACGTAGACCAGGGCGCTTTGATCGACCTCGATCCCGACGCATTGCACATTCCGGAACTCCCGGCCTTGCCTTGCGGAACCGTGCAAGAGACCGTGGATGTTATCGTAAGGATTCGAGATAAGTAATTGCGTACTATTTTACAAAATCACCACATTGCATATACTTGCGTTGACTTAGAAAAACGCTGAATAAGTGTTATTAGCACGCCCAGCTGCGCGAAGCCGCGCAGCGAGACGCGAGACATATCACACGATAGGCGAGCGGCGAGCAAGCACGCGACAAAACAGATGGGCGGCGCAGTGGCTTATTCAGCGTTTTCCTTAGGGCGCGCGCATTCGCCGGTGTAGCTCAGTCGGTAGAGCAACTGATTCGTAATCAGTAGGTCGGGGGTTCGATTCCTCTCGCCGGCATCAAAAAATCAATACGTTACATTAGAGTCGCTCTTAGTCAGTCGGTTATGGGTAGCACCGTGGGTAGCATTTCACGGCGTTTGATGAAGGGAGGCAGACGGGCAAGTAAGACTGTATCGCGCAGTCGGTTCATAGCGACGTTGCTGATAGCTTTTTCACACCGGAGACGTGCTCTTCAGAAAAGCTTCATGCCTATCTTAGGAATTATTGGTTAGTGACTCGCTAGGGCGTTTGCTCGACCGAGATTTGGGTATTTGTGCCAAATGATCGCTTGTACCACTGGCATTTCTATTGAGATGAGATCATCTCATGCAGGTTTTATATAGAACGTATAACATGAAAAAGATACTGATCGCACTGAATTATGATCCAACTGCCGAAAAAATTGCAGAAGCCGGTTATGCGCTGGCCACGGCAATGAAGGCTGAAGTGGTACTGCTACATGTGATTGCCGAGCCTGCTTATTATTCTTCGATGGAAGACTCCCCCATTATGGGTTTTACCGGGTTCATGGATTTCAGTGATGTAAATATCCCCGAGGTTGTGGATGAATTAAAAAAAGAATCGCAACGATTTCTCGACCAATCAAAAGAACACCTGGGAGATGCGTCCATTAAAACGCTGGTTATGGAGGGTGTTTTTGCAGACAGTATTGTAGAAGCCGCTAGATCCGAGAGTGCTAATATCATCGTGATGGGCAGCCATGGCCGGGGTGGACTGGACAAACTGATAATGGGAAGTGTAGCAGAGAAAGTATTACATCACAGCAGTATTCCGCTCTTTATCATTCCCACCAGAGAGTTTGAAAAAAAGAGCTGAGTATTTTTTACATTTCACAAAATTGTACTTATTTTCTCATCCTTCGCCTATGTGTTCATTGAGACCCTGCGAGCGTCGCTTCGCCCGCGCTCCTCCCATCTGGCGATCGTGTTGGGGTGGACACCCAGGACTCGCGCTACCGTAGGTACGTGTTGTGTACATGGACCTTCCCCACGTGTGGTACGATGGCGCAGCGTACCTGACTAGGCGGTCGTCAGTGCACATTTCGGCAAAAGTCAATTAGTTACGAGTGGACCGCTGGCGCTTCGTTCGGAGAGTTCTTGCCGTGTTTCGTGCCGTCTAGCGGTGGATATGGGGGGCGGCATGTCGCCTATCCTTTATGGCGCAATGAGCGCTACATCGTGAACAGGGCGACGCCCGGATTTCTCGCGGTAGGCGTGAATACTGTCGGTCCCGTGGGCTCATGGGATCCCGGATGGGGGCGAGATCGGGTCCTTCTGACTCACGTGGAGTCGCTCGAAGCGCGGTGGGGCAATCGGGAGAGGTCAATCTACCACGCGAGGCTTGAGAATAGCGGCGTTGCAGCCCGGCACTTCGTTACGAACTGTTCGCACGGCTCAAACCTATGAAACGGACGCAGTTACTCTAACACTGCTACGCTGAAAAGGTCGGCGATCAGTGGCAAGCGTTTTGTCTCGACCTCTCCCTTGCGGCACAGGGGGACACGTTCATGGAAGTGAAAGACAAGCTTGAAGCCATGGTCGCCGAGTATGTCTACGACGCGCTTGCAGGTGAAGATAGAGAGTACGCCGAGCAGTTGTTGGCCAGGCGTGCACCGCCGCGTGATTGGCTCAAGTATTACTGGTATTACGTGCTCAGCAGGGCCGGCGTCATCGATGAGGAAGCCCGGCGGCTGTTCATCTCCCTCGTGCCCTTGGAGCCCTCCCCTCGCGCTACCGCCATGCGTAATGGCGAAACACCGGCCGCTGACCTGCGCGGAGGTAAAGAGCATCCTCAAGAATCTCGGTTTGCACCAAGGCCACAGAAAGGAACCTCCCACGAGCAATGGGTCAAGGATGACGGCGGGAAGCTTTACAATGTAACGGTGGATTGCCCGAAAGCGCCTTTCACCCACGATCTGATCCGGTCAATGGCGCACCAAGCGGGCGTTTCAAGAAAAGCGTTCTATGCGGTCCTAGATCGCTGACCTCATCCTGCTACCAATTCGCTACCACTCTGAGCCGATCCAACCCGATCCCGGTTCAAGCCGGTTCGGGCGCGGCATCGGCCGGCGGTGTAGGGGTGGTAGGCCGCCGCTCCTCTTCCGCCCAGTCCTTGGGGGGATTGGGGGTGCGGCCGGCCATGAGATCGTCAATCTGCGCGCTCTCGATGGTCTCGTACTTGATAAGCGTCTCGGCCATCTTGTGCAAGATA
>Ga0187892_10005674_pt1 | contig 19360 bp, 13 predicted proteins | sample MA1701073metaG_FD_139345 | JGI IMG/M metagenome (GOLD analysis project Ga0187892, IMG submission 139345) | Bio-ooze microbial communities from a basaltic lava cave in the Kipuka Kanohina Cave System on the Island of Hawaii, USA - MA170107-3 metaG ...
GACGTGGACCTCATGGCGCGCGTCCTGCGCGAGCAGTTCATCCGCGTCCATACGGAGTTCACGCTCGCGAAGCTCTACGAGGACTTGAAGCGCCAGGCACCGGAGATCGACATTCCGCCGCCGCCGGCGCTCGGGACGCTGGATCTCGCTCAGGTGCGGGAGTCCGAGTACTTCTTCAGCTGATCCCTTCCGCGCGAGCGGAGGCGAGCGCGGGGCCTTCTCCCTTCGAGCGAGCAGCTATGCGTCGCGAGCGACCCTTCCCTTCGCCCTCTCGGGCCCTTCCAGAGCTGCAGGCGGTCGCTGGTAGCGGCCCTTTGATTTGACGTGTGCCACGCTCTTGCTCTTCCGCTGGTGCATTGCGGAGGCACGCCGATGATCGGCTTCTGCACGCCAAACGCGCGACTCGACCTCCACCCTACATTCTCTCTCAAGAATCCTACTCGAACGGCTCCAAGACGTAGATACGACCCGTTCCGTGGGCGTAAACGATCAAACGCGGTGCGACCCACGTCGCTGAAGCACCTTGGTCTTTTATCACCAAGGAACCATCGAACGCTTGCCAAGTGCCATCGCGCCAGACCGCCCCTTGATTGACAGGCGCGACCTTCCAGCGAGGCCCTTCCTTCACGTCGATAGAGAGCAGCGTCCAGGTGCTGTCTACCCAATGGAAGTGCCCTTCACCGTGGCGAACCTGTACCGACGGTTGGGAACCCGATATGCTCCCCAGCTGGAACTTCGTCCAAGAGTTCTTCGTGAGATCGAGGGTTGCTCCGTCGCTGAGAACATCTGCTTTGGCCACGTCACACGGACCCTGCGGTGCCGTTCCTCCCCACACCAGCAGACGGTCGCCGACCCAGGAGAGGTTAGGTCGGACACGTGACCCAAGGGGACATGAGGCAATTTGCTCCCACTTCCCGGTGGCGAGGTCCAGCATGGCTCCACGAAGCGTCGTTTCCTGTCTGTCATCGCGCCACGGCTCGTTGCGATGGCCGCCCCAGATGTAGAGTTTCCCGCTCCCAACGTAGGTCGCGTAGTGGTAGCCCGGCTCTAGTGGCGCGGCCCCCAACGGACTCCACGTGCGGGACGAGCGCTCATAATAGGCCCCCGATGACGTGGGCTGCACCTTGCCGTCAGCAAACACAGCGCCACCCCACACGAAGAGTCGAGTCCCATCGAGAGTGACGACGGCATAGGCTTCAGCGGTAAGCGATGATTGAGGTATCTTTTCCCACGTCCCCTTCGATAGGTCGTAGATGGCTCCGTCGAGGTGGCTCTTGCCCGGATAGAGCTTCTTGTCCTCTCCCGCACGCGATCGGCCTCCCCAAATCCAGACCTGTCCCGAACTCGCGACGCAGTGAACCAGAACGCGAGGCTCGAAGGGGGCATCCGGGACCTTGGTCCAAGCGTTCGTTTCGACATTCCAGATTGCTCCATCGCGCCGCAGATCCAAGCCACCCCAAATGAAGAGTTTATCGTCCACCCACGCGACTACGCTCCAGGGCGGTTGCAGAGTCGATTCCGCCATCTTGACCCATTTGTGTCCGTCCCAGATGGCGCCATCACCGAACGTACGCTGTTCTTCCCAAGCCCGGTCGGGCATCTTCGAAACACCTGACTGGGTCTCAACTGTACCCCGCTTGCCGCCCCACAGGACTAAGCGTCCTCCCACGCAGGCCACGTGAGGGTCGCGTCGCCATTCGATAGGTGGCGCATCGATCTTTTTCCATTCACCACCGGCCGGGTCAATTAACCAAGCTTCGTTGAGATAAGACCACTTCTTGCCGTCGGGCTCATAGCGCCCAGCACCCCAAAGCAGCGCGTGCGATCCGAATGAGAGCAGCTGATAGTCGTAGCCATTGCGAACAGGGACAGCGGAGCATTCTCGCCATGGGCTGCGAAGAAGCGCGCTCTGGACTCGCTCTCGAGTGTCTGAGTCTCCCTCGCGCGCGACAACATCACGGGCTTGCCCACGCAGCTCTTTCGCGCTCCGGAGGAGTTGCTCAATCTGCTGCTGAACGTCCTCCCGACGTTGCAGGCTCTTCTCGTCGCGCAATTCGTTAACGAGCTTGGTCAAACGCGCGTCCTGAGCGCACAGGATCAGGCTAAGAACCATGTACGTGCTTACGGGCACAGCGACACCAATTGGATCTGGTACTCGCAGGACTTCTCCTCCTGAACGGTCTGGAGGAGAACGACTGCCGTTGTCCACGCCGCGAGCGCCACGACCTTACTATAGCTCAGCCCCCAGCGCCCGATACGCCTCCCCAGCGACATAGAACGAACCGGTGACCAGGACCAGGTCCCCCTTCCGCGCCATCTTCTCCGCCAGCCGCACCGCGCGCGCGACCGACCCGATCGTGGTGCCGGGGCGAACCGCCGCGAGATCCGCCGGCGCGCACGCCCGCGCGTTGTCGGCGCGCGTCAGGATCCACACGTCCGCCCGCAGCGCCCGCAGCATTCCTCGCCAGTCCTTGTCCCGGGACGCGCCGAAAATGACGATCCGCCGTCTCGCCTTCGGCAGCGACGCCGCCGTCGCCCGCATCGCGAACGGATTGTGCGCGGAGTCGATGATCCACCCCGGCCGCACCACGTCGAGCCGCCCCGGCAGGCCCACCGACGCCAGCGCAGCCGCCGCGGTCTTCCGCCGCAAGTGCGTCACCTGCCCCGCCAGCACCATCGCGACCGACGCGTTCTCCCGCTGGTGCGCGCCGAGCACGCGCAGCCGCGGCACCGCCGGCACCGGTGCGAGCACTTTCGCATCCATCGAACGCGCCCGCCGCGCGATCGCACGCCGCGCCGCCGGCCGCTCCTCGCTCGTCACGACCGGCACGCCCTTCTTGATGATGCCCGCCTTCTCGCCGGCGATCGCCGCCAGCGTCGTCCCGAGCTTGTCCGTGTGGTCGTAGTCGATGCGCGTGATCGCGCACGCAACGGGCACCACGACGTTCGTCGCGTCGAGCCTTCCGCCGAGCCCCACCTCGAGCACCGCGCAGTCGATCCGCCGCGCCTTGAAGATCAGAAAAGCCGCCGCGGTCATGATCTCGAAGAACGTCGGCCGCAGGCGCGCCAGCGCGGGCCGCATCGACTCGATCGTCCGGACGAACTCGCGCGGCGCGACCGGCCTTCCGCCCACCTGGATGCGCTCCAGGAGATCGACGAGGTGCGGCGACGTGTAGAGCCCTGTGCGCAGCCCGTGCGCGCGCAGGATCGCCTCCGTCATGATCGCCGTCGAGCCCTTCCCCTTCGTGCCGGCGATGTGCACGCTCCGGAACGCGCGCTCCGGATGCCCCAGCGCCGCGACGAGCCGCCGCATGCGGTTCAGGTTGTACGTCCGGCCGCCGTACGGCACGCCGGTCATCCGTTCGTAGTCCGTGAAACCGCGCAGGTACGCCATCACGTCGCTCATCGAGCGGAAAGGTTTCATGGAGGCGGCATATTATATAATCCACCCACGAGGACTACCGCCGCGCGCCCGACAGGAACGTCTTCCACTTCCTCGGCGCGTGGCTCATCGACGAGCACTTCCACGACGTCCTCTGGCACCCCGCGGTCACCGTGAAGGCGTCGCAGCTCCTCGACTCGCGGATCGTCCGCCTCTGGCACGACCAGGTCTTCTACAAGCCGCCGCGCCACCCGGGCGTCGTCACGTGGCACCAGGACTACTCCTACTGGACGCGCGCGGTCCGCCGCGCATGACGACGTGCTGGATCGGGCTCGACGACTCGACGACCGAGAGCGGATGCGTGCACTACGTGCCGGGGAGCCACCGCTGGGGGCTGCTCCCCAAGGGGTCGCTCACGGAGGACATGGACGCCGTGAAGAAGGACAAGCCGCGCCGGGCGATCGTGCTCAACTTCATGCATCCCGAGACGCGCTCCGGCGACGGGCGGAAGCCGCTGCTCCAGTTCGTCGGCGGCGGGGGCGTGCCGCTCGTGCGCCAGGGCGCCGTCATCGAGGGGGACTACTTCCCGATCGTCCTTGCGTGAACGCCCGCCTTTCGGAACAACGCAAGGACGCTGAGACGCGAAGAGCCCGACGGTACTCCTGGTTTCCTCCTCCGTATCTCCACGGTTGACTCAACCCACACGCCTTCGTACCATCCTTCCAACTGCAGGGCTCAGGGCCTGCGACTTTCCTCCACCGACGGTCGGACGCCAGGGCCGACGCTAGACACCCCATCCGGAGGATCCCATGCCGGCATCCACCCACACCGAGGTCCAGCTCCTCGTCGCGTTCGTCGACCTGACCCGCTTCATGGAGGTCTCCCGCCGCCTCGACGAGCGCCGCATCGCAACGCTCCTCGACGAGCTGTACGAGCGCGTCGGCGCGCGCGTCTCGGCCGCCGGCGGCCGCGTCGTCAAGTTCCTCGGAGACGGCGCCCTGCTCGCGTTCGCGGAGGACGCGGTCGACGCCGGCGTCGCGGCGCTCGTCGACCTCAAGGGCGAGATCGACGGCTGGCTCAAGGGTCAGGGATACGACTCGCGCCTGACGGTGAAGGCGCACTTCGGGCCGGTCGTCGCCGGCGAATTCGGCGCGCGCGGCGACAAGCGCTTCGACGTCGTGGGCCGCACGGTCAACACCGCCGCGCTCCTCGACACGCGCTCGCTCGCGATCACGCCGCAGGCCTTCCGCAGGCTCGAGCCCGCGACGCGCCGGCGGTTCAAGAAGCACACGCCGCCCGTCACGTACATCCCGGTCGAGGCGGCTCACCGGACGAGCTGAGTCTCCTCCTCGAGCCGGTTGAGCGCCGCTTTCGTCGGCGCCGCGAGCACGACGACACGGAGGTCGCGCGCCGGGTGCACGGCCTCCACCGTCTCCCCCTTCTTCAGCGCCGCCTCGATCTCCGCCCACGGCTTCGGCAGCAGGTCCGCGTACTTCGCCGGCACGCGCGGACCGTCGAGCGTCAGCAGCAGCGCGACCGTGTCGCCGCTCTTCGTGTGGCGGTCGAACATCTCGTCGTACTCCCCCGCCGAGTGCCCGCGCTGGAACACGTGCCGGTCCTGCGCCTTCGTGAAGCGCCCGTAGAGCGCGCCCTCCTCGCCGAAGATGAAGAGCGACCGCAGCGAGCCGAGCCGGTACGTCGAGCCGCGGGCGGCCTCGACCTCCGCGAGGGCGCGCCACACGTCGGCCGCGCGGGGCAGGAATGTTTCGAGGGTCTGCCGTGGATCGTCGAGCGCCTCCTTGAGGAGCGGCCGCAGCGCAAGCCCGTATCGGTGGAAGCGGGCGAACGCGTCGGCGAGCGTCTTTCCCGCGGCCGCGTCGGCGGCGACGTCCGCCGCGAGCGGGTCGCCCGATCCGGCGTGGATGAGGCCGGGCGAGAGGGCGTACGCGAGCCCCTCGTTGAGCGTCTGGTAGTCGACTTTCGAGCGTTCGAGAAGCGGTCGGCGAGTCTCGATGAACGCGTGGAAGATCTCGTGGAGGAAGATCGGGAAGACATCGTCCTTGCGGGGGACCTCCAGCGTGAGCCGGCCGCCGTTGTATCCGCCGCCGCAGTCGTGGTCGTCGGGATCGGCGATGAGGAAGACCGGGACGTCGACGCGCGGCGAGCCGAAGAAGCGCGCGCAGCGGCGGGCGAACTCCGCGATGCGGCCCGACTCCGCCGCGAGACGCGCCTGGAACGCCTCGAGCGTGGCGCGCTCCCGCTCGAGGAGCGCGTCGACGCGCGCCGCGAAGTGGCCGAGCACCTCCCGCTCGACCGCCGCCTCGTCCGCAGGGAGCGCGCGCAACGCGACGTCGAGGGGCGCGTCGGTGTAGAGCGCCTGCTCGAGCCCGCCGCCCCACCCGCGGCGCTTGCGCAGCTCCGCGTGCTTCGCCAGGAGCGCGCGGTCCTGCTCCGAAAGCGCGCCGAAGTGCCGCGCGTACTGGGAGTGGCAGAACTGATCCCATGCGGACAACTGGTCGACCACGTGGAAGAGGTGCGCGGTCCGCGCGATGCGCACGTCCATCGCGAGCGGCTCGGGCCGTGGCGCGGCCGCGCTGCAGCCGGCGACCAGGAGGAGCGCGAACCTCACTTGCTTTGCACCGCTGAGCGCGTCTCGACCACGACGGCCGCCTCGCGGTCGGCGCGGTTGAAGATGCGGAGCGTCTTCGAGCCGCTCATGGCGATCGACCGCGAGTGTCCCGGCGCCAGGACCACCTCCTGCATCCACATGACGTCGGCTTCGATGACATCGACGGGCACGGAGCCGGTGTTCCGCACGACGAGCGTGTCGGCGCCGTCGACCGTGAACGTCATCTCCGCCTGCCCGCCCGCGCCGATCGTGACGGTCGCGCGCGTCGTGACCGACACGCAGCCCGCGAGGAGCAAGGCCGGCAGGAATCTCATCACCGGCTATTTGACGGCGGGCGCCCGCGATACGCCAGCCTTCTTGAACATATAGCGGCGGCCGCCCAGCTCCACGCCAACCGTGTCGCCGTTCTCGACCAGCTTCGCCGCCGGCGCCTCCGCCCCCTTGTCGAGCGCCCACAGGACGTGCAGGAAGTGCGCGCCCCCCTCCACCTCCAGCCGCCATTCGCCCGGCACGCCGAACTCCGCCGGCTTCGCCGGATACTCCGTGCCGTCCACCGAGCATCCCTTCACGCGCGTGAGCTTCGCCCTCTTCGGCAGGAGCGTCGCGCCGTGAAGCGACGCGTCCTTCCCGGGCAGCACGAAGCGCTGGCCGGCGATCTCCACGTCCCCCGCCGAGTGCAGCAGGAACCGCGCGCGAGACGGCGTCTCCACCTTGTCGAAGACCACGAGCGCCCCCGCGCGCGTCCACACCAGCTCGCGCGTCACCAGCTTCGCGAACTGCGGGTCGTACGCCGCCGTCAGGTCGGCCGACACGTACGCCCAGTCCTTGTCGACCTTCCACGCAATGACGTCCGCCGCCTCGAACTTCTTCGACCGCTTCTTCGCCTCGTGGTCGTCCACGTCCTGCGAGCTCTGGCCCTCTACGATGCGCTGCGAGCCCCTCGCGTCGTCGGGCCCGACCAGGAGCGTGTTGTGCGCGATCGTCGTGCGCGCGAACTTCATGCGATGGTCGTCGTACGCGCTGTAGACGCCCGCATCGACGGCGAGGTGCCCGCGCCGGTAGATCGTGAACGAGCCCTGGTCGTAGTGCCCGTGGCTGTCGTAGTAGTCGCCCGCCTTGAAGAAGACGACCGTGTCCTCGTCGCCCCATCCCGTGCGGAAGAACGCCTGGCCGATGGACTTCTCGCCGAAGAGCCGCGCGGGCGGGACCGCGATGTCCCCCTCCTTCGCCTCGCGCCCGAACACGAAGAACGTCGGCAGCACGCTCGCGTGGTAGCCCCGGGACGACGGCCACCGCTTCGCGATCCGCGCCGAGAGCGCAAAGCCGGCGGCGGACTCGAGGCCGCGCGCGAGCATATCGACGATGCCGCGCGTCTCGTCGCGCGTCCCGCAGCGCGAGCCGCCCACGCAGTCGCCCCAGCGCACGAGCGTGAGGTCGGGGAGCATCGAGTGGACGACGTACTCCATCATCGGCGCGATCTTCGGGAACAGGTCGATGTCCCTCGCCGAGCGGAGCGCCCAGAGCAGGAACAGCAGCGGCTGGAATCCCTCGTGCAGGGCATACGTCGGCCCCGCCACGCCGCCGCAGTCGAGGTGCTGGAGCGCCGGGAAGTACGTGCGGTCGAGGTATTCCATTGCGACCTTCACGTAGTCCTCGCGGCCGAGCGCCAGGCCCGCCAGCCCGATCCCCATGAGCGCGCGCGGCGCCGAGGTGTGGAAGACGTGGTCGCCGTCGCCGTTGAGGAACTCGATCGCCTTGTCGGCGGTCTTCGCGATCTTCGCCTCGACCGCCTTCCTGTCGGTGAACCCCTTCCATCCGCAGAGCCAGTCGTACGCGATCGGCAGCGTGAACACCGGCCCCTGCACGAAGAGCCCGTACCCCTCGTCGGGGTCGATCTTGCGCAGCTGCCCGGCGCAGGCACGCGCGGACGCCTCGTCGCCCGTGATGAGCCAGTGGAGGGCCAGCCCGTGCGTCGTCTCCTTGAGATCGCCGAGGCGCTGCGACCACGGCGCCTGCTTCGACTTCGCGACGATCTCGTCGAGCCCCGGCACGCCCTTCGACGCCTTCGCGCGGAACAGCAGGCGCGGATGCGCCCCCTTTTCCTGGAGCGCGTCGGAGCAAGGCCGACGCGCTCGTTCCCCGTTCGATCGTTCGACCGTTCCACCGTTCGAACGGTCCAACGGCGAACGGGGAACGGTGCAACGGCTTTGGCCGGGCAGCACGAGCAGCAGGAGGAGAAGCGGGCGCACGTCTATGAGTGCTCCTTCGGGCCCGGTTTGTAACGCAGGCGCTCCTCGAGCTCCGCGTCCGCCACGCCCATGCGGCGGCCGAACGCGAGGAAGAGCCCGCGCTCGCGGCCGGTCACCTTCCCGTCGGCGCGGAGGATCCTCGCGACCATCTCGAGCGCCGCCTCGCGCTCCTTCGCATCCTTCGGGACGACGAGCTTGAAGTCGGCCGCCATCGCGATGGACGCGACGAAGTCCGCCTCTCCTATGCCGAGCCCCGTGCCGAACCAGGCGAGCGCGCGGCGCTCCTCGTCGGCGATATCGCCGTCGATGGCGGCGGCGGCGACGAGGTTCTGGAAGAGCCGGAGACGGTCCATGACCCCATCGTACCGGTCGAATCACGAATTACGAATCACGAATTACGGGAATCCCTTCGTCGACGGTGGCCCTCCCGTGATTCGCGATTCGTCATTCGTGATTCGCGGATTTCCGGAATAACGAACCCCCGACGGGTTCCAACTGTCACTAGATGGCCGGGGGTATCTCAACTTGAAGGGGAGGGCTTTATGAAGCTCGTTGCTGCGGTGGTGGGATTCTCGCTGTTCGCGACCGTCGCGTTCGCGCAGGAGAAGGATGAGGTGGCGGCGGCCGCGAAGAAGCTGACCGAGACCAAGAACTACGCGTTCAAGGGCACGTCGAAGACGGAGGGCAACCTCCCGTTCGGCGGGGGCGGCGGCGGGGCGGGCGGCATCCCCGAGCAGAAGTTCCAGGGCGTCTACGACTCCGCCACGGGCCTCGTCGTGTCGAACGACGCGAACGAGTGGGTGAAGGTCGGCGACATCACCGTCACCCGTCCGAAGGCCGAGTGGCGCGTCGTCGAGCAGCCCGCGGCGGGCGGCGGCGGTCGCGGCGGCCGCGGCGGCATGGGCGGCATGATGGGCGGCATGTTCGGCGGCGCCCCCAAGGCTCCGCACGAGGACCTCAAGGACTTCGGTACCAAGCTCGCGGGCGCCAAGAAGGCGGACGCGAAGGAGACGATCGGCGAGACCGAGTGCAGCGTCTACAGCGGCGACCTGACGGACGAGGCGACGAAGGAAAGCCTGCCGTTCGGGCGGATGATGGAGCGCTTCGCCGCCGACGCCGAGATCAAGGGCACGTCGAAGGTGTGGATCGACGGCGAGGGGAACATCTGCAAGTACGAGACGACGGTCCGCGTCGCCGCGTCGTTCCAGGGCAACGACTTCGAGATCTCGATCGTGCGCACGGTGTCGGTCTTCGACGCCGGCAAGGCGAAGGTGGAGATCCCGGAGGGGGCGAAGGCCGCGATCGAGAAGCGCAAGAAGCAGGGCGACTACTAGAATCCAGCATTCAGAATCCGGAAGGGGCGCCGCTCACAACGGCGCCTCTTTCTTTTCCATCTCGTAACGCTCGTCCCGACGCGTCGTCTGATCCTCACATTCTTGGGGACGACGCATGACGATCGCCGCCGCGCTGCTGCTCGCTCTTGCCCAGGACCCCTCGACGCCCGAGAAGACGGCGGAGGGCTTCCTGCGCCTCCTGATGGCTCTCGAGAACGGCGGCGAGAGCGCCTGGTGGCGCGAGACGGGCGCGCAGGTGGAGAAGGCGCTCGCCCCGCTGCGCACCGATGAGCTGAATGCGGAGATCCGCGACCGCCGGGCGCGGACGGCCGCCGCGACGGCCACGAAGATCCTCGACGCGACCTACCGCCTCACCGCCGACGCGCCCGCCGCCGACGGCTCGGTCACGGTCACGGCGAAGGTCGCGCTCTCGCTGCAGGGCACGGTCATGAAGGCGGAGGGCGACAGGTTCGAGCTGGTCCCCGGCCAGAAGCACGACCAGGTCGTTGCGGCGAGGCTCGTGCTCGAAAGGTCGGGCGCGTCGTGGCTCGTGCGCGAGCTGCGCGCGGCGTGCTGGTCCTGCAGCGGGTCGGGCGCCTGCAGGAAATGCGCCGGCATGCCGGCCGGACCCTGCAAAGCGTGCACGAACGGCCGGTGCAAGTCCTGCTCCGGCGACGGATATCGCGCCGACGTCGCGCGGCTGCACGTCTGGGTGCGTTACCCGGTGGGCGACATGGTCGAACGGGCACCCGACCTGTCGTCGCCCGCCGCCGCGGGCCGCGAGTACGCCGACGCGGTCCGGCGTGCGCTGACGATCGCAGGACGGCGGGATCGCGAGTACTCCGAGCGCAACATCGCGAGCTACCGGCCGTTCCTCGCGCCGGCGGCGATCAAGGCGCTGGAGGCGAAGCTCGCCGCCGACATCGAGAAGGAAAAGGCCCGCCATGCAAAAGAGACGCTCGCCGCCGCTTGCGTGGAGGAAAAGGACGGCGAGGCGCTCGTGCAGCTCGCGGGAGAGGACAAGCACCCGACCTACCGCATCCTCCTTGCGAAGCGCGGAGCCGCATGGCGGCTTTCCTTCGAGGCTGCTGCCTGCCGCCTCTGCAAGACGACGGGGAAGTGCGGGACCTGCTCCGGAACCGGCAAGGCGGCCGACAAGGCCTGCTCCGCGTGCGCCGATCCGGGGGCGTGCATCGGATGCCGGGGCGGCTGGCGCGAGTGGACGGCGCCGGGCTTCTGAGCTACTAATGACCAACGACTAATGACTTCCCAGCAACGCGATCAGGTCGTCGATCGCGTCCGCCCCATGGATGTGGATCGTCTCCGCGTCTATGATCCGCACCGACCCCCGCTTCGCCAGCCCTTCCGCGCGCTTGCGGTCCAGGAACTTGGCCACCACCACCCCGCCGACCCGCGCCACGCTCGTCAGCCGCCAACCCTGCGCCAGCTGTCGCACCCGCACCACTTTCACGAAGTTCTCGACCGGCTCCGGCAGCCGTCCGAAGCGGTCCTCGAGCTCCTTGCGCGCCCCCGCCAGCTCCTCCGCCGTCCGGCAGCCCGCGATCCGCCGGTACGCCTCCACCCGCGACCGCAGGTCCGGCACGTACTCCACCGGCACGCTCGCCTCCACCCCCAGCTCGACGCTCGCGTCCGGCAGGTCCTCGATCGCCTGCTTGCGAGCCTTCCTCACCGCGCGCTCCAGCATCCGCGTGTAAAGGTCGAACCCCACCGCCGCGATGTTGCCGCTCTGCTCGCGCCCCAGCAGGTTCCCCACGCCGCGGATCTCCAGGTCGCGCATCGCGATCTTGAACCCGCTCCCCAGCTCGCTGTACTCCTCCACCGCCTTGATCCGCTTCTGGGCCTGCGTCAGGATCGGCCGGTCGACCGGCAGCAGCAGATGGCAGTACGCCTGCACCCGGTACCGCCCCACCCGCCCGCGCAGCTGGTGCAGGTCCGCCAGCCCGAACTGGTCCGCGTTGTTGATGAAGATCGTGTTCACGTTCGGGATGTCGAGGCCGCTCTCGATGATCGTCGTCGCAATGAGCACGTCCGCCTTCCCGTCCAGGAACGCGATCATCGCCTTCTCCAGCTCCTCCTCGTCCATCTGCCCGTGCCCGACCGCGAACGTCGCCTCCGGTACGAGCGCCTCGAGCCGCGACCGCACCTTGTCCATGTTGTGCACCCGGTTGTGCACGAAGTACGCCTGCCCGCCGCGATCGATCTCCGCGAGGATCCCCTCCCGGATCCGCCGCTCGTCGTACATCATCACCTCGGTGCGGATCGCCATCCGGTCCTGCGGCGGCGTCGCCAGCGAGCTGATGTCCTTGATGCCGAGGAGCGACATGTGCATCGTCCTCGGGATCGGCGTCGCCGTCAGCGTCAGGACGTCCACCGTCGTGCGCATCCGCTTGAACCGCTCCTTGTGCTCGACGCCGAAGCGCTGCTCCTCGTCGACGACCACCAGGCCGAGGTCCTTGAACCGCACGTCCGCCTGCAGCAGCCGGTGCGTCCCGATGAGGATGTCGACCTCGCCGCGCGCCGCCCGCTCGACCACCCGCTTCTGGTCCGCCTTCGACCGGAAGCGCGAGAGCACGTCGACCACGATCGGATAGTCGCGCATCCGCTCCGAGAATGTCTGGAAGTGCTGCTGCGCGAGCACCGTCGTCGGCACGAGCACCGCCACCTGCTTCGCCGCCGTCGCCGCCTTGAACGCCGCGCGCATCGCGAGCTCCGTCTTGCCGTAGCCGACGTCGCCGCACACGAGGCGGTCCATCGGGCGCGCCGACTGCATGTCGAGCTTGATCTGCCGCATCACGTCGGCCTGGTCCTCGGTGTCCTCGTACGGGAACGCCGCCTCGAACGCGCGCTGCCACTCCGTGTCCGCCGGGTACGCGATGCCGAGGTCCATCTCGCGCACCGCGGCGGTCGCGAGCATCTCCTGCGCGACCTGCTCCGTCGCCTTCTCCGCGCGCGCCTTCGCCGCCGCCCACGCCTGCGTGCCGATCCTGTGCAACGGCGGCGCGTCGTCTCCGCCGCCGAGGTACTTCTGGATGAGGTCGATGTTCGCGACCGGCACGTACACCTTCGCGCCGTCGGCGTACTCGAGCGCGACGAACTCCCCCTGCTCGATCCGCTCGATGCCGAGGAAGCGCCCGATGCCGTGGTAGAGGTGCACGACGATGTCGCCGCGCTCCAGCTCCAGGAGCGAGTCGATCGCCCGCGTGTCGCGCCGCCCCGACGGGCGCCGCACGCGGTAGCGGTTGAAGAGCTCGTGGTTGGAGATGAAGGCGGCGCCGATCTCGGAAAAGACGAAGCCGTGCGAGAGACGCCCGCGGCGGATCTCGAGGTCGGGGCGCCCGACGCCGGCGTCGCGCAGGAGCGCGCGCAGCCGCTCCTCCTCGCCGTCGTTCGCGCAGAAGAGGTGGACACGCCCCTGAAGCGCCGCGAGCTCGCGCGCGACGTTCGTGAGCTGCCCCGTGAAGCGCTGGAGCGAGAGCGTGCGGACCGTGATGCCGGCCGCCTCCGGCACCGGCAGCGCCTGGAGCGTCAGCACGGGATGGTCGGACAGCTTCGACGCGAAGGTGTCGAAGCGGTCGTCGCGCAGCTTGTCGCGGATCTCCCCGGGTTCGCGCACGACGACCAGCATGCCGGGCGCGACGTAGTCCGCGATCGTCGCGGATCGGCTTGCCCTCCGCAGCCTTTCCAACGGATCCTCGCTCCCGCGGGACGGCGAAGGAGGGTCGTCCTCCGGCAGGAGCGCGAACTCGACCGCCTCGAGCGCGCCGTGCGACGACTGGTCGGCGATGCTGAACTCGCGGATCGACTCGACGGCGCTGCCGACGAGCTCGACGCGCACCGGCTGCTCGCTCGTGAACGGGAAGATGTCGACGATGCCGCCGCGGATCGAGTACTCGCCCGGCAGCTCGATCGCGTGCGTCCGCTCGTAACGGCTCTCGACGAGCCGGTGGGAGAGCGCGTCCAAGTCGAGCGTCCCACCGACCGTGATGCGGACGCGTGTGCGCTCGAGCGTGCGCGGAGCGGGCAGCTCCTGTACCGCCGCTCTCCCCGTCGCCACGACGATGCGGGCCTCGCCGCGCAGGAAGCGGTGGGCGGTGCGCACGCGGTCGGCGAAGGCGATCGGGCCGGCGTCGGCCTCCGGCAGGACGACGGCGCGCGCGCCGAACGTCGCCAGGTCCTCGGCGGCCTCGTCCGGGTCTCCCGGCACGACGATGAGAGCGGGCCGGTCGAGCGCCGCGGCGATCAGGGCAAAAGACGACCCCCACACGCCGCCGGCGACCGCGGGGGCACCGGAGGCGAGTCTGGCGGCCAGCCTCCGGATGGACTCGGCGCCGGCCGCGGCGGTACTGAGAGGTTCCGTGATCACTCCCGCGACGGCCCTCGCCCAGGGCAGGCCGGGAGCGATCGTGCATCGTTCTACCACACCGGCTAACGCTTCTCCAGCCTGCGCAGCCACTCCCCGGCTTTGGCGCGCGTCGGCCAGTCGGCCGGGGCCGCGCGCAGCGCCTCGCGGAGATCGGCGACCGCTTCGTCGGCGCGCTTCAGCTGCACGCGCACCAGCGCACGGCAGAAGTAAGCGTCCGGCAGCCGCCCCAGCTCGATCGCCTTGTCGAAGTCCGCCTCCGCCGCCGTCCACTCCTGTTTCTCCGTCCGCAGCGTGCCGCGCCGCAGGTACACGACGGCCCGGCGCGGCTCCAGGTCGATCGCGCGGTCGAAGTCGCTCTGCGCGCCCTCCAGGTCGCCTCGCCACACCCGGCAGACGCCGCGGCCCAGCAGCGCATCCACGAAGTCGGGCCGCCTGCCCAGCGCGAGCGTGAAGTCCTCGATCGCGGCCGCGTAGTCTCCGGTCTGGGCGCGCGCGTCGCCGCGCTCGGAGTACGCGCGGGGACTGTCGACCGCCGCCTCCGCGGCGCGGGTGTAATCCGCGATCGCCTCCTGGAAGCGCTCCTGCCCACGCCGGAGGCGCGCACGTTCAAGCCAGGGCTCCTCCAGGTCCGGCCGCATCGCGATCGCGCGGTCGAAGTCCGCGGCCGCGCCGTCGAGGTCGCCCAGGGCGCGCCGCGCCGTGCCCCGGTTGAAGACGGCGCCGACGTCGTCGGGGCGCAGCCGGAGCAGCTCTTCGAAATCCGCCAGCGCCGCGGTGTAGTCGCGCCGCAGGTACCGCACGACGCCCCGTGCCCGGTGCGCCCCTGCATAGCCGGGCCGGACTTCGATCGCGCGGTCAAGGTGGCCGGCGGCGCCTTCCAGATCGCCGCGCTCCCGCAGCGAGATCGCGAGCCCCAGGCGCGCTTCCGGGTAGCCCGGCGCGAGTTCCACCGCGCGCCGCTGCCATTCCTCGCTCGCCGCGGCATCCGTGGCCGCGCTCCCCAGCCAGATCGCGTACTCCTCCGCCTGATGCGAATCGAACGCCTCGCGCAGCGCGCGCTGCGTCTCCTCCCGGCGCGGCCGCACCCCGCGCAGCGCCCCGACCAGCCTCTCGGCCACCTCGTCCTCACGCGTCCAGCTCAGCCCCCGCCGGCGCATCTCGGCCCGCGCCTCGCCGGGCCCCCAGCCGCGCTCGAAGAACTGCTCCGCCTCCCGCACCAGCGCCCACGGGTCGGCACTCCGCATCACGAGAGGCACCGCCAGAGTCTCCGCGTACTGCTCCAGCCGGAGCATCCCGAGCGCCGACCACGCCGCCTTGAAGCCCGCGTCCCGCGCGAGCGCCGCGCGCAGGTCCGCCTCCGCCTCCTCGAGCCGCCCGAGGAACATCCGCCCGCGCGCCCGCACGTAGAGCCCCTCCGCGCGGTCCGCGTAGTGGTTCACCTCCGCGACGGCGTCCTCCAGGTCGCGCCGCGCCTGCTCCGGCGGCACGCGCAGGAGCCGCATCTCGCGCTTGCGTTCGGTGATGGTCGACCACAGCGAGCCGAGACGCTGCATCGCTTCGGACCTCTCCCGCGCGTCCCGCCGCTCCGCCGCCACCCAGGCCCCCGCCCCCAGCGCCGCGAGCAGCACCGCCGCGAGGCCCGGAGCCAGCGCGCGGTGCCGCCGCCCGCGCCGCAGCATGCGCTCGACGACCCCGATCGGCCTGGCTTGAATCGGCGCCCCCTCCAGCCAGCACTCAAGGTCGTCCGCCAGATTCTTCGCGCTCGCGTACCGCCGGGGCGGTTCCTTCTCGAGACACTTCATCACGATGGTCTCGAGGTCCCGATCGAGGTCCGGCCGCAGAGACCGCAGCGGCGGCGGCTCCTCGTGCACGACCTGCAGGAGGAGATCGACGACCGTCTCGGCCGCGAACGGCGCCCGCCCCGACAGCACCTGGTAGAGCGTCGCGCCGAGCGAGTAGACGTCCGTCCGCGCGTCGAGCGCGCGCCCCTGCCCGCGCGCCTGCTCGGGGCTCATGAACTCCGGCGTGCCGACGATCGTCCCCGTGCGCGTGAGAGCGCGGTCGACCTGCGTCTGTCGGGCGAGGCCGAAGTCCAGCACCACCGCGCGCCGGCGCGCCGGCTCGTACATGACGTTGCCGGGTTTGACGTCGCGATGCACCAGCCCCCGCTCGTGCGCCGCGTGCAGCGCCAGCGCCGCGTGGCGGACCGCATCGACCGCCTCGCGCGCCGCGAGCCCCGCCCGGTCGAGTGTCACGCCCTCGATCAACGGCATGACGAAGTACGCGCGTCCGTCCAGGACGCCGCTTTCGTAGACGGGCGCGATGTTCGGATGGTCGAGCCTCGCCGCGAGCTGCGCCTCGCGCAGGAAGCCCTCGAGGTCGGCCGGCTCCCGGCCCGTCACGAACTTCATGGCCACGTACCGACGCAGGTCGCGCTGCCACGCCTTCCACACCTCCCCCATGCCTCCCCGCCCGAGCAGCGAGACGCGCACGAACCGGCCGAGGTCGTTCCCGGGGATCTTGAGCGCGTCCGCGACGTCGGGCGGCAGATCCTGCTCCAGAAGCAGGATCTGCTGGTGCACGGCGACGTCGATGTGTCCCCGGCGCAGGAGCATGTCCCCCAGTCGCGCGTCCCCGCCTCCCTTCGCGGCCTCCAGGCACGTCGCGACGTGCTCCGGGCGCGCGAGCCCGCGTTCGACGATCAGCTCCGCCAGCCGCCGAGGGTCCATGAGCCCCGCGATTCTATCACGCGTTCAGGGCAGGCCGGGAGGGATCGCCCCCGCAGTGTACAATCCAGAAACCGATGTCGATCGAAGACGACACCCTCGCCGACGCCCTTCGGCGCCTGCGGCTCGTCGACACGCCCGTCCTCGACCGGCTCCGCAGCGGCTCCGTGCCGCTCGCGGACGCGCTGGTGCGCGAACAGGTCCTCTCCGCCGACCAGGTCGACGTCGTGCGGCGCGTCGCGACGCTCGGGGCGCAGAAGGTCGGCGGTGACTTCGGCAAGTTCCGCATCATCGGCGAGCTCGGGCGCGGCGGCATGGGCATCGTCTACCGGGCGCAGGACACGACCCTCGGTCGCGAGGTCGCCCTCAAGGTGCTGACCGTCCTCGGCGTCGCCGACCCGGACGCGATCGCCCGCTTCCAGCGCGAGGCGCAGCTCGCCGCGCGCCTCCGCCATCCCGGCATCGTCGCCGTCTACGAAGCCGGCGTCGAGCAGGGCCATCCGTACATCGCGATGGAGCTCGTCCGCGGCGTTGACCTCCACGACGTCTTCGCGAAGCCCGGACGGCTCCGCGACCGCATCGACATCGTGCGCCGCGTCGCCGAGGCGATCCACGCCGCGCACGCCGACGGAGTCGTGCACCGCGACCTCAAGCCGCAGAACATCCTCGTCGACGAACAGGGCCAGCCCCGCGTCGCCGACTTCGGCGTCGCCCGCGACATCCACGGCCTGAGCGCGCTCACCGCCAGCGGCACCGCGCTCGGCACGCCGTCCTACATGGCGCCCGAGCAGGCGCGCGGCGAGCCGCCCGACCGCCGCACCGACGTCTACGCCCTCGGCGCCATCCTCTACGAAGCCGTCGCACGGCGGCGCGCGTTCGACGACACGAGCCTCCCGCGCCTCCTGCGGCGCGTCGTCGAGCAGGACCCCGAGCCGCCGTCGATGTTCGCGGCGGACGCCGACCGCCGGATCGAGGCGGTCTGCCTCAAGGCGATGGCGAAGCGCCCCGACGCGCGGTATCCGACCGCAAAGGCGCTCGCGGACGACCTCGCGCGGTGGCTCGCGGGACAGCCCGTCTCCGCGAACCGCTCCGGGCTCATCCAGCGCTTCGCCTCCGCCGCCCGGCGCCGTCCCGCCGCGTCCGGCCTCTCGGCAGCGGCGCTCGTCCTTGGCGCCGCGGCGCTGGTCTACTTCACGCGGCCGACGGCGTTTTCGTACACCGTCTCGCCCGCCGCGGCCGTCATCGAAATCGACGGCCGCCCCGCGCCGGCTCCGCCCGTCGCGCTCGCGCCCGGCTCGCATCGCATCCGCATCTCGCTCGACGGCCACCGCACGATCGACGAGGCGCTGACGATCGCCCGCGGCGCGTCGCTCGTCCGGCGCTTCGAGCTCGTGCCGCTCTCCGCATCGCTCGCCGTGCGACCTGCCGCCGATCGCGCGCGGGTCCACATCACGGGGCCCGGCACCGACGTCGAAACCGATGCGCCGTGGGAGGCGGCATCGCTGAAGCCCGGGCGCTATGTCGTCGCCGTATGGTCGGGGCAGTCCGTGCGGGTCGCGCAGACGGTCGATCTTGCCGACGGCGACAAGCGCACGGTCGCGCCCGAGCTTCCGACAGCGGTGGCGTGGAAGTTCGACGCGGGCAAGATGGACTACTCCGCGCTGCTCGCCGAGCTCGACGGCGACGGCGTGCCCGACATCGTCGTCGCGAGCGACCGTCCGGCGATCATCGCGGTCTCCGGCGCGACCGGGAAACAGATCTGGCGGCGGGACCTGCCGGACAAGCCGGCCGGTGCGCCCGCCGCGATCGACGACGGCGTCGCGGTGGGGACGCGCTCCGGCGACGTCGTGATCGCGCGCAGCCGCGACGGCGCCGTGCTGCTCAGCGGCCGCTTCGTGGGGGACCCGATGCCGCAGCAGGCGCCCGGCGGCTACCTCCTCCTCGCGGAGAGGCAGGGGCATCTGCGCGTGATCGACCGCACCGGGATCGTGATGTGGGCGCTTCTCGCCCGCGCGACCGTCCCCCCGATCGCTGCCGAGGGCCATGTCGTGGTCGCCCCGCGCAGCGCCATCCTCGTCGTCGATGCGCGAACGGGGCGCGAGATCGCGAGCGTCGACGTCAGCGAAGGGCCGGCGTCCGAGCTTCTCGCGGCCGACGCGACGGGCGACGGGCGCGTCGAGATCCTGTTCGGCTGCCGCGACGGATCGATCGTGTGCGTCGATCCGCGCGAGCGGCGCGTCGCATGGCGGTTCTCCACGGGGCAGACGTCCCGGTGCCGCCCCGCGGCCGCGGACCTGGACGGCGACGGCGCGGCGGAGGTCGTGGGCGGCTCGGACGACGGCTTCGTCTACGCGCTCGACGGCCGGACCGGCGCGCTCAAGTGGAAATACAAGACGGGCGCGGAGGTGCATGGCCGGATCGCCTTCGGCGACCTCGACGGCGACGGCCGCCCCGAGGTGGTCGCCGGCAGCGACGACCACCGCGTCTACGCGCTCGACGGCCGCACGGGCCGCGCGCTCTGGTGGTTCCAGACCGGCGACGACGTCGATCCCGGCCCGCTGCTCGCGGACCTCGACGGCGACAAGCGGCCGGAGATCGTCTGCTGTTCGAACGACGGGTTCATCTACGCGCTGCGCATGGTCGCGCCGCGGTGAGC
>Ga0187892_10005675_pt1 | contig 19357 bp, 17 predicted proteins | sample MA1701073metaG_FD_139345 | JGI IMG/M metagenome (GOLD analysis project Ga0187892, IMG submission 139345) | Bio-ooze microbial communities from a basaltic lava cave in the Kipuka Kanohina Cave System on the Island of Hawaii, USA - MA170107-3 metaG ...
AGAAAAGGGGGGAGTAGGTGCGGCGCGGGGTTTCCACGCCGTGGGTTTGAATCACCAGAATTTTTTTGCCTTCGCCGTCGATCACGATATGCTCCTATTTGTGTTTATAAAAATTTCACCAACGGATAGACTGCGTCCGTGGATTAAGACCAACGGATGTTGTTATCCACTGGTCTTAATCCTACGGACGCAGTCTATCCGTTGGCATTTTCATCTTTTGGGTTTTATTCATTTGTGACTAAAAGCTTTGAAAAGCGAGTATGAGTACGAGTAAGAGTATGAGTGCGAGTAATGAGCATCAAGGCCCAATCTCACACGGCTTCTCCGGATCGGCCTGCACCATAAGATATTTTTTGTTCCAATCCCAATCGTTGTGCTCCAGCATAAATTCGCGCAATTTGTCTTTGTCGCGATGATGCGCGTGCAGGCGAAATCTATCCGGCAATTTTTCTTCCTCGCTTTGAAAAATTTCCAGGAGCAGCCATTCGCCGGCCAAGTCCTGATAGAGTTGGTTGAGATCGCGCAGGAAAATTTCTTTCAGGGACCAATCTACAACTTTAACCATTCGTGATAGTAATTTTCTAGATTTCTGGTCAGTTTCTCGTACTCTTACTTTTACTCATACTCGCTTTTTTATGGTTCAATCAGCGAGTAAGAGTACAAGAATGAGTAAGAGTAGGCTTTTAACGGGCCAACAGACTAAATGAACAAGCTCACATCCGCCTCCGCCGCGTATTCGAGAAACGTCGCGGCGCCGCCGATTTCACACTGTGAAATAAAATCTTCTTTCTTGAATCCGAAGACGTCCATCGTCATCTGGCAGCCGATGAGACGCACATCCATTTCGACGCAGGCTTCGCGCAGGTCTTCTATCGTGGCCACGCCTTTCTTTTTGAAGGTTTGCTTCATCAGGCTGGTCGCAACGGTTTCGAAACCGGGCACGTTGGACATCAGCAGGTTGGGCATCGGCCAGTTGATTTTCTGAAAACCCTCCGGGCCGAAAGGCATCTTCATCGGCATGGCCGGGTTGCCCACGGGTGAGACGGCGGCATCGAGTTTTTTCTTCAAGAGCGGCAGGCCATAAAAGGTGAAAAAGACGCCGACTTCCCAATCCATCGAAGCGGCGGCGCTGGCGAGGATGAACGGCGGATAAGCCCAATCCAGCGTTCCCTTGCTGGAGATCAACGCCAGACGGCGAGTGCCGTTTTCTTTTGACATGAGGTTATCTCCTTCCGCGTTTTTAGATTGCGGATTGATGATTTCGGATTGCGGCCGCTGGGAACTGCTCTTCCGCAATCCGCGATTTGAAATCCACAATCAAAAATCAGTGCGTTTTCTTGATTAAAAAACGGAATTTCTCGCTATCCTGTTTTTCCGCGGCGAGCAGCTCGTGTTGTGTTTGTTTGGCCCACGCTTCCATGTCCGGGATTGCGCCGGGATCGGTCGCAATCATTTCGAGGATTTGGCCGACTTGCATGTCTTTAATAGCTTTTCGGGTTTTCACCACAGGCATCGGACAGAGCAGGCCCGTGCAATCCAAAACTTCATCGATTTTGAATTCTGCCATTTTCGACTTTCCTTAAAAGTTTTTCGCAAATAAATTTAAAACCGGCAAAGCACAACGCGGACGAGCCGCAACCAAACAGGGTTAAAAAAATATTGCCCAACGGATAGATGAACCCAACGGATAAAGCCTTTACAGTTGGGTTCATCTATCCGTTGGGGCTAAAGTTGGAGACTTTTAAAAACGCTATAAAATGTCTATAAATACTGGATGAAATGACGTTCATCGAAAAAATGTTTGCTTTTTTTGCACAAATTTGACTACTAAGAGACTAAAGAGAGATTTCAATGCAAACCTTCTCCACGCCGCTGTTAAAATAGATAATGGAATAAAAAAGAAAAAGCAAGCAAAAAAACAGTTCGTATTTTCAAAACAAAAAATAAGGGTAGCCCATCACGCTTTTGTAGACCAACGCAACGACAACGAACGCGAGAAAAAGCGAGGCAAAGCCGGCAAGGATCTCCCGCCAATAGTTCTTGCTATAATATCGCCGCGCCAGCCTGATCGATATCCAAGCCATCAAGTAAATGATCGCCGCCGGCAGCAGAGTAAAAAAGAAGGACAATTTCTCCAGCGAATCAAATTGGAAGGGGATGACGCACCACGGGCAATCCGGTTTGGAGGCGTCGTGAATATTGCAATGCGTTGCGGCGCCGGCCCAGAGCTGCGTGCAGCCGCAATCGAACACCCATCCGCACAGCGGCGTGATGAAAATGACGAGAAAAATTCCCACGACGCGCTCGGGGGTAAAAATTTTTGCAAGACGTGGATATGAAGTCATGAAATCAAAGAAGGCCTCATGTGTTCATTTCCTGCGTCGCCGGTGCAGGCTGCGGCCGGTCGAAGAGTAGTCTCATGCGATATTGTGTGCCGCCTTTTTTGTTGACGTGTTCCAAGGCGCGGGCAAGGGCTTCGCGGGTGGATTTCAGAATGGTCGGATCCGAAAAGAAAATATTTTCGGATCCGATGATCCGATCGAGTCCGGAGCGGCGAAAAACGCGCTCGACCTCGCCGGTGGCGCCGGAGACGAGCAAAAGCTTGTCTTGCTTTTTCAGGTCTTCGTGCAGTTTCATCAAACCGAGAATGCCGGTCGCATCCAAACAGCAGGCGCGTTTCATCCTGAGAATGAGCACTTCCAGCTCTTCGCGCCGGGCGATTTTTGAAATTTGCTCTTCCAAGAGATCCGCCGCGCCGAAAAAAACGTCGCCTTCGATATGCACCAGGGAAATCTCCGGAATCAGCCGATGGTTGGGATTTTTAAGTTCCTGAAAACCGGCGTTTTCGTCGTAGATCAATTCCGAGAAACGCGGGGTTTGGGCTTTCCGCAGAAATAAAACGAGCGAGAGGCCGACGCCGACGTAAATGGCAATATCAAGCGGGTAGACGAGCGCGGCAGCAAAAGTGGCGAACATGACTGCCGCATCGCTTCGCGTGGCGCGCAAAGCAATTTTCGCATGTTTCCAATTGACCATGTTGACGGCGATGCTCATGAGCATGCCCGCCAAAGCCGCCACCGGAATATACTGCACGATGGGGCTAAAAACCAGCACACCGCCGATGAAAAAAACGCCCGCAGAAATATTTGCGACTTTGGTTACGGCGCCGGCGCGGAAGTTCAACATGCTTCTGGTCAACGAGCCGGATACCGGCATCCCGCTAAAAAAACTGGCGCTAATTTTTGCCAGTCCCTGCCCGATGAACTCGCGGTCGGCGTCGATTCGCTCGCCGGAAAAAGAAGAGACGGATTTGGCCGCGGAAACCGCTTCCGCCAAACCGATCAATGCCACGGCCATGGCGCCGCCGGTGAGAGAATGAAACAGCCGCAGGTCAAACGCCGGGAGGCTGAACGGAGGAAGCGTGCCGGAAATTTTGCCAATCACTTGTAATCCCTGCAAATCCAAACGCAAAAACCAAACGACGCCGGCGGCGGCAAGAATCGCCAGAAGATAGGAAGGCAGCAACGGCACCCCCGCCGCAGATTTCCAACTAATTTTGTTGAGAACAATAGCAACGAGGACTGTACCAACGCCAAGGACGAGCGCGACAGGTTGTATTTGATCGAGGCCGGCCCAGACATTTTGGAATCCGCTGATGATGGAGATGCTGCCCGAGGCAGAGATGCCCAACAGGTTCGGCAATTGATTGACGGCGATCAGCAGGCCGGCCGCGGCGATGAAGCCCTCCAAAACCGAACGGGAAATAAATTGCGTCAGGTTGCCTAAGCGCAGCAATCCGGCCGCTAATTGAAAAAGGCCGGCCAGCAGTGTAACTAAAAAAACCAGCCCCATAAAGTTATCGTGATATACATAAGCGGCCAGCGTGCTGGCGAGAACGATCGAGCTGGCGTTGGTCGGACCGGTTTGCAGATGGCGCGACGAGCCGAACAGCGCGCCGATGATCGCGCCGACCATAAAAGCATAAAGACCATACTTCGGCGGCACACCGGCAAGCAGCGCATAGGCCATTGACTGCGGCAGGGCAAAAAATGCAACCGTTAAACCGGCGAAGAGATCCTGGCGAAGCCTTGCGCTGTTATAATCAGGCAAAGGGTTTGAAAAAATTTTGAGAAGCGAATCAAATCGACTCTTTAAAATCCCATTTATTGAGACCATGTCTTTTCATTTTTTCAAAAACTTTGGGCTTTTATATCTTCAGCCCGAGCTATTTTTGACACTCGTCTTCCCCAATCGACTTGCCGGGAAAAAGCGGACACACATCCGGATGCGGCACGCCTTGCAGGCAATAAAGCTGGCGACGTTCGATCACCCGCGGCTGGCGGCGATCTTCAACGTCGGCGAGAACGCCGTATTGGCATTTCAGGCATTTCGCCGGCTGCCAATCAAAACCGGTGGCAATCGCGCGCGCCACCAGCGCCTTGCTGGCGCTCCACTCTGCCGGCTGCTCGGAACGTTCGGCCATTTCGACGCGATGCAGCTTGTTAAAAATGACGCGGCCGCGATTTAACTGCAACGTGCCGCGGAATTCCATCCGCGTGCCGGGCGCGAGCCGCCAGCGATCCTGAAATCCCCCGCTCACCACAGCGTAGCAATCGTCGTCGAGATGATCCATGTCGACGAACGCTTCGGAAAAGGAAATTTGAAAACCGCGCAGGCGTAGCGTATCCTGGTTCGGATAAATAACGCGTTGAAACCGCGGCTTGATCCCCGAAATCACGCCGAGAATTTGCGCCTCGCGATTTTTCATTTTTTCCACCCACGCCGCGAAATCGCGATAGCGCTCGATCCAGTCCTCATATTCTTCCGCTGCGATGCGCAACTCCGGCGCGTTGCTCACCTTCTCCTCGAGAAAATGGGGACAGCCCGGACAAAGCCGGCCAATATGCTTATAGCCGCGAATGCACGCCTTGCCCTTCTCGAACAGCTTGCAGCGCCAGCGATGATAAACGCAACCGCCTGGAAAACATTCTTTGCGGTCGAGAATGTGAAACGCCGAAACTTTGTATTCGAAATGCTCGTGGCTCTGATGGCGACAGCGAAAGACGTCCATGCGTTTGAATTCGTTTTGATAGCGCACGGCTGCTCTCCGGTTCGTCGAAAAGAAACAACGGATTCGCGGATTACACCGATTATTTTAATTCGTGTACTCCGTTGTTAAATCTAATTATTTTTTGCCGAAGAACAAAGCAAAAATTATTTTTTGCGGGAATGAATGATGGAAAGATGATAAAAAGAGGCGGGAAAATGGCAGCGGCATAAAAAAAACCGAACTCGTTCACCCTTCCCTGCTGAGAACGAGCTCCGGTGAATGCACCGGCCGCGCAAGCTTTTCTTGGAATAAAGCCTCGCAACGGTGGTGCTTTCTCTCGCCGGGCCAACCGTTTACGTAGTGGCTGCCTTGACGAGACGGCTTGCCGGCTCGCCAGCAACACGCTTCCCTGCGTGTCTTTTCTGGCGGCGGCGCGCCTTCATGGTTTATGCACTGCAACGGTCACGGCATCAACAAAAGTCATTCAACTCGAATCATAATCACGTATTACTAAACGCTCGGGCGTTCCAAAAGTTCCCTTTGCTCTCCCACGGGACGATGAGCGCCTTTGACCGGGCGCGTTTTGAACTGTTCCATGTCCTTCATCAGGCGGCTGTGCTGGTTCCGCAAAATTCTCAGATCGCTTTCGGCTTTTTGCAGTTTTTGCTTAAGCGCGGTTGTATCGCGCGGCACGGCGCTTTCGGAAGCCGATTCAGAAGCTTCAGAAGACTTTGCAGCCCTCGCGGGAACAGCAATGTAAATATCCGGCAAAATGATTTCGGGTTGAACGGCTTTGGAGGAAGGTGATGACAACGACGGTTCGTTGGCAGGTGTTGTCGCGCGCTTCGCAACCGATTCCTTAGCCTTGGCGTTATTCGCTGGCGCGCGACGAGAATCTTGAGAGTGCAGAGGAGATAAGTTCGGTCCGGCGATGATCAAGCCGAACAGCATCCATCCAACAACTTGCACCAGACGCCTCGAAACGGTGAATTTCGAGACCGGCGGCCCGCCAAATTCCGCTTGGAACGTCGGGCCCGGTCCCGCATTTCCATGCCGAACTCTCGTCAGGAACTGCGGGGCCAGATGCAAACCAACCCTTGATTTTTCCATGGCCCAATCCTTTGAGTTAAGTTGACTCCATTCCTCGCGAAGCGTCCGCATCTTTGCGTCTCGCTTCTCTTCCAGCCACACACACTCGTCATTAAATTGGTTCGTCACCTCCACAAAATTGTCAAATTAACGTTGCTTTATCTGTTCCGTTTTGTACTCAATTTATTCTACAAAACAGATGCCATAAACATGGCGAAAAATTTTTCAAGTATTGAAGCAAGTTTTATCCATTGGTTTTGTGAAATTAACCGCCGGCAAATTCCGTCCTGGGATAACGGCTATTTTCGCGCAACCGGCGCCGAGTTGTTTCATGCATGCGACATTATTTTCGGAAATCGCTTGAAGGCTTTTAATCTCAACTCAACATATTATCGGCAAATGCCGAACTCATGCGACACAAAAAACATTTGATTTCTTCACAAATTTGACTAATTTAAATCGGTCGCATGAAAAATGTGCGCCAACTTTTTGCCGATTTCTTTCGTCTATAAAAGAGTACGGTCAAAAGGAACATAAATATGAAGGAAGCCCTTCCTAATTTGCTCAAATTCCTCGGCGCTTTGGCGGTTACCACGGCAATCTTTTTTGCCTTGTCGCCGGAGGACAAGATAGACGACGAGGTGTTGAACCACGCGATGGAGTTTTTGGGCGCCAAGCTTTTGGCAATGGCGCCGCAAGAGCAAAAATCGCATATTGAAAAAGAGTTTGAGCAATTTCATCAGCAAGCCCGCGAGGGCAAGATCAGCGACAAGCATTTTAAAGATGTCGCGGTGGCCATTTTGAACGCCGAAGCCGAGGGAAAAAAATTCGACCGCGAACAGATCGACAGCCTGCTGGCGTCGATTCGAGATGCGGAAATTGCGCAGGCCGAAGCGCAAGTTCAAAAAGAAGAAAGCAAGATCGCGCGGCGAGAAGAATTAATCACGCTCAGCGCGCAGGTGCAGGATTTTGCCAAATTCGAAAAGGAGTGGCAAAAAATGATTCCGGCGCCGACTTTTTCGGATTCGACACTCCCCCCTGCTCCGCCGCCGCGCCCGCTCTATCGCGTCAATCCGAATTTTGTGATCGAAGTGGACACTGCCGCGATCGCGGTCATTGCGGCAGAACATGCGAAAATTTTTGCCGGCAAAATAACGCAAGCCGTTGTCGCGCCCCCGCACGAAGTGAATCAGGCGCTGAAAGATTTGGCCCGCGAGCTGCCGCGGTTGAAAATTGAAATGCGGCAAATGCAATGGCATACGGCCGACAGCGCCGGCAAGGCCGTTGCCGGCAATCGGCAATTTTATACTTTTTCGAAAACGTGGGACACCCAAATGTCCGACAGCATGAAAAGGGCGATGAAAGAAATGCGCCAACAGCAAGCACGACAGGCCAGATTTTACATGCGAATGGCCGACAGCACCAAAAAAGCCGCGGAAATTTATCACCGGCAGCATCCCGTGCCGCCACCGCCGCCTGCAACGCCGGAAGAGCCGAAACCTAAAAAACGAGAGCCGCCGCGGTGAAAAATCTGCTTGCGTTTTAGCGCAGAAATGTTTAATTATAAAATACGGTTTGAAAATTGCGGGGCTGTAGCTCAGTTTGGGAGAGCGCTTGAATGGCATTCAAGAGGTCGCCGGTTCGATCCCGGTCAGCTCCACATGAAAAAGGCAACTTAGAGAGTTGCCTTTTTCATTTTTTCATTTAATAGATGGAGTTGTCACGCCGAAATCGGCGGCTTTATTTGATGAACAAAAGCCGCTGTACCTGCCGAACCGCTCCCGCTTGCAAAACGGAAAAATAAAGGCCGCTGGGCAAATTTGCCGCATCGAACGCAGCGGTGTGCCGGCCGGCGCCGCGCCGTTCATGGACGAGCGTGACGACTTCTTCGCCGGCGACATTATAAACTTTCAGCGTAACGTCCGTTTCCTTGGGCAAAGTAAAACTTATGCTCGTGCGCGGATTAAACGGATTGGGATAATTGGGTTGCAATTCAATTTCGCCGGGAAGCGTTTCCACGGGCGGCATGAATTGCCCAACATCGGTTTTGGGAATCGCCGCGGCGCAGCCACAGCCGTTGATTTCAACTTCTTTGATATAGTATCGCGAACTGTTGGGTTTCGTCATGTACACGCGAAATTTTTGCGCACACGTGAGCGGAAAACCAAAAATCGAGCTGCTGCTGCCGTTGTTGGTTTGGCTAAAAAGCGTGACCCAGCTTGAGGTCGCCACGTTCCAATATTGAAAGGCAAAATCCTTGGCGCGATTGCTGCCGTCCCAACGGATCAAAGCATTGTCGGTTTCGTAGGCGGCACCCAAATCAATTTCCAGCCACTGAACGCCGCCGCTTGAGCTTTTCCACGTTGTACTCGTGCTGCCATCCACCGCATAGCTGGTCGGGTAACCGCTGCGTGATGACGACGCGGTCGCCAATTTGCCGCGCGCGACATTTCCCGGCGTGCAATTATTGACGGTGATATAATTGCTTTTGGTTTCACCGTCTGTCCCGCAGGCATTCGTGGCGGTCAACGTCACGGTGTAAATTCCAGCGTTGGCGTATTGATGCGAGGGGTTTTTCACCGTCGACGTGTTGCCGTCGCCGAAATCCCACAACCACGTTGTCGGCACGCCGGTCGATTGATCCGTAAAATTAACGGTTAGCGGCAAACCGCCCGAAGTTGGCGCGCCGGTAAACTCGGCTGCCGGCACACCGGAAGCGGTGATGTAGGCCGTCTTCGTTGCGGCATGGCTGCAAGTCGCCGAGGTCGCGGTCAATTGAACTGTAAACGTTCCGCTTGTCGAGTAGGTATGCCAAGGATTTTGTGAAGTCGAAGTGTTGCCATCGCCGAAATTCCAAAACCACGAAGTCGCTGGGCCGGAAGATTGGTCGGTGAAACTCACGGTGATCGGCGCGCAACCCGTGGTGATATTCGAAGAGAAATTCGCGGTCACGTCGCAGCTCACTTCGTCGGGGCAAATTTTCAAATAAGTTTTCGCGATGTCTTCCCAAGCGATCAAACCGAAATTCTTCGCGCTGCTGTTGTGTTTGGCCAGAAAGCCAAAGGGAAAATTCGGCCCGGCCGGGCGATTGGTGACGTCCAAACCATCGGTTCCGCCGATGTTCGGCGTATAAATCGTTGTCAACAACGTATGGCTGTGAGGATTGCCGGGATCGCCTTCGCGGGGATAAACTTTGACGCGCTTATTTCCCTGGCTGGAAAGCAAAATATAACCGGTGCCGTCAGCGCAGCCATAGATTCCCAAACCTTCACGATCGGATTCAATGCCATCGGCATGCGCAAAGACCGCGAGTCGGGCATTGCCCATGGCCGGATCAGCGTGAAACTTGTGCACGCAGCAATCTTCTTCAGCAATGTAAACATAACCGAGCTGATCATCGGCAACCATGCCTTCCGAATGCTTGCCGTTCATGTCGCCGCCGAACGACCGCACGAACACGGCTTTGACCCGCCCGGCGCCGTCGTCCAGCAGTTGATATTGGTTCAGAACGCCTTCCACGCCGCCATTGCTGTTGACAAACGCATACATCGCTCCATCGCTGGCGCGGCGATAAAGACAAACGCCATAAGGTTCTTTCACCTGCGGCGTGGCAGCGCCGGCGGCGGTCGTGATGTCGCTGAGCGCGCGCGTGTTCGGGTCGATTTTGAAAATCACCAGGCGGCTCGGGCTCTGGGCGCCGACCACGTAAATATCCACCGCCGCGCCGCCGACTTCCATGCCGTAGCGCACATCACCGTTGTTCGGCGTCCTCGAAACTGAAACCCGCTGCAATTCGTGGCCGTTCATATCCCAAACATAAACAAAATTGCCGGCTTTGTCGGTGCCGATCGCAAGGCTCAGCGCCGGATTCGTCGGGTGAATCCAGATCGACGGATCGTCGGCATCGCCCGCGACCGCGCCGGTGTTGACGCGCGCATTGGCGGTAATCTCGGCGGGAATGGCTTGCGCATGCAGCGAAGCCGCCGGCATGAGAATGATAACACCGATTATCAAACAAAAAAACAACCGCATTGAGCGCAGCTTGCGTTTTGACACCAAATGCAAGGGTCTCATATTCTCCTCCATGAGATGAAAAGCTTGCCTGCTTGATTTGATCGTTTCACACCGCGACCCATCCCACGCACCACTTTAAAAAGTTTTCAGCAAATAAACAAGAAAAACTTTTGTCAACCGCCCGGTCACTCGGAGTGACCGGGCGGTGAATATAAAAAAAATTCCGAAAAACTTGACTTTGACCCGCAAGCTTTATAGATTGTTTAAAGATTTTAACATGAAAATGACGCCATTCAAAGCACAGCCTGATGACTAAACGGATGCAAAAAGTGCCGGCGCTGCTGCTGGCTTTTCTGTTGCTTGCCGCCAACCTGACCGCAGAGTTGGCGCACCACCATTTTGCGCCGCCGTCCGAAAAAAATTCAACCGGACAAATTGAAACCGCCGCGCCCCAAATAACCGGCGGGCCGCAGCGCTGCTGCGCCTGTCTTTTTGCCCATGAAAATCAGGCTGTTCACACCGGCTTCTCCGACCTCGCTGCGCCCTCGCCCTTCATTCTTGTCAAACCCTCTTCGCCCCCGCTTTTCACCTCAGTCATCCAAAGCTCTTGCCGCAACCGCGCGCCGCCGGCTTGGAACCAACTCTCCTGAACAAAAGCAGTTTCAAAAAATTTTTCAAATCAAACTTGGTTGGAGAAAAGCCTTCTCTACCTCGTTTTACACACTTGATGGAGAATCAGTCCATGTTCCAACAAAAATGGCGGCACATTCTTTTCAGTCTTTTCACATTCGTTATTGCATTCATCCCAGCGCGAGAGCTGCAGGCGCAAGCGCCGGCTGGCCGTTCAGCCGCGAGCTTGAATCCGGCCATCAGCGTCATCGGTACGTTTCTCGGCACGGCGGCCGACGCCAAGGCTTTTAAAAAGAACATCGATCTCGGCCTGCATGAAGCTGAATTTTCCTTTCAGGCTTATGTCGATCCGTACGCCAAAGCCGATTTTTTCGTGGCGTTCGGACGCCACGGCAGCAATCCGCTGGCGGCAGAGGGCGAAGAAGGCGGCCTCGAGCCGGCTCTGGAAGAAGCGTATCTCACCGCGCTTTCGCTGCCGTATTCACTCAAAGTCAAAGCCGGAATTTTCCGCAGCGCTTTTGGCAAGCTGAATCTCAGCCATCCCCATGCTTATCCGTTCGCCGATCTGCCGGCGGCGTACGTCAATTTCCTCGGCGACGAAGGGCTTTCCGACGCCGGCGTTTCGATCAATTGGCTGGTGCCGAATCCGTTTCATTATTTTCAAGAATTGACTTTCGAGTTTACCTCCGCCAATACAGAGAGCAAAAGTTTTGCGAAAGCCCTGGGCAACAAATTTCTTTATCTCGCCCATCTGAAAAACTTTTTTGATCTCACGGAAAACGCCACGCTGGAAATCGGCTTGAGCGGCGCGGTCGGGCCGAATGATCGTGACGGCCACGTCACCAAACTCGGCGGCATCGATTTCACCTACAAATGGAAGCCGCTGCGGCGCAATCGTTACCAATCATTCACGCTGATGGCCGAGGCTCTGTTCAATCAGCGCCACGAAGCCGGCGGCGCGCGCGTCAATAGCAAGGGCTTTTACGGCTTTGCCAATTATCAACTTGCCAAACGCTGGTTTCTCGGCGGGCGATACGATTACGCGGAATTTCCCGAAAACGGCGAGCGCCACGATCGCGCGGTCTCCGGCGTGTTGGGATTTTACGCCACCGAATTTCAAAAATTCGAATGGCAACTGGGCCGCATCAAGCCGGCCGAGCAGGACGGCTATTTTCAAATTTTATTGCGCGGCGTGTTTGTGATCGGGGCGCATGGCGCGCACGAGTACTAGAAATCAAACGTCCAAAATGAGGCGATACGATCATGTTCAAGATTCTAAAAAAATTTGCAACTCCGCTGATCATTCTTTTGTTCATCAGCGTCTCCGCCGTTGCCGGCGGGAAGCTTAACGTCGTCACCACCTTGCCGGATTTTGCCGACATCGCCAAACAAGTCGGCGGCGACAAAGTCGAGGCGTTTGCTATCGCCAAGGGTTATCAGGATCCGCATTTCGTCGATCCCAAGCCGAGTTACATCATCAAACTGCAAAAGGCGGATATGTTTGTGCACGCCGGTTTGGATTTGGAAATCGGCTGGGTGCCACCGTTGATCGAAGGCGCGCGCAATGCGAACATTTTGCCGGGCGCCAAAGGCAATGTCGACGCTTCAAAGGGTGTCCAATTGTTGGAAGTTCCCAGCGGCGATCCGGCGCAATTGCGGGCGCAAGGCGACATTCACGTTTATGGCAATCCGCATTACTGGCTCGATCCGGTGCGCGGCAAAAAAATCGCGGAAAATATCTGTGCCGCGCTGTCGCGTCTGCAGCCGCAAGACGAGGCCTATTTCAAAAGCAACCTCGAGGCCTTCGTCAACAAGATCGATGCAAAATTGGCGGAGTGGCAAGCGCTCATGCAGCCTTATGACGGCGCCAAAATCGTGGCGTTTCATAATAGCTGGCCTTATTTTGATGATCGCTTTGGCTTCAACATTGTCGCTTTCATCGAGCCCAAGCCCGGCATCCCGCCGACGCCGAAACATCTTGCTGAAATCATCAACAAAATGAACCAAATCGGCGTGAAGGTGATCATCGTCGAGCCGTATTACAGCAAAGATCCTTGCACGCTGGTTGCTTCCAAAACCGGCGCGAAAGTTCTCGATCTGGCGACCGCGGTTGACGGCGCGCCGGAGGTCAAGAGCTATCTCGAGGTGTTCGATTACAATCTTAAAAAACTCGTCGCGGCGTTTCAGCAAACCGGCGAAGCGGGCAATAACGGCAAATAAATCGGAGCGCGCATGTTTGAAATGTTCAACCTGTCATTCATGGTGCAGGCTTTCATTGCCTGCGTCATGATGGGCTTGATTTTGAGTTATCTCGGCATCCACGTCGTCGGCCGCGGCATCGTGTTTGTGGATTTGGCGCTCGGCCAAATTTCGTCATTGGGCGTGGCCTTCGCCGACTACAGCGGTTACGGCAAAGTTTGGGTGCCGATTGTTTTCACGCTGACCGGCGCCTTTTTGCTTTCGCTCATTCACATCAAAGACCGGCGCTTGAAATTGGAAGCGATCATCGGCATTATTTACGCCATCGCTTCCGCCTTTACGGTGTTGTTTATTTCCAAAACTCCGCACGGCGAAGCCGACATTTCGGAGGTTTTGTTTGGGCACGTCCTGGCGGTGAGCGCGGCCGACATGCGCAACATGGCCATCGTTTTCGCCGGGCTGGCGCTGCTGCACGCTGTTTTTTTCAAAAAAATTTTTCGTCTCACGGAAAGGTTGGAAGACGAGCAGACGCCGAGTTTCACGCTGCGAGAGCGCTTGTGGAATTTCTTTTTTTATCTCTCCATCGGGCTGGCGATTGTTTTTGCGGTTCGCGCCGGCGGCGTGCTGCCGGTGTTTTCTTATTTGGTGATCCCGCCGGTTACCGCCGTGTTGGTTGCCCGCTCAAAAATTTTCGTCGTGCTGATCACTTTTTTTAATGCGATCATCGCCAGCCTGTTCGGACTTTACGTTTCGTACACCTTCGATTTTCCCACCGGCGCGTCGATTGTCGCAGTTTTCGGTGTGATGTTCGCCGGCGCCGGAATTTTGCGCCTGCTCCGCGGCCGGTTGACGAAGCCTCACCTGGAAAATGATCTGAGCAAAGCATGACCCGCTGCAAAGAATTTCTTCCCGGTTTGCTGCTCACCGAAGCGGCGTTGGATGATTTCAGCGTGCGCGGCGCGGTGATCATCGGCAACAATTATAACGTGGTTTGGGATAGCTTGTCGCATCCGCGCGATATGCAGCCGGTGTTGCCGCTGCTCGCGCAAAAAAATTTCGTGCTCGTTTATACGCACGCGGATTGGGATCACATTTGGGGAACCGCCGGGCTGCCCGCTCACGACAGAACGATCATCGCGCATTGGCTCAGCATAGCGCGTTTTGAGAAAGAAGCGCCCGGCGAACTGCGCGAGAAACAAATCGCCCAACCCGGGGCTTGGGATGAGGTGGTGTTGGTCCCTCCCACGCTGACGATTGAAGACGAGTTCGAGCTGACTCTGGGAAATATTTCAGTGCATCTGCATCATTTGCCCGGCCACACGCTCGATTGCATTGTGGGCTTCATTCCGGAATGGGGAGTTTTATTGGCGGGCGACACGGTTGAAACGCCGTTGCCGGTGATCAATGCGGATAGTCCGATTGACCAATGGATTGCCGGATTGCAAAAGTGGGAACGCGACGAGCGCGTGCAACACGTCATTCCGGCGCACGGCAAAATCGGCGGGCGGGAATTGCTGCGGCAAAATATCGGCTATCTGCAAAATTTGCTGGCGGGCATTTCGCCGAATATTCCGGAGGAGCTGGATAATTTCTATCGCGAGACCCATCGGAAGAATTTGAGGTACGCCAAGCGTCGTTAAAATGGACGCATTGTACGCTCGTTTATTCACAAGCGTCTTTTATAAAAATTAGTCTTGAAAAGTGACCGCACTTTTCTTATTTTTTTCGTTGTCACGGAATAAATCAACCGTGCGCAGCGTTTTGCTCTGTTAAATCAATCATCGTGGTGCAAACCAAAGGAGTTTAGCCATGTATGACAATTTCAAACGCTTTACGGCAGCCGGCCTGGTGGCCGTCATGTTGCTCGTGGGTTTCTTCGCCGAATACACCCACCGCCATGTGATGCCAGCCGCCGGTCAAACGACCGTTGCCCACGCCGGCAGCCAACCTTCTGGGAAGTCTACGAGTCCGCAGATTTTCCACGACTGTTTCATTTGCCAAATCACTTCCGCTGCCGCTGAAATCGCGCCGGCGCTCAATTTGGCGATTTTACACGTGCAGCAAGCGTTGGTTTCTGATAGCGCCTTTGCTTTTATCTACTCCAATCATTTCGATCATTCTCTCCGTCGCGGCCCTCCCGCTTTCCTTGCTTAATTCTCTTTCACTTCCTGTTTTTACATTCATCGCTTGTCGACAAGCGCCTTACCCGGCACTTGGCTTTGGTTATCGTGCTTTGGCTGAGCTTATTTTCTAACGCAGCCTGAAAGTTTTTACATCCGCTCACGGTAATAAATCCCACGCGGATCAAAAACTCACACGGTTTTTTAAACGTTTTTCCGTAAGTGTTTTTAATCCGTGTGCCAATCGTTTTGTTAATTTCCATTTTCTCTGGCAGCTTGCAATTGGTTGAAGGTTGCCCTCTTTCACAAAATTTCAACAGGAGTTTTGCCATGAACATCAACACCTTCATTGCCCGATTCTTCATTTGTGTCGCTTTTAGTTTGTCAATTGTCGCAAGCCCATCTTTCGCTACGAACTTGCCGTTCGCGCGGAGTCTCTCCGGTACGGTTCTTAATGAGAAACAATCGCCTCTGGCCAATGTCACCGTTTCGATTCCGGCATTGAAACGAGGGACGACGACGAACGAAGCGGGAAAATTTACGCTGGAAAAACTGCCCACCGGCGTCTACGTCGTTGCCATTTCCTATCTTGGCTACAGAAGTGAAACGCGGGTCGTGAATCTTGCCAATGACGATGCGACGCTGACAGTCACTTTGAGCGCGAGTCCGCTGGCGATGTCAGCAGTGACTGTGACGGCCAAGCCGCAACCGACGGACGTTTTGACCTCGCCGCAAGCAGTGGCAATTCTTGACGGCAGGCAATTGGATCGCCAGCGCGGCGAAAGCGTCATCAAATCGATTGAAGATAGTCCCGGCGTTGCAACCTACACGACCGGCGCCGGCATCGCCAAACCGGTGATTCGCGGCTTGACTTCGCAACGGGTGTTGGTGGTGAGCGATGGCATACGGCAGGAAGGGCAACAGTGGGGCGACGAGCACGGCCCGGAAATCGACGCCCTTGATGTCGATCAGATCGAAGTGGTGCGCGGCCCCGGTAGCGTGTTGTATGGCTCCGATGCCTTGGGCGGCGTCGTCAATATTATCAAGGCGGAAATTCCCTCAGCGAATAGCGGCGCCTCCAAATTGGGCGGCAATTTTCTGCTCAACGGCTTTAGCAACAATCGCGCAGCCGCCGGCGGGCTGTCGCTTTACGGCGCCAGCGGTATCGTTGGGTATCGCGCCAATGTGAGCTTGCGTGATGCTCAAGACATCAGAACTCCGGCCGGAAAACTTTTCAACAGCGGCATGAATGAGCTGAATGGCAGCGGCATGCTGGGCGTGCAGGGAAATTGGGGGTCCGTGTCTGCCGACTATTCTCGTTTCGATCAGGAATTGCAGATTCACGAGGACCCGGCGGAAGACCCCGAAGCCACGCCCTACCAGAAAATTCAACACAATAAAATCCACCTCCACGCCAATTTGCCGTTTCCAGCGCTGCGGGTGGAAGTGAATGGCGGCTGGCAGCGGAACAATCGCAAAGAATTTGAGGAAAAGCAAGCTGCCGACCCGGTTTTGAACCTGGTGCTCAACACGGCCACGCTGGAGGTGAAAGCGCATCATAAGCCTTTTGGCACCACTTTCGGAACGATCGGCCTTTCGTTGATGCATCAAAAAAATGAAACGTTGGCCGAAGAGAAGCTGATCCCGGCTTATCGCACAACGAATGTTGCCGGGTTCATTTACGAAGAAATGCGTATTCAAGACGTCATTCTCTCTGCCGGACTGCGTTATGATACACGCAACTTGGACGTAAAGGTCAATGAAGACCTCGGCGTGGAAGCGCAGACTCGTGATTACCATGCGGTGACCGGAACCGTTGGCGCCGTGTGGCGTGCGACCGAACCGCTGGCTTTTGCGTTAAACGCTGGGCGGGCGTGGCGCGCGCCCACGGCGTACGAGCTGTTTGTCAACGGCGTCCACGAAGGCACGGTAAGGTTTGATATTGGCGACAACAATTTGAAACCGGAAGCGTCTTTAAATCTCGACTTTTCCGCCCGGTATGCAACGGCGCGAGTGCAAGGCGAAATCGCAGCGTTCCATAATCGCATCAGTCGTTTTATCTTTGCGAGTCCGACAGGCGAGATTGATCCGGGGTCCGGGTTTGCCAAGTATCAAAACAAGCAAGCCGACGCGACGCTGGTCGGGGTGGAATTGAATCTCCAAGGACAAGCGGCAAACTGGTTGATTCTGAATGGCGGGGTCGATTTGGTGCGCGGCACGAACGATGAAAACGATCAGCCGCTTCCGCTTATTCCGGCCAATCGTTTCAAGCTCGGCGCGCGCTTGACCAAAGAAGAGTGGAGCGGATTGGCGCATCCTTATCTGGCCTTGAACGCCAAGATCGTGAAGGCGCAAAACCGGGTGGAAGTTTTTGAGACCCAAACCGCCGGCTACACCCTGATCGATGTTGGCATGGGCGGCGAGATCGCGGCCGGCGCGGATAAGATCACCCTTGATTTGGCAGTGGAAAATCTTTTTGATAAAGCTTACCGCGCCCATCTGAGCCGATACAAAGCCTACGCGCTCAACCCGGGCCGGAACATCACGTTGAAGGCCTCGGCGCCGTTCACCGTGGTTAGATAAATCTAAAAAGGCCGGGCAACTTTTAAGATGCCCGGCCTTTTCCATTAACTAAAAACGATGGCCGGTAAATCGGTAAAAAAGCGAAAAACTAATACGGCAGGTCCATGTCTTCGGAATCTTCTTCTTCCTCTTCTTCCCAATCTTTCAACCACTGCCGGCCTTTGTCCGTTGTCAAAAGATTCCGCAGTTCAGCCGCCATCGCCGCCGCTTCGCTGTGTTCGTCGGTCAAGCGCGAAATAGTTTTCTCGTGCTTGCTGAGTCCCGCCTGCAAGGCGCTGCATTTGATTTCCCAGCGCGGCTCGCCGGTGCGCTTCCACAAATTTTCAGCCGCTTGCAGCTCGACTTTGAGGCTGGCGATTTTCTCCTGCTCTCGTTCAATGCCGTGCAGCGCGGCCGCGGCGTCATTATCGTAGCTCGCAATGTGTTCGAGCGTATGATAATCGCGCGTTTCCTCGGTGTTTTGCGGCTCGAAATCAACCAGCCCGCACATGCGGTTCGCGAACGTGACTTCGGAAAAAGAATCGTCGCGATAATCGTCGTCGAACGCCGGCTCTTCCTCAAACTCGAAATCATCCGAAAAAAATTCGCCGTCATCCGCCCCGGCATTGGCCGGCTCGTCGAGATTGTAGTACGATTTCAAACTCAAATCATGCAAATAACGAAACCATTTCGGCTCCGACACGAACTGCCACTCATCGGAAAAGCGATACGCGATCTCACGCTCGTCGTCGCGCGTCGTGTAGCGGCCGGTGCGATGCGCGCCGAAATAGCTGTCTTCGGCGTAAATCCACTTTTTGGCGAGATCGACGATGATCAAACCGGCGTCGAACGGCTCCAATTCCAGCGATCCATAACCGAGCAGGCTGCGGAGATTGGTGTCGGCGCCAAATTCCGGCAGCAAGCGCTCCAACTCTTCCAAACTTTTTGGATTGCGCGAACAAGCCGCATAAATCCACTCCGCGCAACTGCCGTGCGGCTCGCCGCTGAGATAATGCTGATCATCGGCGACGATCATTTTTAGAACGCTCATGACAGCCCTCCTGTTGGCTATTGGGTTTGCCAGTTGGCCTGTTTTTTAGTTAACCGGCCAACTGGCAAACCGGCTAACCGGCGAACTTATCTTCCAATCATCTTCAACACAAACTTGCCCAGCAAATCGATCTCGTTGCCTTTTTGCAGGTATTTGAAAAACTGCAAGCCCATCTCCTTCCACATCGGCTCGTTGATGTCGTAATAAACATTCTTGCCGTCGCGCGAAGTCACCACCAGATCGGCGGCGCGCAGCAGCGAGAGATGATGCGACGTCGTGCTCTGCACCAAATCCAGCTCCTCGACGATCTCCGAAACCGTGCACGGCCCCTCTTTCGCCAGATAAAGCATGATGCGCAAGCGGCTTTCTTCACTCAGCAGCTTGAGAATCTTGACGGATTTTTTGATGTAGGCTTCGGGAAAAAATTCCTGGAAATTACGTTTGGCATCGAGTTTCTCCATCCGCTCTCCACAAAAAGATGTAAAGACGTAATGCGTAAAACGTAAAAACGTAATATTAAGTGTCTTGTCCTGATATAGGTTGACAGGTTTTGAAGTAATTTCAGGAGGTTACCTATGTCAGAGACGAGACCACATAAGCGTTACAGCCTTGCATTCAAACAAAAAGTTGTTTCCGAAATTG
>Ga0187892_10005676_pt1 | contig 19356 bp, 15 predicted proteins | sample MA1701073metaG_FD_139345 | JGI IMG/M metagenome (GOLD analysis project Ga0187892, IMG submission 139345) | Bio-ooze microbial communities from a basaltic lava cave in the Kipuka Kanohina Cave System on the Island of Hawaii, USA - MA170107-3 metaG ...
AGATACTGGGTATCGCGATCACTTTGACGGAAGTGGCTCATCGATTTTCGCTCATCGAGATGTTTGTCGATCTGATCGATCCGAACATGAAAAGTTCAACGTTAAGTCCGACAGGCTGCTAGGTGTTGGGCGGTCGCCCACGCGAGCGACAATCCGTCGAAGGTGCTGGTGCCCCGTCCGATCTCATCGATCAAGACCAAGCTCTGCGAGGTCGCGTTGTTGAGAATATTAGCGGTTTCGGTCATCTCGACCATGAACGTGGAACGTCCGCTCGCCAAATCATCCGCCGCGCCGATGCGCGTAAAGACGCGATCCAACGGACCCATCTTCGCCTTCGCGGCCGGTACGTAACTCCCGCTGTAGGCGAGGATCACGATCAACGCCGTCTGCCGCATATAGGTCGATTTCCCGCCCATGTTCGGGCCGGTGATCATCAACATGCGCCGCTCATCATTGAGGTGAAGATCATTGGGCACAAAAGGCGTCTCGTGGACCCGTTCGATCACCAGGTGCCGGCCGCCGTCGATGGACACCCCGCTGTCGTCGCAGAGCTCCGGGGCGTTCAGAGCGAGCGTCTCGGCTCGTTCGGCAAACGACGCGAATACATCGGCTTCGGCCACGGCGGCGCCCGCCGCCTGCAACAACGGCAGTTGTTGAATCAAGCGCGTAAGGACCTCCTGGTAAATCTCTTTCTCCTTGTCGAGCGCTCGCTGTCCCGCCCGGAGCGCCTCGGATTCGAGCGCGGCCAGTTCCGACGTGATATACCTTTCCGCCGCTTTGAGCGTCTGTCTGCGCACGTAATCCGCCGGGATTTTTTGCTGATGAGCCCGGCCGATCTCGAGGTAATAGCCGTGCACGCGGTTGTAGCCGACCCGGAGGTTCCCGATACCGGTGCGTTCGCGCTCGCGGGCTTCGATCGCAACCAGCACCTGCCCGACGTCATCGCGCAAACGTCGCAAATCGTCGAGCTCGCGATCGTAACCCGTCGCGATGACACCGCCATCGTTCACATGGGCGGCGGGATTCTCCGCGATGGCCGCCTGGAGTAAGGTACGCAGCTCGGGAAATCCCGCGATCGCTTGGGCTAGCGATTGCAGCCTGGGACTGTCGATCGCATTGAGCCGGCGGCTCAATTCGGGTAAGGCTTCGAGCGCGTTCCGGAGCTGAACGAGGTCCCGAGGACGCGCCGACCGAAGCGCGATGCGGGCCAGAATCCGTTCGATATCCCCAATCGCCCGCAGCGGCTGCCGCGATCCGTGCCAACGGGCATTCATCAGCAGGGCGCCGATCGCGTGATAACGGTGGCGGAGCGTGGCTTGGTCGCGGATCGGGCGATTCAACCAACGCCGCAACATGCGGCTGCCCATGGGCGTCACCGAGCTATCCATGATCCCGATGAGGCTGTGCTCCTTGGCTCCGAAAATACTGGCGTTTATTTCCAGATTGCGGCGCGTCGCGGCATCAAGGATCAAGCTCTCTTCGCGCCGTTCCACGCAGAGCTTGCATAAATGCGGCAAGGTGGTGCGTTGGGTATCCCGCGCATATTGCAGCAAACCCCCGGCCGCCGCCACGGCGGTGTCCAGGCCTTCGCACCCGAACCCCGCCAAGTCTTGGACCTCAAACTGCTCGGCTAATGCGCGTTTGGCGTGCTCGGTATCGAAATGCCAAGGCGGCCGCCGACGCAGGCGTGGGTCCGTTGCAAACCACGGTAGGAGATCGGACGCTTCGCTTAAGAGCAACTCGGCGGGCTGCAGCCGCTCGATCTCGCCGCCAAGCGCCTCGCGCCCCGTGATTTCGAGGACGCTGAACCTGCCGCTGGCGAGGTCCAATGTGGCAAGGCCGATGCCCTCCCCTTGCGCGTGCACCGCTGCCAGCAGGCTGTCGCGGCGTTCGTCGAGCAACGCCTCCTCGGTCAGGGTTCCTGGGGTTACGATACGCGTCACCCTTCGTTCCATCGGCGCTTTGCCCGACTGCTCGCCCACTTGTTCGCAAATCGCGACCGCCTGCCCCATACGCACGAGCTTGGCTAAGTACGAATCCACCGCATGCACCGGCACGCCCGCCATCGGGATAGGCGCTCCGGCCGAGTTCCCGCGCGTGGTCAGGACAATGTCCAGTAAGTCCGCGGCTTTCTCGGCGTCGTCATAAAAAAGCTCGTAGAAATCGCCCATGCGGTAGAACAAAAGCATCTCCGGGAAGTCCCGCTTGATGCCGAGGAATTGCCTCATCATGGGCGTATGTTCGCCGCCGCGATCCGCGCTCGCCGCCATGCGGGTCAGTGTAGCGGATACGCCGTCCGTTGCAACGCGACGAGCCTAGTCGATACACTTAGAAACCCGTGTATGCTTGCTAGCGATGACGGCGTATCGTTTTATCCGGAGATTTCAAACCCATGAGTCATGACACCCAGACGGAAACCCGAGGTTTCCAGGCCGAGGTCCGCCAGTTGCTGGACCTGATGATCCACTCGCTCTACAGCAACAAAGAGATATTTCTCCGTGAGCTCATCTCCAATGCGTCCGACGCGGCCGAGAGGCTGCGCTTCGAGGCGCTCGGCAACGCGGCGTTATTCGAAAGCGACAGCGAGATCAAGATCGAAGTGGAGCATAGCGAGAACCTCAAGACGATCACGGTGCGTGACAACGGCATCGGGATGTCACGCCAAGAAGTGGTCGAAAACCTCGGGACCATCGCCAAATCGGGCACCCAGGAGTTTTTCAAGACCCTGACCGGCGACCGGCAGAAAGACTCACAGCTCATCGGGCAATTCGGGGTGGGGTTTTACTCCGCGTTCATCGTCGCTGAGGAGGTCACCGTCACGACCCGGCGCGCGGGCTTGGGCACCGAAGAGGGCGTGCGCTGGCAATCCGACGGTAAAGGGGAGTACAGCGTCCATACCGTCCCGCGAAAGCAACGCGGTACCGAGGTGGTTCTGAAGCTGCGCCCAGCCGAGGAGGAATTCCTGAACGGCTACCGCCTGCGCGGCATCATCGGCAAGTATTCGGACCACATCACCTTACCGATCCTCATGCCCAAGGAAGGCAAGGACGCGAGCGGCTTTGAGCGGGTGAACGCGGCGACCGCGCTCTGGTCGCGGCCGAAGAGCGAGATCACCGACGAAGAATACAACGAGTTTTATAAGCACGTGGCGCATGACCACGAGGCTCCGCTCGCCCGCATCCACAGCAAGGTCGAGGGCAAGCTCGACTACACGCTGCTGCTCTTCCTCCCAAAACACGCGCCCTTCGATCTCTGGGACCCCGAACGCCGGCGCGGGATAAAACTTTTCGTGCGCCGGGTGTTTATCATGGATGACGCCACACAGTTGATGCCGCGCTACCTGCGCTTCGTGCGCGGTGTCGTCGATTCCAACGATCTACCGCTCAACATCTCGCGTGAGATCCTGCAGGACAATAAGATCATCGACGGGATGCGCGCGGGCGCCGTAAAAAAGGTCTTGGGACTCCTGGAAGAGCTGGTGACCAAGGGCGAATACGGGGCCTTCTGGAAAACCTTCGGCCGGGTCCTCAAGGAAGGCTTGATCGAGGATCACTCGAACCGGGATCGGCTGGCGAAGCTCGTCCGCTTCTCGAGCACGCATACCGACAGCGAGGAGCAAGAGGTTTCACTCGATGACTACGTGACCCGCATGAAGGAGGGGCAGAGCGCGATCTATTATGTCGTCGCCGACGGTTTCGCCACCGCCAAGAACAGCCCGCATCTCGAGGTGTTCCGTAAGAAAGGCATCGAGGTTCTGCTGCTGTCCGATCCGGTGGACGACTGGGCCGTTACCCAGTTAACCGAGTACAACGGAAAACCGTTGAAATCGGTCAGCAAGGGGGCGCTCGATCTCGGGACGCTCGAAGATAAGAAAGACAAGGCAGCGGCGGAAGCCGGCGAGTACAAGGATCTCGTCGAGCGGATCCGCAAGAGCCTGGCCGAGCGGGTCAAGGAGGTACGCGTGACCCATCGGCTAACGACCTCACCGGCCTGTCTGGTCGCCGATGAGCACGAGCTGGGCGCCCATCTGGAACGCCTGCTCAAGGCCGCGGGCCAGGACGTGCCGGCGACCCCGCCCATCCTAGAAATCAATCCCGAACACCCCATCGTGCGCCGCCTTCGGCGCGAACAAGAAGGGCCGCGATTCGAGGATTGGGCGCGCATCCTCTTCGACCAAGCCCTCCTGAGCGAGGGCGGACGGCTCGATGATCCGGCCGGTTTTGTCCATCGGCTCAACGAGATGTTCTTGGTGATCAGCGGCGAGGCCGCGTGAATCACGCGCATGCGGTGCACGAGCGCGGCCCGAATCTCGCCGAGGCGCATACCGCACGTGAGTTGGTTTATTGGGCCGAGGGCCGTTTTCTCGGCGCCGGCTTATGCTTCGCCCACGGGACCACGAATGCACGCGAGGAAGCGGTGCTGCTGGTCTTCCACGCGCTCGGGCTGCCCTTCGATGCCCCCGAGGAAATGCTCAACCGCCCGTTGACCGAGGAAGAAAAGGCGCGCGTTGTCGGACTTCTGCGGCAACGCATACAGACGCGCAAGCCCGCCGCGTATCTTCTCGGCGAGGCCTGGTTCGCGGGCTTGCCGTTTTATGTGAACGAACAGGTGCTGGTCCCGCGATCGCCGATCGCGGAGATCATCGAATCCGGTTTCTCGCCTTGGGTGGGCGAGGTCCATCGCATCCTCGATATCGGTACCGGGAGCGGTTGCATCGCCATCGCCTGTGCGCTGGCGTTTCCCGAGGCGTACGTGGATGCCGTCGATCTTTGCCCGCGAGCCTTGGAGGTGGCAAGCCGCAACGTCATGCGCCATCAGGTTCAAAGTCGGGTGCGGGTACTGCAATCGGATCTATTCGCCGCACTCGCTTCGCAGCGCTACGACCTCATCGTGAGCAACCCGCCTTATGTCCCAACACGGCATATGGCGGCGCTCAGCGCCGAGCACCGCCACGAGCCTGCCCTGGGGTTGGATGGCGGCGCCGACGGCCTCGACGTCGTCAGCCATATCCTGGAAGATGCGTCGCATCACCTGACGGACAACGGTGTGCTCGTCGTCGAAGTCGGCGAGAGCGCTGGCGCCCTCGATCAGCGTTATCCGCGCCTCCCCTTCGTGTGGCTCGAGCTCGCACGCGGCGAGGACGGGGTGTTCTTAATCGAGGCCGATGCTTTGCAGAAGCATTTCGGTCGCGCAGGGTCCCACTGACCGACATAGGCAAAGAGTTAAAATACCGTCGGCAGCGCTCGGATGGCGGGGCCTCACGACGTATACCGGACGGGCACTCAAGGATGCCCTGGCGAGCATTGCTCCGGGCAGTGATATCATACAGCGCACCGGGAAATCGATCCGAAATGGATGACCCCGAACTCGATGCTCCACGCTGTGATCAGAGGAGGCCGTTAAGGACAACGCAGGCCACCCTTTACCGTCCTCGATGTCGCGCCGCTATCGTTGAACGGAACTGAAACCATCGGAGGTTACACCTCATGAACGGACGCACGCATTTCACCCAGCTCCTCACCGCCCTGCTCTTGGGGCTCGCCATGCTCGCCCCGGCCCAAGCGGTGGAGCGGGTCATCCACTACCACAATGACGCCTTGGGCTCCCCCATCGCCGCGACCGATCAAGATGGCCGCGTGGTGTGGCGCAAGTCGTATGCACCTTACGGCCAGCCCATCGACCCAGGGGCACCGAACGAGCCCGGCTACACCGGCAAGTTCGAGGAGCCCGACCTCGGGATCCAGAACTTCGGCGCCCGCTGGTACGACCCCCGGATTGGCCGCTTCCTCGCCATCGATCCCGCCGGGTTCGACCCCCAGAACCCGCAGAGCTTCAACCGGTATGCGTATGCAAACAACAACCCCTACCGGTATGTAGACCCCGATGGGAATAGCCCCCTTGATGCAGGGTTCTTCATCGCCGACACCGTCAGCCTTGGGCTCGCGACGGCCTCGGGAAACCCCGCCGCCATCCAGTCTGCAGCCTTCGACTTTGCTGCAAGCGCCGTGGGCCTGGCAAGCCCAATCCCCGGCGCCGGGCTTGCTATCAAGGCTGCACGGGCGGCGGATAGAATGGGCGATGCGGCGAGGGTTGGAAAGGGGGCAAGAGATGCTCCCATAGAACTTACGCATGCCGGTGAGCGCTTTGTTCGCGTAGGGCATAAACCAGAAAACTTAAAATTTACGTTTGGAACACCAGGGGGAACTCAAGCAGGAACATATGCGTTTCCCGAGGCAACGCTCCAGAAAATTGGAAGCGATCCAGCGAAGCTTAAGGATCTCGGCGATCTTCCGGGTGCAGCCCCAGAGCATTACAGGATCTTAGAGCCTCCTCCTGGAACACCAATCCAAAGGGGCACGGTCCCCGGTGGGGAGTTCGGCGGACAAGGTGGTATACCGGAGGTGCGGTTTCCCGAGGGGTTCTAAGCATGACGAATAAGTTACCCGATCATATTAGGGACAAGGTAATAGAAATGCGTGAATACAGGCAGGGGGTTAATAAAGTTACAGTACGATTACAAGATGGAAGAAAGTTTTCAAACGTGTTCGTCGCGTGGGGAAGTGAGATCGTAAAAGTAGGCAACACCACTCACATACCTTTCGATGCAGCAGACGTTGTTGAAGTCGAAAATGAGATGTAGTCCAGCTCCCGAGATCAGGACGCCCGGGTAGAGCGGGTTGGGGAAAAGGGCCCCGTTAGCAAGAGGAGGAGTGGCCCAAACGCGATCCGCTGCACGCCGATAGTGGATGGAATAACCTGCGGCGTTCCATCAGGCGACTCCGCCTTATGAGCGCGCGGCTTACTCCAGCCAGATGCAGGTGGCCATGCGGCCGGTGAGGCCGTCACGGCGGTGGGAGAAGAACCGATCCGGCTCGGCGTAGGTGCAATGCTTACCACCGTAGAGGCCTCCTACTCCCTGTTGTTCAAGGAGCATGCGCGCGGCGCCTGTCAGGTCAAGAAGCCAATGACCGGCGCTTGCCGGTTGGAAAGCCGCCGCTAATGCTCCGCTCATCGTGATAAGAGCCTCTCGCACCTCCTCACCGACTTCGTAGACCGTGGGACCGATCGCGGGGCCGAGCCACGCGAGGAGGCTCGACGGTGGCCGTTGCATGGCTGCAATACCGGCTTCGATAATCCCGCGCGCGATCCCGCGCCAACCGCAATGTAGCGCCGCCACGCGCGTGCCGTCACGATCGCAAAGCAATACCGGCAGGCAATCGGCCGTGAGCACGGCGCACACCACACTGTGTGCAGACGTACAGGCACCGTCGGCTTGCGGGTCGGCATCCGGATCGGCGGAGTCTATCACCCGGGTGCCATGTTGCTGTTCCAGCCAGCGCGGTGGAACCCCGATACGCAAAGCCGCATAAAGCGCATTGCGGTTGGCGGTCACCGCGTCCGGATCATCCCCGGTGTGCTCGGCGAGGTTGAACGAATCGTAGGGCGGCAGGCTCAGGCCGCCCGAGCGTGTCGTCGCGCAGGCGTTTATGCCATGCGGGGCAGGCCAATCGGGCGTAATAAGACTCGGGCTGAGCGCCGCCGTCTTTGGCATCAGGGGGGACGCCTTTCGGATTGGAATCCTCGCACATCCTCGCTTAACGCCTCCAAGAGTTGAGTCATATCGGCGGGGAGAGGTGATTCCCAGCTCATCTCGCGTCCGGTTGAGGGGTGCAGAAGCCGCAGCCGCGATGCGTGCAACGCCTGGCGCTTGAATTCTTGGAGGGTGCGGGTCAGCGCCGGCGTCGCGCCCGGCGGCGGCAGTAATCGGCCCCCGTAGACCGGATCCCCCACGATAGGCATGCGCAGGTGCGCCATGTGCACGCGGATCTGATGGGTCCTGCCGGTTTCCAGCCGGAGCCGCAGGTGCGCATGCGCGCGAAACCGACGCACCACGCGATAGTGGGTCACGGCTTCCCGTCCCCCCGCGACCACCGCCATGCGCGTGCGCTGAACGGGATGCCGGCCCACGGGGGCGGACACCGTGCCGCCGGCGATTAAAACACCCCGAACTACCGCGTCATATTCGCGCATGATCCGACGTGCTTTGATCTCCCTGACCAAGTGGGTATGCGTTCGCAACGAACGCGCGATCACGAGCAGGCCCGAAGTGTCTTTGTCGAGCCGATGCACGATACCGGCACGCGGTAGAAGCGCTAGCCCCGGATCGAAATGCAGCAGCGCGTTGAGCAAGGTACCTGCACGATTCCCGGCCCCGGGATGCACGACCAATCCCGGGGGTTTATCGATAACGATGAGGTCTGCGTCCGCATACACGATTGCGAGTGCGATCGGCTGCGGTTGCGACCTAACGCACGCTTCGACACTCGCCCAGAGCTCCACCGCTTCCCCTCCGCGGAGGATTTCCCGCGGTTTCACGCGCCGGTGGTTTACCAGCAGCTTGCCATCGAGGATCCAGCCCTTGAGCGTAGTTCTCGAATAATCGGCGAACAGGCGGCTCGCGGCTTGATCGACGCGCATGCCGGTGAATTCGCCCGGGATCACCGAGGTGAGGCGTTCCCCATTCATAAGTTCATCGTTTCACATCCGCACACTGGATCACTGAAACTCGCCCTGGGATTTGAATACCAATAGAATGAATGATACGCCCACGCGCTCGCATTGACCCCTATGCGCATCTTGTATCTTCTGATCATTCTCGCGGCGCTCGCTGGTTGTGCCATCTTCGGCGACGATAAAGAAGACGAAACGGCCGATTGGTCCGCCGAGAAATTATATGCCGAGGGAAAAGAGTCGTTGCAGGACGAGTACTACACCAAGGCCGTCGAGTATTACGAAAAGTTGCTCGCCCGGTACCCTTTCGGTGTGCATGCCCAGCAAGCCCAACTCGACCTTGCCTACGCCTATTATAAAAACGACGAATCCGCCTCGGCCGTCGCCGCCTGCGACCGATTCATCAAGCTCTACCCGGACCACTCCCATGTGGATTATGCATACTATCTGAGGGGGTTGGCCAATTTTAATACAGGCAAGGGACTGACGGAACGCTATTTACCGGTCGATCCTTCGCAGCGTGATCAAGCCACGGCATCGAAATCGTTTCAAGATTTTTCGGAGCTTGTCAAACGCTTTCCGAAGAGCCGCTATGTCAAGGATGCGCAGTTGCGCATGACTTATCTACGCAACCTGCTGGCGCAGCACGAGATCAATACCGCCCATTACTATATGCGCCGTGGAGCTTATGTCGCGGCGGCCAATCGCGCGCGTTATGTGATCGAGAACTACCAGCGCGCCCCGGCCATGCCCGAGGCCCTGTTCATGATGGCAAAGGCTTACCGCGTTCTCAAGCTCGATGATCTGGCCAATGATGCGATCCGCGTCCTCGAGCTCAATTACCCGAACCACCCGGGCATCAAGGAGCTTAAATCTCTGCGGATCAGCGACTAGCGTCGATCGCAGAGTTTGTGAAAGAACCGTCGCGAGCGAAGGGAGGTCGCGTGCCGCCGGAGCGCAGGAACCGGAGTGTATATCGAAATACATGAGGATTCCGAGCACCGCCGGAACGCGAGATCCCGAGCGTAGAAGGTTTTTTCACGAAATCTCGGTGTAACCGGAAGTAATCGGAAAGCGCCGATCGCGCCCAAACGCCCGCTGGCTGATGCGCACGCCCGGCGCCCCTTGGCGCCGCTTGTATTCGTTGCGATCCACCATGCGTACCACTTTGGCCACCGTCGCGGGATCGAAGCCGGCCCGGACGATCTCCTCCGGTGTCTCGTCGTCCTCGATATAGCGTTCGAGGATCGGGTCGAGGACCGCGTAGGGCGGGAGGCTATCCTCGTCCTTCTGCCCGGGCGCAAGCTCCGCCGAGGGCGGCCGATCGAAGACTCGCTGGGAAATGACGGGGGCGATGCGGTTGCGCCACGCGGCGAGGCGATAGACGAGCGTCTTCGGCACGTCCTTCAGAGGGGCGAAGCCCCCGGCCATGTCCCCGTAGAGCGTCGCGTAGCCGACCGCCATCTCGCTCTTATTACCGGTGGTCAGCACCAGCTTGCCGGTCTTATTTGAGAGGGCCATCAAAATCACCCCGCGGCAGCGCGCTTGAATATTCTCCTCGGTGATGTCGCGCGGTCGCCCGGCGAAAACGGCGGCCAGGCTCTCCTCGAAGGCCTTCACCACCGGCTCAATGGGAACCGTGTGGTAAGCGACGCTAAGCCGCCGCGCCTCCTCGGCGGCGTCGGTGAGACTCATCTCGGCGCTAAAGCGGGAAGGCATCAAGACCGCTTCCACGGCGTCCTTGCCCAAGGCATCCACCGCAATCGCCAGGGTCAAGGCCGAATCGATACCGCCGGAAAGCCCCAGTACCGCGCCCCGAAACCCGTTCTTACGCGAATAATCACGGACCCCGAGCACCAGCGCTTGATAGATTCCTTCTTCGCCTTCGCCCGGCGGAACGACGTTGCCAACCTTGGGACGTACTGCGGTGCCGAGGTCCAAATCCACTGCATAGAGGCCTTCGGTGAAATCGGGCGCCCGGAAGCAGACGGCACCGTTCGCGTCGAGGACTGTCGAGCCGCCGTCGAACACCAACTCATCCTGGCCTCCGACTAGATTGACATAGATGATCGGCAGACCACTCTCATGGCAGGCGCGCTTCAATACCTCCTCGCGCTCCGCCGCCTTGCCGAGATGGAAGGGCGAGGCGTTGATGTTGACGATTGCCTGAGCGCCGGCGTCGCGCGCCTGCAAGGCGGTGCCGGCGATCCAGATGTCCTCGCAAATGCTGAGGGCAAAGGCGATGCCCTTGATCTCGACGACCTGTGCGCCGGCGCCGGGCACGAAGTAACGCTTCTCGTCGAAGACGCTGTAATTGGGAAGGTGTTGTTTATGATAGGTGGCCTTAATGCGGCCCGTTGCGATCAGAGAACAGGCGTTATAAAGCCGCCCCTCATGCCGCCTCGGGTAGCCCACCACCAGGTCCACGCCTCGGACTCTCTGGGAGATCTCCGCAAGCGCGCTCTGTACCTGCCGCCAGAGGCCCGGGCGCAGGACGAGGTCTTCGGGCGGATAACCGGTGAGCGATAACTCCGGGAAGACGACCAGATCCGCCTTCAGCCGGTCACGGGCTTCTTCGGCGGCGGCCAGGATCCGCCGAGCGTTCCCCTGGATATCGCCAACCGTGAGGTTTAACTGGGCGAGGGCGATGCGCAGCGATCTCATCGCTCTATGCGCTTTCACCTGCGACGCCGCGCGGGCGCTACGAAGCTACCTCTTCAAGCACGCGGCCAGCGCCGACCCAATTTCGGCCGGGGAGCGTACGGTCACCGCCCCGGCGGCTTTCAGGGCCCGGTATTTCGCTTCCGCCGTGCCTCCCGCGCGCGAGATGATAGCACCCGCGTGCCCCATGCGTTTGCCGGGCGGCGCGGTGACGCCAGCGATGTAAGCGACGACCGGTTTGGTGACATGCGCCTGGATATACTCCGCCGCCTCTTCTTCTTCCGTGCCTCCGATCTCGCCGACCAAAATGATGCCCCGGGTCTCCGCATCTTGTTCAAATAACTGCAAACACTCGACGAAATCCATCCCATGAATCGGGTCGCCGCCGTTCCCTATACAGGTGCTTTGTCCTAGGCCGAGTTGCGTGGTCTGATGCACGGCCTCGTAGTTCAGCGTCCCGGAGCGGGACATGATGCCCGCGCATCCCGGCCGGTGAATGCTGGCCGGCATGATCCCGATCTTGCACTGCCCGGGGGTGATGATGCCGGGAGAGTTGGGGCCGATGAGCCGCGTTTTGGGATAGTGGCGCAGGCTCGCCCGGACCTTGAGCATGTCAAGGATGGGGATCCCTTCCGTGATACAGACGATGAGCCGGATCCCGGCATCGGCCGCCTCCGCGATCGCCTCCGCGGCATAAGGCCCCGGCACGAAGATCATGCTCGCCTCGGCCCCGGTCTCATGCACGGCTTCGTAGACTGTGTCAAACACCGGCAAGCCGAGATGAGTCTCCCCGCCGCGCCCAGGCGTGACCCCCCCCACGATCCGGGTGCCGTACTCGAGCGCCTGTTGCGAATGGAACGCACCCTGCCGGCCGGTAATTCCTTGGCAGATCACCCTGGTATTCTTGTCGACGAGTATTGCCATTAGGCTCCCCCTACGGCAGCCACTGCCTTGCGAGCGGCATCGCCCAGGTCCTCGGCGGTGGTGATTGAAAACGCTGTCTCGGCCAGAATCTTCCGGCCTCGCTCCGCATTGGTCCCTTCGATCCGCACGACCACGGGCACATTGACGCCGACTTCTCTGACGGCTTGGATGATTCCCTCGGCGATGAGATCGCAGCGCACGATGCCGCCGAAAATATTGACCAGGATGGCTTTGACCTTGGTGTCGGACACCAAGAGCTTGAACGCTTCGGCCACCTTGTCCGCGGTTGTGTTGCCCCCGACATCGAGGAAATTAGCCGGCTGGCCGCCGTGCAGCTTGATGACATCCATGGTCGCCATCGCCAATCCCGCTCCGTTCACCATGCAACCGATGTTGCCGTCGAGGCTCACATAGTTCAGATCGTAACGCCGGGCGACATTCTCCTTCGGGTCCTCTTGGGTTGGATCGCGCCATTCGGCAAGCGCCGCTTGGCGGTACAAGGCGTTATCGTCGATCGATATCTTGGCATCCAGGGCTTGGAGCTCGCCCGTATCGGTAATGATCAAGGGGTTGATCTCGATGAGGCTCAGGTCCTTCTCGAGGAAGAGCCGGAACATGGCCGGTAGAATCGCCGACAGTTGCTTGTTCTGAGTCGCATCGAGCCCCAATGCTTGAGCGATGCGGCGGCTCTGGAATGATCGCAACCCAAGGATTGGATCGATGGTGAGGCTCAGGATCTTCTCCGGCTCCGTAGCGGCCACCTCTTCGATGTCCATGCCGCCGGCCCGCGAGGCGATGATGGCGAGGCGTTTGGTCCTGCGATCGACCACCATCGCGAGATAAATCTCGGCCACGAAATTCGATGCGCGCTGCACCAGAACGCAATTGACGGGTTGTCCGGTCGGCGCCGATTGCTTGGTAATCAACTGCATACCGAGCATGTCGCGCACGATGCTTTCGACCTTTTCGATGCTGTCGGCGAACTTTACCCCCCCGGCCTTGCCGCGTCCGCCGGCATGGACTTGAGCTTTGATTACCCAGGGTCCGTGCGATTCCGCCGCATGGCGCAAGGCTTCCTTGATCGAGTGCGCGGGCTTGCCGGGGGGCACCGCGATCCCGTATTCCTCAAACAGTTTCTTGGCTTGATATTCGTGAAGATTCATAGCACTTTGGCCGCTAACAACCGACGGAGTGAATTCTAACAATAACTAACGCCGATAATACACGGGAAGTTTTTCTCGCGAGCCGTTCTTCCAACGTTGAGCAATATAACGGTCACAGAGCATCTGCAACCCGATAGTCATGCCTTTCGGCAAGCCATCGGCGTGCCTAACGATCGGCCGTCACCGGCCTGGACCGCTCTCCGCTACTTCGGCCTCTACCGCTTGATCCTATCCGGGTTCTTTACGGTGATCGTCTGGACACGGCAGTTACCATCGCCACTCGGCGAGCACGATCCCGGCGTTTTCGCCACTGCGGTTTGCGCATATCTGCTGTTAGCGATCTTGGCTCAAATCGGCGTGGAGATTAGGCCGCACCGTTTCGGCGCACACGTGTTGGGCCAGGTCTTGACGGACACCGTGATGCTCACCGCCATGATGTATGCGAGCGGCGGGGTGACGAGCGGCATGGGGATGTTGCTTCTCGTCAGCATCGCGCTTGGGAGCATGCTGACCGAGGGCCGCACCGCTTTCTTGTTCGCGGGCGCCGCTTCGATCGCGGTGTTGTGCGAGGAAGCCTATTTTTGGTTATACGGTAACGCGCTCACGGCGAACTACACCCAGGCCGGCTTTCTCGGTTCGACATTTTTTGCGACCGCTCTGTTAGGGCACGCGCTCGCCGAGCGGCTCCGCGTCAGCGAGGCCCTGGCGGCGCGGCGCGGGGCCGATGTCGCACATCTCGAACGCCTCAACGAGCAGATCGTGCAGCGCCTGCGCTCGGGGATCGTGGTTCTCGATGCCATGGGCCGAGTGCGCTTGGTCAACCAGTCGGCACAGGTGCTGCTCGGGCTCGCGCAGCCCGTTCCGTCCCAGCCCTTGGCCATGCTCGCCTGGGATCTGGCGCAGCAGCTCGATAGTTGGCCAACTCATGCGCCTCCTTCACAAATCCTTCGTACGCCATCGCGCGGTACCGATCTCCTCATATCGCGAGCGGAGCTAGGATCCGGGCCCGCCGCGGCAACCTTGGTATTCATCGAAGACGCCGCGGCGATGCGGCAACGCGCCCAGCAGCTCAAGCTCGCCTCGCTCGGGAGGCTGACCGCGAGCATTGCCCATGAGATCCGGAATCCCCTCGGGGCGATCAGCCATGCCGCGCAATTGCTCTCGGAGTCAACCGGGCACAGCGAGGAAGACCGCTACGTCACGCGCATCATCAAGGGCCATTCCGAGCGGGTAAACCGCATCATAGAAAACGTACTGACCATCGGCCGCCGGGACCGCTCCGCGCCGGAGATCTTCGCGATTAAGCCCTGGTTGGAAGGGTTCGTGAGCGAGTTTTCCGCGCGCATGCAAATCTCGAGTGAGCGCGTGCTCGTCCATACGGAGCCGGAGGACATCGAGATCGTCATGGATCGCAGTCAACTGCACCAAGTCCTTTGGAACCTCTGCGAGAACGGCTTGCGTTACAGCCAGGGTACGCCCGCGCTGAAATTGAGGTGCGGTATCAAAGCTACATCCGAGACCCCCTATCTGGAGGTCATCGACCACGGAACGGGGATCCCCGAGGACATCGTGGATTCGATCTTCGAGCCCTTCGTGAGCAAAAACTCCCCCGGAAGCGGGCTTGGCCTCTACCTGGCGAGCGAGTTATGCGAGTGCAACCAAGCCTCGTTGAGCCTGCATGAGAATAGCGCCAAGGGCTGTTGCTTCCGGATCAGCTTCGCGCACCCCCAACGCCAACAGTGGATCGCCTAAGTGTCTAGGCCGCTGACCCTCATCGTGGATGACGAACCGGACATTCGCGAGCTCCTGACCATCACGCTCAAGCGCATGGACATCGCCTGCCGGAGCGCCGTCAATCTCGGCGAGGCTCGCGAGATGCTGAAGCAGCAGACCTTCGACCTTTGCCTCACGGACATGCATTTACCCGATGGCGATGGGATCGATTTAGTCTCTTATATGCAACGCGCGTGTCCAAGAACGCCCGTTGCGGTCATCACCGCCCATGGCAGCATGGAAACCGCCATTCAGGCATTGAAATCCGGGGCGTTCGACTTCGTCACCAAACCCGTTAATCTGCCCGTACTCCGCAACTTGGTCACGACCGCGCTCAAGCTCTCCAATGGGCGCCCGGAACCCGAAACGCAATTGATCGGCGAGTCGGAGGCCATGCGAAGGACCCGCGCGACCATCGCTAAAGTGGCGCGCAGTCAAGCGCCGGTTTATATCAGCGGCGAGTCGGGCACCGGCAAGGAGCTCGTGGCGCGCATGATTCACGAACAAGGCGCGCGTTCGGGACGCCCGTACATCCCGGTCAACTGCGGTGCGATCCCAGGCGATCTGCTCGAAAGCGAGTTCTTCGGGCATTTGAAAGGTAGCTTCACGGGGGCGGTCGCGAACAAACCCGGACTCTTTCAAGCCGCGCAGGGCGGAACCTTGTTCTTGGACGAGGCCGCCGAGCTGCCGCTGCACATGCAGGTTAAACTCTTGCGCGCGATTCAGGAGAAATCCATCCGGCCCGTCGGGGCCCAGCAAGAGCTTGCCGTCGATGCAAGGATCCTGAGCGCCACGCACAAGGATCTCGCCGCTCTGGTCAGGGAGGGGCGTTTCCGCCAAGACCTCTATTACCGCATCAATGTGATCCACTTGTGTGTACCGCCATTGCGGGAACGGGGCGGAGACATTCCGGAGCTCGTAGAATTTATTCTGAGACGCCTGACGGGAGTGGATGGACCCATCCCGCGGATCGCCGAGGAGGCGATGCAAGCACTCGCGGATTATCCCTTCCCGGGTAATGTCAGGGAGCTCGAAAACATCCTCGAACGCGCCCTGACACTATGCGAAGGCGATCGGATCGAAGCGCGTGATCTCGATCTTCCTGTACATGCTAATGAACCCACCGGCCAGGTGGGGATCGAGGGTTATCTTAGCGAGATCGAACGCCAACAGATCCTCGCCGCGCTCGAGCAAGCGCGCTGGAACAAGACGGCGGCGGCCAAACTGCTTGGGATTAGCCTTAGGGCGTTGCGCTATCGCCTGGAGAAGCTCGGGCTCGAATAGTAGCAGCCGGTTGGCTTGAAGTGCGTCTCAGTTGATCGTTCACTGTTCCCGTCATGCCAGCGAAAGCCAGGGCCAGGGACGGGCCCTGCTTGGCGCCCCGAGGATGGAAAGCTGGCATCCAGAAGCAGAGTAAAAGCCTGGATTCCAGCTTGCGCTGGAATGACGACGAAGCAATAGCATGACCTTCAGTGATTTTGACGAAACCGTACCGTGAAACGATGTACTAATCTATCGGAATAAAACGAACATTGCCGCGAGCGATTCGTAGTAGACATTTTGATGCATAGTACGTATGCTTTGGCGCATGCGAACCACCGTGCGTCTGGACGAGCGCTTGCTGGCAGAAGTCAAGCAGCACGCACAGGCTAGCAACAAGACGCTCACCTTAGTTATTGAAGACGCCTTAAGAGAAATGCTTGCTCGGCGGCGGGTGTGTCAGAAACGCGCTCGCGTAAGGCTCAAGACGGTGAAAGGGAAAGGAGTCCGGCCCGGCATCGACCTCGACGATTCCGCCGCACTCGTTGAATTGATGGAAGCATCGAATGATGCTGCTTGACGTTAACGTTTTGATTTATGCCCATCGGCAAGATGCTCCGAACCATGAAGCATACCGTGGCTGGTTGGAAGATCTCATCAATTCGGATCAGGCGTTCGGTATGTCTGACTTTGTGCTCAGTGGCTTTCTGCGTGTCGCGACGCACCCGAAGGTTTTCAATCCCCCGAGCTCGCTCGGGCAGGCGCTGGCCTTCGGGCGGGAGCTGCGGGACCAACCCAATTGCGTTCAGGTGACGCCCGGTTCGCGCCACTGGGACATCTTTTGCCGCCTGTGTCAGGAAGCCGGGGTCAAGGGTAATCTCGTTCCTGATGCATTTCTTGCGGCCCTCGCTATAGAATCCGGCAGCGAATGGATCACTACCGACCGCGATTACAGCCGCTTTAAGGGACTTCGATGGCGCCACCCGCTGCATTCACCCGCGATCTGACGGCCCAACTTCGCAGATCCGCTCCTAGCCCGTGGTTCTGTACGACATTGAATATGTGAGAATCTAGGGTGGGGGTCGGCATGCTCTTATGCCGCAACCCACCGACTCGGCCCGCGTAGCGGGCCTCCTTTTCAAGCCGTACTCTGAAGTGTCCGCCTGCGGCCGACGGGTTGGTGGGTTACGCCGCAAACAGCGCGGCCTTACCCACCCATTTAAGTCGTAGCGAGAGAGGGCGTGTAAGTTTCTTGGGTCGTTTTGTTCAACATTCAAGACGTGAGTGTCGATTAAACGGAACTAGCCTACGAAACATTAAAAGTTATACAATTTTTGCCGTGAGCCCCACGGTGTTTCGAGAAGCCGGGTTTCGTTTCTATTTCTTTTCGCGTGAAGAACCTCGGATGCACGTTCATGTCCACGGACAAAACGGGAGGCGAAATTCTGGGTGGAACCGCAGATAAAGCTCGCGCAGAACTTCGGGCTTCAGCCAAAAGAGCTTGCCGAGGCATTGCACCTGATTACGGAACACGAACATGATATCCGCACAGCTTGGAACAGACATTTCGGAAGTTGAGGTCACGAACGTTTCGAAGCATGGTTTTTGGTTACTTATTCACGATCAGGAAGTCTTCGTCCCCTTTGACCAGTTTCCGTGGTTTAAACAGGCCGCGATTGGTGAGTTGCTGCACGTAGAATTACCCTCACCCCATCACCTCTATTGGCCAGATTTGGATATAGACCTTGCGGTGGAGTCACTTTCCCATCCGGAACGATTTCCACTGATCAGCCGTATTGCTAACCTCGAACGCCCTGATTGACATGCCGTCGGTAGCCACGGCGAAAATTTGTCGCGGAGCAAGATCGCAATCAATCGAGGGCGCGCACGCGGCGCGTCAAAAATGGACGAAATTAGTCATGTACGGCGCTGCCTTTGGGAATAAATCCATAAGCCGCGTCACGCAAACCGGCGTCGCAGGGCCCTTCGCGGCACCTGGCATAGCTGCTGCACTCTAGCGCTCAGCCACCGGAGATAACCGCGGTCGGCAAGGAAGAGGCCCGGTCGTGCAGTGCACATGTCAGCGTGAATGCGCTATCTGTTCAGGGTCATCGAACTACCCATTTTTTAGTCATCAGGAGATTTTCTAATGAAGAAGTTTCAACAAGGTTTTACGTTGATTGAGTTGATGATCGTGGTCGCGATCATCGGTATTTTGGCCGCGATTGCGATTCCGGCGTATCAGGACTATACGGTCCGTACGAAGGTCACCGAAGGGCTGAATCTTGCCGCGGCGGCGAAAGTAGCCGTATCCGAGAGCTGGGAGGCGGATGGTAATCTTGGCGCTCTGAATTCTGGAATCGCAGCCCTCGGTGTTTGTCCAGCCATTGTAAGTTATTGTTTTGTACCCACCAAGTTCGTTACCACTATCGTCATAGACGAAGCTGTGAACGGCGGTGGCACCGGAGAAGTAGTTATAACGTACAACACAGACGCTACGACCGGTGGCATCTCGCAATTAACTGCCGCTACTAACGACACACTGGTGCTCGTCCCGACCATCAACGCCTTGGCGCTGGTTCCTGGCACAACGGGTAGCATCGATTGGCACTGCAAGTCCGCCGCATCTACCTTCGGCATAGGTACCGCAGGAACCGTAGACGGCAAGTATGCGCCTGCCCAGTGCCGCGGTGCTGTGTAACGCAAGCTTCATTTGATGCTTGGCCACAAGCAGAAGCCCCTCCCCGGAGGGGCTTTTTTTTTGCCTTGTTACACTGCCGTCATGACCAGCGTGACCGTGCAGCTGCGTTATGCTAATTGACGTCTAGTCAACGCATCGAGCTCCATGTCCAGCTAGCGTAGCCCGGATGAAGCGAAGCGGAATCCGGGAATCTTCGAACCAAAAGCCCCTCCTCGGAGGGGCTTTTCTTTTTCCCGGCCTGTGCTCGCTAGGTGCACAGCGGGGCCGCCGCTTCTGCTCTGACTGTCGATTCTCGGTTCCGTTTCTCTCTACCCATGCCACAAATAGTTTCCTCGGTCCGCGACGCCGCCGTGGTACAATGCA
>Ga0187892_10005677_pt1 | contig 19355 bp, 20 predicted proteins | sample MA1701073metaG_FD_139345 | JGI IMG/M metagenome (GOLD analysis project Ga0187892, IMG submission 139345) | Bio-ooze microbial communities from a basaltic lava cave in the Kipuka Kanohina Cave System on the Island of Hawaii, USA - MA170107-3 metaG ...
GCTCTCGGGCGTGTTGATGTCGCGGAGCTGCTCGCCTTCCTCGAACCCTTCCGCCTCTTCGGCCTCCACCTCGGTCGAGGTCGGCGCCCGCCGACCCATGGCCATGAGGTAGTTCTTGGCCGTGTTGATTCCAATCCGGTACAGCCACGTGTAAAACGCGCTGTCGCCGCGAAACGCGGAGAGGGCCCGGTAGGCCTTGATGAACGCCTCCTGCGTCACATCCTCGACCTCGGCCGGGTCGCGGATGAAGCGTGACAGCAGGCGCGCCAGCTTGCGCTGGTACTTCTCGACAAGCAGCTCGAAGGCCTGCTTGTCCCCGCGCTGCGCCCGGGCGACCAGCTGCCGGTCGATATCGCGGTCGGTCATCGGACCGCGCTCAATCGGCGGTGGCCGCGGCTTGCGCCGCGCGGCGAGGGCTCCCCACCTCGTTTCCTACGCCTATGTGCCACAGACACACGCACTTGGAAATAGTTCGGCGCCTTCGGGCGGCTCGGCTCACGCGGACAGTTGCTTCGCCGCCACGGGAAGCTTTCCCCAGAGGGCCCAGAGGCGAAGTCGCCTGAACTCTTCCGGGCCCAGCATGTCGCGCGTGACGAGGATGGTGCGGCGCACGGGCCGCCGCACCGGCAGGGTCACCATCAGGCGGCCGACGCGGCGATTGCCGCCCAGCTCGGCGGGCAGCCTGCGCCCGTCCTTGAGCTCGAGCAGGATCTCCTGCCCGGACAGCTCCAGGGCGCGCACCGAAGCCGGGGATCGGAGCAGCGCGCGCCCCCAGGCCGCCGCCAGCCCCAGCGCAAGGATGGCGGCACCCAGGGCGAGGCCGATTGCGCTGCCAAGCACCGCGACGACCGACGCGGCCGCAGCCGCATGCAGCGCGACCAGGACTACGGCGAGGGCCCGCGATGGAGAGAGGACGAGGCGCGTGCCGCTCAAGGGCGCGCGAGAACCAGAGTGGCGTTGGTGCCGCCGAAGCCGAAGGAGTTGGAGAGCGCGACGCGGATCGGCATCCTGCGCGCGACGTTCGGGACGTAGTCGAGGTCGCACTCGGGATCGGGCGTGCGCAGGTTGATGGTCGGCGGCGAGACCTGGTCGCGGATCGCCAGCGCAGTGAATACGGCCTCGACCCCGCCGGCCGCGCCGAGCAGGTGGCCGGTCATCGACTTGGTCGAGTTCACCACCACCTTCGCCGCGTGCGCGCCGAGCGCGCGCTTCACCGCCCGGGTCTCGGCCACGTCGCCGAGCGGCGTGGAGGTGCCGTGCGCGTTGATGTAGTCGATCGCGCCGGGCTCGACCCCCGCGTCCTTGAGCGCGTTGCGCATGCAGCGGAACGCGCCGTCGCCGTCCTCGCTCGGCGCGGTCATGTGGAAGGCGTCGGCCGACACGCCGTAGCCCAGCGCCTCGCAATAGATGCGCGCGCCGCGCGCCTTGGCGTGCTCGTATTCCTCGAGCACCACCGCGCCGGCGCCCTCGCCGAGCACGAAGCCGTCGCGCTCCTTGTCCCACGGCCGGCTGGCGCTCGCGGGGTCGTCGTTGCGCGTCGACAGCGCGCGCGCCGAGGCGAAGCCGCCGACCGCGAGCTCGGTCACCACCGCCTCGGAGCCGCCGGCGATCATCACGTCGGCCTCGCCGTAGCGGATCGATTTCGCCGCCTCGCCGATGCAGTGCGTCGAGGTGGTGCAGGCGGTCACCATGGCGAGGTTCGGGCCCTTGGCGCCGATCTCGATCGAAAGCAGCCCCGCGATCATGTTGATGATCGTGCCCGGGATGAAGAACGGCGAGATGCGCCGCGGCCCCTTCTCCTCGAGCTCGTCGTACTGGGCCTCGATCATCGGCAGGCCGCCGATCCCCGAGCCGAAGTTGACGCCGATGCGCTCGGCGTTCTGCGGCGTGACCTGCAGCCCGGCCTCGCGCCAGGCCTGCAGCGCGGCCGCCATGCCGTAGTGGATGAAGACGTCCATGCGCCGCGCATCTTTAGCCGACAGATACGGCGCGACGTCGAAGCCCTTCACCTCGCCCGCGATCTGGCTCGCGAGGCGCGCAGGGTCGAAGCGCGTGATGCGGGTGATGCCGGACTTCCCGGCGAGGGCGCTCTCCCAGGCCGGCTGGACCGCGTTGCCGATCGGGCAGACGATGCCGAGGCCGGTGACGACGACTCTGCGGCGCGTCAATTCAAGCCTTGGCGTGCGCCTTGATGTAGTCCACCGCCTGCTGCACGGTGGTGATCTTCTCCGCCTCCTCGTCCGGGATCTCGGTCTCGAACTCCTCCTCGAGCGCCATCACCAGCTCCACCGTGTCGAGCGAGTCGGCGCCCAGGTCGTCGACGAACGAAGACTCGTTCTTGATCTCGGCCTCGTTCACGCCGAGCTGCTCGGCGATGATCTTCCTGACCCTTGGTTCGACGTTTTCCATCACGGCTCCTTCCCGAAGAGGGGGCGTATTTTACGCCATGTACATGCCGCCGTTGACGTGCAGGACCGCGCCCGTCACGTAGCCCGCGGCCGGCGAGGCGAGGTACGCGACCGCCGCGGCGACGTCGTGCGGCGCGCCGAGGCGCCCGAGCGGGATGTGCGCGAGCAACGCCTTGCGCTGAGCGTCCGACAGCGCGCGCGTCATGTCGGTGTCGATGAGGCCCGGCGCGACGCAGTTCACCGTGATGTTGCGGCTGCCGAGCTCGGCGGCGAGCGACTTCGTCATCCCGACCACGCCGGCCTTCGCCGCCGCGTAGTTCGCCTGTCCCGGGTTGCCCGCGGCGCCGACCACGGAGGTGATGTTGATGATGCGCCCCCAGCGCGCCTTCATCATGCCGCGCATCACCGCGCGCGACAGGCGGAACACTGCGCGCAGATTGACGTCCAGCACTTCATCCCAATCTCCGTCCTTCAGGCGCAGCGCCAGGTTGTCGCGCGTGATGCCGGCGTTGTTGACCAGGATGGCGATATCGCCGAGCTCTTTTATCAGGGCGTCGCACTGCGCCGCATCCCGTACGTTCAGCACGCGGCCATTGATCCGCTTCGCGCCTTCCTCGGTCGTGGAAGTGCCGACCACGTTCGCGCCGAGCCTGCGCAGCTCCTCGGCGATCGCCTGCCCGATGCCGCGGGAGGCGCCGGTGACGAGCGCCAGCTTGCCTTCTAGCATTTGAGCGCCTCCTCGAGCGACGCACGGTCCGCCGCAGCGAAGGACTTCACGCCGGGCGCGATGCGCCTGGTCATGCCCGCCAGCACCTTGCCCGGCCCGCACTCCACGATATGGGTTACGCCCTGCTCCGCCATGCGTTCTATGGTTTCCACCCACCGCACCGGCGAGGCGGCCTGGCGGACGAGCGCCTGCTTTATCCTTTCAGGCTCGTGTTCCACCGCCACGTCGACGTTGTTCAGCACACGAACGCGCGGGCTGGCCATCTTCACCTCGGCGAGGTAGCGCTGCAGCGCTTCCGCCGCCGGCCGCATCAGCGTCGAGTGAAACGGCGCGCTGACCGGCAGGAGCATCACGCGTTTTGCGCCCTTTGCCTTGCATGCTTCCATCGCGCGCTCGACCGCGGCCTTCTCGCCCGCGATCACGACCTGGCCGGGCGCGTTGAAGTTGACGGCCTGCACGGTGCCGCCCGCTTCGGCGCAGGCCGCGCGCACCGCATCGTCCTCCAGCATCAGGATGGCCGCCATCGCGCCCTGCCCCTCGGGCACCGCTTTTTGCATCGACTCGGCGCGAAAGCGCACCAGCGGCAGGCAGTCGCGGAAAGAGAGAGCGCCGGCGCATACCAGCGCAGTGTATTCGCCGAGGCTGTGGCCGGCGATGATCTCGGGCAGCGGCCCGCCGAGCGCGCGCCACCGGCGGAACACGGCGATGCCCGCCGTCACCATCGCGGGCTGCGTGTTCACCGTCAGGTTGAGCTTCTCGGCCGGTCCTTCCTCGAGCAGCTTGACGAAGTCCGCGCCCAGGACATCCTTCGCTTCCGAAAGCGTCTCGTCGACCCCGTCGTAGCCGCGCATCATGCCTACCGACTGCGAACCCTGGCCCGGGAACACCATCGCGAGCTTCATAGGGTGACGAGGGTCGAGCCCCAGGTGAAGCCGCCGCCGACGCCCTGCAAGAGGACGCGATGCCCCGGGCGGATCTTTCCCGCGCGCACCAACTCGTCGAGCGCGAGCGGCACCGACGCGGCCGAGGTGTTGCCGTGGTGGTCGACCGTGACCACCAGCTTTTCGCGCGGCAAGCCGAGCTTGCGCGCGGTGGCGTCGAGGATGCGCACGTTGGCCTGGTGCGGGATCAGCCAGTCGACGTCCGAGAGCTGCATGCCGGCGGCGGCGACGGTCTCGCGCGCCGACTCTTCCAGCACCTTGACCGCGAGCTTGAACACCGCCCGGCCGTCCATCTGCAGGAACGGCGAACCGACGATCGCGCCGCCGCACACGTTGCCGGGAACCGAGAGCATGCCGGCCTGGCTGCCATCCGCCCGCAGCACGCTGGCATGGATTCCAGGTTTTTCAGAAGAACCCAGGACCACCGCGCCGGCGCCGTCACCAAAGAGCACGCAGGTGCCGCGGTCGTTCCAGTCGAGGATGCGCGAGAACACTTCTGCACCGACCACGAGGGCCGACTTGGCCATCTTGTTCTTTATGAAGCTGTCCGCGGTAGCGAGGCCGTAGACGAAGCCGCTGCAGACCGCCTGTACGTCGAAGGCCGCGCTGCCATGCACGCCGAGCTTCGCCTGCAGCAGGCAGGCGGTGCTTGGGAAAACGTAGTCCGGTGTGGAGGTCGCGACGATGATGAGATCGATCTCATTCGCATTCATCCCCGCCGCCTCCAGCGCGCGCTTGCTCGCCTCGAGCGCGAGGTCGCTCGAGGCCTGCGAGCTTTCGGCGATATGGCGGCGCTCGATGCCGGTGCGCTCCCGGATCCAGGCGTCGCTGGTGTCGAGCCGCGCCGCGAACTCGGCGTTGGTCATGACGCGCGGCGGCAGGTAGCTTCCCGTGCCCGCGATGCGGGAATAGATCATGGCGCGGGCTGGACCGGCTGCACGAGCTGCGCCGGCAGCTGACTCATGCGCGCAGCGATGCGCTGCGGCACGTTGTTGCGCACCTCATCGACCGCCCGCTCCAGCGCCTGGCCGAAGGCGAACACGTCGGCCGAGCCGTGGCTCTTGATCACGATGCCGCGCAGGCCCAGCAGGCTCGCGCCGTTGTAGCGCCGGTGGTCGAGGCGGTCGCGGAACGCGCGCAGCACCGGCAGCGCGATCAGCGCAGCCAGGCGGGTCAGCAGGTGGCGCGAGAACTCCTCGCGCATCGTCGTCATCATCATCTGCGCCACGCCCTCGGAGGCCTTGAGCGCCACGTTGCCGACAAAGCCGTCGCATACCACCACGTCGACCGTGCCCTTGTAGATGTCGTCGCCTTCTACGTTGCCGGCGAAATTGAGCCCGCTCGCGCGCAGCAGCTCGGCCGCCTGCTTCACCGCCTCGTTGCCCTTGATGTCCTCGACGCCGATGTTGAGCAGCCCCACCGAGGGCCGCTCCTTGTGCTCGACCGCGGCGACCAGCATCGCCCCCATGATGCCGAACTGCAGCAGGTGCTCGGGGGCGCAGTCGACGTTCGCGCCGAGGTCGAGCACGTAGGTGCTGGTGCGCCGCAGGTTGGGCAGGACGCTTGCGATCGCCGGCCGGTCGATCCCGGGCAGCGTCTTCAGCACGAAGCGCGAGATCGCCATCAGCGCGCCGGTGTTGCCGGCGCTGACGCAGGCGTGCGCCTCGCCGTTCTTCACCAGGTTGACGGCGACGCGCATCGAGGAGTCCTTCTTGTAGCGCAGCGCCTGCGCCGGCGGCTCGTCCATGGCCACGACTTCGCTCGCGGCGTGCACGCGCAGACGAGGGTTTTTCCCGGGAAGCTGTGCTTCGATCGCGTCGCGCACGCCGACCAGGACCAGCTCGACGTCGGGCAGCCGCGCCTGGAGCTCGAGCGCGGCCGGGACCGTCACATGGGGGCCGTGGTCGCCCCCCATGCAATCGACCGCGACGGTGATCAACGCGACTACTCTTCGCGGGTCTTGACGACCTTCTTGCCGCGGTAGAAGCCGGTCGGGCTGACGTGGTGGCGCAGGTGCGTCTCGCCGCTGGTCGGCTCGACCGCGATCGCGGGCGCGCTCAGGTGGTCATGCGAGCGGCGCATGTTGCGCCGCGACGGCGACTTCTTGTCCTTGTGTACCGCCATGTGTTCGACTCCTCTCCTGTCTCAATGTTTGCGCATCAGGCCGCGCAGCCCGGCGAACGGCGAAACCTTCTCCGCGTGCGCGCCCAGCCCGACCGCGGTGCAGCTCTCGTGCCGCGGCGCGTAAGGCACGGCGAGGATCAGCTCGTCCTCGATCAGCTCGCGCACCGCCATCTCCTTGCCGGCGACGACGCGGTCCGGGGCGCGCGCGTCGGCGGGCTCGGCGTGGACCTCGGCGATGGTCGCCGCCAGGACCAGCGTTGCGTCGGTCTGCACCTCGAACGGCATCGTCTCGAGGCAGCGCTGGCAGCGCAGCGCGAGCGTGCCGCGCACTCTGACGCGCAGGCCCGGCCGGCCGCGCTCGTCGCGCACTCCGCTGATCTCGTAGGCCACTTCGCCCGAATCCGCGGCGAGCGCGTCGCGCAGGCGCGGAAAGTCGCTGAGCGGCCAGACCCCCTGCTGCGTTGCGCCGGCGGACGCGAACTCAAAGCCGTCAATCACCGGCTGTTGCGACATAAACTGTGCATTTTAGCAAAAACCATGGATCAGCCCCGGACACTCGTGCTGGCGTCTGGCTCCGCGTACCGCAAGGCGCTGCTCGAGCGCCTGGGACTGCGCTTCGAGATCTTTTTCCCCGGCGTCGACGAGCAGCCTCTCGCCGGCGAGCAGCCCGCCGACACCGCCTTGCGGCTTTCGCTTCTCAAGGCAAAGGCCGCGCCGCACGGCGACGCGCTCATCATCGGATCCGACCAGGTGGCCTCGAGCGGCGGCAAGCGCTACGGCAAGCCCGGCAGCCACGAAAACGCCGCGCGCCAGCTCCGCGAGCTTTCCGGAGGCACCGTGGACTTTCATACCGCGGTAACTTTGCTCGACTCCAGGAAGAACCATTCCGAGTCGCGCGTAGTGCTCTGCCGTGTCGAGTTCCGCAAGCTCGACGAGCAGCGCATCCAGACGTATCTGCTGCGCGAAAAACCGTACGACTGCTCCGCCGCCGCCAAGGCCGAAGGTCTCGGCATCGCGCTGATCGCGCGCATCGACACCGAGGACCCGAGCTCGCTCATCGGCCTGCCGCTGATCGCCCTGAGCGAAATGCTGGCGCGCGCCGGATTACCGGTGCTCTAAATCAGGGACAGACCACGTTTAATTCGCCGGTCCTCTACGCGATCCCGACCCCGCTCGGCGATTCGACCGACCATGGGTTGTCCCAGGACGTCATCCGCAGGGTGCAGTCTCTGCGCGACTTCGCTGTCGAGAACGCCAAGAGCGCGCGAGCATTTCTCGGCTCGATCGGGATGGCGGTGCGCGAGCTAAGCATTGTCGCCCTGAGGGACGATATCTCTTCATGCCTCGAGCCGCTGCGGAAAGGCCGGCCGCTCGGCCTTCTGTCCGAAGCCGGCTGCCCGGCGATCGCCGATCCCGGAGCGGCGTTGATCGAAGCGGCTCACCGCGAGGGCTTTCGCGTCGTGCCGCTGGTCGGCCCTTCGTCGATCGTGCTCGCGCTGATGGCGTCCGGGCTCGAGGGCCAGCGCTTCGCGTTCTCGGGCTATCTACCGCGTGAAGGCACCGATCGGGCCAAGCGCGTACGCGAGCTCGAGCAACGCTCCCGGAAAGAGCGGCAGACCGAGATCTTCATCGAAACGCCTTACCGCAGCGACGCTTTGCTGGGCGCATTGCTGCACAACTGCAGCCCTGGAACGAGGCTTTGCGTCGCTGCCGATCTCACTCTGGCCACGGAGTCGATCGTCAGCAGGACAATCGCCGAATGGCGCCGCTCCGGCACGGCCATTGGCCGTCGCCCGGCAGTATTTCTGCTACTGGCGACGGCCTAAAACGTGGTCTGTCCCTGATTCCTGCTCTGCGCCAAGCGCCCTAGCGCAGCGCAGGCGAGGCGCGCAGCAGCGATTCGACGAAGGTGTTCGCGGCCGCGGCGCCAAAGCGCCGCGCGAGCTTCTCGGCAACGCCCTCGCTGATCGTGAAGTCGCGGATCTCCTCGGCCTTGATCACCTCGCGCGCGACGTACTCCAGGCTGCCGATGTCGTCGGCGAGGCCGAGGTCGACGCTCTTCTGCCCGGTCCAGATCAGCCCGCTGAAGATCTCGGGCGCGTCCTTCAGCCGCTTGCCGCGCCCTTCCTTGACCACGGCGATGAACTGCTGGTGGATCTCGCCCATCAGCTGCTTGACGTGCTCCTTGTCCTTCTCCTCGAGCGGCGAGAACGGGTCGAGCATCGCCTTGTTCTCGCCCGCGGTGATCAGGCGCCGCTCGATGCCGAGCTTGTCCATCAGGCCGGTGAAGCCGAAGCCGTTCATCAGCACGCCGATCGAGCCGACGATGCTCGATTTGCCGACGTAGATGCGGTCGGCGCCGACCGCGACGAAGTAGCCGCCCGACGCGCTCACGTCCTCGACCACCGCGTAGAGCGGGATCTCGGGGTACTTCTTGCGCAGGCGCTTCATCTCGTCGTAGATGGTCTGCGCCTGGACCGGGCTGCCGCCGGGCGAGTTGATGCGCACCACCACGCCCTGGGTGTTCTTGTCCTTGAACGCCGCCTGCAGCGCGGTGGTGATTTTTTCTGCGCTGGCGTCGGTGCCGGGGGCGATCAGGCCGCTCACCTCGACCATCGCGGTGTGCTTCCTGCCGCCGGCGACGTCGGCGCGCTTCCAGTCGATCGCCATCAGCAGGATCAGCGTCACGTAGGCGAAGGTGAGCAGCTTGAAGAAGATGCCCCACAGCCGGGCGCGCCGCTGCTCCTTGAGCGCGGCGGTGGCGAGCCTGGTGACGAGCTCGCGTTCCCACTGGCCATTGTTCTCAGTCATCGTCGAATCCTATGAAGTAGACCTTCCCGTCGCGCTCCTCGAGGCGCAGCCCGACCAGCGGGCTGCCGTTGCACGGGCCGCCGAGGCAGCGGCCGGAGGCGGCTTCGTAGACTGCACCGTGCGTCGAGCATAGCAAATCGCGCCCCTCGGCATCGAAAAATACCCCTTCCTGCCAGTCGAGCTCCATCGCGACGTGCGCGCAGCGGTTCAGGTAGCCGTGCACCGTGCCGTTCTTGCGGATGGCGAACGCCGGCGCCGCCTCCCCGAAGTACTCGACCTCGAAGCGCACCCCGCGCCCGGATTCGGGCAGCGCGCCGGACTCGCAGATCAGGCGTGGGTGCGCAGCCATTGCTGCAGTTGTATTACCGAAGAAAGACACCCCAAGGGCATGCAGGCCCGCAGCCCCTCCTCGGCATGGGCGCCGTAGGTCACGGCGAGCGCAGCCACTCCCGCCGCGCGCGCCATTTCCATGTCGTGGGAAGTGTCGCCGATCATCAGTGCCCCGTCCCGGGAAACGTCCAGCTCGTCCATCAGCTCGAGCAGCATGGCCGGGTGCGGCTTGGGATTGGTCTCGTCGGCGCAGCGCGATGCGACAAAAACCGGCTTGAGGTTGTGGAACTCGAGGTCGCGGTCCAGGCCGCGGCGGCTCTTGCCGGTGGCGATCGCCAGCAAGTGCTTCCCGGAAAGCTGGCCCAGGAGCGCCCGCATGCCGTCGAAGAGCTGCATCGCGTCCTTGCGCCTGAGGAAATGCTTGCGGTAGCTGGCGACGAACTCCGGGTAGCGCTCGGGCGCCAGGCCGGGCACCGCGGTGGTCAGCGCATCGTGCAGGCCGAGGCCGATCACGTGCCTTGCCTGATCTTCGTTTGGAACGTCCAAGTGCATTTCGCGTGCCGCATCCTGGATGCAGGCCGCGATGGTCGACGCCGAGTCGATGATAGTGCCGTCCCAGTCGAAGACGAGGAGCCGGTATTTCACGCCACCGCCCTTTCGAGGAAAGCCTTCATCTCGGCGGGCAGCGGCGACTCGAGCTTGACGGGCTCGCCGCTCAGCGGATGCCTGAACGAAAGCCTGGCCGCGTGCAGCAGAAGCCGCCGCCTGAGCTGCCGGTTGAGCGCGAAATCGCCGTACTTGTCGTCGCCGACGATCGGGTAGCCGGCATGCGCAAGGTGGACCCGGATCTGGTGCGTGCGCCCGGTCATCAGCTCGACCTCGAGCAGGCTGAATTCGGCCCCTGCCTTCAGCAGCTTGACGCGGGTCACGGCGGCCTTGCCGTCCTCATGCACGCTGACCCGCCGCTCGCCCGAGCCGGTTACGTACTTGTGCAGCGCCTGGCTCAATTCCCTCAGGTCCCGAGGCCACTTGCCGGCCACCACCGCGAGATAACGCTTCCTGACTTCGCCCTCGCGGAGCATGCGATGCAGCTCGACCAGGGCGCTGCGCTTCTTGGCGATCAAAAGAAGGCCGGAGGTGTCGCGATCGAGCCGGTGGGCGAGCTCGAGGACCTTCGCCTGCGGCCGCGCCGCGCGCAGCGACTCGATCACCCCGAAGCTGACCCCGCTGCCGCCGTGGACCGCGACCCCGGAGGGCTTGTCGACCACCAGGAGCGCCGCGTCCTCGTGGACGATGGGAAATTCCTGGGCTTTTGGAAGGAAAGCCTTCTTCTCCGAAATCCGGACCGGCGGGATCCGGATGCGGTCCCCGAGCTGCAGCCGGTAGTCCGGCTTCACGCGCCCGCTGTTGACGCGCACCTCGCCGCTGCGGAGCACGCGGTAGACGTGGCTCTTCGGCACCCCTTTCAGCTCGCGCAGCAGGAAGTTGTCGATGCGCTGGGCCTCGCCTTCTTCACCGACGACCAGCCACCTCGCCTTGGGACGAGCTGCGGCCTTGCTTAAGTCATTCATTTTCCGTATGATCTCGCCGTCGCTTCGAGTTGCGAGGCACAGGAGGACCCGGCCACAGCCGCCCCCTGCAACCCGCCTCCCGCCCGGCCGCAGCTGGGCCTGAAGCGCTGGTTAATTTCGCTCACCGGAAGTAGCGATACTACTAGCAGCGCGCGTAGGGATCTCTTTTCAAGTCAATCCCATGAGGAGAGTTTTCGAGAGGTAAAACCTGTCTCCTGCGCGCGCAGGAGAAAAACAAGTGAAGCGCATGTTGTTTAACGCGACGCAGCAAGAGGAGCTGCGCGTCGCGATCGTCGACGGACAGAAGCTCGTCGACCTTGACATAGAGTCAGCCGCGAGGGAACAGCGCAAAAGTAACATCTACAAAGGCATCATCACCCGCATCGAGCCCAGCCTCGAGGCCGCGTTCGTCGACTACGGCGAGGAGCGGCACGGGTTCCTGCCGTTCAAGGAAGTCGCCCGCAGCTTTTTCAAGGAAGGCATCGACGTCGGCCGCGCCCGCATCCAGGACGCGCTGCGCGAAGGCCAGGAGATCATCGTCCAGGTCGAGAAGGACGAGCGCGGAACCAAAGGCGCCGCCCTGACGACATTCATCAGCCTGGCGGGGCGATATCTGGTGCTGATGCCGAACAACCCGCGCGGCGGCGGGGTATCGCGCCGCGTGGAGGGCGAGGACCGCAACGAGCTGCGCGACACCCTCGACCAGCTCCAGCTTCCCGAGGGCATGAGCGTGATCGCCCGCACCGCGGCGATCGGCCGCTCGCTCGAGGAGCTGAACTGGGACCTGAACTACCTGATGCAGCTCTGGACCGCGGTCGAGGGCGCGTCCCAGGACCAGTCGAAGAAGCCGTTCCTCATCTACCTCGAGTCGAGCCTGGTGATCCGCGCGATCCGCGACTACTTCCAGCCCGACATCGGCGAGATCCTGATCGACACGCCCGAGATCTACGAGCAGGCGCGCACCTTCATGGACACGGTGATGCCGGGCAACGTCGGCAAGGTGAAGCTGTACCGCGACGACATCCCGCTCTTTTCCCGCTTCCAGATCGAGCACCAGATCGAGAGCGCCTATTCGCGCCAGGTGGCCCTGCCCGCGGGCGGCGCGATCGTCATCGACCACACCGAGGCGCTGATCTCGATCGACGTCAACTCGGCGCGCGCGACGCGCGGCGGCGACATCGAGGAGACGGCGTTCCGCACCAACCTCGAGGCGGCGGAGGAAGTCGCGCGCCAGCTGCGCCTGCGCGACCTCGGCGGCCTGATCGTCATCGATTTCATCGACATGGAGTCGCAGCGCAACCAGCGCGAGGTCGAGAACCGGCTGCGCGACGCGCTCAAGTACGACCGCGCCCGGGTGCAGATCGGCAAGATCTCGCGCTTCGGCATGATGGAGCTCTCGCGCCAGCGCCTGCAGGCCTCGCTCGAGGAGACCGCGCACATCAGCTGCCCGCGCTGCAGCGGCACCGGCTTCATCCGCGGCACCGAGTCGACCGCGCTGCACGTGCTGAGGATCATCCAAGAGGAGGCGATGAAGGAGAACACCGGCGCGGTGCACGCGCAGGTGCCGGTCGACGTGTCCTCGTTCCTGCTGAACGAGAAGCGCGCCGAGATCCAGAAGCTCGAGGCGCGCCTCAAGGTGAACATCGTGCTGGTGCCCAACCCGCACCTCGAGACGCCGCACTACAAGGTGCAGCGCCTGAAGCACGACGAGCTGAACGCGATGGAGCACGTGCCCTCGAGCTACGAGCTGGTCGAGCGGCCCGAGGAGCCCAAGGCGCCCGGCGTCGAGGAAGAGGCGAAGATCGAGCGCCAGCAGCCGGTGGTGAAGAGCATTACCCCGGAGCAGCCGGCGCCGCTGCCGCAGGCCCCGCGGCCTCAGCCTGTGGCTCCGCCGGCCCAGCCCGTGGCCGCGGCTCCCCAACCCGCTCTGACCGGAGGCGGATTCCTGAGCCGCATCTTCGGCGGGCTCTTCAAGTCGGAGCCCGCCCCTGCCCCGGCGCCGGCGGCCGCTCCCGCGCCGGCGCCGCAGCCTGCGCAGCGCGAACCGCGGCGCGACCAGCACCGGCGGGAGCGGCACGACGGACGCAAGGAAGGCGGCCGCAGGGATGGCGGTCGCGACGGCCGCGGGCGTGACGAGCAGCAGCAGCGCGATCGTCAACAGCAGCCGCGTCTGGAGCAGAGGCGCGGTAATGGCCAGCAGCAACGCGGCGAGCGAAGCGAGCGAGGCGATAGAGGTGGCCGAGGCGACAGAGGTGGGAGGCCCGACCAGCAGCAGCGTCCGCCCCGGCCGCCGCAGCAAGCTCAGCCACAGGAAGCTCAGCCGCAACAGCAGGGTCAACCGCCACAACAGCCAAGGCCCCCGGAGCGGGAAGGCCGCGAAGGTGAGGACCAGCAACGCCGCGGCGGCCGGCGCAACCGGGGCGGTCGCGACCGCCATCGCGGCGGGCGTGACGAGCGGCCGGGTCAGCAGGGCGACGGCCGCGCGCCGGCCGGGTCGCCGCCCTCCTTCCTGATGAAGGAGGAGCAGCTGCGCGAGGACCAGCGCCGCGAGGCGCTGGCGCGCAGGGAGGAGCCCGCGGCCGAAGAAACTCTGCAACCTGCTGCCCGCGTCGAAGCACCCAAGCCGGTGGACGCGCCAAAGATCGACTCGAAAGCGCTGCTGGAAAGCGCCGGACTCGTCATGATCGAGACCGACCGCGCCAAGGCGCCGCCCCAGCCGCAGGCGCCGGAGGAGCCGCAGCAGCTCGGCCGTGCCCGCCGCGAGCGCCCGAAGCCGTCGGAGGACGGCGGCGAGCTGGTGCAGATCGAGACGACTAGGAAGTAGGCTTTTTCAGCTCTTCCAGCAGCACGCGGCAGTGCTGCTCGACCAGATCGAGGACCTGCTCGAAGCCGCCGGGACCGCCATGGTACGGATCCGGCACCTCGGCCTCGGCCGCGAACAGGCGGATCCGCGCCCGGCTCCCGGGGGGCGCCATGCGCTCGAGGGCGCGCAGGTGCCCGCGGTCCATCGCGAGGATCAGGTCGAAGTCGTCGAAATCGCGTGGCTTCACCTGGCGCGCGCGCTGCGCGCTCAGGTCGTAGCCGCGCTGGCGCGCATGCTGCTGGGTGCGCTCGTCGGGAGGATCGCCCACGTGCCAGTCGCCGAGGCCCGCGGATTCGATGCGCAGGCCGATCGATTCCTTTTTTGCCAGAGTCTTCAGCACCCCTTCCGCCGTGGGCGATCTGCAGATGTTGCCGCTGCACACGAATAGGATGGAGCGCCTTTCTTTCATATCATCGCCATTATGACTTCCTGCGCCGAGGTGCTCGCCGGCCGCGCGCCGCAACACGGGCCGGTCACGCTGAAGGGCTGGGTGCGCACCCGGCGCGACTCCAAGGCGGGCTTCTCGTTCATCCACCTGTCGGACGGCTCGTCGTTCCACCCGGTGCAGGTGGTCGCCGCGGCAGCGCTCCCGAATTATTCGCAAGAGATATTGAAACTGACCTCGGGCTGTGCCATCGAGGCCACCGGCAGCATCGTGCCCTCGCCCGCCAAGGGGCAGCCGTTCGAGATGCAGGCAGCCGCGATCAAGGTGGTCGGCTGGGTCGACGACCCCGACTCCTACCCGATCCAGCCCAAGCCCCACAGCTTCGAGTTCCTGCGCGAGGTGGCGCACCTGCGGCCGCGCACCAACGTGATCGCCGCGGTGACGCGCGTGCGCCACACCATCGCGCAGGCGATCCACCGCTTCTTCCACGAGCACGGCTTCGTCTGGGTGAACACGCCGATCATCACCGGCGCCGACGCCGAGGGCGCCGGAGCCCTTTTCAGGGTTTCCACGCTTGACGTGGCCAATTTGCCCAGGACGACTTCCGGTGGCGTTGACTTCTCAAAAGACTTCTTCGGGCGCGAGACGTTCCTGACGGTCTCCGGGCAGCTCAACATCGAGGCCTACTGCCTCGCGCTCTCCAGGGTGTACACCTTCGGCCCGACGTTCCGCGCCGAGAACTCGAACACCAGCCGCCACCTCGCCGAGTTCTGGATGATCGAGCCGGAGATCGCGTTTGCCGACCTGTCGGACAACGCAGACCTCGCCGAAGCTCTTCTGAAGTTCACGCTCACCGCCCTTCTCAAAGAAAGACCTGAAGACATGGCCTTCTTCGACGAGCGCATCGAGAAGGGGCTGGTGGCGAAGCTGCGGGGGATCGTCGACTCGGAGTTCGTGCGCATGGACTACGGCGAGGCGATCTCGATCCTCGGCAGTACTAGGGAAAGGTTCGAGTTCCCGGTGAGATGGGGAATCGACCTGCAGTCGGAGCACGAGCGCTTCCTCACCGAGAAGCACGCGAAGAAGCCCGTCGTGGTGATGAATTACCCGAAGGACATCAAGGCCTTCTACATGCGCATGAACGACGACGGCCGCACCGTGGCGGCGATGGACGTGCTCGCGCCGGGGATCGGCGAGATCATCGGCGGCAGCCAGCGCGAGGAGCGCCTGGAGCTCCTCGACCGCAGGATGGCCGAGGTCGGCATCGACAAGGACAACCTCGGCTGGTATCGCGACCTGCGCCGCTACGGCACCGTGCCGCACGCCGGCTTCGGCCTGGGCTTCGAGCGCACCGTGGCCTACGTCACCGGCCTCGCCAACGTGCGCGACGCGATCCCGTTCCCGCGCACGCCGGGCAGCGCGCGCTACTAGCATGCGGATCCGCCTGGCGGCCCCGGCCGACGCGCGCGCCCTGGTCGAGTTCAACTCGGCGATGGCCCTGGAGACCGAGGACAAGCGGCTCCTGCCCGGCGTGATCGGCGCCGGCGTGCGTTCGCTCTTGAAGAACCCCGATTCGGGCTTCTACGTGGTCGCCGAGGCCGGCGGCCGGGTGGTCGGCTCGCTGATGCTCACCAAGGAATGGAGCGACTGGCGCAACGGCAACTTCTGGTGGATCCAGAGCGTCTACGTGCGCCCCGAGCTCCGCCGCCGGGGCGTGTACCGCCGGCTCTACCGGCACGTGCAGCGGCTCGGCGCCGGGGACCGGGCGGTCTGCGGCTTCCGCCTCTACGTCGAGCGCGGCAACCGGCGCGCCCACGCCGCCTACCGTGCGCTCGGAATGGAGAAGACGCGCTACCTGGTGTTCGAGGAGCTCAAGCCGGGCGTGCGCTTCTACCGGCAGAACACGGGAAAATAGGGACAGTCCCTATTTTACGAATAATAGGGACTGTCCCTATTTTCAAAATTCCGCAGCCTGGACGCCGAACACCTTCTTTTTCAGCTCGGCGAGCCGGTCGCGCGCCGCCGCCGCCTGCTCGAACTCGAGGTTCCTGGCGTGCTCGAGCATCTTCTTCTCGAGCAGCTTGATCTCGCGCGCGATCTGCTTCTCGGACATGGCCTCGTAGCGCGCTTCCTCCCGGGCGGCCAGCGCCTGCGAAGCGTCGTACACGCCGTCGATCAGGTCCTTGATGCGCTTCATGATGCCCTTCGGCGTGATCGAATGCTTCTTGTTGTACAGGACCTGCTTGCTGCGCCGGCGGTCGGTTTCGGCGATCGCCCGCTTGATGGAATCGGTCATCCGGTCGGCGTACAGGATCGCCGAGCCGTTGATGTGGCGCGCGGCGCGGCCGATGGTCTGGATCAGCGAGCGCTCGGAGCGCAGGAAGCCCTCCTTGTCGGCGTCGAGGATCGCCACCAGCGAGACCTCGGGCAGGTCGAGGCCCTCGCGCAGCAGGTTGATGCCGACCAGCACGTCGAACTCGCCGAGGCGCAGGTCGCGGATGATCTCCACGCGCTCGACCGTCTCCACCTCCGAGTGCAGGTAGCGCACCTTCACGCCGTGCTCGGACAGGTATTCGGTCAGCTCCTCCGCCATGCGCTTGGTGAGGGTCGTCACCAGCACGCGTTCCTGCTTCTGCACTCTCAGGTTGATCTCCGACAGCAGATCGTCCACCTGGGTCGATGCGGGCCGCACGATCACCAGGGGATCCACCAGCCCGGTCGGGCGCACCACCTGCTCCACCACCTGCCCGGACTTTTCACGCTCGTAGTCCGCCGGCGTGGCCGAGACGAAGGTGGTCTGGCGCACTACTTTCTCGAACTCGTCGAAGCGCAGCGGCCGGTTGTCGAGCGCGGAGGGCAACCTGAATCCGTACTCGACCAGGTTCTCCTTGCGCGAGCGGTCGCCGCGGTACATGCCGCCGAGCTGCGGCACGGTGACGTGGCTCTCGTCGATGATCATCAGCGCGTCCTGCGGCAGGTAGTCGATCAGCGTCGGCGGCGGCTCGCCGGCCGAGCGCCCCGAGAGGTGGCGCGAGTAGTTCTCGATGCCCTTGCAGAAGCCGAGCTCGGCGAGCATCTCGAGGTCGAAGCGCGTGCGCTGCTCGATCCGCTGCGCCTCGACCAGGCGCCCGGCGTTCTGGAAGAACTCGATGCGCTCTCTCAATTCGGCCTTGATCGCCTCGATCGCACGCAGCGTGGTCTCGCGCGGCGTGACGTAGTGGCTGGAGGGATACACCGTGAAGCGCGCCATCGGGTGCAGCGCGCGCCCGGTCAGGGGATCGAACACCTCGAGCTTCTCGATCGAATCTTCATACAGGAAGATTCTGATCGCATGCTCGGCGTGCTCTGCCGGGAACACGTCGATCACGTCGCCGCGCACGCGGAAGGTGCCGCGCCGGAAGTCGAGCTCGTTCCTCTCGTACTGCATCGCCACCAGCCGCGCCAGCACGTCGCGCTGCGACATCTTCTCGCCCTGGCGCAGGTGCAGGATCATGCCGTGGTACTCCGAGGGGTCGCCGATGCCGTAGATCGCCGACACGGTGGCGACGATCACCACGTCGCGCCGCTCGAGCAGCGACTTGGTCGCCGACAGGCGCATCTGCTCGATGTGCTCGTTGATCGAGGAATCCTTCTCGATGTAGAGGTCGCGCGCCGGCACGTAGGCTTCGGGCTGGTAGTAGTCGTAATACGACACGAAGTACTCGACCGCGTTGTCGGGGAAGAACTCGCGGAACTCGGCGTAGAGCTGCGCGGCGAGCGTCTTGTTCGGGGCGAGCACCAGCGCGGGGCGGCCGAGCCGCGCGATCGCGTGCGCCATGGTGTAGGTCTTGCCGGAGCCGGTGACGCCGAGCAGCGTCTGGAAGGCGAGGCCGTCCCCGATTCCCTCGACCAGCCGGTCGATCGCCTCCGGCTGGTCGCCGGAGGGCGCAAATATTTCGGCTAACTTGAATCCCACGGGTAGAATTCGTTTGCGAAACCGGCCATTTTAATTCAATGAACGCGCCCCACTCGCCCTCTCCCCTCGCCGCGGTGCCGATGGCGCCCGCGGATCCGATCCTCGGCGTCACCGAAGCCTTCCTCGCCGACACGAATCCGCGCAAGGTGAACCTCGGCGTCGGCGTCTACACCGACGACGGCGGCAAGATCCCGCTCCTCGAGAGCGTGCGCCACGCCGAAAGCGAGCGCCTGAAGGGCGCGCCGCCGCGCGGCTACCTGCCGATCGACGGCCTTGCGGCCTATGACAAGGCAGTACAAGAACTTGTATTCGGGTCGGTAAGCAAAGACCTTGTTACGGTTCAGGCCCTCGGCGGCACCGGCGGGCTCAGGATCGGCGCCGACCTACTCAGGACCATCAACCCCGCCGCCCAGGTCTGGATCAGCGAGCCGAGCTGGGAGAACCACCGGCAGCTCTTCGAGGCCGCCGGCTTCCAGGTCCGCTCATATAAGTATTACGACCCCGCGACCCGGGGACTGGACTTCAAGGGCATGCAGGAGTCGCTGAACGCCATCCCTGCCGGCTCCATCGTGGTGCTGCACGCCTGCTGCCATAACCCCACCGGCGTAGATCTCGACAAGGCTCAGTGGGAGAAGGTCCTCGAGATCGTCCAGTCGCGGGGCTTGCTGCCTTTCCTCGACCTCGCCTACCAGGGCTTCGCCGAGGGGCTCGAGGCCGACGCCTACGCCGCGCGCCTCTTCGCCAAGGCGATGTCGCCCGTGTTCCTGTCGAGCTCGTTCTCCAAGTCCTTCTCGCTCTACGGCGAGCGCGTCGGCGCGCTGAGCGTCGTCACCGGCGCCGCAGAAGAGGCGATCCGCGTGCTGTCGCAGGTCAAGCGCGTCGTGCGCACCAACTACTCCAACCCGCCGACGCACGGCTGCCAGCTCGTCGCCACCGTGCTCGGCAGCCCCCAGCTGCGCAGCCTGTGGGAGCGCGAGCTCGGCGCGATGCGCGAGCGGATCAAGGAGATGCGCAAGCGCCTGGTCGACGCCATCCATTCCCGCGCCTCCGGCGCGGATTTCAGTTTCGTGCTGAAGCAGCGCGGCATGTTCTCCTACTCGGGCCTCACCAAGGAGCAGGTGCAGCGCCTGCGCGCCGAGTACGCGATCTACACCATCGACACCGGCCGCATCTGCATCGCCGCGCTCACCTCGAAGAACGTCGAGCACGTCGCCGATGCCATCGCGAAAGTCATCCGCTA
>Ga0187892_10005678_pt1 | contig 19355 bp, 19 predicted proteins | sample MA1701073metaG_FD_139345 | JGI IMG/M metagenome (GOLD analysis project Ga0187892, IMG submission 139345) | Bio-ooze microbial communities from a basaltic lava cave in the Kipuka Kanohina Cave System on the Island of Hawaii, USA - MA170107-3 metaG ...
CGACGTCGAGTTGCGCCTTATCCATCCCGACCGCGACCGGCTCGCGTGGCGGGAGGGCGAGGGGTGGGTCCTCGAGGACGCTGGGCCCGATCCGGCAGCCGAGGCGCGCCGCGAGGAGCGGGCACGACGTGCGCTCGAGGAGCGGCTGATCCAGACCGAGGAGCGGCGCGCCGCCGCGGAGCGCGTTGACCTCGCGGAGAAGGCCGCGGCCCTCGGAATCGAGGTCGCCGAGCTCAGGACACAGCTCGGACTTGCGGGGTGAAGGGCGAGGCGACTTCTCCTCGGCTTGCGGCGGACGCGACGAAGCTGAAGAGCCGGGTCACGATCCCAACCGACACGAACGTGGCGCGGGACTTGTACTGCAGGTGGATCAGGGGCGCGCAGAGGACGGACGTCTAACAAGGTCCCGCTTGAGACTACCGTCTCTTCGGCACGCCAAGCGGCGTCAGTGATATCCAGCCGTACTGCGAGTCTGGTGCGTCTTCGCGTTCGGCTGCTTGCGACGCATCGGTGACGCACGGACGGAGTACGCGGGTTCCTGGCTTCGGCGCGACCGCATCCTTTGGCCACGTCACGACAAAGTCTCCGATCACCCCTCCCGCAAACTCCACGGAACGCCCATCCGCGGTCACAGTCACAGCCTTCACGTCGAACTCGAGCAACACGATCGCGCCGCTGTATCGCTGGAGGACCTCGGCTCGACGGCTCTTCTCGTGCCACACTCTTACCAACTCGATGCGGCCGCGAGCGGTGATCTCTGACCAGGTCCCCGTCAAGAGAGGACATTCGGACGCGGGACGTTCTGCCCACTTTCCGACCTTCACTTCGTCAAGCTCCGGGACATAGACGACGCGACGGTACGGGACCGGGTAGCGGATCTCCCGAAGCGGCGAGTCCGAGATAGACCCCGTGCCCTTGCATGTGGTACAAAGTCGAATGCCCTTGTCGCAGTCCGCGCACTCGCCCTTCCCGGTGCCATCGCATGCGTCGCATCGGGCCCGTCCCGTTCCGCTACACGCCCGACACTCACTGGGCGCGTCCGGCGGACATGAGAGGCACAGAGCGATACCATGAGTACACGCTCCGCAGGCTGGACAGGAGAGGCACTCAACCTTGCCCTTACCCCCACAGCCCGGGCATGGCCGCTGGTCCTTTTCACCCTTCTCGGGGGGGCGCGCCGGTGGCGCCTCAACGACGCTGCGGATCTCGCTCTTCGTGATCCACCTCGTCTCTCCAGAATCGAGGCGCACCATCGCGCAATCATCAACCTCCGCGATAATGCGGCCCTGGAGCTGCTCGCCCGATTTGAGCGTGATCACGTCGGCCGTGCACGGCGTGCCCCATGTCCAGAACGCGGCAACGACGAAACCGCTCACGAGCCAGCGGATCGCGTCCATCGAGGCGGCCCTCCGGTATGCTTCAAGGGTACGGCAGGAGGTAGGCAGAGGTCAACCTTGCGCGGCCGTTTCGACTGGCGGAACAGCTCTGCCGCCGCGCTCGCCCCTGCGACCGGAAGTGAAGTGCGGCACTCGACGGCGATCAGCGTGCGTCACGAGCATGCAACGTGCGTCCCATGCTTCGCGACTTCGGGCGATCGCACCGCACGTGCGCGTGCCCGATCTCAAACGGCTCCCCCCCGCGTTCTTAGGCAGAACACGCAGCCGAGCCTGTGGCGTGGCTTGAGCGGGCTCGCCGAGCGCTCGAGGACCGGGTGATCAGACCGAGGAGCGGGGCGCCGCTGCCGCGCGCGATTTGGCCATCGCGGAGACAGCGGGTAGCGCTGGGGACCGAGGTTGCTCAGGTGAGTCGGGTCAGCCGCCGCGCAGCGCGCGCCGCTCCTCCGCGCGGCGGTGAAACTCCTCGCCCGCGCGCGTGACGTCGAGCAGGGCGCCGGTCGCGACGTCGGCGAGGACCTGCGTCGCGACCTCGAGGAGGGCGCGGCCGATGGTCTTCCCGAGCGCGGCCAGGGCCGCGACGTGGCGGGCGGCCTCCTCGAGCTCGGCCGCGTTCGCCTCGGCGCGCGCGGTCGCCTGGTCGAGCTCGCCGGAGGTCGGCAGAGGGGCGAGAGGATCGTGCGCGGCGCTCATTGCTCGCCCTCCCGCGGCGCATGCGTCTCGGGCGCGGGCCGCGAGGCGCCGCCGCCCGTGACGCTCACGAGCGCGTCGATGTGCCGTCGGATCGCCGCACCGAGGCGGGCCACGCGGGCCCGGTCCTCCGGTCCGTATTCGGGATTGGGGACGACCGCCCGCTCGTAGACCGCGAACTCGCTGTGCAGGTCGATCGCATGCTTGTGGATCTCCGACCCGCAGCACCCGGGCGCGAGCAAGAGCCCGAGGCCCGCGGCGATCAGCAGCGCGTTCTGCCACGCCGTCGAGGGCGGCGTCAGCGGGGGCTGGGCGTCCGACTTCGCGCGGTACCGGAGGAGCGCGTAGATCGCCGCGTCGAGGACGAGGACGATGATCGCCGCGACCCGGGCCCAGGCGCCCTCAAGGTGGAGCGTCTGGAGCCAGCCCACGATCTGCACCATGACCGTGATCCAGAACTCGGTCGTCTTGTACCCGGCCTTCTGCTGCATCTGGTCCTCCTCCTACTTGGAGCCGCCGGTCGAGCCGGGGCTGCGGTCCCGTTCGAGGATCGCCCGGATGACGACCACGTCCGCTCGGATGCGCTCGAGCTCGGCCCGCTGCTGCTGCTGCTCCTTTACGACCTGGTCGAGGAGCCGCTCGAGGCGGTCGCCGTCGCGCCGGGGGTAGCTCCGCTCCTCGACGCGCTCGACGTTTGCCGTCGAGGCGCGCGTGAGGGCGAACGTCCCCACCGCGCCGACGAGCGCGAGGGCGGGAACGAGGACGCGGGCGACCTCGAGCCAGCGGCGGCCGCCCGTGCCGTTCTTGAGCGGAGGTGCAGCGAGCGGCGACGTCGCTGGCGACTGAGGGGCAGTTGTGGTCATCGTCTTCGACCCTCCTGCCCCTTGCGGCGACCGTCGACGGCACGGAGGAGGATTGACGCGCGCCCCCGCCCAGCTATAGTAGGCCGCATCGGCGCGGTCAGGCGCCGGCCGCCCACGATGGCAAAGCCGTATCGGCACTGATGCAGCCCACGCGACGGGGACTACTTTCGCGCGGGGAATCATGAGTGGGCCATGGACTTCCCGAACCGTGCGGAGGGAGGTGCCCATGTCGAACGTCCGACACATCACGCCCGCGGATCTCGAACGCTTTAAGCGAGAGGCGAAGAGGCTTCGTCGTCGCGACGGGATCACGCACCTACAGGCCCTTGACGCTCTCGCCGAGGCGGCGGGCTATCCGGGCTGGTGGCAGCTTCAACACCGTGTAAACACCCAGCCTGCCGCAATCGCCAAGAATGTGTCGGCTGCGGACGTCCTGCTGAGCGCCTGCACTCAGCTACTCGGCATGTCCGACTTCTGGCTCCTCTGCGCGCTCGGAGACTGGAGCTTCGAGGAGGGCGCGCGGAACCGACGCTTCGGCCGCTACGTCGACTCGTGGTGGGACCACCGGTTCACGCTTCCGGAGGAGCTCCGGGCCATCGCGCGTCGCGGGATAAATGGCAACCTTCGGGAGATCATAGCCGCGCGGCCCGAGGTCGCGGGGCCCGTGGACCGGAACCCGTCGTTTGGCCCGGACCTCGTTTTCGGCATCGAGGGCGACCCGACCCGCTACACCGTCGAGGTGAAGCAGGTCTTCGACGGGACGTTACCGAAGTACTTCGCCGCGATCGCCGCCGACCGCGAGAAGGGCTGCCACTTCCAGGTCATCTTCTTCGTCACCCTGCCCGAGTACGACTATCCGGCCGGCTCCTGGTACGGCAGCAACCGGATCGAGCCGAGCCGCCGACGGCACCTGGTGGGCCTTCCTCGACAGCTCGGCCGGGTTGCCGAGGAGATGACCAACGAGATGCTCCTCCCGAGCCACTTCGTCGAGGCCGACCTACCCGCCGGGACCCACATCATCACCGACGAGCGGGTCAACACGCGCTTCTCGTGGGTCCTTACGTCGCCATTTCCGTGGCGGTTCGAGGCGGCGAAGCACTTGAAGGATGCCAAGGTCGCGGTTGCGATCTGGCGTGGGCGAGCGGACGGTTCTTCGGCGGATCATGGGTAAGTACAAGTTCAATCCGTGCGAGCGTTATGCCGTCTTTACGGCGCACGGGGAGAAGTGCTGGCTCTGTCGCAAGCCGCTCGACCTCGCGAGCATGCAAGTGGATCACATCGTCCCCGAGTCGCTCGCCGACAAGCCGCAGGAACTCGCCCACGTCCTTCGGGATCTCGGGCTTCCTGGGGATTTCGACCTTCAATCGCACGAGAACTGGCTCCCGATCTGCGGGCCGTGCAACCTGACGAAGCTGGCCGAAGTCTTCGAGCCAACGCCGCTCATCCAGCTGTGCCTCCGGAAGGCTCGCGACAAGGCGTCTCGGGCGCGGGAGCTCGAGGCGGAACTCGTGCGTCACCGAGAGGTGGCGGAAGCATGGAACATCATCGAACGAGCGGCGCTCGCGGGGAGCCTTGCCAAGAACATCGAGAATGCCATCGGGGAGTTCGGGGCCTTCAGCGTGCCCAAGCGTGAACCGGAGCTGGCGAACGAGCCCCTACGACTCGCCCCGCTAATCCAGATCTTGAGCGAGGAGAACGGGATTCGGATCGCCAAGGGCCCCTATGGAACTGGCGGCGGCCCCATCAACCCGACTCCCGCGGCAATGTGCTCGTGCGGCCACGCGCTCTTCAGCGGGGCCCGGTGCGTCGTCTGTGGGGAGATGGGTGACTTCTGAGTCTGAGAGCCCGCGTGCGGGTTCTCAAACAGCGCAGAGGCGGGTACGATGGGAAAGCTCTTCCTTAGCCATGCAAACCACGATCTTCCGTTGGTCCAAGGGGTTGTCGATCTGCTCGAATCCGGAATCGGCGTCCCCCACAAGATGATCTTCTGTTCTTCGTTCAAGGGCCAGAGCATTCACCCCGGCGAGGACTTCGTGGACTCCATCCACGAGCAACTCGACGACGCGGATCTTGCACTCGCCCTGATTTCTGAGGCGTACTACGCGAGCGCCTTCTGCATGTGCGAACTGGGCGGAATCTGGCTTCAGAAGAAGAGCTTCCTCCCGGTCCTGGTTGCACGCGTCGACTACAAGAATCTGAAGGCGGTCCTCGGCGGGCTTCACGTCAGTAGGGTCGACAAGGAAGAAGACCTCGATGAACTGCGGGATGAGATCATTCGCCGTCTTCGGATCGAGGGTCATGCGACCCCGAGATGGAACCTGAAGAGGAAGAAATTCCTCGAAACGTTGCCCGATCTCCTCACGGCCGTGGCGTATGAGGGACCCGTACCCCGCGAGAAGTACGACAGACTCCGCAAGGAAAAGGCCGACTACAAGAAGGAGTTCGAAGCCTGCGAAAGGGAGGTTCAGAAACTGAACGAAGTCATCGCCGAGTTGAAGAAGCTCAAGGACGCGCAAGCGGTTCACAAGGTCCTGCGGGCGCGCAGCACGTCGGGCGAGGTTTTCGAGGAACTGGCTCAGAAAGCTCGCAGAGCGCTTGGGCAAGTGAGGCCGGCTGCGTGCGAGGCGCTGTACTACCGGTGCAGAGGGGAGGAGTACTTTCCGAAGGGAGAGGAGGCGTGGGAATCCGTCCAATGTGCAGCCGAGGAGGGCGAAGTCGAGGCGGAGGATGAGCGCCCGGGGGTCTCTCCAAATGAACAGCATCGGCACGTTGGCAAGGCCGCGCGCGCGCTCGACGAGTTGGGTCGGTGGCTTGCCTCGGCTCCCGAAGACTTCGGCGAGTGGTACGACGCGGAGACGAAAGGTCAGCAGCCAGACCTCAAGCTGCGGACATTCTGGAGGCGACACCTTCAATAGAAGGCGCGCTTCGGCCATGATCGGGGAGCGTCGCCGGCTTTGCGCGCATGCCGGTCGCCGATCTCGGGAGCAGCGTTGCTGATCACGGCCGGTCCTGTAAAGTCCATTTACGTTGCGAGGCGACCCTTCTCGCTCTTGCGATATTGGCACGGTGTGGCCTATGGTTGAGCCGGTTCAACTTGCTCGATCGAGAGCGTCTTCGGCGGTCCCTCGACCACTCGATATCGGAGGAGCTTCAGCGGATTGCCGTATTGCTCGAGCCGATTCCGCTGCTGAACGTACTGCAGGACGTCTCGATGGATCTCGCTTCCGATGAGGACGCCCGTGATGAAGTCTTTCTGGCCGGCGACCCAGCGGTGCGACACCCATTCGATGTACCCGAGCATCTGCTTCAGCGCGTCTTCGTCGACTCGGCCAGCTTTGAGTTCGCTGATGATGAACCCGAACCGGCACTTCTCCTCGAAGACGCCGGGGAGGTTCCCCTCCTGCAAGCAGAGAAGGTCGATCGTCTTGAAGTAGCTCGTCGGGATCTTGTTCCCCCAGAAGATGGGCTTCCCATAGACACGCTTGAGCTGATCCTGATCCCGCGAGTCGAGGATCCACGCCTCGAGTTCCTTCTCGAATCGAAGCTGACCTCCATTCGTTTCGAGCGGGATCGGGATTGCCTCGAAGCCTGTCGTATCCTCGGGCGGCGAGAGCGCGGGCTCGGGCCCGCGAGGGTTCCGCCGCATCAAGACGCGCGCGATCTCCTCGGCTTCGCCGTCGGTTAGCGGTCGGACGGTCCTCGCCGCGTCGTCGTACTTGAACCGAAAGGGCACCGTCCAGAGCTTCCCGGCGTCACGAAGACGCCAGAGGTCGATCGTCTCCGCCCCTTGCGGGAATCGCACGACGGTCGCGAGCGGGAGATGGTGCGGATAGACCGCCTCGTTTGGGTCACAGAGGAAACCCGCGGTTGCACGGAAGATGCCCCAGATGCGTTCTTCGGCGTGGATGAAGACGAGCTCACCTTCACGAACCCGTTTCAGATCGGCGAGCATGTCCGCGCGCATTCGGTCATTCTCGTGAATGCCGACGCCGACAAAGCCTCGTTCAAAGACTGCCCGGACCGGGCCTTGCCAGTTGATCAGGTGAGCGCCCATGAACGTCTATCACTCCCGCATCGCTGTACTCGGCTCGTACTCGACGACGAAGCCATCCTTCTTTTTGTCGTAGAAGACGAGGGTGGCCTCGATTCGCTCGCTCAGCACCTTGAGCTTGTACGTCGTGGGCTTGATCGAAATCGGCTCTTTGCCGACGACACCGTCGATTCCGCGGGCCTCCTCTGCCGGAGTCGCGAGACCCACTTTCCTCCCTCCACTTCGGCAATCCTCGCCAGGAGGGCGGACTGAAAGCGGAGCCCGACAAAGGTCTTCGCGACGACGAGATCAGTGACCCAGGCCTCGATCATGCTCCGGTCGATGACCTCCATCGCGCGCTTGAGGTTCGAGAGCATGGCCTCGATCCGTCGAACGGCATTCGCGATCGCCTCCGGTGCTTCTCTCGATACCAGGTCTCCCATTCGGCAAGCGTCCGCCCGGGGCAGGCCTGGACGAGCTCGCTCATCTGCCCGACCACTTTCGGCCGCGTCCCGCCCGCATTCTGGTTCGCGAGGTTCAAGAGCTGACCGACGTACTTCGGCAGTGCCGGCGGCGTCGCCCCAACGGCGTCCCACACGTCCGCGTTCGCGATCTTCAAGGTCCTCACGTCCCCGCTCCGTTCAACGCGTTGAGAACGGGATGGAAGCAAAGCGGATCGAATCGCGCTACCCCTACGCGTTTTCCTTGTCAGGACTTGGAACTTTCGGCGGACTTTGGCGCGTCGGACCCGCGGTGTAGACTGTCACGGGATCGGGAATCCCGTTGCTCGACAACCGCTAAAGAGGGCTCAGGGTGAAGACCATTCATCGGATCTGCATTGCTGACGCTCGCGAAATGAGGGAGGTCGCCGAGGCCTCGGTCGACCTCATCGTTACATCGCCTCCTTACCCCATGATCGAAATGTGGGACGGCGCCTTCTCAGCCCTGGCTCCCGAGGGCGGGGAAGCCCTCCGGAGACACGAAGCCGCGAGAGCGTTCGAGCTCTTCCACCTCGAACTCGACAAGGTCTGGGTTCAGTGCTTCCGGGTTCTCAGGCCGGGCGGGATCGCGTGCATCAACATCGGCGATGCGACGCGCACGATCGACGAGTCCTTCCAACTCTATTCGAACCATGCGCGCATTCTGATGTCGATGCTGCGGATTGGGTTCACGCCGCTTCCGGACATCCTCTGGCGAAAGCAGACCAATGCCCCGAACAAGTTCATGGGCTCTGGGATGCTCCCAGCTGGGGCCTACGTCACGTACGAACACGAGTACATCCTGATCTTCCGCAAAGGTCGAAACCGCTCGTTCAATCGAGCCGCAGAGAAGGAGAATCGACGGCGGAGCGCGTTCTTCTGGGAGGAGCGAAACGTCTGGTTCTCCGATATGTGGACGGACTTGAAGGGCACAAACCAGGACCTTGTTGACCCGACCACGCGCGCGCGAAGCGCGGCCTTTCCCTTCGAGCTCGCCTACCGGCTCGTGAACATGTACTCCGTGTACGGCGACATGGTGCTCGATCCCTTCGCCGGAACGGGCACTACCATGGCGGCGGCTCTCGCTTCAGGCCGGAACAGCATCGGCCTTGAGATCGACGAGGGGCTCCGCGACACCATTCGCGGGACCATCAAAAACAGCCTGCGGATCGCGACCGATCGAATCCGCGCGAGGCTGGCCGCTCATCGAGCGTTCGTCGCGGAGCGCGTTGCTGGGGGGCAGTCTCCGAAGCACTCGAATGGGGTACACGGATTCCCTGTGATCACGTCGCAGGAGGTCGATCTTGAAGTCCTCTGCCCACTCAAGGTCGCTGAACCGTTCCCCGGCAGTTTTCAGGTCGAGCATGGACGGGCCGAGGAGCGCGAAGCGGCGGTGAGTCCCGGGCAGTTGATGTTGATCCTTGAAACGTAGAAGCGAGCCGTTCGCTGCCGGCTACGTCTGGTTCGTCGGACACCCGGCCTTCGCGGTTGAAAAGCGGGCATAGGCATGCCGGACCGCATCGTCTACAGCATTGCAATCCCCTTGACCGATCAGTTTACCGGTCTGGTTCACCCTCTCGCTGAGCTGCGCGAGTGGTTTCTGCGCACTGCAGAGCTTGAGTTCTGCCGAGGTGGTTCGGAGATCGGAGTTGCCCTCTACGGGGTCTGGTACGATCCAGACAGACCACCGGTGGAAAACCCGGTCGAGGACCATAGCAATTGGTACAAGTTCGGTGTGCTGCCGGACAGGGTAAACGATCTCCGAAAGCACGTCGAGCGGGCGACGCAGGAGTTCGGTCAGAAGAGCATTTACTTCGAGCGTGCCGGAGAGGTCGATTTCGTCGAGAACCCGCGGAAGTCGCCCGACGAGTCGTCAACGTGATGGTTGACAGGATTCAACCGCCTGGCTATGATACTGGTGTCAACCAGGGGGTTGAAAGGCGGACGTGGTATGAAGGCCCACACGTTGCTCAACGGACAAGTCCTTGATCTGAGGGAGCTCGCGTCAGCGGAGCGCAGGCTCCTGCGTGATCTCCAGAGGATGGCCCAAAACGACATCAGCTATTTCGAGATCGCTCGCACCGCGATCGGACCCGGGTCGCCTGCCCTGCGCGGGAGGCAAACGATCGACCGCCGGACCGCGGCGAGTCCTCTCTACCTTGCGGCCGAGGACATCGCCACAAGAGCGGGTATCAACCAAGGTCTGATTCTGGCGCCTGAGTTCGAGCATCGACGCAGAGAGTTCCCAACCGATGGATCGCACATAAGCGCGGCCCAGGCTGCGGATCTCATTGGCATCTCGCGGGCCGCCATCTACAAGGCGATCGACGCGGGGAAGCTCGAGGCGCTACGAATAGGAAACGTCACGGTCGTAAACAAGAAGTCGGCGATCGAGTACAAGAGGCGAAGGGAGTTGCCGGAGCAACCGGTCGGAGTTGCCGGGCCTCTCAGGCAGACTCGAGCGGCGGATCAGCACGCACACACAGCCAAGACGGGGCAGCGCAAGAAGTCCAAGGTGCGTTCGACCAGCTCAAGCGCCAGGTGAAAATCTCACTACGGCTCCAAAAGGGGAACCGATTGACTCGCAGCGAGGCACCGATTAGGAAACGTGTTGCCTTCTCGCCTCGCGCCGGAGAAGTGGCGCAGGGGCGTGGTGTGGCACTCATCGGAGAAGGACGCGCATGCCCCTCCGCCCCGTCGTCGCCGACTACCGCATGAAGTACAAGCCGCGCCTCGACGAGATGCTCTCCTACTTCGCCGGCATGCCCTCTCTCGAACACGCGATTGAGGCCGCGGCGCTCGCGCGCCGACCCGATGGCAAGCGCTACCGGCACCAGTGGCGCATTCAGCGTTCTGTTCTCGAGCAGGGCGCGCGCGCCCTGCGGGCGATCGAAAGCGAGTTGGCGTCGAGCGCGACCTTTCGGGAACTGCACGACCTCGTTGTGAGGGCGACGTACGAACTGCGCCGCTTCGGCGAACTCACGCGATACGACGCGGCGCTTCGGATCGGGGCGTGCAGGGCCATTCTCCCGGCAGACGTCTATTTGCACGCGGGCACACGGGCCGGCTGCAAGGCTCTCGGCCTGGATGCGACAGCAGACGTTCTTCCGGTCTCCGTGTTCCCTGAACCGCTGCGCGAGCTGCGACCGCACGAGATCGAAGATCTCGTCTGCATCTACAAGAAGCAGCTCGCGCGTGGCGGGGAGGAGGGCAGCGCTCCTCCCCGCGGCTGCCTGTCCAGGCCTTCCACCTGCGGCTGATTGGATGGGAGGCAGTTATGGCCATAATGGGCGGCCGGCGTGATGCCGTAATCTCACCCCGCCGCCCGCGACTAACACCGCGAACAAGTGCGTCGCGCGCGGCCGAGCGACTGCCATCCGGGCACATAGGCGCCCATCAATGCCTTAAACAACCGACCATGATCGGGCACGCGAAGATGGAGGAGTTCGTGGACGATCACAAAGTCCTGAAACACGCTTGGCTCGTCGAGCAGGTCGATCGCCAGCGTGACGGTTCCCGCGGCGGAGCATGATCCCCACTTCCGTCGCATATCCTGAATACGAACAACTCTGGGGTTAACGCGGAGCTTCACGGCCCATGCCAACGCGCGGCGCCGCAGCTCTTGCGCGGGGTACAGGGACGATTTCATGCCGACTGCTCCGGGACGAGGTAGGCCATCGATAAGTCCACAATTCGCGTCCGCTGCTCCGCCCCAAGCTTCAGGAGCGGCTGATAGAGAGCGGCCCTCAAACGGCGCCGTTCCTCAGCGTTGACGGCGGCGTTCGGGAACCGGCCGAGGAGCTTGTCGGCCTCCCGGGCAACCGCCATGGGATCAATGCCGGCTGCCCGAATCGCGGGGTCCTCGCGCAGCGACCAGTACACGCCGAACGCGCGCGCCGAGAGGCCACTCGCGCGCGCGGACCTCATGGCCGCCTCCTTCTCGGCGGCGAGCGCGGCCAGTTCGTCCATCGCGGCGAGCCCATTCGTCTTGCGATCCTCCAGATCCTTGAGGATGCGCTCGGCTCGGTCCTTGAGGGGCTGGAGCACGGCGGCGGCGTCCGGGTTGTCGTCCATCTCCTTGTCGAGGCCGCGGACCAGGTTGAACACCTTGCCCTCGTCCGGGCCCTTCTCCGAGCGGAGCGACTCCAGGGTCTTCACGTCGAAGGTGACGGTCTTGGTCAGCCGCCCGAGGCCTTCCTGGATCGCGCTCTCCTGGATTAGGCGCTCCGTCTTCCGGGCGAGGTCCGTTGAGAGGCCCACTTTGTCGGCGTACGCATTGCGCACGGCTGCGTAGAGCTGTGAAAGGCGCTTGTACGTGTCGATGTGGTCCCGCAGCTCGGGGGAGGGGGAGAGGATCTCCCACAGAGCCTCGATCTCCTTGAACGCCTCGAAGAAGGTCTTGCGGGCCTCGGGGTCGAGGAACCGCCCGAAGACCAGCCGCTCCAGCCGCTCGTCGGGGCTCCCGCCCTCTCCGGCGTCCAGGTAGGCGCGCTCCGCTTCCGCGATGCGCTGGCGGAAGTCGCGGAGCAGGACGTCGAGGTCCTCGATGACGCCGCTCACGTCTCCCGAGTCGAAGCGCAGCGCCTTCTTCAGCTCCCGCAGCACGCCCACGAAGTCCACCACGAGGCCGACGCGCTTGCGGATGCCCCTCTCGTCCTCGTAGGGCCGGTTCGCGCGGGCGATGGCCTGCAGCAGCACGTGGTCTCGCATCGGCTTGTCCAGGTACATGCAGTACAGAACCGGCGCGTCGTAGCCGGTGAGGAGCTTGTCGGTGACGATGAGGATCTTGGGGTCCTTGTCCGGCCGCGCGAAGAGCTGGCGGGCGTCCTCCTCCTGCTCCTCCGAGAGCTGGAGTTCCGCGACCAGGGGGCGGTCTACCTTGTCGTTCGCGTTCTCGGTGTAGATGGGGACGCTCCACTCGGGCGGGAGGTGCTTGTCCAGGGCCCGCTTGTACTTGGCGCACGCCTCGCGGTTCACCCCGACCAGGAACGCCTTGTAGCCGAGCGGCAGCACGTTCTCACGGTAGTGCTGCGCGACGAACGCGGCGACCTTTTCGACGCGGTCGTCGGCGGTGAGGAAGGTGCGCAGACCGACTGCGCGGTCGAGCACCTTGTTCAGCTCCTCGACGTCGGTGATGCCCTCAGCCTCGGCAAGGTCGAAGAACTCGCGGTCGAGCTGCTCGGTCGGGACAATCATCTCGCTCGGCGCCATCGTGTGCTTGATGGGCAGCGTGGTCTCGTCCGCAATGGACTCAGCGATGGAGTACTTGTCGAGGTATCCCGACTCGTCCTGGGCCCCAAAGATCTTGAAGGTGCCTTCGCCTTGGGCGGTGCGCGCGATGGGGGTCCCCGTGAAGCCGATGATCGTCGCGCGGGGCACCGCTGCCATGAGGTAGGTGCCGAGCTCGCGGGCCACCGAGCGGTGGGCCTCGTCGATGAAGACGTAGACGTTGTCGCGCAAGCAACTGTCCTTTCGGATCTCCTCGAACTTGTGGATCATCGAGACCACGAGCCCCCGGAAGTCGCCGTCGAGCAGCTCCTGGAGCTTCGCCTTGCTGTCTGCGCGCCGGACCGGGATGTCCTGCTGCTGCATCTCGCCGAGGAGGCGGTCCACCCACTTGCGGAGCTGCCCCTCCAGCTCGATTCGGTCCACGATGACGATGACCGTGGCGTTCTGGAAGCGCGCCTTATCCTCCAGGATGAGCCGGGCCGCGGTGAGGAGCGTGAACGTCTTTCCGGAGCCCTGCGTGTGCCATATAAGGCCACGCTTCCGAGCCGGGTCGAGGCAGCGGCCGATGACCGCGTCGATGGCGCGCCGCTGGTGCTGCCGGAGGACGGACTTCTTGGTCTCGCCGTCCTTGACATAGAAGAGGATCCACTGCTGGAGCGTGCGCAGGAAGTCGGTGCGCTCGAAGAACGCCTGCACCGCGAAGCGGTAGGTCTCCGCGGGCGTCTGCTTCCAGCGCGCCATGTCGCGTCGGCTCGCGCTCCAGGTGACGCCGTACCAGTAATCGAGGAGGTGGGTGGCGTTGAAGAGCTGGGCCGCGGCGAGCAGTTCGGGTGTCTCCAGTTCGTAGCGCTTGAGCTGCTTGACCGCCCTCTCTATCGCGTCCTTCAGGCCCGGGTTCTTATGCTCGACGATGCAGACGGGGATGCCGTTCACCAGGAACATGACGTCCGCGCGGTTCCCCTTCCGGGCGGGCGGCTTGAGCTTCCACTCCCACGTCACGTGGAAGGCGTTGTTATTGACTTGGTCGAAGTCGATTAACTTGACGGGGCGCTGCCGCTTGTCGGCCTCGTCGTACCAGTCCCGTTCGCCCCGCAACCACGAGAGCATCTCCCGGTTCCCCTCGATGGTCGGAGGGAGGGCGTCGAGCTTCTCCACGATGGAGCGCGCCGCGTCGGGCTTGAGCCAGCGGTTGAACTCTGCGAGCTTCCGCTCTAAGACGTCCCCGAGGAAGGTCCCGGCCTCGCCCCCGCGGAGCGCCAGGGCCTCTGCCGGCGTGAGGGGGTCCCAGCCGATTTCGACGGCGTGCTTCACCATCGGGAACTGGACTGTCCCTGCCTCGCTGATCTTGATCGTGCTCATCCGCTTGCCTCCGCGGGAAGCGCCGACAGGTCGAGGTCAGAGACGCGGATCTCCCCAGTCATCAGCTTGTGGAGCAGCGACCTGAACAGCTCATCGAGCAGGTCGCGCTTCCGACGGTGGATGTTGATCTTGCGGTCGATGGCGTATAGGAGGGCGATGATCTCGCGCTGTTCATCGAGGGTCGGTGGAAGTGGCAGGGGCAGCGCGTCGATCGTGCCTGTATTCAGATTGTACTTCCCATCGGCCGCCGGCGTGGCGCGGCCCGCGACGAGGGCCGTTCCGTGCTCGGAGCCGTAGAAGTAGGCGACGAATCGGGGCTCGACGATCGCCTTAAGCCGAGCGCGGATGAGATAGGACGCAAACAGCGCGCGCTCGGGGACACCGTCGTAGACGGCGCACGAGCCGAGGCGATCGAGCACCCCGTTCGTACGGATGAAGAGCAGGTCCCCGTCCACGAGCATGTACTTCTCCGCCTCCACCGCAGACACCGTGCAGAACTTCAGATCGTTCGGGTCCACGATGCCCGCCCCGATATTCGGGATGCGCAGGACCGGGTACTCCGCAGGCTCCACCGTGCACCGCGCGGACGTTCCATACTGGAGCCAGGCCCGGGTACACTCGAACTTGACCACGTCCCAGCTCGCCGGCACCGGTCCGATCTCGGTCTCCTTCTGCGATTCGCTCCGCAGGCCGCGCGCGAACAGCTCGCGCATGGCGGCGCGCTTCAGTTCCTCGGCGCGAGCGGCGGCGCTCTTGTGCCGCTGCGCGGCTCGCCGGACCAGCGCGAGAACATGGGCGACTGCGCGCTGTTCATCGGCGGGAGGCCGAGGTACTTCCAGGGAAGCCAACCGGGTCCTCGAGAGGTTGGGGATCGTGGTCTTGTTGCCAGCCCCCTCGAAAATCCCGAGCTGCGTGAAGGCGCTCTGCAAGAAGTAGACGTAGAAGCGCGGCTCGACACCCGGCAGTTTCGGGCGCAGTCGGTGAAGGTGGTTCTGGAACGCCAGCGGCGCGAGGTCGCCGTCCCACACCGCTGCCCGACCGATCTCGCCACCTTCGCAGACGAGGAGATCGCCCTTGATGACACACTTCTCCGCCAGTTCCTCCGGGGACAACGTCATCTCGTCGAGCTCGGACAGGTCGATCTCGTCCCACAGGACATTGGCGGTGCGCAGGAAAGGCACCTTGCCGTCGCCCTCTCGCGCGGCAGGAGACATGGTCTTCCCGGCACCGATGTCGAAGAGATCGCCGAGCGGCCTCCATTCCCACGTGCCGTTTCTCACAGGGCCCCCAGCAGCCGCGCGAGGGCCACGTCTGTTGCGCGCGTCTCCTCGTCCAGGCGAAGCAGATCGGCCACGATCTCGCGGATCGGACGGTGGTCCGCGTCGTTGTCGAAGCCGACCCACCTGCTCGGGCTCAGGTTGTAGTCTGCCTCCTCCGCCTGCTCCCGCGTGATGACGGCGACCTCGCCTCCCACCGGCTCGCCCTTGTTGAACATCTCGGCCAGCGGACGGAGGTCCTCCTCGGGCAGGTAGTTCTTGGGCCGCCCCTTCTTGAACCGCCGGCTCGCGTTGAGCAGCACGATCTTGCCCTTGCGCGCCGACTTGCGCTTGTTGAGGACTACGATGATTCCGGCGGCCGTAGTGTTGTAGAAGAGGTTGTCCGGCAATAGAACCACGCCCTCGATCAGGTCATGGTCCACGAACCACTTGCGGATGTTCCGCTCCTTGTCTTCGTTCCTGGATCCCGAGCCGCGCGTCACGGCTCCGGTATCGAGCACGACCGCGGCCCGGCCGTGGTCGTTCATGCAGGCGAGCGTGTGCTGCAGCCAGGCCCAGTCCCCCTTGCCGGTGCTGATGCCGCCGGCGCCGCGAAAACGATCGAAGGGATCGGTGGCAAAGAGGTCTTGGGCGAAGGGCTGGTTCCACATCGGATTGGCGACGACGAGGTCGTAGGTCCGGATGCGGCCGTCCGCCGTGCGGAACTTCGGGTTGATCATGGTATCGCCGCGTTGGAGGTCCACCTCCATGTCGTGGATGATCGCGTTCATGCGAGCGATGGCGTAGCTCTCGGCCTGGAGCTCCTGGCCCGACAGCTTGAGCGGTACCTTGCTCGTCGGGTCCAGCTCGCGCGCCACGAGCTGGAGCTTGATGAGCAGGCCAGCCGACCCGCAGGCGTAGTCGTGGCACTCCTGCCCCGGCTTCGGTCGCAGGATGTAGGCCATGAGGTAGCCGACGCTGGTCGGGGTGAAGAACTCGCCCGCGCTCTGCCCCGAGCCCTCGGCGAACTTCCGCAGCAGGTACTCGTAGGCACGGCCGAGGAAGTCGGGGTCCACGTCCGCGAGCCCGAGCCGGTATCGGGGGTCGGAAAAGGTCTCCACGACGTCGCGCAGCTTCGCCGGGTTCACATCCCGCTCGCCGCTGCGCTCGGCGGCGAAGTCCACCACGTCGATCACGCCGGAGAGCGAGGGGTTGTGCTTCACCACGGCGCGCACGGCCTTGGTCAGGTGCTCGCCGATGTCGCGGGGCTTCTCCTTGGGCGGCCACTCGAAGGGCTCACGGCCATTGATCACGGCCCATCGGACCTCAGGGGACAGGTAGAAGCGGAGGAGCGAGTGGTCGGCCTCGGCGATCTCCAGCGCCGTCGCGCGGTCGCCGTAGTCCTCGGCCAGGCGATCGATCTCGTCGTCGAAGACGTCCGAGAGCCGCTTCAGGAAGAGGAGCGGGAGTAGGTAGTCCTTGAACTTGGCGGCGTCCTTCTCGCCACGGATCGAGCACGCCGCGTCCCAGAGCATCTGCTCCATCGGCTTTGTGGATGGAGAGTTTGCGGTCTTCCTCCGTCGGCGGCGGGTGACATCCGCCGCAGCCGCATCAGGCGACTGTGCATCAGCACCAAACTCCAGACCCGCATCACGGGCAAGCGCCTCAATAGCCTCGCGAGCGGCCTTCTGGGGCATGGTGATGCCTCCTTCCCATCGATTAACCGTGGCGAAGGAAACGCCGAGGCGTTCCGCAAGCTGTTCCTGCGTCAGGTCTAGCCGCGCACGAATCGACCGGAGCGTCGCTGAGACGTTGTTGTCCAGGCTTGTCATATATGCTATGTTTGCCACGTGCCGCCCGCCCTTGTCAAGGGGGCGCCTCGCGGCTCATAAAGCGCGGAGGAAGCCAAATGGTGGGCGACCAGAAAATGATCGTGGAGGTGAAGGGATACCTTCAGCGGCAGAAGCTCCAGTTCTCGGAGGCGGAGGAGCAGTACTGCACCAAGTTCGAGGTCAAGGGCGGCGCCAAGAAGGCGTGTATTAGCGTCTTCAACACCGGCAAGCTCGTCGTGGGTGGCGCGGACTCGCCGCTCAAGAAGAACCTGGAGCAGCTCAAGGCGGCGCTCGAGGCTGGCGAGGCTACACCTGGAACCCTGCTGCCCTTCGAGATTGAGAAGTTCCCCCAAACGATCCAGGAGCGCGTTCCGGCCTGTGACCCGGTGATCGTCTACTTCATCGAGGAGGGCATCCGCTGCGTGAAGGCGGACGCGCTCCTGGGCTGCGCGTTCATGCTCGGCGCGGCCTCGGAGAAGGCGATCAACCTGCTCATCCAGAGCTTCGCGGAGGCGATCAAGGACGAGACGAACCGGCAGAAGTTCCTCTCGCGCGTCAACAACCGGATGATCTCCGTTCGCTACGACGAGTTCGAGAGGTCGTTCAAGAGCTGCAAGAGCAAGCCGACCGACCCGGTGCTCGCGCAGGATTTGGAGACCGTGATCGGCCTCATGTTCCACTTCTGCCGCATCACCCGAAATGAGGTGGGACACCCGCAGATCGTGCCAGACCTCGCGAAGGGCGTTCTCCTCGCGAACCTTGGTCACTTCGTTCAGTACATCGAGCGCATCTATAAGCTGATCGATTACTTCAAGGTCAACGAGGTCGTGCTGTAGAGAGGGGCTGCCACAACGCCAGTCCGACATAGTACTTGGAACGGCAAGGTTGAGCGCCGAAAACGAGTAACGGGATCACCGGCGCGCCACAGGGCGTGCTCGCGCACGAACGCGAGCCGCGCCGGTATCCCGCGTTGGACAACTCGAAGATCAACGAAGAAGATCGCAGGCGTGTGAAAGAATCATCGCGCGCGGGAACACGGTAGATTCAAGCGGTGCCGCTGGATACGGCAGGGTAGCGTTGAGTCCTCGGCCGCCACAAGTGCAACGTAAGTCGGGCCCCCGCTACCAGTTGCACTTGTGACCGGCTCCCGAGAGGCCAAGCACCTCACGGGAGCCGGTTGCGTTTTCGGAACCGCGTAGAACACCAGTTCGACCGACCGGTCGCGCGGGTCGATCACGGTCTCCTTCACGAAGCAGGCGAGGAGCGCCTTCCGCTCGATCAAGCTCGCCTTCTCCCAGATCGAGCGGAAGCTGATCACGAACGCCGCGACGTCGTCGGCAACGTCCTCGATCTGCTCGTTCAGGCGCTCGCGGTCCTCCAGCGCGTAGGCGTGCCCCTTCCGGCGTCGCGTCGAGCCGTGGAACGTGTACCCGCACCTCCCGCACCTGAGCAGGCCCGACAGGAGATAGGGCGCCCGGTAGACGTGCTGGTTCCGCCGCGTGTGCGCGGTTCCCGCCTCGCGGCGCGCGCGGGTCTGCTCCTCCCAGCGGCGGAAGGCCTCGGCGGCGGCCTCGGAGACGAGAGGCGGGTGGGCGCCCTCGAGCACCACGGGCTCGCGACCGAGCTCGAACTTGCCCGAGGCGGTCCGATGTCGGCGCGGCTCTTCCTCTCCGGGCAGACGAACTTCCTCCGCATGCTCTGGAAGTTCGACCGCGTCTACAACGCCGCCCGCCAGCTCGGCGATCACTTCCGCCCGGTGAGGTACGAGATGCGGCCGCGGCCCGCGCCCGTGGCCGCGGGGACGAGGATCGAGCGCGAGCGGCTCTACGTCCACGGCGCCGGCGCGCCGGCCGTGGCCGTCGCCGCCCCGGCCGCGGTCGCCTAGCCCGCGTTGTTCACGAGCGCGGCCCACGCAGGCGTTTGGATGCCAATCCGACCTACCGGCACGAACGACGTCGAGCCAGGCTTCGGGATCGCGTTCGGGACCTGAGGAGTGAGCCCGTCGCGCGGGCTGGATCTTGCGCGCAGGCAGTTCTTCTTCGAGGGTCCGAAGGGCGTCCGGCGCGCAGGGGGGCGCCTGCGACGGCCGCAGGCTAACCCATTCGGTTAGCCTGAGGCGGATTCCGATGCACGCGTCGGGACGGCCGGACCGCCCCCTCTCGGCCCGGCAGCGGGAGATCCCCTCGAAGAGGCTGCGAGCGCGACCGCCAGCGCGTCACGTGA
>Ga0187892_10005679_pt1 | contig 19349 bp, 22 predicted proteins | sample MA1701073metaG_FD_139345 | JGI IMG/M metagenome (GOLD analysis project Ga0187892, IMG submission 139345) | Bio-ooze microbial communities from a basaltic lava cave in the Kipuka Kanohina Cave System on the Island of Hawaii, USA - MA170107-3 metaG ...
ATCACGAACCCGCAGCAAGAGCAGCAAATCCAGACCGCAACAGCGGTCGGGCGCTCCTTCGAGGCGATTCACCGAAAGCGAAGGACGTCATTTCCGTAGCTTTTGCATCAGGCTGCTAGGCCGCCCGCAGCGCGTCGACGATCTTCAGCCGCGCCGCGCGCAGCGCCGGCAGCACCCCGCCCGCGAGCCCCATCGCGCACGCGAACGCGAGCGACTGGGCGACGATCGCGGGGGTCAGCGCGAACGAGAACGCGAGCTCCGAGAACGACTGCCAGTTCATCGTCGAGATGCGGACGAGCTGCATCAGCGCGGCGAGCGCGAGCCCGACCGCCCAGCCGAGGATCGCGAGGGCGAGCGCCTCGGCGAGGAACGCCGCGAGGATCGATCCGCGCCGGAAGCCGAGCGCGCGCAAGGCGCCGATCTCGCCGGTCCGGTTCGCGACTGCCGCGTACATCGTGATCATCGCGCCGATCATCGCGCCGATCGAGAAGATCACCGACAGGGCGAGCCCGAGGATGCGGATGAAGTTCGCCATCATCTCCGACTGCTCCTCGTAGAAAACGCGCTCGCGCTTCACGTCGATCGTGAGCCGCGGGTCGGACTCGAGCCGCGCCTTGAGCCGCTCGAAGTCGCCCGGATCGGCGAGGCGCGCCACCACGGAGGAGAACGCCTGGCGCCGGAACGACTGCATCATCTGCTCGCCGTCGCCCCAGATCTCCGAGTCGAAGCCGGAGCCGCCGGCGTCGAAAGTGCCGACCACGGTCCACTCCCGCCCGCCGAAGCGCAGGCGCTCGCCCGGCGCCACGCCGTCGAAGCGCTCGGCGATGCTCCGCCCGACCACCACCTCGGTCGCGCCGGGGCGGAACATCCGCCCGCTCGCGATCCGCACCTGCGGCCGCAGCGCGAGCCCCTGCGCGCCCACGCCGCGCACGGTGATGTTCGTCGGCACGCCGGTGTCGCGCTTGGGCTGCGCGATCAGCACCACCGCCTCCTTGGACACCGCCCGGGTGCCGTCCGGGCCGATCGCGATCTCCGGCTGGCTCTCGACGATCGCCGCCTGGCTGCGGTCGATCCCGCTCTGCACCTCGTTGCCGGCGGCGCGGCGCGTCACCACGACGTTGTCGTACCGGCCGGTGGCGACGAGCGCCTGCCGCAGGCCGGCCTCGAGCATCAGCACCGCGGCGAAGACGAACACGACGAGCGCCATCCCGCCCGCGGTAAGCGCGGTCGTGAGCTTGCGCGTCCAGAGGTTGCGGACGCTGTAGGCGAGGGGAACGGGCCGCATCCGGTTTATCCGATCGCCCGCAGCCCGTCGACGATCCGCACCCGCGCGGCGTTGCGGCCCGGGAGGAGCGCCGCGGCGATGCCGACGCCGACCGCGCACGCCAGCTGCAGCGCGACCGTCGTCCGGCTCACCTCGAACACCGGGAAGAAGTTGCCCATCTCGGCGCCGAACCAGGCCGCGACCGGGAACGTGAGCGCGATGCCGAGCGCCGCGCCGCAGAGCGCGATCGCGAGCGATTCCCCGAACACCAGCCGCGCGACGTACCCCGGCCCGAAGCCGAGCACCTTCAGGGTCGCGTACTCGGGCGTGCGCTCGCGCGCGGTCATCGCCATGGTGTTCGCCATCACCGCGAGGATGATGAAGATGACGACGAACGAGACGATCCGGATCGCGACCACGATCGCCTCGGTCATCGCCACGAAGCCGAGCTGGAACGCCTTCTCGGTCTCGGTAAGCGTCTCGGCGAGCGAGTTCTTGAACAGCGCGTCGATCGCCTGCGCGATCGCCGCCGAGCGCTGCGGATCCTCGATCTGCACCATGAAGACGCCGACCTGGTCGCCGCGGCGCGGCTGGCGCTGCTTCATGGTCTCGTTCAGGAACTCCCAGTGGAAGAAGAGCTGCGATGCGTCGACCCTGGCGTCGGCGCCGTCGTAGATGGCCCGGACGGTGAACGACCAGACCCCGGGATAGATGGTGCCCTGCAGCGGGATGGTGTCGCCGACCCTGAACCCGTACCGGTCGGCGAGCTTGCGGCCGATGATCGCGCCCTTGCGGTCGCGCAGGAACGCGCGCAGGTCGTCTTCGGCAATGCGGTACTCGGGGTACATCGCGAGGAAGGGCAGCGGGTCGACCGCGAACTGCGCGAAGAAGTTCTTGGGGTCCTGGTAATAGCCGCCGAACCAGTTGAACGGCGCCACCTGGCGCACCCCGGGCACGGCGCGGATCTTCTCGCGATAGTGGAGCGGCATCGAGAACACGAGCGAGATGGCGTTGCGCGTGACGAGCCGGTTGGGCGCGGCGCTGTTCGCGCCGGCGTACCAGGCGTCGACCACCGTCTGCAGCAGGCCGAACGCGAGCACCGCCACGATCAGGCCGAGGACCGTGAGCCCGGTCCGCAGCTTGTGGCGGAGCGCGTTGCGCAGGATCAGCTTGAGGGAGTTCAAGCGCGCTTCAGAGCCGCGCTTCCCTCACCGAGCGCTCGTGCAGGTCGCCGGCGGTGGAGAGCTCGCCCTTGTCGAGATACATGATCGCGTGCGCGCGGTCGGCGGCGCGCCGGTCGTGGGTGACCATCAGGATCGTCTTGCCGAGCTCGAGGTTGAGCCGGTCCATCAGCCCGAGCACCTCCTCGGCCGAGTGGCGGTCGAGGTCGCCGGTCGGCTCGTCGGCGACGATCAGCTTGGGATCGGTGACGATCGCGCGCGCGATCGCGACGCGCTGCTGTTGCCCGCCCGAGAGCTCCGACGGATAGTGCTCCATGCGGTCGGCGAGGCCCACCAGGGCGAGCGCCGCGGCGACGTGCTCGCGCCGCTCCTGGCGCGAGAGCGTCGTCAGCACCAGCGGCAGCTCGACGTTCTCGAACGCGCTGAGCACCGGCATCAGGTTGTAGAACTGGAAGACGAACCCGACGCTTCCCGCCCGCCAGTCGGCGAGCTCGCCCTCCCCGAGCCGCGTGATGTCCACCCCGTCGACCAGGATCTCGCCCGCGTCGGGCTTGTCGATGCCGGCGATCAGGTTGAGCAGCGTGGACTTGCCCGAGCCCGAGGGGCCCATCAGGCCGAGGAAGTCGCCCCGCGCGACGTCGAAAGCGATAGCGTTCAGCACCGGCACGGTCTGGTCGCCGCGGCGGTACGACTTCGAGACGGCGCGCAGGGAGATGAGCGGCCGGGCTGCGAGGTCACTCATCGCCGGGGTGCTCATTTCGTTGCGACCTTGATCCGGTCGCCATCGGCAAGCTCGTCGAGCGGCTTGACGACCACGCGGTCGCCGGCCGCGACGCCGGCGACCTGGACGAAGTCGCCGATCGCCCTCCCGCCCTCGACCGGCGTGAGGACCGCGCGCCCGTCCCGGGCGAGGAAGACGGCCGTTGCGCGGTTGCGTTCGACGATCGCCTGCTTCGGCACGACCGTCACCGGCTTGCGGTCGGCGGCGCTCAGCGCCCGCTCGAGGAACGCCACCTTCGCGCTCATGTCCGGCAGCACCCGGCCGTCGCGCTCGAGGAACCGGATCTTCACGAGCACCGTCGCCTTGGCGCGGTCGACGGTCGGCACGATCCGCTGGACCACGCCGGGGAAGCGATGGTCGGGCACCGCGTCGAGCTGGATCTCGCACGGCTGCCCGACCTTGATCTTGCCGAGCGAGGACTCGGCGACGTCGGCCTCGACCTCGAGCGTGTCCATGTCGGCGATCGTCACGACCGCGCCCTTGGTCTCGGCGGCCTGGGAGAACGGCGTGATGTTGTCGCCGACGTTCGCGTTCTTCGTGAGCACCACGCCGTCGAAGGGCGCACGGATGAGCGTCTGGTCGAGCGCCACGTCGGCTACCTTGAGGTTCGCCTGCGCCGCCCCGAGCGCCGCCTCGCCCGACTGGACCCCGGCGCGCGCCTTGTCGAAGCGCGCCACGGCGGTGTCGAGCGCCGCCTCGCTGATGTAGTCCTTCGCCGCGAGGTCGCGCGAGCGCTTCAGGTGCTGCTCCGCGTCGCGCAGCTCGGCGCGCGCCTGCTCGAGGTTCGCCGCCGCGACCTTGACGTTCGCCGCCGCCTGCTCGCGCTGCGCGGCGACGTCGCGGTTCTCGAGCCGCGCGATCACCTCGTCCTTGCGCACCCGGCTGCCCTCCATCACGCCGAGCCACTCCAGCCGGCCGGTCGCCTTGGACGCCACCGCCGCCTTGCGCTGCGCGACGACGTAGCCGGTCGCATTGAGGAGCGTCACCGCCTGCGAGGGGTAGGCGGTCGTCACCGCGGCGGTCTCGACCGTGCGCGCGGCTCCGAGCCAGACGAATGCGCCGACCGCCGCCGCGGCGAGCGCCGCCGCGCCTGCGATCCAGCGCCAGAGCCGGCGCCGCGGCCGCACCGCGGGCGTGGCGCTGCGATCGATGGCGAGCTTGGCGAGGTCAGGATTATCCAGGACGAGCCTTCCGAGGACGCGCGCCAGAGAGGCGGAAAGCGCGGCGCGCCTCGTCGATTATACCGCCCCCCTCGATCGAGCTCGAACGGCGGGGCGCGCGGCAGGCGCGAGGCACGCCGGCCTGGAGCATCGCTGAAGCGCGGATAATCCCGGCCTGTCGTTGCGCCCACACCGGGCGCGGCTGCTGGAAGCCTCTCATGCGCGCGATGCTGCTCGACGACCCGGGCCGACCGCTGCGGCTCGGCGACTTGCCCGAGCATGCGCCGGGAGCCGGCGGGATCCTGGTGCGCGTCGCCGCGTGCGGCGTGTGCCGGACCGACCTCCACCTCTGCGATGGCGACCTTCCGGTCATGCGGTCGCCGATCGTTCCCGGCCACGAGATCGTCGGCCGGGTCGCGGCGACGGGCGACGGCGTCGCCGGCTTCGCCGCCGGCGAGCGCGTCGGCGTGCCGTGGCTCGGCTGGACCTGCGGTCATTGCCGCTACTGCGCGAGCGGACGCGAGAATCTCTGCGACGCGGTGCGATTCACTGGCTATCACATCGACGGCGGCTACGCCGAGTACGCGGTCGCGGACGCGCGCTACTGCTTCCGGATGCCGGACGGCTACGGCGACGCCGAGGCGGCGCCGCTGCTCTGCGCGGGGCTGATCGGCCATCGCGCGCTCGCCGCCGCCGGCGACGCGCGGCGGGTGGGACTCTACGGCTTCGGCGCCGCGGCCCACATCGTCTGCCAGGTCGCGGTGTGGCAGGGGCGGGAGGTCTACGCGTTCACGCGCCCCGGTGACGCCTCGGCGCAGGCCTTCGCGCGGAAGCTCGGCGCGCGCTGGGCGGGCGACTCCGCCGCGTCCCCGCCGGAGCCGCTCGAGGCCGCGATCCTGTTCGCCCCGGTCGGCGCGCTCGTGCCGGCGGCCCTTCGCGCCACCGCAAAGGGCGGCACGGTCGTCTGCGCCGGGATCCACATGAGCGACATCCCGTCCTTCCGCTACGACCTCCTGTGGGGCGAGCGCAGAGTGGTCTCCGTCGCGAACCTCACGCGCCGCGACGGCGTCGAGTTTCTAGCGCTCGCTCCCAAGGTGCCGGTGCGGACCGCGGTCGAGACCTTCCCGCTCGCGCAGGCGAACGAAGCGCTCGCGCGGGTCCGCGACGGGCGGATCGACGGCGCCGCAGTGCTAGTGACGGGCGCCGCCGGATGAGGGATGGGAAAGGGAGCGCCGGTCTCTCCCCCATCCCCCATTCCCCATCCCCGTCAGGAGATCTCGACCTTCACCCACTCGGCGATGTCGCGGCGCTCGGGGTCCAGGTACTTGACCTCCACGCGGCGGCCCTTCTGCAGGTCGGCGAAGCCCCCGGGGACGCTCGTCTGCTTGAGCTTGGTGCGGTCGAGCCAGATCCGGGTCTTCTCCGAGATCCTGACCGTTCGCGGTCCCGCCGGGTCGGCGATGGTCACCGTGCGGGCCGCCGCATCGACTTCGGCAACGACGCCGATGGACGTGTACTTCTGGGACACGCCCGGCGACTGGCCGATCGGGATGAACTGCTCGGTCGCTTTCTGGCCGTGCGCGTGGGAGCTCGCGCACAGCGCGAGCGCCAGGCCCAGGCCGCTCACGAGCGAACGCATGCGCGGTCCTCCTTCGACTCGTTTCCGCCTCATTTCCTGACCTCGACCAGTTGAATGCGCGCCCGCGCCTGCGCCTCGATCGCCTCCCGGGCGAGCCCGCGGCGGTTGAACAGGCTCCTGATGGCGCGCTGGGTGAGACGCCTCGCCTCGTCGAGCTCGGCGACCGCCTCCGGGTGCAACCCGCCGCCCGTCAACACCGCGATGCTGTCCCGCGTCTCGGCGGCGGCCCGCCCCAGGAGCCGCTGCCCGGTTTCGCGGTCGAAGAACCCGAGCGCCGCGGTCTGCTCGAGCAACTCGATCGACTGGCGGATATTCTCCAGCGCATTGATCACCCGCAGGAAACCGGCGACGGCGACGACCTGGGTGCCGTCGAGGCGGATGCCGACGCCGTTCGGATCGGTGCTCGCGAGGAAGCGGCCGGAGGGCGAGTTGTTGAACGCCTGGCCGTTGTAGAACGCCACCGCGCCCTCGATGGTCTCGATCGCGTTGTTGTGGAAGAACGGCCCGGTGTCGGCGGCCTCGACGAGCGGCGGCGTGTTGAACGTGCCGTCGCCGGGGACGCCGAGCCCGTCGTCGCGGGGAATGCGCTCGCCGGTGAGCCTTGCCGGCTGATCGGGCAGGTCCTCGACCCCGGTGTTGAAGTTCGCGTTGTTGCCGGGGGCCAGGTTGGCCCCGGCGTTGGCGTGGCAGATGTTGCACTTGCCGAGCCCGTTGTCGAGAAAGATCTCCTGCCCGCGCTTCGCGACCGTGCCCTTGAGCGCGAGCGGCAGCGCGAGATCGGCCTGGCGCCCGAGCGACAGCTGGAAGGCCTCGAGCGCATCGAGCTCGGCCTCCGTCGGCAGCCGGAAGTCGACGCCCGCGATCCGATTGAGCGTCCTGGTGAAGTGCTGAATGACCGCGCCGACCGCGAACGAGCGCAGCGACCCGTCCCCGGGGGCACCGTCACCGGACCACCCGGTGCGCGGGCCCTGCGGGCTCGCCACCGAGACCCGCAGCCCGAGCGTGTGCGGGACGCCGCGCATCGTGAACTTGTTGGCGAGGTCGTCGAAGCCGTCGAGATTCTCCAGGATCAGGCCGAACTCGCGCATGAGCCGCGGGTTCTCGAAGTTCTGCTTGAGGGCCGGGACGAACTCGGCGACGAACAGCGGGTCGTCCTTCGGCAGCGTGGCGATGAATGCCGGGCTGATCGTGAAGTTCTCTTCCTCGCGATGACAGGACCCGCAGGTCCGGCCGTTGCCGGCAAAGGTCTCGTTGAAGAAGAGGTCGCGACCCTTGGCGACCAGCGCCGCCTGCGGATCGGGCGGCGCGGTCTGACACGCCGCGAGCGCCGCGGCGCCGGCGAGGAGCGCTCCAGCGACGCGCATCCTCGAAGTGCTCGCGGGCGTGCCCGCGTCGGAAGGGCCAGGCATAGCGTCCTCCATCGCTCACGAGCGCTCCCGCTCTCCGGGTCGCCCAGGAATGACAGGTTTCTCTACCCCCGCCCGGGCTGCGACGTGGCGCCGCCGCCCGGTGGCCCTCCCCAGTTGCGCAGTTTAGTCGACCGATGCCGGAATGCAACCCGCGAGATCGCCCGCGCCCGTCCGGCGATTTGGATTAAGGTATGTCCGTAGCCGGCTCCCGACCCGGTGGCGCGAACGCTCGCGGGTACGGGAGAGGAGGTGTCCGATGTACCTGTGGCCGCGAGCCTGGGTCGCCGCAGCGCTGAAGGAACGCGAGCGGCGGGCCGAGGCGGCCGTCGTCCGCTTCGCCGATTGGCTGAAGCGGCTCTTGGCGCCGCTCTTCGGCGGATAGCAGGCGCCGCCCGCGCCGGCGCCGGACGGGCCGCGCGCTAGAGCGCCTGCTCTCCGCGCTCGCGGTTGCGGATCCGCACCGCGCCGACGAGGTCGGTGACGAACATCATCCCGTCGCCCGCTCTTCCCGTGTGCGCCGCGACGCGCAGCGCTTCCATCACCGCCTGCAGCCGTTCATCGGCGACCGCGACCTCGACCATGTCCGCCGCCGAGGGCGTTGCGTCCGCGCCCCGCGCGGAGCGGTCGAAGCCGCGCGTCTCGGTCACGGTGAGTCGGTCCACGCCGAGGATCGCCAGCGCGTCGACCACCGCGTCGAGTCGCGACGGGCGGACGATCGCGGTCACCAGCTTCACGGCCTGATCGAGCAAGCCCCGCGCCACCCGGCTTCAGACGTCGAAGTAGAGATAGAACTCCCACGGATGCGGTCGCAGCCGCACCGGGTCGATCTCCCGCTTGCGCTTGTACTCCAGCCACGTCCCGATGACGTCGTCGGTGAACACCCCGCCCGTCTTCAGGAACCCCGAATCGCGCTCGAGCGCGTGCAGCGACTCATCGAGCGAGCCGGGCACCTGCTGGACCTTCTCGGCCTCCTCCGGCGGCAGGTCGTAGATGTTCTTGTCGAGCGGGTCGCCCGGGTCGAGCTTGTTCCGCACCCCGTCGAGCCCGGCCATCAGCATCGCCGCGAACGCGAGATAGGCGTTGGCCGAGGGGTCGGGGCAGCGGAACTCGACGCGCTTCGCGGCGGGCGACGCCGAGTACATGGGGATCCGCGCCGCGGCCGAGCGGTTGCGCTGCGACATCGCGAGGTTCACCGGCGCCTCGTAGCCGGGGACCAGGCGCTTGTAGGAGTTCGTCGTCGGCGCGCAGAACGCCATCAGCGCGGGGGCGTGCTTGAGGAGGCCGCCGATGTACCACCGGCATAGGTCGGAGGTGAGCGCGTAGCCGCGCGCGTCGAAGAACAGATTCTTCTCGTCGCTCCAGAGGCTCTGGTGGCAGTGCATCCCGCTCGCGTTGTCGGCGAAGATCGGCTTCGGCATGAACGTCGCGACCTTGCCGTGCCGGCGCGCGACGTTCTTGCACATGTACTTGTAGATCATCACGTTGTCGGCCATCCGGACGAGCGGCGCGAAGCGCATGTCGATCTCGTTCTGACCGGCGGTCGCCACCTCGTGATGGTGCACCTCGACCCGGACGCCGGCCTGCTGCAGCGCGAGCACGATCTCGGACCGGATGTCCTGCAGCGTGTCGTGCGGCGGCACCGGGAAGTACCCCTCCTTGTACCGCGGCTTGTAGCCGAGGTTGCCGCCGGCGTACGCGCCTTCGTCGCGCCCGGTGTTCCACTCGCCCTCGGCGGATTCCACGTAGTAGAAGCCGCTGTGCTGGTCCTGGCCGAAGCGGATCGAGTCGAAGATGAAGAACTCGAGCTCGGGGCCGAAGTAGCAGGTCTTCGCGATCCCGCTGTTCGCGAGATGCGCCTCGGCCTTCTTCGCGATGTGGCGCGGGTCGCGCGAGTACGGCTGGCGCAGGATCGGATCGACGACGTCGCAGATCAGCGCGAGCGTCGGCACCTCGCACATCGGGTCGACGAACGCGGTCTTCGGGTCCGGGACGAGCAGCATGTCGGACTCGTGGATCTCCTGGAAGCCGCGGATCGACGAGCCGTCGAAGCCGATCCCGTCCTCGAACAGGCCGGCGTCGACCTCCGGCAGGGCGATCGAGAAGTGCTGCCAGAGCCCGGGAAGGTCGGTGAATCTCAGGTCGACGATCTGGATGCCGTTCGCCTCGATCAGCGCGGTGACGTCTTTGGCGTTCTGCGGGCCGGTCGCCGTGAACGCCCCCGGCTTGACGGACACGCTGCTTTTGGTTGTCGGTGCGGCCATGCTCCTCCTCCTCGTGCGCCTCGCCGCGCTTCCGGCGCCGCGAGCGATGGGCCCGCTCGGGGCGGGGAGCGAAGCGGTGCTGCTCGGGTAACCGCCCTTCCAGCCGGGCGGGACGGGCTTGTGGGGTGGACGCGGGAGACGCGGCGCGCGGCGCCGCCCGTCGAGCGCCCCCGTCAACGGTTCTGGACGCGCCGCAGCGCCGCCGCTGCGGCAATGCAACGATCAGCTCGGCGGCCGGTAGCCCGCGGCGGCGGCCTTCCGCATCGCTTCCATGCCCTCTTCCATCGTCATGAGCGGCGTGGTCTTGATGGCCTTGAGCGCGCCGCCCGCCGAGGCGGCGAGCGACAACGCCGCGGCGGTGACGTTGTCGGGCACTTGAACGATCACCGCCGAGTCGTACTCGCCGAACGCGATCCAGTAGCTCTCCAGACGGCCGCCGAGCTTCTCGACCATCGGTGCGACCACCTGGCGGCGGTCCTGCGGGTTCTTCAGCAGCTTCGCCCACGCTTCAGGCGTGAACGCCGATTGAATGAGGTAGTACGCCATAGCCCCTCCTTTCGCCAGTAGCAGAACTGCGCGGCGAGGAGCGCCGCTTTCCGGTTCTTGCTCCCCGTGCTCTGGTTATAGCGAATCGGCCGGCGGATTCCAGCGGGCGGACCTTGCGTCGGGTCACGTAAGTGAGTCCGCGCTGCGGCCGGCGGCGGCCGCACGATGAGACAATCGCGCCCGATGGACGAAACCCTGCTTGCGCCCGCTCCGTCGCCGCCCCGCGCGACCGCGGCCGAGGGCGCGCGCGCGATCGCCGCCTGGCTGCTCGCCTGCGCGGCGCTCGTTGCCGCGATAGTGGTCGTCGGCGGCATCACGCGCCTCACCCACTCCGGGCTCTCGATCGTGGAGTGGCAGCCGCTCGTCGGCGCGATCCCGCCGCTGTCCGACGGCGACTGGCAGGTGCTCCTGGAAAAGTACCGGCAAAGCCCGCAGTACCGGCTCGTGAACCGCGGCATGACGCTCGACGAGTTCAAGGGGATCTTCTGGTGGGAGTACGTCCACCGGCTGCTGGGCCGGGCGATCGGCCTCGTGTTCCTGGCGCCGCTCCTCTGGTTCTGGTGGCGCGGAGCGATCGACCGCGCGCTCGGCGGCAAGCTCCTCGGCGTGTTCGCGCTCGGCGGCCTCCAGGGCGCGCTCGGCTGGTACATGGTCGCATCGGGACTGATCGACGAGCCGCGGGTTTCGCACCTGCGGCTCGCCGCGCACCTCGGGCTCGCGTTCCTGATCCTCGGCGCGCTGCTCTGGCTCGCGCTCGACCTGTTGTTCCCGCGCCGCGCCGGCGCGCGGCCCGCGCGCCTCGCCGGCGTCGTCGCGGCCGTGGTGTTCGCGCAGGTGCTCGCCGGCGCGCTCGTCGCCGGTCTCCGCGCCGGCAAGGCCTACAACACTTTCCCGCTCATGAACGGCCACCTCGTGCCGCCCGAGGTGCTCATGCTCGATCCGTGGTGGGTGAACTTCACCGACAACATGGCCACGGTGCAGCTCGGCCACCGGCTGCTCGCGTGGCTGCTGCTCGCCCTCGCGCCATGGCTCTGGCTGCGGGTGCGCCGCGCGGGGGCCGGCCCGGCCGCGCGGCTCGGTGCCGGCGCGCTCGCGGGCCTGGTCGCGCTCCAGTTCGCGCTCGGGGTCGCGACCCTGCTCGCCGCGGTGCCGGTGGCGCTCGCGGCCACGCACCAGGGCGTCGCGACGCTGGTCTTCGCCGCGGCGCTCTTCACCGCGCACGCGCTGCGGGCGCCTCCCGCTGGGAGTGGCCGGTAAGATAGCGGCCCGCGGGCGCGCCGCCCGCTTTCATCAGGAGACCCCGAGTGCTCGCGGCATCCGAGCTCGAGTGCGTGCGCGGCGACCGGACGCTGTTCGCGGGCCTCGCGTTCACGGTCGCGCCGGGCGCCGGCCTGCTCGTGCAGGGCGCGAACGGCGCCGGCAAGACGAGCCTCCTGCGCATCGCGGTCGGTCTCGCGCCGGCGGCGCGCGGCGACGTGACCTGGGACGGACGTCCGATCCGCTCGCTCGGGCCGAGCTATCGGCGCGAGGTCCTCTACTGCGGGCACCCGAACGCGCTGAAGGACGACCTCACCGCGATCGAGAACGTCCGCGCGGCCGCGGCGCTCGCGGGACGTCCGCTCACGCGCGACGCGGCGCGCGGGGCGCTCGCGCAGGTCGGAGTGGCCGCGGCCGCGGAGCTCCCCGTGCGCAGCCTCTCGCAGGGGCAGAAGCGGCGCACCGCGCTCGCGCGCCTCGCGCTCGACCGGGCGCGGCTGTGGGTGCTCGACGAGCCGCTCGCCGCGCTCGACGCCGGCGGCGGCGAATGGCTCGCGAGCGTGCTCGACGCGCATCTCGCCGCCGGCGGGATGGCGCTCGTCACGAGCCACCAGCCGCTCGCCACCCGCGCCGCGCTCGCGACGCTCACGCTCGGCGCATGAGCCCCGCCGGGCCGCCCCCCGGGAGGGAAGACAAGGCCCCTCCCCCGTCTTGGGCGAACCCCGAGCGCGCTTTCGGCGCGAGGGTAGCCCAATGACCGGCGGCGCGGCGGCGGCGGCGATCGGCGTCCTGCGCCGCGACCTGCTGCTCGCGCTGCGGCGCAAGTCCGATGCGCTCGCCCCGGTGTTCTTCTTCGTCGTGGTCGCGAGCCTGTTCCCGCTCGGGATCGGCCCGGAGCCCGAGCTGCTGCGGCGGATCGGGCCGGGCGTGCTGTGGGTGGGGGCGCTGCTCGCCACGATGCTCTCGCTCGCGCGGCTGTTCGCCGCCGACTACGACGACGGCACGCTCGAGCAGATGGCGCTGTCGCCGCAGCCGTTCGTCGGCCTCGTGGCGGCCAAAGTGACCGCGCACTGGCTCGCGTCGGGGCTCCCGCTCGTGGTGGTGTCGCCGGTGCTCGCGCTGCAGTACGGCCTGCCCGCGGATACAATCGCGGTCCTCGCGGCATCGCTCGTGCTCGGCACGCCGGTCCTGAGCCTGGTCGGCGCGATCGGCGCGGCGCTCACGCTGGGGGTGCGCGGCGGCGGGCTCCTCGTCGCGCTGCTCGTCCTACCGCTGTACGTGCCGGCGCTCGTGTTCGGCGCCGGCGCGGTGGATGCGAACCTGGCGGGAACCGGCGCCGAGGCGCACTTGTCCCTCCTCGGGGCCTGCCTCGTGCTCGCGACGTTCTTCGCCCCCTGGGCGATCGCGGCGGCGCTGCGGATCGCGCTGGAATGAAATGAGTCGACCGATCGTCAACTGGTTCAGGTTCTCCTCGCCGCAGGCGTTCTATCCGCTGGCGGGCACGCTCGCCCCGTGGTTCGCCGCGGCGGCGGCGCTCCTCGCCGCGACCGGGCTGTACATCGCCTTCTTCGTCGCGCCGACCGATTTCCAGCAGGGCGAGGCGTACCGGATCATCTTCGTGCACGTGCCGGCGTCCTGGATGTCGATGTTCATCTATGTCGTGATGGCCGGGTGGGCGGGTCTCGGGCTGGTGCTCAACTCGCGGCTCTCGGGCATGATGGCGAGCGCGCTCGCGCCGACCGGCGCGATGTTCGCGTTCCTGTCGCTCTGGACGGGCGCGCTCTGGGGCCGGCCGACCTGGGGCACCTATTGGGTGTGGGACGCGCGCCTCACCTCCGAGCTGATCCTCCTCTTCCTCTACCTCGGGTTCATGGCGCTGCAGGCGGCGATCGACGACGCGCGCCGCGCGGACAAGGCGGGCGCGGTGCTCGCGCTGGTGGGCGTCGTGAACATCCCGATCATCTACTTCTCGGTGCAGTGGTGGAACACGCTGCACCAGGGGGCGTCGGTGAGCCTCACCCGGGCGCCGACGATGGCGGCGATCATGTTCACCGGCATGATCGTGATGGTGTTCGCGTTCTGGATGTACGCGATCGCGGTGTCGCTCGCGCGGGTGCGGGCGATCATCCTCGAGCGCGAGCGGCATGCGGGCTGGGTCCTCGAGCTCGCGGAGGGGCGCGCATGAGCCCGCCGGGCCGCCCCCGGGAGGGAAGACAGGGCCCCTCCCCCATCTTGGGCGAATCCCGAGCGCGAAGCGCAAGGGTAGTCCAATGAGCTGGGCGAGCGCGACCGAGTTCTTCGCGATGGGCGGTTACGCGCCGTTCGTGTGGGGCAGCTTCGCGGTGACCGCGCTCTGCATCCTCGTCGAGCCGCTCCTCATCCGCGCGCGCCGCCGCCGCGCGCTCGAGGCGCTGAAGCGCGCGGCCGTTTCCGCAACCCGGGTCAAGCATGAAGCCGCGGCATAAGCGCCTCGTGCTCGTCGCCGCCGGCCTCGCGGTGCTCGCCGTGGCGGCGGCGCTCGTGCTGAACGCGTTCCGCGCCAACCTCGTCTTCTTCTTCAGCCCGTCGCAGATCGCCGCGGGCGAGGCCCCGCAGGACCGCGCGTTCCGCGTCGGCGGCATGGTCGAGGCCGGCAGCCTGAAGCGGCAGACCGACGGGCTCACGGTGCAGTTCGTGGTGACCGACACCGCCAAGCGCGTGCCGGTCGTCTACACGGGCATCCTCCCCGATCTCTTCCGCGAGGGCAAAGGCGTCGTCGCCGAGGGCCGGCTGGGCGCGGACGGCGTGTTCCGCGCCGACCAGGTGCTCGCCAAGCACGACGAGAACTACATGCCGCCAGAGGCCGCGCACGCCCTCGAGCAGGCGCAGAAGGCCCAGAGAACTCTGAAGTAAGACCAAATCCGCAACGCAAAGGCGCAGAGACCGCAGAGGGTCGCAAAGAGAAGCATAGAGAAGAGCCATGACTGGAGCCCCACGTCTTTCGCCGATCGCCTTCTTCGCGATCCTTTGCGCCTTCGCGCCTTTGCGTCGGGTGTTCCGATGATCCCGGAGATCGGCCAGCTCGCGCTCGTCCTCGCCGCGCTGCTCGCAGCGACGCAAGGCACGCTCCCGCTCGTCGGTGCCGCGCGCGGCGTCCCGGCGTGGATCGCGCTCGCCCGGCCGGCCGCCCGGGGCCAGTTCTGCTTCGTCGTGGTCGCGTTCGCCTGCCTCGCGTGGTCGTTCGTCACCAACGACTTCTCGGTGCTGAACGTCGTGTCGAACTCCAACTCGCAGCTCCCCGTTCACTACCGCTTCGCGGCGACCTGGGGCTCGCACGAGGGGTCGCTGCTGCTCTGGGTGCTGATGCTGGCGGGCTGGACCGTGGCGGTGACCGCTCTCAGCCGCCATCTGCCGGAGGCGATGGTGGCGCGCGTCCTCGGGGTCATGGGGGTCATCAGCCTCGGGTTCCTGCTCTTCATGCTGCTCACGTCGAACCCGTTCGACCGCATCTTCCCGCCGCCGCCCGACGGGCGCGACCTCAACCCCCTCCTCCAGGATCCCGGAATGGTGATCCACCCGCCGATGCTGTACATGGGATACGTCGGGTTCTCGGTAGCGTTCGCGTTCGCGATCGCGGCGCTCCTCGGCGGCCGGCTCGACGCCACCTGGGCGCGCTGGTCGCGGCCCTGGACCACCGCGGCGTGGTGCTTTCTCACCGTCGGGATCATGCTCGGCAGCTGGTGGGCGTACTACGAGCTCGGCTGGGGCGGCTGGTGGTTCTGGGACCCGGTGGAGAACGCCTCCTTCATGCCGTGGCTCGTCGGGACCGCGCTCATCCACTCGCTCGCGGTGACCGAGAAGCGCGGGGCGTTCCGCAGCTGGACGGTGCTGCTCGCCATCTGCGCCTTCTCGCTGTCGCTGCTCGGAACGTTCCTGGTGCGCTCGGGCGTGCTCACCTCGGTGCATGCGTTCGCGACCGACCCGAAGCGCGGCGTGTTCATCCTCGCGTTCCTCACGCTCGTGATCGGCGGCTCGCTCGCGCTGTACGCCACGCGCGCGCACCGCGTCGGCACGGGCGGGGACTTCGAGCCGCTCTCGCGCGAATCGATGCTGCTCGCGAACAACGTGCTGCTCCTCGTCGCCGCCGGCTCGGTGCTCCTCGGCACGCTGTATCCGCTGTTCCTCGACGCGCTCGCGCTCGGCAAGATCTCGGTCGGCCCGCCCTACTTCGAGGCGGTCTTCGTGCCGCTCATGGCGCCGCTCGTGTTCCTGATGGGGATCGGGCCGATCGCGCGCTGGAAGCAGGCGAGCCTGCCCGAGCTCTGGTCGCGCCTGCGTTGGGCGCTCGGCGTGGCGGTCGCGACCGGGCTCGCGCTCCCGGCCGCCGCCGGCCGCTGGTCGCCGCTCGTGAGCCTCGGGCTCGGGCTCGCGGTCTGGATCCTCGCGGCGACCGTGGTCGGCGCGAGGGAGCGGATCCGCAATGCGCGCGGGGGCTTCGCGACCCGGCTCGCGCAGCAGCCGCGGGGCTGGTGGGGAATGACCCTCGCCCACCTCGGCGTCGCGGTCGTCATCACCGGCGTGACGCTCGTCAAGGGCTACGAGACCGAGCGCGACGTGCGGATGGCCGTCGGCGACAGCGTGACGGTCGGCGGCTACACGTTCCGCTTCGACGGCGTGAGCGACGCGGCGGGGCCGAACTACCGCGCGGTGCGCGGCACGGTCGACGTGAGCAAGGGCGGCCGCCCGGTCCGCACGCTCCGCCCCGAGAAGCGCATCTACAACGCGCGCGAGATGCCGATGACCGAGGCCGCGATCGCGAGCGGCCTCCGCGGCGACCTCTATGTGTCGCTCGGCGACCCGGTCGGCGCGGGCGCCTGGACGCTGCGCGTCTATCACAAGCCGTTCGTCACCTGGATCTGGGGCGGCTGCCTGCTGATGGCGCTCGGCGGGGTGCTCGCGCTCTCCGACCGGCGCTACCGCGTGCGCAGCGCGCGCGGCGCCACCGTCCCGGACGCGGCGGCAGCCTGACCCGAGCGCGCGATGAACCGCTTTCTGATCCCGCTCGGCATCTTCGTCGCGCTCGCGGCCTTCCTGTTCGTCGGCCTGAGCCTGAACCCGCGCGAGGTGCCCTCGCCGCTCGTCGGCAAGCCGGCCCCCGCGTTCCGGCTGACGCAGCTGCACGCGCCGGAGAAGCAGTTCGGGCGCGACGACATGCTCGGCCAGGTGTGGCTGCTGAACGTCTGGGCGTCGTGGTGTGCGCCGTGCCGCGACGAGCTGCCGGTGCTCGGGGAGCTCGCCAGGACGCGCACCGTGCCCCTCGTCGGGTTCAACTACAAGGACAAGCCCGAGGAGGCGAAGGCGCTCCTGAAAGCCTTCGGCGACCCGTACCTCGTCTCGGTGAGCGATCCCGACGGCCGGGTCGGCATCGACTACGGCGTCTACGGCGTCCCGGAGACCTTCGTGATCGACCGGCGCGGGGTGATCCGGCAGAAGCACATCGGGCCGGTCACGCACGCGGTGCTGGAGAAGAAGATCCTGCCACTCGTGCGCGAGCTGCAGCAGCCGTGAAGCTCGTCGCGATCCTGCTGCTCGCGGTTGCGCCCCTCGCCGCGGCGAGCGCGGCCACGCCCACCGACGCCGATCCGGTCGCCGCCGCGCGCGCCGTGCAGCTCGCGAACGAGCTGCGCTGCCTCGTCTGCCAGAACCAGTCGATCGCCGAGTCGAACGCCGAGCTCGCGGTCGACCTGCGGCGCCAGATCCGCGAGCAGATCGCCGCCGGGCGGAGCGATGACGAGATCGTCGATTTCATGGTGAGCCGGTACGGGGATTTCGTTCTCTACCGCCCGCCGTTCAAGGCCACGACCCTGCTGCTCTGGATCGGCCCGCTCCTGCTCGTCCTCGCCGGGTTCTGGACGCTCGCGCGGGCGTTGCGCGCACGTCGGCAGGCGCAGGCGCCGCCGCCGCTCACTCCGGAAGAGCGCGCGCGGGCCGAACGTCTGCTCGGCGCGAGAGAGGAGCCGTGACCGCGTTCCTCGTCGTCGCCGTCGCGATGCTCGCGGTGGCGGTCGCGTGGGTGCTCGTGCCGCTGCTCGCGCGGCGCCCGCACGCGGGCCCCGACTCCGAAGCCGCGAACCTGACGGTGCTGCGCGATCAGCTCGCCGAGCTCGACGCCGACCTCGCCCGCGGCAGCCTGACGCAGGACCGCTACGCGCAGGCGAAGCTCGAGCTCGAGCGGCGCGTGCTCGACGAGGCGCAGGCCAGCGCGCCGCCGGCCGCCGCCGCGCCCGCGGCGAGCGCCTGGACGGCCGCGATCGCGGCCGCGCTCATTCCGGTCGCCGCGATCGCGCTCTACGTCGCGGTCGGCACGCCCGGCGCGCTCCTCGCGGGGGCGCCGGCGGCGTCCGGACCGCGGCACGAGGTCACGCCGGCGCAGATCGAGGCGATGGTGGCCAAGCTCGCGGCGCACGTGGAGAAGAACCCGGACGATGCGCAGGGCTGGACGCTGCTCGCCCGCTCGTACTACGTGATGAGCCGCTATCCCGAGGCGGTCCGCGCCTACGAGCGCGCGGCCGTGCTCGTGCCCCGTGACGCCGATCTCCTCGCCGACTATGCGGACGCCCTCGCCGTGACCCAGGGCCGGAGCCTGCAGGGAAAGCCGCTCGAGCTCGTGCAGCGCGCGCTCGACATCGATCCCGAGCACTGGAAAGCGCTCGCCCTCGCCGGCACCGCGGCGTTCGAGCGCAAGGACTACGCCCGCGCGATCGCCTACTGGGAGCGGCTCCAGCGGGTGGTGCCCGGGGACTCGGAGATCGGGCGCTCGGTCGACGCGAGTATCGCCGAGGCGCGCGCGCTCGCCGGCGCCGGCGCCGCGGGGGCCCCCAAGACCGCGGCACCTGCGGGAACCGCGAAGGTCGCGGGCCAGGTGAGCCTCGCACGGGGGCTCGCCGCGAGAGCCGCACCGACCGATACCGTGTTCATCTTCGCCCGCGCGACGAGCGGGCCGCCGCTGCCCCTCGCGGTGCTGCGCAAGCAGGTGAAGGATCTGCCGGTCCAGTTCACGCTCGACGACTCGATGGCGATGGCGCCGAACCTCCGGCTGTCGGGCTTCGCGGAGGTGATCGTCGGCGCCCGCGTCTCGCGCTCGGGCAATGCGACGCCGCAGAGCGGCGACCTCCAGGGACTCTCCCGGCCGGTCAAGGTCGGCGCGACGGGCGTTGCCGTCGTCATCGATACCGCGCTCCCCTGACCGCCCCGGACGCACAGTAACTATCTGATACCAAGAGAAACTCTCGCTTGCCTCAGCTCGTTGCATATGCTACGCTTCGTGTAGCATATTGAAGAGACGATGAGCGAACCGGTATTGCAAGCGGCGCGGGTGCCGGTGAACCTGCAGGGCCGGGAAGGCCGGCGCCGGCTCGCGCGGATGGTGCTCGCGCTGTTCGACCACTGGCAGCTCGCGACCGCCGAGCAGGCGGCGCTGCTCGGGCTCTCGCCCGACAACCGGGCCACGATCGCCCGCTACCGCCGCGGCGAGCCGTTCGGCGAAAGCCGCGACCTCCTCGAGCGCGCCGGACACCTGCTCGGCATCCACAAGTCGCTGCGGATCCTCTTTCCGCACGACCGCGCGCTCGCCTACGGCTGGGTGAAGGCGCCGAACCGGCGGCTGGGCGCGCCGCCGCTCGAGATCATGATCGCGCGCGGTTTCGAGGGTCTGCTCGCGGTGCGCCGCTATCTCGACTTCGAGCGCGGGCGCTAGCCCGGATATTTCACCAGTAGTTAGCTGGCGGCGTTGAGAGCGTTGCGTGCGGCGTTTTTCCGGACTCGTCTTGGCGAGGCAGCATCCATGCGGGGGTTTTTCGGGGAAGCCCGAAT
>Ga0187892_10005680_pt1 | contig 19345 bp, 15 predicted proteins | sample MA1701073metaG_FD_139345 | JGI IMG/M metagenome (GOLD analysis project Ga0187892, IMG submission 139345) | Bio-ooze microbial communities from a basaltic lava cave in the Kipuka Kanohina Cave System on the Island of Hawaii, USA - MA170107-3 metaG ...
CATTTCCAACCAGCCTTTTTTCGAGGGAAGCGCTGACATCAACGACGCCGGACAACTTGTCTGGAGCGGACTGTCAGACCCGACCGGAGGCACAGACAGCGAGATCTTCTTTTTCGATGGATCATCCTAACGCAAGACTGCAACTCCCGCGGAAGTGAGAAAACGGCTTATCGCTGCCACGAATCCGGGCTCGACCGTTCGCCAACCGCCCTTGCCGTGACAAGCCACCGAATTGCCGATAGGATGAGGAGGTCTTTGGGGTAAGAAAGGAGCGAAAAATGAGTAGTACCATGACCGAAATTCAGGCACCCGACGCGCTGACCACCGAAATGACCGGCCACGAGCATATTGAGCTTGTCGAGCAATATGCCGCCCACAATTATCATCCTTTGCCCGTCGTCGTGGCGGAAGCCGAAGGGGTTTGGATCGAGGACGTCGACGGCAAACGTTACATGGACATGCTCGCCGCGTATTCGGCGGTGAACTTCGGCCATCGGCATCCGGAGCTCATCGAAGCAGCCAAGCAGCAGCTCGATCGCGTGACGCTTACCTCGCGGGCCTTCCACAACGACCAGCTGGGCCCGTTCTGCAAGGAGTTGGCCGACCTGTGCGATATGGAGGTCGTGCTGCCCATGAACACCGGGGCCGAAGGCGTCGAGACGGCCGTCAAAACCGCCCGGCGATGGGGCTACATGAAGAAGGGCGTACCCGCCGACCAGGCCAAAGTGATCGTGTGCTCGGAGAACTTCCACGGCCGCACGACCACGATCATCAGCTTCAGCACCGATCCGCAGTGCCGCAAGGATTTCGGGCCGTTCACCCCGGGCTTTCAAATTGTGAAATACGGTGCCTTCGAGGCGTTAAAGAGCGCGATAGATGACAAGACCGTGGCATTCCTCGTTGAGCCAATCCAGGGCGAGGCAGGCATCGTCGTCCCGCCGCAAGGCTACCTGAAGAAGGCCTACGAGCTGTGCAAGCAGCGCAACGTGCTTTTCATCGCCGACGAGATTCAATCCGGCCTGGGCCGCTGCGGCACGACCTTCTGCTGCGAATTGGACAACCTCCAGCCCGACATGTTCATCCTCGGCAAAGCTCTAGGCGGCGGGATCATGCCCATCTCGGCGGTGGCGTCAACGTGGGATATCATGGATGTCTTCAAGCCCGGCGACCACGGCAGCACCTTCGGCGGCAACCCCCTGGCCTGTGCCATAGCCCGCAAGGTCATCGAGATTCTCAACACCGGCAAATACCAACAAAACGCCAAACAGATGGGTGATTACGTTTTCGGCCTCTTCCGCAATTTCAAGACCGACAAGATCAAAGAAGTGCGCGGCCGGGGCCTCTGGATCGGCATCGAGCTCCACAAAGCCGCGGGCAAGGCCCGTCCCTACTGCGAGCAATTGATGCACGAAGGCCTCCTCTGCAAGGACACCCACGAACAAGTCATCCGCCTGGCCCCCCCGCTGTGCATCACCAAAGACGAGCTCGACTGGGCGTTTACCCGGTTAGAGGCGGTACTCGGGTAGCTTGACGGCAACCATTCCCTTATGAGCGAGGTGTTCTCGCCGACAAAGTTTGCGCAAGCGGTGTGTTGCGGTCATCAGTTGATAAAGGCATCGGTGCTGAGTCTAAACCGAGCCGAAAGCTTTTTCAGATGCTCGACCGTCAGCGATCGTTCGCCCTTGAGAATCTTCGAACCCATGCTGGGATGGACGTGCAAGAGGCGGGCGAGGTCCGAGGCGTTCATCCCGTTTTCATCCATCAAGTGCTTGAGCGTATCGATACCGCTGAGCGCGGACGTGTCGATGGCGTGATGCGCCGCCTCGTATACCTGAACAAGCTGTACCATTGTCTCCAGATACCGCTCCTGGCCTTCGGTCAACTTGCCGCCTGCCATCAGGCGGTCGATCATTTCCGTGGTGTTCTCGTAGTGAACGTCATCCACGATTGCCTGCGGCGGCATGATCTGGACGAGTTGCTCAAACCGGCGAGGCAGCTTTCCTTTTCTTAACGGTTGTGTGACCGACACAGACTTCACCTCCTCCACTGGCCTTTGTCGTACTCTTCGTGCGTCAATACGGCTCGGACGTTCACGAGCAGGTAGTCATACCGGATGCGCGTGATCAGGCGGTAGTTGTTTTCCCCGATGTTGAATACGGTGAGCGTTTCACCACTCCGGGCGCGAACACTGGCCGCATGTGGGTAGACACGGCGGACGTCCGCCAGGTTGCTCCAATGGGCATGTATGGCCATCTTATACCATTGCCGAAGCGGTCGCTCAGCGTCCGGATATCGCTCCCAAAACAACTTCAAGCTGATCACCCGCATCCTAGACATTTTGTCTTATACAGCGGCGAAGTCAAGTGACCTTAGACAATTTGTCGAAATCGATTTGCCAACAAAACGTCTACCAACTGTCCGGCTCAAGAAGGTCTTGGCGGGAACCGACTCGAAACAGCCTTGTGCGCCTTAGGCTCGTTCGGAGCCTTCAACGGGTTCTCGCCCAACTTTCTTCCGCCAGCACCCGCCGGTCGTCGATCCGGCGGGTGAAGCCGATGCGGTCGAGGTATTCGAGGAACGGAACCACGAATTTTCGGCTGGAGGCCAGGACCTCGCGGACTTCGGCCACGGTGACGGGGCCGCGCTCGGCGATGAGCGCCTGAACCGCGTCACGGAGGCGGCGCTCCACGTCGGCATGTAGGTACATTTTCGGCTCGATGGGCACCAATTCGCCGATGGCCACGGCCAGAGTCACCAGACGATCGATCCGCTTTCGATCGGCGTGGGCGGCTACTTTCAAAGACTCGAGCGAGGGTGGCTGAAAACCGCCCGCGCGAAACTCGGCCAGCATCCCCTCCAACAACCGCTCGTCGGCGCCGCTCAGTTGCGGGGCGAAGGCGGGCAGGCACACGAAGGCGCCGAGGCGCTTGAGCGTCCGGTCAGCCACCAAACGCTCCAGCAACGGGCGAGCGAGTGTCTCGTCGGCCATTCGTTTTAGCCAGCCCAAGACGGAATCGACTTTTCGACCCGGTTCGTCGGGATGGGTGCGATGGTATCGTTCCAGCCAAGCATTCAGGCGGCGAACTAGATCGTCCACTGCCGTCGGCACTGCATAGATGTTCGTTCCAGCCACTGGCAGCCAGCGGCCTTCCGACCGCAGCCGATCGAAAATATTCGGCAGAACCGCCAGTTCGATGCCCGCCCGAGCGCAAAGTTGCAGATCAGTTAAGCGGCTGAAGCGAGCCAACCGCAGCACCTGCTCCACGCGATCTGCTTCGTCTCCTCGATCCAAGTCTTGAAGGATGCCGATGGTCTCATTCACCTCCCCGCGCCGTCGGCTTGCGACCGGCGAAAGGACCGTCCCTCCACCGATCGTTCGCGTGGCCGAGGCATCCCGAAGGATGAAGCGTTGGCCGTGGACGGCCACCAGCGGCTCACCGCTTCGGAGCTGGGCGTACTGGACCGCGCCGGGTTCCAGGCGCTCGCTTTCGTACAAGACTACGCGAACGGGCGTCTCTCGCGTGCCCATGCCAAGCCGGACTGTCGCGGCGGATGCGATCGGCTGCCGGGCTGAACCTAGGCATTGGAGCCGCACATCGATCATGTACGAGGACTTCAGATAACCAGGCGTGGCCAGCTCGCAGCCGCGCTCGATACGCTGCCGGTCAACGCCGCCTAGGTTTATGGCCGCCCGCTGACCGCGCAACACTCGATCGGAATCGACGCCGTGGCTCTGTAAGCCGCGTACACGGCAGGTTTCGCCGGTAGGCAGAAGCTCCAATACGTCGCCGGCATCGGCGGTTCCGCGTAGGACCGATCCGGTGACGACCGTTCCTCGGCCTTGGACGGTGAAGACTCGGTCGATGGCCATGCGAAAGGGCGGTTGTGGCGGGGAAACATGGACGTCCCCCGCGGCCCGGGCAAGCTGCTGCTTGAGATCGTCCAAACCCTGCCCGGTCCCCGAGGATACCGGACAGATCGGCGCGTGTTCCAGCGGCGAACCGTGAAGCAGGGTACCTACTTCCTCGGCGACCAGCTCGATCAGACTCGGGTCCACCATGTCGATTTTGGTCAAGGCCACGACGCCGCGGCGAACACCGAGCAAATTCAGAATGTCGACGTGTTCCACGGTCTGGGGCATCACTGAATCGTCGGCGGCAACCACCAACACGGCGATGTCGATCGCCGTAGCCCCGGCCACCATGGTGCGGACGAAACGTTCGTGGCCGGGAACGTCCACCACGCCGAATCGAATGTCGCCGACGCGCAGCTCCGCGAAGCCGAGTTCGATGGTCATGCCGCGGCGTTTTTCTTCGGGAAGCCGGTCGGGATCGGTGCCCGTCAGGGCCCGTACCAGCGAGGTTTTGCCGTGATCAATGTGACCGGCCGTGCCCAGAATGTAGTGCCGAGTCGCACTGCGGTTCTCCTCGACGGCGGGCGGATCGGGCGTCGGCATAACAAGGATTATCCCACGGGTTCGCCCTCCGCAACAAGCCGATAGCGCCTTTGGCCTACGGGGATGTGCGGATGAAACCTATTGGCACGGGGCAATCGTTGGTTTAGTCTGGTTTCGCGTGAAAATGTAGCCGCGATGGACCATCGCCGCTTGAGGCTCGGTGGTTCTCGCAAGCCAGGAATCTGGAGAGGTTTAGGTGAAAACAGACATGAATGCTCGGGGCCAGCGATTCGTTCGGGGAATGGCGTGGGTCATTGCTGCGACGTTGTTGATGACCACTCGGTCGCTTGGCGGCCCGAAAGAGGACTTTAGTCAGCTTGAAATCGAAATGCAGACGGCCGAGGAAGCTTATTACTCGGCGCTGATGAGCCTGGAGGACGAAGCGCGCCGCCGGTCCGCGGAAGGCACGGAACCCGCAGCGCCTCCGGCGCCTCCACCCGATGGCCGCAAGAGCATTTTGCGAAAAATGGACGCCCTGGCCGAGGCAACGGCGGGCAAGCCGGAAGCGGCTGAGATCGCCATTCGAACCTTTGAATGGGGGGTGCACATCGATCCCGAGTCGGCGCTGGACCGCTTTGAGAAGCTGGTCAGGCAATTCCCCGACGAAAGGGGCCTGGGCGATTTTGTTCCGGTCATCCCGGATCTTGTGCTCAGCCCGGACGTAATCCCGAAGTGGCTTTTGTGGCTCGACCAGCTCCGCAAGCTTACCAAGCACAAAGAGACGCAAATCGCGTGTTGGTTCACCATCGGCCGGTTGCAATTGAGCGCCGGCCGCCTCCCCGTGGCCAAGCAAGCCTTCGAGGCCGTGCGAAAAGAAGCCAAGGAGCCGGAGTTGATCGAAGCCGCCAAGGCCTTCATCTACGAGATCGAACGCTTGCAACCAGGTATGGAGGCCCCTGACTTTTCGGCCAAGACGCTGGAGGGCAAAGACGTATCGCTGAAGTCGCTTCGCGGGAAAGTCGTCCTGTTGAAGTTCTGGGCCACGTGGTGCGCGCCCTGCGTGGGAGAGATTCCTCACTTGCAGGCCCTTGCAACGAAGATGGCGGGCAAGCCGTTTGAGATTCTGGCCGTGTCCGTGGACGATGAACGCGAGGCCCTGACGAATCTGCTGAGCGTGCATCGGATGCCGGGAATCCAAACTTGGGACGAAAAGGGCGAGGACAATCCGGTCGCCGGGCAATACAATGTGCGGGAGCTGCCGACTTCGTATCTGATCGATAAGAGCGGCGTGATCCGGGAGCGCGATCCAGGCCCCGAGAAGCTCGCCGCCACGATCGAGTCGTTATTGAATGCTCCGTCATCGTCGCCGCCTGCGGCAACGAGAACCGAAAAACCTTCGACACCCTAATGGATCGATACGCTGAGTTTTCGCGCCGCGATGGTCTTTTCCGAGCCGCGACCGTGAGACAACCAAGGCTTGGATGTCTCACGATCTCAAACATGTGGGCGCCTCGTCGGTGCTGGGCGGCGATTGAGGCGCTCCAGAAGAAGCTACGCTCCCCCGACAAACTCGAGGCGCTACGGTTGTTGCGGAACGATCTGGTGGACCGGTGGGACATAGTGGAGTACCCACGGGCCATCGCCAAGGGTGGGACATCGGCTCTGGCCCCACGGAGGCCATGTGTAAAAACCTCACGCTTCGCCTCAAGAGAACCGGCATGAAATGGGACGCCGACCACGCTGCCGGCTTGATGGGCCTCATCGCCCTACGAGAAGGCCGACAATGGGCCGGCTACTGGGAAACACGAAAAGTTGCCTAATGCCAAAATCCGTGGCCACACCCATGCGCTCGGCAATTCGACAATCTAGTTGTGGAGAAACCCTCCCCGAGCTAGAATTCAAAGGCTAAGACTTTGGGATTTGGAATAAACGAGGAGTAACTTGTGCCCAGACCGACGAAAGCGTTTCGACGTATGAAAGTTCAAGCCGCTGCTGCGTGGAAGCGAGGTGAGCGGAAGGAGGCCTACGATCTATGGCAGAAGGCCGCCACCGGTTACAAGGAACATCAGGCCAAAAAGAAGAACAAGAACAAACCTGCCGGCGGCGAGGCGGCCCCAACCGAGCCCGCGCCCTGAAAGAACCCTCCCTCGAGGTGGGGCGGGTCAACGACGCCTCGTTATTGAAGGCAGGATGGATGGTACGTGCTTCGTTGCCGTGCGCGTCCCTTAAGCCGATGACTCGGCTGCGCGCTGCCCCGATGCCGCGTCTTGACACATGATAACCCAGACCCTTTCGAGTTGCTTGGCCGACGTCGCGGTGAAAATCGCCGATGGCCGGCGGCTGTCCTTCGACGAAGGCTTCGTCCTTTATCGCTCCAATGACATCCATACCCTGGGCGGGTTGGCCAACAGCGTCCGCGAGCGCCTGCACGGCCGAAATGCCTATTACAACGTCAATCTGCACATCAACTACACGAATTTCTGCGTCTTGCGTTGTAAGTTCTGCTCTTTCTATCGGCCTTACCCGCGCGGAAGCGACGAAGCGACGAAGCGACGGACCCTTGGCGCATCCTTGCGTCAAGGGCAGGGCGACGAAGGGGAACTCAATCGGCAATCGGCAATCGGCAATCGGCAATTCTCCGTCGGCGGCTACGAACTGACCGTGCCGGAGATCGTCGCACGGGCTCGTGAGGCTTACGCCCGCGGGGCCACCGAGGTCCACATCGTCGGCGGCTTGCACCCCAAACTGCCCTTTTCGTATTACACCGACATGTGTGGGGCCATCCGCGACGCCTGCCCGCGCATGCACATCAAGGCTTTCACCGCTATCGAGATCATCCACTTCACGCGAATCGCCAAGCCGCGGATGTCCATCGCCGAGGTGCTCACCGAGCTCCGCGAGGCGGGGCTAGGGTCGCTGCCCGGCGGCGGGGCCGAAATCTTCGACGATCGCGTACACGACGAGGCCTTCAAGACCAAAGTCGGCGAGGCCGAGTGGTTCGACGTGCACCGTACCGCCCACGAGTTGGGCATCTTCACCAACGCGACGATGCTCTACGGCCACGTGGAGACGCCGGCCGAGCGCGTCCGGCACCTGATCAAGCTCCGCGAGCACCAGGATGAGAGCCTGCGGTCGCGGCCGGGGCATTTTAATTGCGTGATCCCGCTGTCGTTTGTCCCCGAGGGCAGTGCTCTTTCGCATTTGCCCGGCCCCAGCGGCATGGATGACCTGAAGACCTTGGCCGTCAGCCGCGTGATGTGCGACAACATCCCGCACATCAAGGCCTTTTGGATCATGCAGACGCCCAAGCTGGCCCAGGTCTCGCTGAACTGGGGCGTGGACGACATCGACGGCACCGTGGTCTATTACGATATCACCAAGCGCGAGGGCAACGGCACGACCCATCAAGAGCTCAGCGTCGACCGCATGAAACGGATGATCGTCGAGTCCGGCTGCACCCCCGTCGAACGCGACACCCTCTACCGCCGCATCGTTCGTGACGATCACTGCTGGCGCATTGAAAAAGAAACTTGGTCGGTTCCTTACACGATCAATGATAATTGAGTCCTACAATAAGCGCGGCAGCATCGTACCATCGCCAGCCAGATTGGGAGTCCTGGTCGCCGCGACCTGCATGTCCTTGTCAATCCGCAATCGGCGATCGACAATCGCCAGTCCTTGGGCCCGTAGCTCAGCGGTCAGAGCAGGTGACTCATAATCACTTGGTCGGGGGTTCGAATCCCTCCGGGCCCATGAGCTTGGGCGCAAGGGCGCGAAGGGATGATTCGCACAAACGTTCCAGAACTCAGCGAACTGCTGAAGACCCCTCCTTCGTAGCTCTTCTTTAATCTCTCACAGACAGCGAAGGAGGTAAGGCCTCGGGCGGTCTTGGATTGCCTCTTTTCAGCAAAACGTCGAGCACGCCGTTGATGAATCGGCCTGACTCGGCCCCGCCGAATTCGTTGCCGATCTCGATCGCCTCGTTGACGGCTACTTTCAGCGGCACCAGGGCGTTGCGGATTTCGACGGCCGCGACGCGAATCATGTTGCGGTCGACCGGCGACATGCGTTCCAGGCTCCAATGCTGTGCGGCGTTTTTAATTTCTTCGTCGACGGCCGTTTGCTGGTCCCAGAACATCTGGACCAGTTTGGCGGCGTACTCGGACGCGGCGCCGGACGCGTCCTGTACATCCAGAAACTCGCCGAGTTCGGTGGCCGATTCGCTTTTTTGCACATCCCATTGACACAGCGCCTGCAGGGCCAAGATGCGCGCCTTTCGCCGATCCATGCACTCGCCTCCCAAAAGCTATCGACTGGAAAGCAGAGACTACCGCGCGGGCTTAAAGCTCCGTTGCCAGCCCCCGCAGCAGATTGGTCAGCTCAAGGGCGACCAGCGCCGCTTCCACACCTTTGTTGCCGCCCTTCCCTCCCGCCCGGTCGATGGCCTGTTCGACGGTGTCTGCAGTAATCACGCCAAAGACGATGGGCACGCCGGTGGAAAGCGCCACCTGAGCGAGGCCCCTGGCCGCCTCAGCGGCGATGTACTCGAAGTGGGGAGTCTCCCCGCGAATGATGCAGCCCAGGCAGATCACGGCATCGTAGGAGCCCGACTCGGCCAGCTTCTTTGCGACCAGAGGCAGCTCGAATGCACCCGGCACTTGCACACAAGTCACCTGACTGTCTTGGCAACCGTGGCTGGTCAACGCTTCTACTGCTCCCGCCAGCAGCTTGGTAGTGATGAACTCATTGAAACGGCTCATCACCACGGCGAACCGCTGCCCTTCAGCCGATAGCGTTCCTTGCATGACTGGCGGCATCGTCGATGTTCCTTTCATGCGTCGTAGGGTAATCGCCAGCCGTGGTTCAGGAAAACACAATACCTGCGTATCCGACCGAATCCTGGGAATGCTGGTGTTCGCGAACATAGGTGACCTCGCTGCTGGATGTATGTTCGAGCACGGTGCCTCGCGTGGCGCCCAAAGCCGCGCAGGCCGCGATGGTGGCCGCCGCGGCTCCGGCGCTGCAGGCGTTTTTTTGCCGGACCGCCTCGCGAACCAGGTCGGAACCGCGCATCTTCACCAACAAGTCGATGAAACGGCGATCGTTTTCTTCCTTGGCCCAACGATTGCCCGCCGAACCGACGCCCTTGGGAGTGAAACCATATTGCGGACCGTAGTGGGTCAAGTCGGTCGTGCCCACGACCACGGCGTCATAGCGGTACGCCGTCAAGGTTCGGGCCACAGCCTCGCCGACTTCGGGGGCGGCTTTGACCGGCGGTACCATGATGGGTACGAATCTCGCCCCGGGGAACAAATGTCGGACGAATGGCACCTGCACCTCAATAGAATGTTCCTCTTCGTGGGCGTAGGGGTCATCGACGATCAGGTTGGTCTGACCGAGAATGCGCTCGGCGAGGCGGTCGTCGATTTCCGCCGGGCCCAGCGGCGTTTCCCAGCGACCCGAGCCGAACAGGGCGGCTTCCCGCCCGCGATGTTGATGCACACCGCCGAAAAGAACGATGACTTCGGGGGAGCGCTTCGCGGCCAGGGACGAGAATACTTTGGCCGTGACTGGCCCGCTGTAGGTCCAACCTGCGTGGGGAACAATCCCCCCGATCGGTGAGTCTCCGACGGCGTCATCCGCCTGGGCGGCGCGAAGCAGATTGATCAATTCCGCCCGGCAGCGCTCCGGAAGGCTCGCATAAAATCGGTCTGCCACAACCGGCTCGCGAATTCGCACGTCAAAAACTCCGCAATGCTCGAATCTTTTTTGAGCATTGGTCTACGGAGTTATCTTAGTTCGGGGAGATTCGTTAGTGTAGTTTTGCGGTCATTCGCGGCCTTTGGCGACGGCGGACGAAGGGTCAGGAGGACGGCCGGTCCGGAGGAAGAAGCTGTTTCGACGTTTGGACATTTCGACGTTTCGACGTTTATTCCCCGTAATGGCCTTGGATTTCGGCGAATCGCGGGTCGCCGACCAAGGAGGCGAGCTCTTCCGTATTCGACCAATCGTCCCAATCCACGATGCCCAGCGCGGCGGCCCGTTCCAGCTCGGCGAAGGCTTCGTCCAGCCGACCTTCAGAAGACAGCAGGATGAGCAATCGCTTTGACGAAAGCGAATGCTCCGGGCGAAGATCGATGACCTTGCGATACTCCTCGATGGCCTCGTCCGCTTGGCCGGAGAAGGCCAGCGCCGCCGCAAGATTGAACCTGCCCATCGCATAATCGGGGGCGGATTTCAACGCCTTTCGGTAGGTCTCGATGGCCTCTTGGGTCCGGCCCGTGAGCTGGTAAACGTTTCCAAGATTGCTCATGGCGGCGATGTCATTCGGGTTTCGGGCCAGATACTCCTTCATGGCCTCGGCCGCCTCGTCATCACGGCGCGAGAGAATGAAAAGTTGTGCCAGCTCGTTGGCATATACAATAGCCGCCGGGCGTGCTTTGGCCAGTTGGCGGAGGTACGAGGCCTGGGCATCGACGCGGCCGGCCCGTTGCTCGACGCCGGCCATGCCTTCCAGGGCGACTAGACTGGCGGGATCAAATGTCAATGCTTCGAGATAGGCTTCGCGAGCCGCGGCATCGTTGCCCTGGGCCCGGCGCGCTTCGCCGATCCAAGCCAGGGCGTTACCGCTTTGGCGAAACGGATCGTCTCTCCTCGCTTGCTCAAAGAGCCCGACGGCCTGATCCAGCTTGCCCGCGGCCATTTGCCGCCGGCCCATCAAGAGGGCAATGCCGCCGTCTTGGGGATCGATTTGTCGCATGGCCTCCAAGGCGAGATCGCACGCCGCGGCGTCGCCTTTTTGCCAAAGCAGGCGGGCTAGAACTAGCCAATGTCTGCTATACGGTTGAAGTTGCACCGCTTGTATGGCCGCGTCGATGGCCTCGCCGAGCGGCCCGGAACCTTCCAATGCAACACTCAAGGCCGCCCAAGCCGTGGGATCTTGGGGTGAATCGGCCGCCATTTCCCGATATCCTTGGGCGGCTTCACCAAGTCGGCCGATCCGCAGAATCGAAAAAAGGAGTTGGTTGCGGTCGAAAAGATCGAGCATGCCCTTGGGGTCAAGAGGAGCCGCTCGGGGGCGTTCCGCAGGCGTAACCCTATAGCCCATTTCGCTAAGCCGGCGCAACGCGTCGGCGACGGGCAGGCGGTCGGCCGACCAAGGTTCCGGCACGGAGCCGAATGTCGCCCGTTGTTGCTCCGCAAACGTCTGCCGAAGCGAGGTCAACTGGCCTGGATCGGATGCCAGAAGGTTGGCAGTCTCCCCTGGATCGGTGGAAAGATCATAGAACTCCGGCACGGGGGCGTTGATAAACTTGGCCGTCGGCGAGCGGGCGGCCCAAAGCCCGCTCCAGCCGTGCCGCAGTTGAGGAGCGCGTGTTTCCAGGTGGATTACGCGCCGTCCGCCGCCGGTGGACCCGAAAAGATTGATGCCATCGAAACTCAGTCCCGCCAATACCCCTGCCAAAGCGAGCATCGTGGGGGCCACGTCAAGCGTGGCGGCCATGGAGTCGCCGATCACGCGGCCCGGACTCAGCTTCGGCGGATAGTGCAAAATAAATGGTACGGAAACGGTCGACTCGTATAGAAAACAGCCGTGAGTCTCTTCGCCGTGCTCCATGAGGGCTTCGCCGTGGGCCCCCACGAGCACGATCATCGTTTCCGCCAATCGCCCCTGGCCCTTGAAGTATTGGATCACTCGGCCCACTTGCTCGTCGAGAAAGGCGATGGCTGCCCGATACGGTTGCCTTCCGTGGGCCGTGGCGTGTGGTTCGGGAACGACGTAAGGGGTCTGGGCGTCGAAAAGATGAATCCAAACGAAAAGCGGCCGGCCGGCGGCCGCCTGGTGACGACTGCCGATCCACCGAAGGGCCGCGTCAATCGTCTGATCGCCCGGTCGAAAAGGCATTCCTTCCAGCTCGAAAGGGTAACTCCGCCGGCTGGTAAACGCCTGATCGAAATGGTCAAACCCTTGGTTCAGCCCATAGCGTGAGTCCAGTAGAAACGCGCTCACGAACGCGGCGGTCGCATATCCTGCCTCATGCAGCACTTCGGCAACGCTACGCTGTGCCGCGTCCAGCACGAACGAGCCATTGTCGCGCACGCCGTGTCGCAAAGGATACAGACCGGTGAGGATGGACGCGTGCGAAGGCCTCGTAACCGGAACGGCCGTGACTGCGTTCGCGAAGCGCACGCCCGATGCCGCCAATGAGTCGATTGCCGGTGTTGGAACAGGCGTTCCGCCGTAGCAGCCGATGGAGTCGGGCCGTACGGAATCAACGGTGATGAGCAGAATATCGGGATGCTTGCTTTTGACCGTGGGGGCCGGCGATCCATCACTGGGCTTCGCAGGCGCCGATGCTTGCGGGGAGGGGTTCGTTGGCTGCGTAGCGACCCATGGCTTTGTGATTAGAACATAGCCCCCCGCGCCGGCGAGGACGAAGATAAGCACGATGGGCCACCAACGGCCTTTGGCCGATGCCGAATGACCCACTGAAAAATCGGTCCCTGTCTTCGGCTCCGTTCCCCTCCAGGTGGCGGTTCCTTGCCGACCGCGAGTCGTTGTTTTTCTCTGCCGAGACGCCAATCCCAATCTCCGTCCAAAACCCTCAAGAGGGACATTATCACCGATTCCGGCGCGATTGGCGAGCCGCGAATCCCGACGTACGCCGGGACAAGCTGTCTGGTCTTAAGTTCGCGCGGACGTTCCACCCCGCAAGGTCCGCACTGACTTCAAGTCAGCGGCTCACTTGATTTGAAAACCCTTGGGATGGGCGCGATGCCAATTCCAGGCCGTCTCGATGATCCGGCGAGTGTCTGTGTATTCCGGCCGCCAGCCCAACTCGGCCATGAGCTTCGAGGGGTCGGCAAGAAGCTCCGGCGGGTCACCTGGCCGACGGGCGGCCATCACGGCCGGGATTGGGTGGCTGGTGACGTAGCGGGCAAGCTCCACGATTTCTTGGACCGTTGAACCGTGGCCAGTTCCCACGTTATAACATCGGAACATCGCTTCAGGTTGCGTCTCGACGGCCAGACGGTGCGCGGATGCCAAGTCCTCGACGTGAACGTAATCGCGGACACAGGTTCCGTCGCGCGTGGCGTAGTCATTGCCGAAAATGCGAATCTCGGCTCGTTGTCCCAGGGCCACCTGCAACGTCAGCGGAATCAGATGAATCTCGGGGTGGTGATGCTCGCCTAAAGTGCCGTCGGCGGCTGCTCCCGCGGCGTTGAAGTAACGCAAAGCAGTGGCGCCCAACCCCCAAGCTTCGGCACAATCACACAACGCCCACTCCATCGCCAGCTTGGTTCGTCCGTAGGGATTGATCGGATGCTGAGGCATCTTTTCACGGATGGGCAACGACGGCGGAATCCCATAGGTCGCGCAAGTCGAACTGAACACCAGTTTGCGGACGCCCGCTTGCCGCATTGCCTCTAACACTCCAATCGTGTTGCCGACGTTGTTGCGGTAATACAAAAGCGGGTCGCGGACGGACTCGCCCACGTCCAACGACGCCGCGAAGTGCATGACCGCGTCGAAGGCCTCTTCGGCAAAAAGGCGGGTCAGCCGGTCCCGATCGGCCAAATCCGCGACGATGAGCCGCGCCCGGCGATCCACGGCTTGCAGGTGCCCCGTAACTAGATTGTCATAAACGACGACCAGGTGCCCGGCGTCGCACAGCGCACGCACGCAATGGCTGCCGACATAACCCGCCCCGCCTGTAACAAGTATTTTCAAAACCACGTACCTAGGTGTTCCTGTTTCGATGCCCTTTTCGACGGCCACTGTAGCGTCGCCGCTTGTGGGCGGCGTTTGCAGGTCGATACCCGTCCGGGACACGGGTGCCGTGTCCCGGAACGCCCGGTCACCAAGCTACATCGGCGCATCGGTCGTGTGCTGGTAGTCACTCTGCGAGAACATCCACGAGCCGCGAAACGCTGATCACGATCGAACGCATCACTACGACGTTTTGGCGATTTACGGCCACGCCGTCGCGGTGGGCCTCCACGAGATACTTTTCCTTGTTGGCGTGGCCATCGCGGCAGTCGTGCATGTCAGCGCCTTCGAGGACGAAGACCGACTCGGTGATTTCCGTGAGCGTACCGATGTACAGAATCGGCGTGGCCGTATCGAGCACGACCTGTTCGTTCAGGAATCGTCTCAACGGATCGTCTATGTGAGTCATTTCGTTCCCTTGGGTCGTGAGGAGCCGGGCCACGCGTTTGCGCCCCTGCCCTAATCATTCCTTGCGTACTTATGGAAGGAAACCTGCCTTCGGGCAAGATTGCCTATATATTCGTGACCTGCGCGATCTACCTAATTGATTACTCAAATAGCGGGTTCCGCCGGACGTTCCGGGACACGGGACGGTCCCGTGTCCCGGACGGCTGCGGCAACCCAAGCCGGGGCCGAATCCTCATTTCGATTCAAAAAAGTGATTGACATGCGTCGGCACAAACCCGTATGATGTTCTCCCAGGTCTGAAGTCCGCCGATGAAGCGCCGCACTGGAATCGCCATGTCATCAACAGCCACGGCATCGTGGCCGCATGGAGGACCGCGTCGCGTGAGCTTCCTCGCGGTGACGGAAAGGTATCAACGGATAAGGAGAAAAAAGATGAAGCGAACCCCTTGGCGACCGGGGCGAATCGGGTTTGTTGCCGGATTCGCAGGTGCTTTTCTTCTCGGCGGCTTGGCCGGTGGGAATGAACAGCCGGATCGAATTGGGAAACCCTCGGCCCCCCAGATGGGCGAACTTGAGGAGGCGGATTCCATCTTGCTGGAGATTAGCGAGGAGGTTCCCGCGGTCCAATTGCCCATGCGGGCGGAGGATTTTGACGAGGAGTCCGCCGCGGAGTTTGAGGCGGCGGATTTCGAAGTCGCCCGCGTCCTGGGCAATGGCGACCCGCAACGCCTCAGCGTGCTGGTATGGCTTGACCCGGCCTTGGATCGGCCCGTGGGTCGGGCCGCGGAGCCGAGCCGGGCGCGGCTTGGCATTCGCGAATTCGCCGCACAACGCGGCGCGGTGGTCCAGTACGAGTACGAGATTCTTCCCAACGTGATCAACGTCCGGGGCCTAACTCCCAAGGATGTGGACGACCTGCGGAGAATGCCAAGTGTCGTGCGCGTCGAGGAGGACAAGGTTTATCATATTTCGTTGCTCGACAGCATGCCGCTGATCCGCGGATTGGAGAGCCAGAAATCGGCTGCGGGGCTTTCCGCCAGGGGTGCTGGCGTGCGCGTTTGCATTGTCGACACCGGTATTAACCTGTCCCACGTGATGTTCTCCGGCCGCATTGATACGGCGGCGGGGCACGACTTTTTCAACAACGACGCCGATGAATCGGACGATCATGGCCACGGCAGCAACGTCGCGGGTATTGCGGCCGGTGGCGACGGCTTCACCGTGAACATGGGCACCTGCGGCGTGGAGCCTTTCCAGGGCGTGGCCCCCAGTGCCACGATCATCGGCGTGAAGGTGTGCAGTTCCGGTGGGAGTTGTCCGACGTCGAGTATCGTGGCGGGTATTAATCACTGCGCCTCGACCTCGCTCCCAGGTGGGCAGGCGGACGTAATGAACATCAGTCTAGGCGGTGGGCAATTCAGTGGGTTCTGCAACAGCGATGCTTCCGCGGCGGCGGCGAACAACGCGGTTGCGGCGGGCGTGACCGTCGTGGCCGCGGCGGGAAACAACGGCTTCACCAACGCCCTGAGCTCGCCGGCGTGCGGATCTTCGGTCATTCCCGTGGGTGCGGTCTACGATAGCAATTTCCCCAACTGCGAGGACTCCAATTCGTCTTTCACCTGGTGCCTGAATGCGTTTTGCACCAGCACGTGCACGGATAGCGCCCCGATCCTCGCGGATGAGCGCATTTGCTTCAGCAACCGAAGCGTCAATCTCGAACTGACGGCTCCTGGAGGCGGGATTTGGTCGGCGGGAATCGCCAGCTCAACGAGCATCATTGAGATGTTCGGAACCAGCCAGGCCTCTCCCCACGTCGCTGGTTTGGCGACCTTGCTCATCGGAGAAGATCCGACACTCACGCCGGCCGAGGTGCTACAACTGATGCGCGACGGGGCGATCGACCTGGGCCCGGCGGGTTTTGACAACGACTTCGGTTGGGGCCGCATCGACGTGATCAACTCGCTCAATCTCGTCGGTCCCGGCTGTACCGGCAACCCCGACTGCGACGACGGCCTATTCTGCAACGGTGCGGAAACTTGCGTGAGCGGTTCGTGCCAAGCGGGCACGCCGCCGAACTGTAACGACGGCATCGCCTGCACGACCGACTCCTGCAACGAAAGTACCGATTCCTGCGATCACACACCCAACAATGGTGCCTGCAGTGACGGTCTGTTCTGCAACGGCTCCGAAGTCTGTAACGTCTCCACCGGCTGCCAGGCCGGCACACCGCCGAACTGCAACGACGGTATCGCCTGTACGACTGATTCCTGCAATGAGAGCACCGACTCCTGCGACCACGTGCCCAATCACGGCGCCTGCAGCGACGGTCTATTCTGCAACGGCTCGGAAGTCTGTAACGTCTCGACGGGCTGCCAGGCCGGGACGCCGCCCAACTGCAGTGACGGGATAGCTTGCACGGACGACTCCTGCAATGAAGCGACGGACTCGTGCGACCACGTGGCCAATAATGCCAACTGTGACGACGGTTTGTTCTGCAACGGTGCGGAGACCTGCAGCCCAACCCTGGGTTGCCAAGCAGGGAGCGATCCGTGTCCGGGGCAGGCGTGCGATGAGGGCACGAACACGTGCGTGGCGTGCGTGGTCAATGCCGACTGCGACGACGGCCTATTCTGTAACGGGGCCGAAACCTGCGTCGGCGGAAACTGCCAGGCGGGCACGCCCCCCAACTGCAACGACGGCATCGCCTGTACGGCCGATTCGTGCAATGAAGCGACGGACTCGTGCGACCATGTGCCGAACAACGCCCTTTGCGATGACGGCCTCTTCTGCAACGGGGCGGAGACGTGCAGCCCCACGCTGGGTTGCCAGGCTGGAACCGACCCTTGCGGCGGCGCCGGCTGTGATGAGGCCAACGACGTTTGCCTGGGCGCGGAGCTTTGGCTGTCCTTCAAGACTGCCGCCACCATTCCGGGCGTCGGAACTGTCCAGGACGAGGACATCGTCGCCTACAATCTCGGCTCCGGAACTTGGTCGTGGGTCTTCGACGGCAGTGACGTGGGGCTCGGGAGCTTTGAGATCGACGGGCTGGCCGTGCTAGCCGGCGGAGATATCCTGCTGTCGTTTACCGCGGCGGGGACCATAGCCGGCATCAGCACCGATGATTCCGACATCCTTCGCTTCACGCCGACGTCCTTGGGATCCACGACGGCCGGCACATTCTCAATGTACTTCGACGGCAGCGACGTTGGCTTGACCGCAAGCGGCGAGAATGTCGATGCGATCGGTTTGACTGCTGGAGGAAACTTGCTGATCTCCACGTCGGGAAGCTTCAGCGTGACGGGGCTCAGCGGCGCCGACGAGGACTTGGCCGAGTTCACCGCCACGAGTCTGGGCAATACGACTGCGGGATCCTTCTCGATGTACTTTGACGGCAGCGACGTGGGCCTTTCGACGACGGCCGACGAAGACGTCGACGGCGCCGGTCTGGACTCGGCGGGCAACATCCTGTTGTCAACGCTGGGGCTGTTCTCCGTGCCGGGCGTGAGCGGCAACAACGAGGATATCCTCGAATTCTCGCCCACGTCGTTGGGCTCGACGACGGCGGGTACCTACTCGCTGTTGCTGGACCTAAGTGTGATCGGCATTGATCCGACGGAGGACGTCGGCTCACTCGAGCTGGTCGAATAGAAGGCCGCGACTCACGCGATCGCGGACGTCAACCGATTTCGACCCGGGCGGCGCACGCATGTGCCGCCCGGGTTTTTGTTGGGTTGCGACTTAGCCCGGTCGGCGCTTCAGACGAAGTCGTTGATTCGCTTGGCAAACTCAACGTCCAAACTGCTGATGCCGCCCACGTCATGAGTGGTTAGATCGAGGCGGACCGTGCTCCAGACGTTGAACCATTCGGGATGGTGATTCGTCTTTTCAGCCAGCAAGGCCACTCGGCACATGAACCCCCACGCCTCGTTAAAGTCTTTAAACTTCAACTCACGGTGCAACTTGCCATCACGGAGTGCCCAACCGGGCAACTCGGTCAAAGCGGATTTGACCTCATCGTCGGTCAACTTATTTCGCGCCACGGCTTCTCCTTGCATTGGAACGACCCGTCCATGATACGCAAACAACTACATTTGGGCTACGAAAACCTCTTAAGGTCTATTGAAGAGTAGTCCCGCCACGCGGGGAATCGTCTGCACCAACGATTTGCGGAAGGACATCCGCGATTCCGCTGACGACAAACTGCACTGCCACGGCGGCGAGAATCAGGCCCATGATTCGGTTGAGGATGTTCAGGCCGGTCTGACGCAGGGTCCGCTCCAGCAGCGGGGCCATTCGAAGCAAGACAAAGGTCAACACGCCGGTGGCCAAAATGCACGCAACGACAATGGCCACGTGGGGCCAGGAGCCGCCGGCCCTGCTCATCAAAACCGTCACCGTGGCAATGGACCCCGGCCCGGCCAGCATGGGAATGCCCAGCGGAATAATGGCCACGTCCTCGCGCTCGGCGCCTTCACTTTCCTCTTCCGGGCTGGTTCTCACTCGCGAGCGCTGGGCGCGCATCATGTCCAGAGCGAGCAGGAACAGCAGAATCCCGCCGGCAATGCGAAACGCACCTAGGGTGATCCCAAAGAGCTTGAAAATAAGGCCGCCCGTGGCGGAAAAGACGAATAGCGTGGCCGTGGCCGCTAGCAGTCCGTTGCAAAAGTCTCTTGACAGGCGTGGTATAATGAATGCGTTGGAGTGACGCAAGATTGGTCACGGAGGACTTCGGATGGCGATGGGACGGCTTCCCGGGGAGTTGCAGGCGG
>Ga0187892_10005681_pt1 | contig 19333 bp, 18 predicted proteins | sample MA1701073metaG_FD_139345 | JGI IMG/M metagenome (GOLD analysis project Ga0187892, IMG submission 139345) | Bio-ooze microbial communities from a basaltic lava cave in the Kipuka Kanohina Cave System on the Island of Hawaii, USA - MA170107-3 metaG ...
GGTCGGCGCGCTCTGCCGCGCCCCGCTCGGGACGCCGGTCACGCCCGCGATCGTGGCCCAGGTCCTGGCCCATCCGGATGGCGGACGGAAGGGCGTGCCGGCCGGCGCCCGCGTGATCGTGCTCTGGGACATGGCCTTCTACTCGATCCCGTTCCGCGCGGGGGACCGCATCGTCACCGCGCGGGCCGAGTACGCCTCCAACTATCTCGCGTTCCTGCAGATGAAGCGGCGGGTGGGCGTCGAGATCGACGTGGTGGACGACGACGCCTCGGGGCAGCTCGACGTGGGTGCGCTCGAGCGCGTGATCCGGGCGCGGACCCGGCTCATCGCGATCACCCATGTCCCGACCCAGGGGGGGCTCGTGAACCCGGCCGCGGAGGTCGGGCGGATCGCCGCGCGGCACGGCATCCTCTACCTGCTCGACGCCTGCCAGTCGGTCGGCCAGCTCGAGGTGGACGTCCGGCACATCGGCTGCCACATGCTCTCGGCCACCGGGCGCAAGTACCTGCGCGGGCCGCGGGGCACCGGCTTCCTCTACGTCCGGCGCGACACCGTCGGGATGCTGGAGCCGGCCTTCATCGATCTGGAGGCCGCCTCGTGGATCGACACCGATACCTATACCCTCCGCGACGACGCCCGCCGATTCGAGAACTGGGAGCGCTTCGTGGCCGGCCAGATCGGCCTCGGGGTGGCCGTGCGCTATGCCCTGGCCCTGGGCCTCGAGGCCATCGAGGCCCGGGTCAAGGCCCTCGCGTCGCTGCTCCGGCGGGAGCTGGCGAAGCAGCCCGGCGTGACCGTCCACGACCTGGGCACCGAGCGGTGCGGGATCGTGACCTTTCTGAAGGCCGGCGAGGAGCCGCAGGCCACGCGCCAGCGCCTCCGGGCCCGGGACATCAACGTCACCCACACCCAGGCCCGCTCCTCGCGGCTCGACCTGCCCGCGCGCGGGTTCGACGCGCTCGTTCGCGCCAGCGTCCACTACTACAATGACGAGGCCGAGGTCGAGCGCTTCGTGCGCGCGGTCGCGGAATAGGAGAACCGACATGACCACGACGGTGGAGACAGCGCTCGGACCGGTGGCCACCGCCGAGCTCGGCGCCACGCTGATGCACGAGCACATCGTCACCCGGTCGCCGGGGGTCCAGGAGAACTGGCCCCACCTCTGGGACCGCGCGGGCATCCTCGCGATGGCGGAGCGGAAGATGGCCGATCTGCACGCCCGCGGCATCCGCGCGATCGTGGACCTGACCACCGTGGACCTGGGGCGGGACATCGGCCTGATCCAGGACGTCGCCCGGCGCTCCCGCGTCCACGTGATCGTGGCCACCGGCGTCTGGTGGATGCCCCAGCGGTACTTCAGCGTTCACGGGGTGGACGCGGTGGCCGAACTGTTCATCCGCGACATCACCCAGGGCATCGGCGAGAGCGGGGTCAAGGCCGCGATCATCAAGTGCGCCACCGACACCGCGGGGGTGACTCCGGTCATCGAGAACATCCTGCGCGCCTCCGCGCGGGCCCAGAAGGCGACCGGGGTGCCGATCTCGACCCACACCTGGGCCGCCGGCCGTTCCGGGGAGGCCCAGCAGGCGATCTTCGCGCAGGAGGGCGTCGATCTGAGCCGCGTCATCATCGGCCACAGCGGCGACAGCGAGGACCTGGGCTACCTGCGCGGCCTGATGGACCGCGGCAGCACCATCGGCATGGACCGCTTCGGCCTCGAGCACTTCCTGCCCACCGCCAAGCGGGTCGAGGTCATCGCGCGCCTGTGCGCGGAGGGCTACGCGGGCCGGATGGTGCTCTCCCACGACGCCAACTGCTGGAGCGACATGCTCTCCGAGGACGACAAGCGGCGGACCCGGCCCCTCTGGCACTACAACCACATCCCGGACGATATCCTCCCCGCGCTCCGCAAGGCGGGGGTCGGCGAGAGCCAGATCGAGCAGATGCTCGTGCGCAATCCCGGCGCGATCTTCGAGGCGCGCGGACCAGGAGGCGCGTGATGGCGGCCATCCTGGGCACTGGCGCCTATCGCTACGAGGTCCACGACCGCTGGGCCAAGCTGCCGCCGGGGCAGGAGTTCAACGCCGACGTGGCCGCGGTCGGCGTGGACGGGCAGGATCGGGTCTACGCGTTCAATCGCGGCGCGCACCCGATGGTCGTGCTCGACCGGGAGGGCAACTTCCTGCGCTCCTGGGGCGAAGGCGTCTTTCACCGCGCCCACGGCGTCCACATGGCGCCCGACGACACCCTGTGGCTGACCGACGACGGCGACCACACCGTCCGGCACTGCACGCTCGAGGGCAAAATTCTGTTGACGATCGGGATTCCCGGCGCGCCCGCGCCCTACATGAGCGGCGAGCCGTTCCACCGCTGCACCCACACCGCGCTGTCGCCGCAGGGCGATCTCTACATCTCGGACGGCTACGGCAACTCGCGCGTCCACAAGTTCGCGCCGAACGGCACGCGCCTGCACTCGTGGGGCGAGCCCGGCACCGACCCCGGGCAGTTCAATATCCCGCACAATATCTGCTGCGACGCGGACGGCTGGGTCTACGTGGCCGACCGTGAGAACCACCGCGTCCAGGTCTTCGACGGCAACGGCCGGTTCGAGACCCAGTGGCACGACATGCACCGCCCCTCGGGCCTCTTCATGGAGCGCGGCGGCCAGGGGCGCTTCTACGTGGGGGAGATCGGGGGCGCCCTGCCCGTGAACTACGACGTGCCGAATATCGGGCCCCGGGTCAGCATCTACAGCCACCGGGGCGAGCGGCTGGCCCGGCTGGGCGACCGGCTGGCCGGCCTCGAGCCCGGCCAGTTCGTCTCCCCGCACGGCCTCGCGGTCGACTCGCGCGGCGACATCTACGTCGGCGAAGTGTCGTACACCAACTGGGGCAATCGTTACAAGGGCCAGCCCCACCCGCCCGGGCTGCGCAGCCTGCAGAAGCTCGTCAAGGTACACTGACCAGAGGAGGCACCCATGACCAAGCCTATCACACTCCAGATCTTCTCCGACTACGTCTGACCCTGGTGCTATCTCAGTACCGTGCGTATTGAGAAGCTCCAGCGCGAGCACAACGTCAAGATCGAGTGGGTGCACTTCCCGCTGCACCCGGAGACCCCGGCGGAGGGCCAGTCGATCGAGGACCTGTTCCGGGGGCGCAACGTGGATCGCAAGGCCATGCACGCGCAGATGAAGGCGCGCATGGACGCGGAGGGCCTTCCGTACGGCGAGCGCACCATGACCTACAACAGCCGCCTGGCCCAGGAACTCGGCAAGTGGGCGGACACGCAGCCGGGCGGCGAGGCGTTCCACGACGCGATGTTCCGCGCCTACTTCGTCGACGCGCGCGACATCTCCCGGCCCGAGGTGCTGCTCGAGATCGCGGAGGGCGTGGGGTTGCCCCGCGCCGGCGGCGCCGAAGTCCTGGAGAAGCGCACGTTCAAGGAGGCGGTCGACCGGGACTGGGCGCTCTCGCGCCGGTACGGGATCACCGGCGTACCCACGTTCGTGGCCGGCCACAGCGGCGTCGTTGGCGCGCAACCTTATGAAGTGCTGGAGCGGCTGGTGAAGGAGGCCGCGTCCAAGAACGATGGGTGACCTGCTTCCGGCCCCCGGCTTCCATCATCTCCATCTGAACTCGGTCGACCCCGACGCGGCGATCGAGTTCTACGTCCGACACTTCCCGACCTCGACGAAGAGCCGGTGGGGCGGGCTGCCGGCCCTCGCGGCCCCCAACAACGCGCTGGTGCTCTTCACGAAGGTGGCGACCCCGCCCGCGACGTCACCGCAGTCCGCGATCTGGCACTTCGGCTGGCACGTGCCCGACACCCGGGCCAGCCTGGCGGCCTACCAGGCGCGGCCGGACCTCGAGCTCCTGCCGCTCTACACGACCGACGAAGGCGGGTCGGTCTTCGTCAGCAGCGATACCTGGCCCAGCAAGGGGCCCACGCCGGGTCTCACGAAGGCGCAGATCGCCCTAGCCCGGGCCACCGGCGTGCAGCCGACCCGCACCGGAGGCTTCGGATACATGCGGGGCCCCGACCACGCCCTCGTGGAGTACGCGGGCAATCACCCGGCGGAGCGCTTCAACCACGTGCATCTCTACCAGGACGATCCGTTCTGCGCGCAGCTCTGGTACCAGACCCACCTCGACGCGCCGGTGTATGCCGGGCGCACGAGCCGCATCCCGATGACCGAGGCCACCTGCGTGGTGCCGCGCGGGCCCGATCGCAGCTGGCCGGCGCTCGATCGTGACGGGATGTTCCGGTCGCCGTCGGCCGCCGTCGTGTTCGGCGACGTGGCCCTGCCCTGGTACGTGCGCCAGGGCGACCAGCCGCTCGCGAGCACCCGCGGGCAGCTCTACGACCACATCGCGCTCAGCGTCGGCGATCTCGACGCCTGGATCGCCAAGCTGCGCGCCGAAGGCGTCCGGTTCCTCGAGGAGCCCTACCGCCTCGGTGACACGCGGGCGGTGATGATCGAGGGGCCGAGTCGCCTGGCCCTGGAGCTGGTCGAGGTCAGCTAGTCAGCAGCGCCGACAGCGCCCGATACGCGAGCTTGGCCCGCTCGAGCGCGGGCAGGTCTGCGGTCGCCCGGTTCGGCGCCTCGATGGCCAGCGGCAGGCCCGCGGGCAGCGCGGCCACCAGCTCCCGGAGCGGCAGGACGCCCTCGCCGGGCAGGAGGCGGCCGGTGCGCGCCTCGCGGATCAGGTTCGGCGTATCGGTGGGGCCGGGCATGTCGGCCGACGCATCGCAGAGCTGAGCGTAGCGGAAGAGCGTCGGATCGACCGCTCCGACGTGAGCGGGAAGCCCTCCCGAGCGGCTCCAGTGGAGCGCGTCCACCACGATCGACACGTTCGACCGCTTCGACGTGGCCACCATCTCGGCCGCGTGGGCGAGCGTGCGGACCCCGGTGTAGATCGCGAACTCCAGGCCGACGTGCAGGCCGTACGGGGCCGCGCGGTCGCAGAGCTCGCCGAAGCGCTCGAGCGTGCGCGCCTCCTCGGGCTCCGCGCTCATGACCAGCACGTGCCTCGCGCCCAGCCGCGCCGACACCTCCAGGAAGCCCTCCGGGATCCCGATCGGGTGCTCGGGCTCGAAGCGCAGGAACTCGGTGTCGAGGACGGACACGCCGGTGTCCTTCAGGCGCAGCAGGGTCTCCCGCAGCATCGGCCCCTCGTGCAGGACGTCGTACGGCGGGACGCCCACGCTCGGGGTGGCGGTCAGGCGGATGCCGATGGTCCGGAGGCCGGCGACGGCCGCGACCGTGACCAGCTCGGGCGGCGTCGTGTCCAGCACGGTCAGGTGCGCGAGGGAGAGCGGCCGGGTCGCGGTCGGCATGGGGGAGATAGTACCTCAGCGTCGCGGCAGCCCGACGGAGACGAGGATGCCGAGCACGTTGGCCCCGGCCGCGATGAGCACCGCGGTGCCGTAGCCCTGCGTGAGGTCGAAGAGGCGCCCCGCGATGATCGGCAGCACGATCGCGGCGGCGCTCCACGCGAGGTAGACGCGGCTCGCCACGCGTCCGTAGACCGCCCGCCGCCAGTAGACGCCGACCGCGGCCGCCGTCACCCCGGAGATCACGCCGTAGCCCAGACCGACCAGGGCCAGCGAGAAGACGGATACCAGCGGCCCGGGCCACAGGGTCAGCGCGACGTTCCCGGCCAGGGCGACCGCGTGGGCGCCGGCCGCGACGGTGGGAATCGCGAGCCAGTCCACCATCCACCCGCCGCCCAGACGCGCGCCCGCGATGGTGGCGGTGATGAACGTGGTCCCGTACACCGCGAGCGCGGCCGCGCCACCGTACGCCGCGATGATGCCCGCGGCCTGGCTCAGCACCATCAGCCCGGCGGAGGCGGCCAGGAAGAAGACGACCGAGAGCCGCCAGAAGACCGCGCGGCGCCGCTCCCCCTCGCCCAGCGTGACGCTCCCCGGCTCCGCCGAGACGGCCACGGGCGTATGGCCGACCAGCCACGCGCTGGCGAGGCCGGTCAGGGCGAGGACCGCGGCGAAGCCGGCGAGGGTGGCGCGGACCCCGAAGGCGTGGATCCCCCAACCAAACACGGGAGCCGCGATCATCGCGCCGGTGGGCAGCAGGCTCACGATGTAGCCGTTGACCAGTCCCTGCCGACGCGTCACCACGAGGTTCACCATCTGCTGCACCAGGATGTACGCGGCGCCGCCGCCGATCCCGAAGAGCACCCCGTAGCCGATCGCGAGCTGGGCCAGCCCGCCCGCGGTCGCGGCCAGTACCAGGCCCCCGGTGTTCACGGCCGCGCAGGCCGCCACGAGAATCGGGGTCGAGGCGACCCGGTAGAGGCTCGGGGCCAGCATCATGCCGACGCCGAACCCGGCGGCGGCCAGGGCGAAGACGAACGCCAGGTCGGCACGGGTCAGCCCGAGCAGTGCCTCCAGCGGCCGCAGGAACACGCTGAACGCGTAGAGGGAGCCGATCGGCGCGTTGAGCGCGGTGGACGCCGCGAGCACGCGCCATGGACCAGGCCTGCCGTCGGTTTCGTTCACGCTGATGGGGACTGGTGGTACCGGCCGAGTATACGGGACACGCGCCCTTGACGCCGCCGCGTTCCGGGGGCAGGATCGGCGCCGGGTGACCCCGCGTCCATGACCGCCGACCTCCACGACCTCTCGATCGCCGAGCTCTCCCGCCTGATCGCCGCGCGCACCCTGTCGCCGGTTGAGCTGACCGAAGCGCTCATCCAGCGCGTCGAGCGCTACGACCCCCAGACGCGCGCGTTCATCACCCCCACCTTCGACCTGGCGCGGCGGCAGGCCCGGCAGGCCGAGGCCGAGATCGCGGCGGGCCGGTCGCGCGGGCCGCTGCACGGCATCCCGTTCGGGCTCAAGGACATCTACGACACCGCGGGCATCCGCACCTCCGCGCACTCGCGCATCTTCATCGATCGGATCCCGGCCCAGGACGCCACCGCGACCACGAGGCTCTACGAGGCCGGGGCGGTGCTGCTCGGCAAGCTCGCCACCCACGAGATGGCCCACGCCGGCCCCTCGTTCGACCTGCCGTGGCCGCCCGCGCGCAATCCCTGGAACCTCGCCCACTTCACGGGCGGGTCCTCCACCGGCTCGGGGGCCGCGGTCGCGGCCGGCCTGCTGCCGATGGCGCTCGGCTCCGACACGGGGGGATCGATCCGCGGGCCGGCGTCCCACTGCGGGACCGTCGGCCTCATGCCCACGTTCGGGCTGGTGAGCCGCGCGGGCGTCATCACCAACTCCTACACGTTCGACCACTGCGGTCCCCTGACCCGCACCGTGAAGGACGCCGCGCTCACCCTGCAGGCCCTGGCCGGCTACGATCCGAAGGACGCGGGAAGCCTGCGGCGCCCGATCCCCCAGTTCGACGGGGCCCTCGGGCCGGACCTGCGCGGCCTGCGCATCGGGGTGCTCCGCCACCATTGGGAACAGGACATCCCGGCCTCCGACGACGTCCGCAAGGCCATGGAGGCCTCGCTCGATGTGCTGCGCCGCCTCGGCGCGGAGCTCGAGGACTGCCGCGTGCGCCCGCTCGCCGCGTACTACGACGTCAAGATCATCATCGCGGAGACCGAGATCTTCAGCGTGCACCAGCCGAACCTGATGGCACGACCCCGCGAGTTCGGCGCCGACTTCCTCAGCCGCGCGCTCCCCGCGGTGCTCTTCACCGCCAACGACTACGTGCAGGCCACGCGCGAGCACCGCCGGATGATGGTCGAGATGGAGCCGCTCTACGAGCGGTTCGACGCCTTCGTCACTGTCGGGCTGGGCGAGGCCCCGCGGCTCGCCGACTACCGCAGCGTCTCGTTCTGGCAGAAGCCGAGCGGGCTCACCGCGTGGAACGTCACCGGCCAGCCGGTGCTCGCGCTGCCCAACGGCTTCGGGCGGAACGGCCTGCCGCTGGGCATGCAGATCCTCGGCCGGCCCTTCGGCGAGACGACCATCCTGCGCGTCGGTCACGCCTACGAGCAGGCCACCGAGTGGCATCGGCGGCGGCCCGCGCTCGTGGCCGGCGCGGAGGCCCCCGCGGTCACGCCGCCGTCCGTGCTCTCGGTGACCGAGCCGGCCGACGCGGCCACCCGCGACCTCTGCGCGACCGCGGCCCGGCGCGCGGGTTTGCGGCTCGACGATCAGATGCTGGCCCAGCTCCTGGAAGGCGCGCCCTATGCGCTGGGTATGGTCGAGCGCCTCCGACGAGATCACGGGCTGCCGCACGAGCCCGCGAACATCTTCAGCTTCCCGGCTTCTCGGCTGCACTGAGGGCCAGATGCTGGCCGAGCTGCGGGAGGGCGATGCCACCGGCGAGACCGCGGTGATCTACGAGCAGATCCGGCGCCTCTGGGCGGTGCCGTACGTCTCCTCGCTCCAGCGACACCTGGCCACCCGCCCCGGCTGGCTCGAGTGGGCGTGGGCCGCGCTGGGGCCCGCCTTCCAGACCGGGACCGCGCAGGCCGCGGCCTGGCGCGCCGCCGACGGCCTCGTGGTGCCGCGGCTGGCGGCGCTCTCGCGCGACGCGCTCGCGGTGTGGGGCGTGGACGCGGCCGGGGAAGCCGCGATCCGTGCGACCTGCGCGAGCTTCGTCCGGGTGAGCCCGGTCAATCTCGTGCTCTCGGGTCTGCTGCGCCGGCTCCTCACCGGCGAGCGCCCGCCGGGCGGCACCGGCGAGCGCCAGATGAGCGTCAACAACGGCCCGCCCGCCTGGACGCCGCCCGCTCCCCTCGGCCCCCTGCCGGCCCTCGCCGATCCGGCGGTGCTACCGCCTGCCCAGCGCGCGGTGCTGGCCACGCTCGGCACCACCGTGGCCGGCCAGGTCTTCGTCCCGGGGCTCTACCGGATGCTGGCCTCGTGGCCGGCCTTCCTCGCCCACGTGGCGACGGTGCTGCGGCCGCACCTGGACGACGCGGCCACGCGCGCGGCCGGCCAGCGGCTCCTGGCCGCGGTGGATGCGGAGATCCCCCGCGTGTTCGCCACCCTGCCGTCCCTGCCGGCGAGGCCCGCGATGCCGCCCGCCGCCGAGTTCGCGCCGGTGCTGGCCGCGCTCGACACGTATCGCAAGACCAGTCCCGAGATGGTCGTCTTCGGCCGCATGCTCGGAGACGCGCTGCCCGGCCACTAACCCGAGACGAGAGGACGACCCCATGAGCGTTCGACCGAACAAGGTGAAGGAGAAGCTCGCGGCGGGTCAGGTGGCCACCATCCTGTCCGGCACCAACGATCCCGACCTGATCGATCAGCTCGGCCCGCTGGGCGCCGACGGCATCTGGCTCGAGGGCGAGCACGGCGGCGTGGACTACGCCGACCTCGGCAACCTGACCCGGGCCTGCGACCTCTGGGGCGTGACCAGCGTGGTGCGGGTGATGGACAACGACTACGCCACCATCTACCGGACGCTGGATCGCGGAGCGCAAGGAATAGTTGTGCCGCACGTCAATACCCGCGCGGAGGCCCAGGCGGTGGTCGAGGGCGCCAAGTTCGCGCCGCTCGGCAAGCGCGGCATGTTCACGAGCCGGCAAGGCTTCGGGGTCGGCGACTACCTCAAGACCGCCAACGACCAGAGCCTGCTCATCGTCCTGATCGAGGACATCGTGGCGGTGAACAATCTCGACGCGATCCTGACCGTGGACCACATCGACGTCTTCTTCGTGGCCCCCAACGACCTGGCCACGTCCATGGGCCACATCGGCAACATGACGCATCCCGAAGTTCAGAAGACGGTGGACGGCGCGATCGCGAAGATCGTGCAGTCGGGACGCACCGCCGGCACCCTGGTGAGCTCCGAGAACGTGGAGGGCTACACCCGGAAGGGCGTGCGCTGCATCATGACCGGCTTCTTCCCGTGGATCCAGGCCGGCGCGAAGGACCTGATCGCCCGCGCCGCCGCGGGAGCGAAGGGCTAGCGGACGGCGACGGCCGCTACGTCGCGCGCCGGTTCGCGTCCGGCCGGAAGCGGCTCCCCGGCCGCGCGAGCCCGCCGCTCACCCCGATGGGCGTGCCGTCGGCCCGCCAGCAGGCCGCCCCCTCCAGCGTGCCGTCCGCCGCGAAGGCCACCGCGTTCATTCCGCCCGCCACCCCGGGGACGGCGACGACCTGGTGCCCGCGGGCCGCGACCGCATCGCGAACCGCCGCCGGGATGTCCTGCTCCATCTCGAGCTCCTGGCCCTGGCTCCAGATCCGCGGCGCCTCCACCGCCTGCTGCAGCGTCATGCCGTGGTCGATCAGGTTGACCACCGCCTGGAACACCGACGTGAAGATGCGCACCCCGCCCGGCAGCCCGAGCGCCCACGCGGGCCGGCCGTCGCGCAGCACGATCGTGGGCGCCATGCTGCTGGTCACCCGCTTGCCGGGCGCGATGGAGGCGGGCGTGCCGGGGTGCGGATCGAACAGCGCCATCGTGTTGTTCAGGAGCATCCCGGTGCCGGGCACGGTGGCCTTCGAGCCGAACAGGTTGTTGATGGTCTGGGTCATCGCGACCACGTTGCCGTCGGCGTCCGCGGTCGTGACGTGCGTGGTGTGGGCGGAGCCGGCCGCGACGGCCCCGGTCATCCCGACGATCGGGCCGTACTCCCCCGCCCGATCCGGGCGGATCTGCGCGCGCCGCGAGGCCGCGTACTCCTTCGAGGCGAGGCGCTCGACCGGGATGTCCACGAACGCGGGATCGCCGGTGCAGGCATTGCGGTCCGCGAAGCCGATCTTGAGCACCTCGGCGATCAGGTGGAAGTACTCCGCGGTGCCGAACCCCAGGCCGCGCGGGTCGTAGCCTTCCAGGATGTTCAGCATCTCGATCAGATGGAGCCCGCCCGCGGTCGGCGGCGGGGCGCCCGTGATCTCGAAGCCGCGGTAGCGGCCGCGGATGGGCGCCCGTTCGATCGTGGCGTAGCGCGCCAGGTCTTCCCGGGTGATGATGCCGCCGTCCCGGCGCATGTAGTCGGCCACCGTCGCGGCGAGATCGCCCCCGTAGAGCACGCCCGGCCCCTTCGCCGCGATCAGGCGCAGCGTGGCCGCGTACTCGGGCATCGCGATCAGATCGCCCGCCTTGATGGGCGCGCCGGCGGGCAGGAAGGTGCGCGCGGTCTCGGGGAAGCGCGCCAGATCGGGCGCGGTCTCCGTCACCGCGGCCACCAGGTACGGCGTGGCCCGGAAGCCGCGCTCGGCGTGGCGGATCGCCGGCTGCATCACGGTCTCGAGGTCGAGGCGGCCGAAGCGCGCGATCGCCTCGGACCAGGCCTTCAACGTGCCGGGCACGCCGACCGACAGGAGGCCGACCAGGTTGACGTCGCCTTCCGCCCGCAGGTAGTCCGGCCAGGTGTCGGAGACGGGCCGGTACATGTCGGGGCGCGCGGCCGCCGGCGCGGTGGTATAGCTGTCGATCACGAGGTGCCGGCCGTCGGCCAGCCGCAGGTGCGCCATGCCCGCGCCGAAGATGCCCACCATCATCGGCTCCACCACGGTGAGCGCGAAGAGCGCGCCGACCGCCGCGTCCACCGCGTTGCCGCCCGCCGCGAGCATCTCGGCGCCCGCCGCCGAGCCGAGCGGGTGGTTGGTGACCACCATGCCGCGTGACGCCGTCGCCGGTCTCTTCTCGGTCATGTCTCCCTCAGGCAAGCAGGCGCGGCAGGCGCTCGCGCAGGATGGCTTCGGCATCACGGCTGATCTGCCGCACGAGGTCGGCGGCCGGCTCGACCCGGTCGATGAGGCCCGCGGTCTGGCCGATCATGATCGCGCCGCGGTCCGGGTCGCCCGCCTTCGCGGCCTCCCGGAGCTGGGCGCTCACCTCCGCCCGCCGCAGGCGCAGCTCGTTCTCGCGTCCGACCCACTCCTCGATGAAGCGATTGCGCCGCACGCGGACGTAGGCCCCGGGCCAGACCTGGCCATTGGCCACGTCCGGGATCTCGGTCACCAGCGTGTCGTGCCCGTCACTCTCCACGATCGCCTGCTTGAAGCCCTTGGCGATCGGCGCCTCGTCGGAGGCGAGGAAACGCGTGCCCAGCAACACCCCGTCGGCGCCCAGGGCCAGCGCGGCGGCCAGGCCGCGCCCGTCCGCGACCCCGCCCGCGGCTAACACCGGCGTCGGGGCCACCGCGCTCACCACCATGGGCACGAGCGGCATCGTGCCCATGACCCCGACGTGGCCTCCGCCCTCGGTCCCCTGGGCGACGATCACGTCCACGCCCGCGCGGGCGGCGGCCTTCGCGTCGGCCACCGTCGAGACCATGTGCATCGAGAGGGCGCCGATCGCGTGCGCCCGGGTCACGTAGCCCCCCAGATCCTGCTCCCGGGTCGGCCACGCGGTGGAGATCACCCGGGGCCGGACGGCCAGCAGACCGTCGTACTGGCCGGGCCGCTCCAGGAACAGGAGCAGGTTGAGCCCGAACGGCTTGCCGGTCGCGGCGCGTATCGCCGCCGCGTCGCGCGCCACTTCCTCGGGGCTCTGCCGCGTCGCGCCCAGCACGCCGAGGGCGCCGGCGTGGGAGACCGCGGCCACCAGCTCGGGCGACGTGGCGCTGCCCATCCCGCCCAGGACGATCGGATGCTCGATCCCGAGCAGCTCGCAGATGCGCGTACGCAGCATGATCAGCTCGCCGGCCAGATGTCGGGAAGCCGGATCGCCAGCCACTTTGCGAGCGCGGCGTTCACCGTCCGCGGCTTCTCCTGTGCCATCCAGTGCCCCGAGGGCACGATGACCTCCGTGAGGTTCCGGCAGTCGCGCCGCATCGGCTCGGCCAGCCGGGAGTCGACGGTCTCACAGGTGTAGTCGTACTGGCCGTGCAGGAACAGGACCGGCAGGCTCAGCACGCCGCCATCCTTCGCCCGCTTGGCGTACTCCAGATTGCGCTCCGCGTTCATGTACCAGGAGTCCGGACCGAAGAAGCCGTTGCGGGCCAGACCGGCCGCGTAGGTGTCGAGCTCTTCCGCCGTCACCACGTCGGCGTCCATGGGCACGTCGGGCGCCCGCCCGGCACCGCCGAACCAGCCACCGTCCTTGCGAGTCTGCGCGGTACGGGACGGCTTGCCCTTCCCCGCCGGGCTCCCCTTCCGGAAGAGGGCCTTGACCACATTGCGTGGATCGGCGTCGAAGGCGGCGCACGCCTTGTCGAAGCTCTCCTCGTAGAAGAGCATGTAGTCCCACTGCCCCACCGGGTACTGCGCCTCCGGATAGACCGCGCGATCGATCAGCGGGATGAGATTCCGGGGGGAGAACCCCGCCGCGAGATACGGCACGCAGAGATTGGCCACGCCCCAGCATCGCTCCGGATGATGGCTCGCCAGGCTCCAGACCACCGGGCTGCCCCAGTCGTGGCCGACCCAGACCGCCTTCTCCCGGCCGAGCCCGTCGAGCAGCTCGATCATGTCCCGCACCGTGTGCTCGAGCGCGTAGTCCTCGTGGCGCCGGTACACGCTGGAGCGGCCGTAACCCCGCATGTCGGGCGCGACCGCACGGAAGCCCAGGTCGGCGAAGCACGGCAGCTGGTGCCGCCAGGAGAGCGAGAGCTCCGGCCAGCCGTGCACGAACACGATCAGGGGCGCGTCGGCGGCGCCGGCCTCGAGGTAGGTCGTGGTGTGTCGGTCCGTCTTCACCACACCGTCCGTCAACGGGAGCCTCATGCGCGAGCCTCCTCACACCACCGCGTCGCGCCGGAGCCGCTCGATCTCCTCCGCGGTGTAGCCGGCCTCGGCCAGGATCTCGTCGGTGTGCTCGCCCAGGGTCGGCGGCTCCCGGTCGATCCCCGGGCTGCCGTGCTCCAGGCGGAAGCCGGCGCCCACCAGCCGCATCGGGCCGTAGCGGGAGTCGATGGTCTGGAGCACGTCGCGATGTTCGAGCTGCGGGTGGCCCACGATCTCGTCCACCTTCCAGATGGAGCCGCACGGCACGTCGGCCGCGGTGAGCCGCGCCTCCCAGGTCCGGGGATCGTCGGTGGCGAGCGCCCGCTCGATGATCTCGCGCAGGGCCGGCTCGTTGGCGGTGCGGGCCGGCCAGTCCTTGAAGCGCGGATCGCTGAGCGCGTCGGCGCGGCCGAGGGTCTTCATGAGGCCGACGAACTGCTTTTCGGTGAGGACGGCCAGCACGATGTAGCCGTCGCCGCAGCGGAACCGGCTCGCGGTGGGCTTGCGGCTCACCGAGCCGTTGCCGATCTGCTTCTGCTCCACGCCGGCCACCGTGTACTCGGACACCGGCCCCGCGATGAAGGCCAGCGCCGCGTCCAGCATCGCCACGTCCACGAGCTGGCCGCGCCCGGTGTGGGTGCGCTGGTAAAGCGCGCTCGCCACCGCCAGGGCCGCGGTGATCCCGCCGATCGTGTCACAGAGCGCGAAGCCGGCGCGGGTGGGGCCGGACGCGGGCTCGCCGGTGATCGACATGATCCCGGACATCGCCTGGAGCTTGCCGTCGAACGCGGCGGTGGTCTTCTCCGGCCCGGTACGGCCGAAGCCGGAGACCCCGCAGTAGATGAGCCTTGGGTTGATCGCGGCGAGAGCCTCGTAGCCGAGCCCGAGCCGATCCATCACCCCGCCCCGGAAGTTCTCCCAGACCACGTCGGCGCCCACCACCAGCCGCTTGACGATCTCGATCGCCTCTTTCCGTCGCAAGTCGAGGGTGATGGACCGCTTGTTGCCGTTCATGGAGAGGAACGAGGGCGCCATCTTCCGCTCCGCCCACTTGGGATCGGCGGGGGAGAGGCGCGTCTCGTCGCCTTCCTGCGACTCGATCTTGATGACGTCGGCGCCCAGGAGGGCCAGCTGGTAGGTCCCGTACGGGCCGGCGAGATAGCGGGTGAAGTCCAGGATGCGGACGCCCGCGAACGGCTTGCTCACGTGCCCTCGCGCTTGGCCTTCGCCACCGCCTTCACCACGTCGAATTCCTTCCGCCGCTCCGCGATCTCCTCGGGCGAGAGCTTCCCGACGTCGAGGAAGCGATGCTTCCACGCCGCGTCTGCCGCCCAGCGAACCGGCGACGCCACCGTGGTCCGGGCCGCCGGTGCGGTCTCGAGCAGCCGGAAGGCCAGCTCGAGCGTCCGCGCCTGCGACTCCGCGTCGAACGGCCGTCCCGCCGAGTTGCCGAGTGGGAAGTCGCTCCACACGAAGCGCGGGACCCCGCAGTGCTCCACGATGTCCTTGGCGCAGCCCATGATCACGGTCGGGATCCCGTTCGCCTCCAGGTGCCGGGCGGCCAGACCCACGGTCTGGTGGCAGACCGGTCAGCTGGGAACGAGGACGACCGCGTCGGCGCCGTCCTCCCGGCAGCGGCGCAGCAGCTCGGGCGCGTCGGTCTCCGTGGTCACCCGGTGGCTGCGATTCGTGGGCGCGCCATGGAAGCGCGGAGCCAGGCTGCCGATCCGTCCAGCCGCGACCGCCTCCTGCAGCCTCTCCAGCGGAACGTAGGCGTTGAGGTCCTCGGGCACCGTGTTCGCCCGGTCGTAACCCACGTGCGAGATGCGGAGATCGGGCTTGCTGTCCACCGGCATCGAGTACACCTGATAGAACTTGGCGGAGGCGTTGTAGGGCGCGCGCGGCCCCTGGTCGCCGGCCTCGGGCTGGAACGGCGCCGCGGTCGTGATCAGCGCGATCCGGGCCCGCGCGAGCGGCGTGGAGAGCGGCGTGAACGGCGCGTCGGTGAAGTGGGCCCAGCGGTACGGGGCGAAGCCGAGCGCCTGGTAGTACTCGCGCGTCCGATCCATGTACCGGATCGGCACGTCGTCTTCCGGGGCGAACCGGATCTTCGGGCCGCTCACGCCGAGAACGTCTTGATGACGAGCCCGCGGGCCTTCTCGGGATCGACGCCGTTGGCGGCCATGCAGGGGCTCGCGTCCTCCAGGATCCGGTCGGGGTCGCCCATGTGCATGTACTTCTTGTAGGTGTCCTCGAACTCGATGCCGAGGGCGCGCGCGAACAGCGTGAGATAGTGCTCGACCACGATCGGCCTCTCCCGCTCGAACCGGCACTGATCCCGGTGGCAGCCGTGGTAGATGCCGGCCAGGTGGTTGGCCCCCGCCCCGAGCGCCCGATCGATGTCGTCGAGCGCCATCTGCCGCCAGACCGCGGGTCCGAGCTGCTCCTGCAGGGCCGGCGTGCACGTGCGGCCCCAGCGGGCGTCCGGCTCGAAGTCGATCACCGTGATGCCGGGCACCGCCTCCAGCAGCCGCCGCGCGGCCCGCCCTTCGCGCGCCCGGGCCTCGGTCGCGTAGTGATAGTGCAGGGCCACGGTGGCCTCGACCCGCTGGGTGAACGTGAAGAGCCCGCGGTCCAGGCAGTCGGCCAGGAACTCCGCCGTGTGGCGCTTGGGGAACGGCAGCTCGGCCTGGAGCACCTCGTCGTAGAACTGGATGCAGGACGGGCACCACATCACCACCTCGCGCGGGGCCATGCTCTGCAGCAGCTCCACGGTGTGATTCGCGTAGCGCTCGCCCGAGGCCTCCTGCCCGCGGCGATGGTGCTGGATGCCGCAGCAGTAGGTCGGCCCGCCCGCGGCCACGTAGTCGAGCCCGAGCCGGTCGAAGACCGCGCCCACCGTCTCGACCAGGTGCGAGGTCCGCAGCACGTTACAGCCGAGATAGAGGACGATATCGTGCCGCTCGCCGTCCCGGGGCGGCTTCAGCAGCCACGTGCGCTCCTCCTTCTTCGAGAGGAGGTCGTGGGTCAGCCTGATCTCGCCGAAGTACTTGCCGTAGTCGAAGCTCATGATGTCAGGAGTTTACCACTACGGATGGGCGATGCGCTCGAGGTCCACGCCCTCGTCGGCCAGCCGCCGCGGATCGGCCGGGACGCGGTCCCGGATGAGGGCCGCGACCGTCGCCAGCTCGCCGTCGCTCTTGGGGTCCTCCGGATCGCCTCCCCGGTCGAGCCCCATCGCCGCGCGCACGATCCCGTCCTTCACGTAGAAGCCGAGGAACTTCCGGCTGGCCGGATCGCCCCGGAACACGAGCCGGTCCCACGCGGCCGCGAAGCCGATGTACTCGACCACGTGCTCGTACTGATCGGACCAGAACGAGTGCATGTAGTCGTAGGGCTCGGGGCCGTCCACCATCGCGCGGGCCGCGGCCCGACCCTGCCGGTAGCCATTGTTCCAGTGCTCGACGCGCAGGCGCCCGAAGACGGGATGGAGGTGGTTCGCCACGTCGCCCGCCGCGTAGACGTCGGGCAGCGAGGTGCGGCAGCGCTCGTCCACCAGCGCGCCGTTGTCCACCGCCGCCCCCGCCGCGGCGAGCAGCTCGGCGTTCGGGACGATCCCGATCCCGGCCACCACGAAGTCACACGGGAGCACCCGCCCCTTCTTCGTGCGCGCCCGCTCCACCCGGCCGGCGCCCTCGAAGGCCGCGACCGAGTCCTCCAGGATCAGCTCCACCCCCTTCTCGCGATGGATGCCGGCGAGCACCGCGCCGACCTCCGGGCCGAGGACCCGCGCCAGCGGCACCGGGTGGCCCTCGACCGCGGTCACCTCGACGCCCATCTGCCGCAGCGACGCGGCCACCTCGGAGCCGATGAAGCCCATGCCGATCACGAGCGCCCGGCGACCGGGCTTGGCCGCCGCGCGGATCCGGTCGCAATCCTCGACGGTGCGGAGCTGGAAGATGCCCGGGAGATCGGCCCCGGGGGTCGTCAGCGCCCGGTTGCGGCCGCCGGTGGCCACCAGGAGCCGGTCGTAGGGGACCTCCTCGCCGCGCTCCAGCGAGACGACCTTCCGCTTCGGGTCGATGGCGTCGGCACGGGTGCCGAGCCGCAGGTCGATGTGGTGGTCGGCGTAGTACTCGCTCGGGTTGACGAGCTGATCCTCGAACCGGTCCTGCCCGCGGAGATAGCCCTTCGACAGCGGCGGGCGATTGTAGGGCATCACCGGCTCGGCGCCGATCAGGGTGACCTCGCCGTCGAAGCCGCCTTCGCGGAGGGCGGCGACCGCGCTGCCTCCGGCCAGCGAGGCCCCGACGATGACGAATCGCCGACTCTTCATGGCGCTCATGCTACCCCTCGAACCAGGCGCCGGCCATCACGAGCGGCAGAGCACGTCGCACATCCGCAGGAAGTTGCCCCGCCCGATCTCGTATACGGGCGCGTGGCCCCGCGTCGCAAGCGGACCTCTTCCACGGGGGATCATGCTAGGGTGATTGACGATGAGCGCAACGAGTGGAGCGATCCTCGCCCTGGTGCTGCTCCTCGCGGTCACCGGCTGCGCGAAGCAGGTCCTCTTGCCGGATGGCTCCGCGACCACGGGTGCGTCCGCGGAGTCCCCGTCCTCCCGCAACGCGACCGCCGCCCGCCTGGCGACCCGCCACCTCGGCGCGCCTTACGTGTGGGCCGGCGCCGGCCCGTCCGGCTTCGACTGCTCCGGCCTCGTCATGTATGCTTTCGGCCAGGTCGGCGTCGCCATGCCCCACAATGCCGCGCAGCAATTCCGCCTCGGCACCCCGGTCGACCGAAACCGCCTCACGCCCGGCGACGTGGTCTTCTTCAACCAGCTCCGCCACAACGGCATCTACCTGGGCGACGGGCGCTTCGTCCACTCCACCAAGCCAGGCGGCGTCAAGATCGCGCGGCTGGACGACGACTGGTTCCGGACGCGCTGGGTGGGCGCGCGCCGCCTCTAGTCGATCCACGCCCGGCTCCCCCCCGCTTGACAGTCCAGGCTCACCGGGGCATTATCCCATTTACCGGTCAAGAATAGAGTAATAGCCAGGAGCCTCATATGCCCATAGCTTTGCGCGGACCCATCGCGATCCTGGACGAGCACCCGGAGTGGTCGAGCCGGCTGATCGCGGAGCTCGAAGCCCGCCGGCTGCCGTACGAGAAGGTCGATCACTCCAATCACGCGTACGACCCGCGGGACCGGGACCCGCGCTACTCGGTGATCGTGAACCGCACGAGCCCGTCGTCGGCCACCCGCGGGCACGCCGGCGTGCTCTTCTACGCCGAGGCGCTGCTCAACCACTACGCCTCGCTCGGGGTGCCGGTCATCAACCCGGTCCCGGCCTATCGCAGCGAGAAGTCGAAGGCGCTCCAGCTCGATCTGCTCGAGCGCGTGGGTGCCCGTTACCCGCGCACGCTAGTGGTCAACCACCGCGACAAGATCTTGAAGGCCCTCGACCAGATCCCCTTCCCGCTCGTGGTCAAGCCGAACGTCGGCGGATCGGGGGCGGGCATCGTCCGCTTCGACTCCCGCGAGGATCTGGAGGCCGGCCTGGGTCATCTCGACTTCGGCCCGGACGGGACGGTGCTCGTCCAGGAGTACCTCGAGTCGGACGAGGGCGCGATCGTGCGGGTCGAGGTGATGGACGGCCAGTATCTCTACGCGATCCGCATCGTGCGCGAGCCGCAGGCCGGCTTCAACCTGTGCCCGGCCGAC
>Ga0187892_10005682_pt1 | contig 19331 bp, 17 predicted proteins | sample MA1701073metaG_FD_139345 | JGI IMG/M metagenome (GOLD analysis project Ga0187892, IMG submission 139345) | Bio-ooze microbial communities from a basaltic lava cave in the Kipuka Kanohina Cave System on the Island of Hawaii, USA - MA170107-3 metaG ...
CAGACCATGGACCACTGTGGCCTGGGTATTCCTTACCTGCGGTATCGCTCTGGGAAGTTTCTGGGCCTACTACGAACTTGGGTGGGGCGGCTGGTGGTTCTGGGACCCGGTGGAAAATGCTTCTTTCATGCCCTGGTTAGTTGGCACAGCCCTGATCCACTCGCTGGCGGTTACGGAAAAGCGAGGCGGCTTCAAAAGTTGGACGGTGCTACTGGCAATCTCGGCATTTTCGCTCAGTCTGCTGGGAACATTTCTGGTACGCTCGGGCGTTCTGACCTCTGTTCACGCTTTTGCTACAGACCCCAAGCGAGGGATATTCATTCTCGTCTTTCTGGCCCTGGTAATCGGCGGCTCCCTTTTTCTCTATGCCTGGCGGGCGAAGCAGGTGGGACTGGGAGGTAGGTTTGAACTCGTCTCGCGCGAGTCCTTCCTGCTAACTAACAATGTCTTACTGACTGTGGCTGCAGCATCTGTTTTGTTGGGCACCCTGTACCCGCTGCTTATCGATGCCCTGGGTATGGGAAAACTCTCCGTAGGGCCTCCTTATTTCAACACGGTGTTCGTCCCCCTAATGGTGCCTGCCCTATTCTTAATGGGAGTGGGTCCAATTGCGCGTTGGAAAAAGGCCAGCCTGCCTGAACTAGCTCAGCGTCTGCGCTGGGCCTTTGCCGCGAGCGCCCTTACGGCGGTCTTGTTGCCACTGATTCTGGGCGAGTGGAAACCGCTGGTATCGTTGGGCTTATTGCTGGCCGTTTGGATCCTGCTGACGGCACTGCTAAACGTTCTGGAGCGGGTGCAAAGGACCGGCTCCATGACCAGCTGGCAGAAGCTCAAAACACAGAGTCGCAGTTATTACGGCATGCAGCTGGCGCACGTTGGCGTAGCAATTTTTGTGGTGGGCGTAACCCTGGTGACGGGCTACGAGTCGGAAAAAGATGTGAAAATGAACGTGGGCGAGTCGGTCACTGCAGGCAGTTACAGCTTTCGACTGAATGGCGTCAGCAACGTTGCCGGACCCAATTACACAGCCGCTCGAGCTGAACTCCAGGTAACCAAAAACGGCAAAGACATCGGCAGAATGTTTCCTGAGAAGAGATCATATACAGCAAGTCAAAATGTTATGACGGAAACCGCGATCGACACCGGCCTTACTCGAGACCTGTATGTCTCGTTGGGGGAACCGATCGCTGGAGGTGCCTGGACGGTTCGAGTTTACTATAAACCGTTCGTGAGTTGGATTTGGGGCGGGGCTCTACTGATGGCGCTCGGAGGTGGTTTGGCCGTAAGCGATCGCCGCTATGCTGTGGCCGCGAAAAAGCGGACGGTTTCCGAGGCGGCTAAAGTGGGCCCGAAACCTTTACCGGTGGCCGTCAACGAAAGAAGTCAGGAGTCATGACGCGCTTCGTTGTTCCGCTGGGGGTCTTCATGGTGCTCGTCGCTTTTCTGGCGATCGGGCTTAGCCGTGACCCCCGCGAGGTCCCTTCACCCCTGATCAATAAGCCGGCGCCGGCCTTTCAACTTCCGCAGTTGCTCGAGCCGGCGAGAACATTCAGTGCGGCCGAGATGCGTGGCAAGGTTTGGTTAATGAATGTTTGGGCTTCCTGGTGCGTCTCTTGTCGCGACGAACATCCCTGGCTGCTCGACTATGCTCGTTCGGGCATCGTCCCAATCTACGGGCTCAACTACAAGGACGAACGCGCGGATGCCATCTCATGGCTGAACGAACTGGGCGACCCGTATGTCCTAAGCGCCGCCGATCTCGATGGGCGCGTGGGTATAGATTACGGCGTCTACGGCGCGCCGGAAACCTACCTGATAGATAAGAATGGTGTCATTCGGTTCAAACAGGTTGGGCCGGTAACCCCCGAGATTTGGGAGAAAAAAGTTCTCCCACTGGTTAGGGAATTAAATCAATGAGACGCGGATTGGGACAGCTGCTTTTCATAAGTCTCTTGGCTAGTTTTACGCTCGCTCAAGAAGCCCGGCCGGTCACTGAAGACCCGGTGCTGGAAAAGCGCTTATTGAAACTGTCCCAGGAATTGCGTTGCCTGGTTTGCCAGAACGAAACGCTGGCCGACTCACAGGCTGGACTGGCTCAAGATCTGCGCGCCCAAATCCGCGAGCAGATGCAAGCGGGCAAAACAGACCGGGAAATCATTAATTACCTGACCGAGAGGTACGGTCAGTTTGTGCTTTACCGGCCGCCGGTACAGCCAACCACCTATTTGCTGTGGTTTGGCCCTTTCCTTTTGATGCTCGGTGGCCTGCTGCTTCTGTTTCGCTACCTAAAACAGCGTCGCGAGCTAATCCAGGAATCACCACTTTCTGCTGATCAAAGAAGTCGTGCCGAGGAACTCATCAAAGAAGGAGAGCGAACGGCATGATTACTTTCTGGCTTGTCTGCGGCCTCTTTATAGTCATCGCACTGGCTTTTGTCCTGCCGCCACTCTTACAAAGCGAAACTCAGATGCCAGAACGTTCTCGAGAGACAAACCTTTCCATCTACCGAGATCAGTTATCCGAGCTGGAAACCGATCTTCAAAACCGAATTATCAGCAACGAGCAATACCTCCTGGAGCGCGACGCGGTCCAGCGACGAATGTTAGAAGACGTTGCCCAACAAGAAAGCAGGCCCTCTACAGACCGCTTGCCAGATAGGCAAGCGGCCTATGTTTTGGCAATCGCCATTCCAGTGCTGGCACTGGGTCTATATTTCCGGTTGGGTAACGTGAATGCCCGACCGCCTCAACCTCCGGTTGCGCTCTCCGAGCCCAACGCCGGTGAATCGAGTGGTGGGATGTCACAAGCACAGATTGAAGCCAATGTGGCGGCCCTGGCAAAAAGACTCGAGACGAACCCAGGAGATCTAGAGGGGTGGATTATGTTGGCCCGGTCCTACGGTGTACTGGAGAATTATTCGGAGGCGAGTAAGGCTTACGAGAGGGCCGTCGCCCTAAAGCCTCGAGATCCCGAATTGATTACGAATTATGCATTTGCCCTTGCCATGGCAAACGGAAGGAGCTTTGACGGCCGGCCAAAAGAACTAATTCAGCAGGCTTTGCAAATAGCTCCTGAAAACCCTACGGTTCTGGGTCTGGCAGGCGGTGCCGCTTTTGAACAGAAAGAGTACCAACAAGCAATTGAATACTGGACCAAACTTCTTAAATTCGTGCCGGCTGAATCAGAGATGGCGCGCGCGGTAAGCGAAAAGCTAAGCGAGGCCAGATCACTCGCCGCCGGCGGTGGAAAATAGACTGAGGCAGAGCCTTAAAAACATGTCGAGAGAAAACCTTTTATTCGCAATTATCGGCTTACTCGGGGGTTTTATCATCGGTTTTATGTTGGCCAGCAGCATGAGCCAGCGTCCAGAAGCGACTACCAGCGTGCAAAACCTGCCTGCTAATCACCCACCGGTTTCGGGCAACCAGCCCGACCCTCAGCAGGTCTTTAGAGATGTCCAGGCAGCGATGAAAAAAGCTCGCGAAGAGCCACAAAATTTTGAAGCGCAGATTACAGCTGCGCGACTGGAGTATCAGATTCAGCGATATGACGATGCTATCGGCTTCCTTTTGAAAGCCAACGAGCTTAGACCGGGCGACTACGAAACCATTGTTGCGCTGGCCAGGGTGAACCTTGAAGCGGAACATTACCAGCAAAGTCTCAAGTGGTACAAAGTAGCTTTGCTGAAGAAGCCCGACGACATCCCGGTGCTTGAGGGCTTGAGCGCCGCCGCGCTCGGCGCCCAAGAAGTTAAAGAGGCTGAGACATCAATTGCCAAACTTGAAAAGCTGGATCCGCAAAACCTCGACCTTAAACAGTTCCAGGAAAAACTAGCCGCGTTAAAAGAAGTAAGGAATTAGCATTTCGAATCTGGGATTGCGAATTGCGAATTTCCTGTTTCGTAAAATAGATTCGTAAGGCGTTACAACTAATTTACTGTTCGAACTTCATCAAAGGGAAATTCGCAATCCGCAATCCCAAATTCGAAATATATTCCTAATTCCTAAATCCTAATTCCTAAATCGTTCTTCACTGTTCTATCGACATCCGGACTACTCGTGCCAACCGGATCCTTTCAACATTTCCGTCCCGCCCCACTATAACCACTTGACCACTTTCCACGTCCACCCGGCGGATAGTATTCATGAATCGCTCGACGCGCGTACCATCGAGCATTTCAATAATCAGTTTTGTTCGCGCCAGCTCCTCAGCTGAGGCGACTGGGGGTTCAGCCGGCGCAACAGTTCCAGCAGCAGGGCTCCGCTTCGCACGCGTCCTGCCAGTTGACGACTTGGTTTTCGGAGCGGCGGCAGCCGTTTCGGTGACTTCGGTGGGTTCCGCTGGCTCGGGTGTCAGGGATCCGCTTTTCTTTGCACTCTTAGTTCGGGCGATGGGTGCTTCAGTAATCTCGGTCGCTGCCTCCCGCATCACTTCTTCCCCAGTTTTGGCCCCGGCAACCTTGACAGATTCCTTTGGTTCTGCCGGTTTCAAGCTTTCTTCACTAACAGTTGTCGAGGGTGCGGGCTCCAACTTTCTCGTTGCTGCGCTGCGGCGGGAAGAAGGGCCGCCTCGCGCGCTCCGGCGCGAAGGTCGAGGTGCCTCCACAACCTCTTCCGTTTTCGACTCCACAGGAGCTTCGACTGCGCGCGGCTCAACGGGAGGTGGATCTTCAGTCGACAATGGAGAAGGTTCCGGAGTAGGCGCTTCACTGACCGTTAAGGGCGGCGGAGTTGTTTGTTCCAGCCGGGCGCCAACGGAAGATACACGCTTGCCTTTTCTGGTCGCCGGTAAAGCGGTGGCAACTTCATCGCTCCCAACCTCGGCCGCAGCCACCGGCTGGAACGAACCGGCGAAGCTTACCTGATACCTACCCGGATCGTCGTTTGGACTGCGAGCTTCTACGCGGAGGATCAAATCTTCTGGCTGCCGCAGGTAAATGCTTTTGGTAACCGGAGAGCTTAGTTCAGCATAGAGGGCAACCTTAAGAACCGGACGCAAGGTGCCGGCAGTAAAGATGTCAACATCGCCGTTCAGGTTACGCGTTTCGATCGTGATCAGTAAGTCTCCGGGCACTCCTCTGAAGGTAAAGAAGTGACTGGTCAATCGTGCGTCACCAATATCGCGAGCATTGATTCTGCCGACAATCTGGTTTGTTCGCACCGGTGTGGGAGAACGAGCATCCAGAGACTGGGCTCGCAATCCGGCTACTGTTGTCGCTGACACGACCAGCAGGAAAAAAATCTTCAGCGGTTTTCCAGTTATTAACTCGGACATGGATCCCTTGCGGAGAAAAACTGTCGAGACCCGAATGGACTATGACACCTTCGAGCTTGAGGCGTAAGAATAACAGATTTGTAGCCGGAAACGTATAACATGAAAGCATTTAAAATCTCTCATGGTACGGAAGCGAGAAAAGATTCTGGCGACCACCGGCTTGAGCAAAGAGTGCGGAAATCTGTAGGGGCGTCCCTCCGAGGGCGCCCCTTCGTCACATCACATGCAATTCACCGGAAATCGAGTTACTGAGCAAATTTTCAGGTTTTTGATAATTCGGAGAGTTTCAGTGTTGTGTTATCACCGGTAATTAGAACCCAAACGCGTGGGGTCGCCGTTGCACAAGAGCCGCACGAGCTCAGCATGAAAATAGTCAGGCATCCCCTCAGCAACCTTTGGCCCCAGTCGTTGGGCGTAGTAGATACGCGCCTTTTCGATTGGATCTTTCAATGTGTCGTAGAGATTCTTAGTAGTTCTTTCAGTCTCAACCTGATTGTAGAGTTTGATTTCTGAGATCAGCAGCTGGGCGAGCCTTTGTGCTGTTTGATCGCTTATCGATTCCGGCGAGTACCTTTGGACTACAGGCATCAGCTCAGCAGCGCATTCTGAGGGCAGTTTTTCAATTGCCTGACTAACTTCCTCCACGGCTGAGACCTCACTGATCTGACGAGATAATCCCTGACGGAACAGGCGGAGGGGCCAGACTGATCCCAACCAGCATCGAAAACCGTTGCACTGGGCCATGTCGAACGTCTTTTCTGTCGGGGATTAAAGAAGGGGTGGGGTCGAACGGAAGGCGCCGCTTCGCCCGCTCATCACGGGTTCGCACGGAACGAATCAGGCGCCTACCGCTCGCGCAAAATCAGGGGTCGGGTAGAAAGAACTATCGGCTCATTTAAAAAAGCGAGCTAGGCGCCGACAAGTTCCTCAACAGGTTCTGCTTTTTTCTGACTATTGTTTTCGGACTTCGATTTTGAGTTCGGGTCGCCGACCTGAAGCTCGCAGTTACCAAAACTGACGCGAAGTTTGTTCCCCGCCGACTGGTTGAGCTTGACCTCCAGCGCATTGGCCTTGATCACAGTGTCATCGCTGACGCTGCCCGAGAGTTCCACGCTGTCCGCTTCAATCTCCCCTCCCAGCGAGCCTTCAGACTTCAACTGGGTGGCCTTCACCTTGCCGTAAATACTTCCCTCTGGCGTCAGGGTCAGCGTCGGAGCAGAAACTTCGCCTTTTAGCTGCCCGCTAACCACAATCGGGCACTTCGAGCGGACGGTTCCTTCGAACTCCGTGCCGTTTTCCACAATTGTTTGTTTAGCCTTATCTGACATGAATACCTTCCTTTTGAGTTTAGTTCTACTTTTGGATTTTCAACCGTAGGCGACAGCCTTGCTCAAAGCTGAATTCTGTTGCATTAGGCGCCTGTTGCACGGAGCTGATTACTACGCCGTCTTTATGAACGCTGAGCCGCTTGGGGCCGACGATCCCCGGACCCTTACCGTTTTCCTTGAACTCACCGTGAATCACAATCTCTCCAAAACCAACTACCTGGCAGCCTTGCAAAACTCCATGTTTACCCAGGGTTAGTACCGCACCCGGTGCCAATGCGATGGCACAATTTTCAAACCGACTCTCGATTTCGACCTGGGACTCGTCACCAAATTCGAGTGTGGCGTTACGCAGTACATCGCCACGTCCGAAGAAACGCTTGGTCTGATCAGAAGTGCCGGTTGAAGTTGCCGCAGCCGGACCACCATTTCTCAGTTTTTGAAAGTGCTCGACCAGCGAGACTCCCGGAGTTTGGGTTTCGCCATCAGCTGACTCAGAAAAGTCTACCCATTCGGCAAAAACTTCGCCCAGGAGCTCTGGCTCAACTTCCAAGCCACAGAGTTTTGCCCCGGTCATGATGGTGCGTACCATATTGGCGCCTTTTAGGTTCGCACCGCGGAGATCCGCATCAGTAAGGTCTGCCTCCTCCAGATTCGCCTTATGCAGCAGGGCATGCTGCAGATCCGCGCGCAAAAGATTCGCGCCCCCCAAATAAGCTTCGCGTAAATCCGCACTGGTGAACTGTACGTTGTCTAGAATGGCACCGCCCAGATTTGCCAACTCGAGCTGTGCAAAGTTTAGTCGGGCACCGCTCAGTTGCGCTCCTTCGAGTGAAGCGCCCTCGAGATTGGCTCGGCTCAGGTCGGCATTCTGTAGGTTGGCCCCATCCAGGATCGCACCTTCGAGGTCAGCATTCTGGAGATTCGCACCTTCGAGGTCGGCCTGAGCTAAATAAGCATCACGCAGGTTGGCACTAGCCAGGTTTGCATTCCTGAGGTTACATTCCTCCAGATTGCAACCTCCCAGATCAGCTCGTCGCAGGTTTGCTTTTTCCAGCTGCGCGCGATTGAGGGCCACCTCCCGCAGATCCGCACGTTCCAGGCTCTCGCCTTTCTTGCTTTTGTCGAGGACTTCCTCTCTTGAATAGTCGGCCATGATGTTAGTTTCACCTCTACGGTCGTCGGTCTATGAGTCCATTTTGCGGGAGCCTCTAGGATGAGGCGTAAGGGGTTCGGAGATACTCCTCCAAACGCCGGATGCGCCCGTCAAATGACATCTTTTTTAACTCGTTCAGTAGTTCAATTTCTCCCATTTCTGCCAACAGCACGTTAATGCGCAGGAGACAGGCTTGTCGCTTTTGCCGGCGATCTCGCTTCTCAGCGGTCAGGACTGGATCGGACCATTCTGCTTCTGCTGCACGTTCAAAACCCTCATGCTCCTGCTTGAGCTCAGCCAGCATTTCCCTGACTCTGGTGCGCTGGCTGGCGATTTCCAGATCTCTTGAAGTTTCTTCCAGACCCTCACGATAGGATTTGAACTGGTTGCAAATCTGCTCACTCAGTTCCTCAGAAATACCTGTGGCAACTACTAGGTCCTCCTTTTTTGCCAGGTAGAGTGTCTCGAGTGAGCTCAATCCCGCCTGGTAAAGCTTGGCTACGGTTACGTGCCCCAGGTTTGGTATTTGCTTGAGCAACGCATTGATTATGATTCCTTCCCTCTGCTCGTCGTCCTCGCCTACCACGAAGGCCTGCGGCATCGTTTGGCTCAGGTCCTCGTAGCAGGACAAAAGGAGGTCACGTATCTCCCCGCCCAGGATCCGGTTCTCACTACCCTGGGCCATCGAGAACGCCGTTTCCACATCCACCATCTTGCGCGCTGCAATCTTAAGTCCCATCCCCTCGGCCGAACGCCTGATGCCTTGCAAAGAAGGGCGGCAAATTTCGACCCAGTCTTTAGTAGCAGTGCCGCGCTTCAACTCGAACATAAAGTTCTTTATTGGACGGGCGTAATTAGAGGCGATATTGGCGAACAGTTCCTCGACTTCCGCTTGATCCTCCTGAGTCAGTTTTGCTTCTACTGCCTCCCCGGACGGAACCTGATAATCGACGAGCGAGTCGAAAGCGGTGTCCAAATCCTGATCAAGCTCGTCGGCCACCAAAACTTGGACCGTTTCCTCATCGCTACTATCTTCAAAGAGCTGGTCAGGAATCTCCGTGACTGGCGCCACCGCAGCTGCAGTACGCGTAGCTGGCGCGCTCGGACTAACTGCTGGTACGGAAGTCACTGCCGAAGTTGGAGTAAGTGTCGGCAGAGGCTCAGCTGCAGAGTGGCCGTTTGCGCTCTTTGGCACGCTGGTGGATTCTGGCTGCGCAGCGGGCTCGTGAACAGCGGGCTCAGGTGGTGGTTCGAACCGATTTACATCCAACCTTGCGGGGTTGGATTGCTTTTTAGTCCCTAAGGATTTTGCAAGCTTATTGAAAAGACCCATACATCCCTCGAGGTTTACTCACGGTTTGCAATGCCTACACGGAACCGCCGGCGACAACTGGGATCTAAGAGAACGGCAATTCGTGATTGAACTTGGCAATCTGCAGGCAGGCGCCAATGATTAGCCTTAAACGGAATGCTCGTTGGACGAGCGTAACAAGGTCAAAGCGGAAACTGAGTAGTCCTTCTCTTTTAGAGAAAGGGAGGAAGCTTCCACTGGGAAAGCAAACCCTAGAGTGGCCTTTTACTATCCCGGCCAATCGTTAACTTACACGATCTAAGACTGCATTTGCAACAAGTTTAGACACTTTTTAACTTATTGAGTCAAATAGGCATAGATATGGTCAGTGTGCTAAAGTCGGTCAATTTGGTTGAAGTGTAAATGAAGCTTTTAATGAGATTTACTAAAAGATCAATCGATCTGGTGGTGGCCGATGCCTAAAGAAAATCTGTCTAGATTGCATACAGTAAAGAACTAAGAATGTCATACTGGTCGCTATTCGACCTTTGGTTCTCAGAAATTCAGCTACGATCATTTTGGCTTTAGGGATTACATTTCAGACCAAGCGCGCCGTGTCGCGGCGGTTCCTGGAGATTCAATGATGAAGCCGCAAGTGTTTGTCATGGTCTTGCTAATTGTGCTGCTGTGTAGTTTTGGGGTTGTAGATGCACAGCAAACAAGAAGCCCGGAGCAAGATTTGAGGATGCGTGAAGCCCTACTTCGAGCTCAGGCTTTCGAATTGCTCGAATCGTTGTCGGACCAGCTGGGTACGCTACAATCCGCGGAAAATCGAGCGCGTCTGGGTTCCAACATTGCAGGGTCGCTCTGGAACCACAACGAGAAACGCGCACGAACTCTATTAGTCTCGGTTGAGAACGAGATTCGATCGGTCCTTCAGGCCCCCAAAAGCGATGACCCTGGAGAGAAACACACGCTTAGCGTATTCCTCCGGCTAAGGATGGATACGATTGATCGGATCGCTAAGCACGACCCGGAGTTGGCTTTCGCGTTTCTGAAGGGAACCAAGCCAAGACCCGATGCGCGACTGCCTTATGATGTTAAGGAAAGAGAGCGTGCGGTCGAGATACGACTGATGGGCCAAATCGCTGCCAACAATCCGGAGCTCGCTCTAAAGCTAGGTCGCCGATCACTCGAGGCGGGCTTTTCCCAGGAGCTGCTCGAGCTCCTCTGGCAACTACAGCGCAAAAACAGAGAGCCTGTACAAGTTTTGTATAACGAAATCCTACTCAAACTGCGGGGTGCTGACTTGACGCGACAAGAGGATGCACGGGCTTTCGCGCTGAGCCTGGCTTACAATTTTGGTCCGCCAACCGTTGACGAAACACGGTTCCGTGACCTAATCACCATGATCATTACGAGTGGTCTGACAAACGGTTGCGCTCAAGAGAGATCACGCTTCCCCGAGCGGGCTCAGTTCTGCCGGCAAATTGCAGCACTCGTACCGCTGATAGAAAAGATTGATCCCGGGCGCGCAGCGCAGTTTAGTCACTGGAGCCCGGAGGTTCCGAGATGGGAACCCGTGCAACAGGAGTTGGTCAATATCGCTCAAAGCGGCACTGTTGAGCAGATTCTTGAGCTGGCGGCAAAGTACCCACACCTGAAAACCCAGGTTTATTGGCAGGCAATGATGAAGGCTACAGAACTTGGCGATATGGAACTTGCGCAAAAGATTGCGAGCGAACTTGGAGGCGATCCAAAAGCCTTTATGCTCGAACAATATGACAAGTGGGTCTCGATGACTGACGAGCAACTGGCAGAAACCGAGCGAAGCATAAACTCACTGCCTGGAGGCGATCGAGCAAGGTCCCTGCTTTACTTAGCCGTTCGAATCGGCCCCAATCGTCGGGCTGCAACCCTCAAGATTCTGGATCAGGCAGCCGGAATTATTGATTCCATGAAACCAAGCAAGGATCAAACTGAAATGCAGTTGATCCTGGCGGTAAGCTATTGTTTAGAAAGGAGTGATCGGGCCTTCACAATTATGGAAGCGATGTTACCAAAACTCAACGAGCTGGTCGCCGCCGCCGCAAAGTTAGATGGGTTTGACAACCGGTATCTTCGGGATGGTGAGTGGAATATGACAAGCGAAGGCGGCGTCGGTAATCTGTTAACTAATCTGGCTAATAACGCTGGCCATTTTGCCTGGTGTGATTTTAATCGAGCTGTAAGTTTGGCTACTCAATTTGAGAGACAGGAATTACGCCTGATGGCCCAATTGAAATTGGCTCAAGGGATTCTAGCGGGACCACCAAAGCGCCGGATCTCAACGCGCTTCCTATAAGACATCTATCTGCTCGTCCTAATGTCGAACGCCCATAGCGTCCCTAAATCGCGGATGTAAAGTCTGCCGTTCGCAATCACCGGGTATGCAAATGCCCCCTCCGGGTAGGTCCCTACTTGTTTGTGCTTGGGTTGATTCGGCGGGGTAAATCGTCCCTTCTCGCGGTAGCCTTCAGGCGTCGCCTCGACCAGGGCAAGATCCCCGTTTATGCCGTGAAGGTACAGGAGGCCATCGGCGGCGGCTATTGAAGCCCAACCGATACTCTCGGCCTGCCATTTCACTTTCCCGGTAACGAACTCGGCCGCGATCAGCTTTTGCCCAACCTCGGTACCGTAAAGATAGTCACCAACCACCACCGCGCCACCAATACCGTTTGGCAGGCCCCGCTCAAAATACACCTGCTCTGCAGCAACGCCGCCACCGTCGGCCTTCAAACGCACGAGTCCACCGCCAACGCCCAGCGCTCCACCATACACGTACTCACCACGGGCTACCGGAGTGAAGTACTGGGCGGGCCCTTTGGCTGCCTCCTTGTAGCGCCAAAGGAACTGGCCGGTTTTTGCATCAACTCCGACGATACCTTTGCTCAAAAGTTGTACATATTGTTTCCGGCCTCCTCCATGAACGACAATCGCCGAGGCATAACCTGCTGGATCCGCCCCGGGTATTGCTGAGCGCCAGACCAGCGCTCCGTTCTTTTTGTTAAGAGCCACCATGGTCGCCTGTTCGCCTCCAGGGGTTACCACTACAACATTACCATCCACCAAAGGAGACTCGGCATAGGCCCATTCACCCGGCTGTCCTGCAAACTCTTTGCGAATACTCTTTAGCCATCGAATTTTGCCGCTCCTGGCTTCGAGACACGCAAGGTCACCGTCCGAACCCAGCGCGTAGATGAAATCTCCGTCCACCGTCGGCGTGGATCGGGCCTTTGGGTAGGGTGGGTTCTGGTTTGGATTGCCGACGTTGCCTACTCGGGTTGTCCAGAGCGCTTTTCCATCCTGAGTTGAAAGAGCCTGAACAAACTCGTTGTCCAGTCCCTGGTTGCTCATTAGGTAGATTCTGTTACCGACCACGACTGGGGTCGAATATCCGTCTCCAATATCATTCACTTGCCAGATCAGTCTCGGTCCTCCAGCCGGCCATTCTTTTAGCAAACCACTCTCCTTTGATGTCCCGTTACGCTCCGGACCACGCCATTGCGGCCAATCCGAAGTCGGGAAAACATTTCGGGAAAAACCCAAAGAGATGGCCGAGTAAACCAGGAAAAGTGCGGCAATGGTAGCTGGTAGTCGTAGTCTCACTCTGTGTCCTTTAATCAGGGATTTGCCTGTATTTGCGCTCTTCGCGAATACGATGAGATTAAGGAAATGTTCCTACAATGTAATTCGAAAAATGTTCTGACAATGTAATTTGGGAAATGTTCGCTAGTTGAGGCTGCGAAGGTGTCTGGCGGAAGAAGTTCGATGCAGTTCTGCTCCAGCCTGCACAGGAGTCTGTCGGAATAAACTGTTCAACCAACCTGCGGAGCAGGTGGCAGAATAGAGCCTGGGGTGAAGCGAAGCGGAACCCCAGGATAGCAATGAATAAGAGACCTTGAGCCCGCGGCCGCGGGCGACAGCCGCAGGCGAGCACTGCACAGCAGGTGAAAGCGTAGAGCCTTTGGTGGAGCGCAGCGAAATGCCTGGGACAACAAAGTTCGCCCATCACATAAGCTTGTGATAACGGGCGACAAACTGAGGGCATGATAATTTTTCAAACTCCGAATAGCGCTTCGCGGTTTATGAGCCGAACAGGAACTTAATCAGCGCTTCCGAATCACTGATACACACTGCATCAAGGCATTTGCTGCAGCAGTGCCTTCATTTTCTTTACCTGATCTGACGCAGCGGACTCGTTCGTCAGGTTTTTCAGCTCAAAGGGATCGTTGAGGTGATCAAGTAGCATCGAGCCGGCGCGGCCTTCATCCCATTCCACGTAGTGCCACCGTTGAGTAGTAGCTGAGCGGCCAAGCTTCCCTTGAAACATTGTTACTGCGAAAGCCGGGAAATCCCACTCCGCATTAGGTTTGCTGATCAGCGGCACCAGGCTTCGGCCGGCGACTTTAGCCGGGGGCGGCAAGTTGGCCAGCTCGGCCAATGTCGGGTAAAGGTCAAGTAATTGTACTGTGCGATCAGTGCTCTGTGCTTTCCCACCAGGCACAGCGATAAGTAGGGGCACGCGCAAACCAACATCCCACAACGAATAGGCCTTAGACCACTTCCCCTTTTCGCCCAGGTGATACCCATGATCTCCCCAGAACACTATGACTGTGTTTTCGCGCAGCTTGAGTCGATCTAGAGCTTCGATTACGCGGCCCACTTGCGCATCTACAAAACTGGTCGAGGCGTAATAAGCGCGAATCATCTCTCGAGCTTCAACAGGGGAAGACTCGCGACCGATAAAGAGATCTGTATTCCGGTGTGGAATCGAAAGTTCAGGAAACCCCGGCGGCGCTTTTGGCGTGGTGGCAAAATCGGGCGGCAGCGGAATTTTGTTGACGTCGTAGAGATCGAAATATCTCTTGGGCGCAGTTGGCGGGCTGTGAGGCTTTACGAAACCGACTGCGAGAAAGAAAGGTTTGCCCTGGTAGCGTTCGAGATATTCGATGGCGCGCGTGGCGACACGGTAATCCCCGTGTGATTCTCCCTCACCTTCAAGCACCACAATTCGGTCAGAGCCAGAGGTACGCGGGCGGCGAGTTGCTGCTGAACGCACATCAGGGTCATTTATCTCTCGCGCTCCGACGCCGGTTGCCACTGGGCTCGGTGGTCGATTAATAATGTTTGGGTCGACGGCTTCCCCGCCCTCAGTCCAGGAAACCAGATCGTCAATTCCGCCATGGAAGATCTTGCCTGAGCGCAAGCTGGCATAGCCTTGCTGCTTGAAGTACTGCGGCAAGGTAATGATCTGGGGATGCTGCCTTCTAAAGTAGGTGTTGTTATCCATTACCCCGGTTTGGGTCGGATAGTAACCGCTGAGCAGCGACGTTCGGGAAGGATTACAAAGTGGAAATTGGGCATAAGCCCGATCAAAGCGGGTAGAGCGCGCCGCTAGGGCATCGATATTTGGAGTCTTGACGATCGGATCGCCATAACATCCCAGGGTCGGACGCAGGTCGTCCGAGATGATAAAAAGGACATTATACCGCGGCCTTGTTTTCTGAGATCCTTGTAGCGAATGGTTCCGGGCGATTGGGACCAGGCTGAGCAGAACGATCTCGATAATCGCCACCGTGGCCAATGTTCCCTGACGGTTGGTCCAGAACCAACGTTTTGAGGCAATCACAGTCATCCTCTCCTTCATGGATCACTGACACAACGAAATCCAAGGTTATTCAGGCCACTGTCCGGAGTTGCTTGGCTGCGAGCGGCGACACGGTAGTTTGAGCAAAAGTTCTCGCTGCACATCCAGGAGCCACCACGAATGACGCGCTCCAGTCCTTCCGGTGGACCAACCGGATTTGAAGCGGGACTCAAGCGGTAAAAGTCATCCTGATACCAGTCGGCACACCACTCCCAAACGTTACCAACCATGTCGTACAGGCCATAACCATTTGGCGGAAACTTCCCTACCGCCGCGCGACCGACATATCCATCTTCGCCGGTGTTGCGGTGGGGGAAAGTTCCCTGCCACCAGTTAGCCAAGACTTTCCCATCCGGACGCAGTTCATCGCCCCAGGGATAAGGCTTGGCTTTCAACCCACCCCGTGCCGCATATTCCCACTCAGCTTCACTGGGCAAACGTTTACCGGCCCAGCGCGCATATGCAAGCGCATCGTTCCAGGAGACCTGGCACACAGGTTCATTGTCTTTAGCAGTCGAACGTGGCCCTTCAGGATGTTGCCAGTTGGCGCCTGCAACTTTCTCCCAGCGACCCGTCTCAAGGTCAAAGACGCCCGACCAGCCAAATTTATCAGCCTCGGTCTGGTAATTCGTGGCCTCCACAAACCTGCGAAACTCGACGACGGAAACTTCGGCCGCATCCATCCAGAAAGATTTCAGAGTGACATTGTGGATGGGTGTTTCATCGCCCATTCCCTCATCAGAACCCATCGCAAACTTGCCTCCCTGAATAAAGACCATTCCCGGTCGCGAGCCGGCGCGATCGTTATGAGCTGTTTCTGTCGATGGCGTTCTGGTGTTATCGACGGTCTGCTGCCGGCAGGCCAGGCTTGAAGCCATCGAGCAAAGTAAAACTAATAACAGTATCAGAGTGCGCATAAAAGCTTGTGGAACGAAATTTCCCTGGAGACTCCATTGGGCACTTTTCTTTAACACTATCGAGCAGTTTTGACAAAGCAACTTAATATGCTTCATCTCTAAAATAATTGAGACAGGCTATAATTGCCCGTCAACCGGAGGCAACTGAGACTCAAAGAACACTTTTGAGGTGGCATTCTATTGCCTCTGTTTGACAACTCAGCGAAAATCAGCCAACTGGAAAAAAGTAAGAAAGGAGGTGCGGGATCGAATTTCTTCCCAGCACTACTTTTATCATGAAAATAAACGGCCCCCTCTTAATACTTATCGTCTCAATGTTTGTAACGTTTGGCTCTCGCGCCGAGGCACAGCAGTCCAGGCAAGCTTCAGAATCCCTAAGTGCAAGTAATACCAACGAATGGCTGCAATTCCGTGGACCGAACGGCGCCGGCGTTGCTGAGGGTTTTGCGCTGCCCGCTGAGTTCAGTCCGACAAAGAATTTCGCCTGGAAGACACCCGTACCTTTCGGTCGATCATCCCCAATTGTTACAGCCGATCGCGTTTTTCTAACCGCGAGCGAGGGCGACAAGCTAATCACTCTCGCTCTAGACCGAAAAACCGGAAAGCTCTTGTGGCGTCGTGACGTGGTTCGCGCTCGTCACATGCCGATCTATCGCGCCAATGACCCAGCCTCTCCAAGCCCAGTCAGTGACGGCAGGAACGTGTTCGTTTTCTTTGCCGAGCTAGGTCTGATTTCGTTCGGCGCTGATGGCAAAGAGCGATGGCGACTGCCTCTGGGACCCTTCAACAGCTTCTATGGCATGGGCGGATCGCCCGTGCTTGCAGGTAACACGCTGATCATGGTGTGTGACCAACGAACAAACTCTTTCATCGTTGCTGTAGACGCGAACAATGGAAAGGTGATCTGGAAAAAGAACCGTCCGAATGTCGAGGCGTATTCCACGCCGGCCATCTACACCCCCAAAGACGGAGCAAAGCAAGTAATTGTTTTGGGCTCGCACACGCTCGATGCCTACTCGCTGGAGAAAGGAGAGCGATTGTGGTGGGTGACTGGAATCGGATCTTATCCGAAAGGCGTGCCCGTGCTTGGAAGCGGGACAATCTACGTGACTGCCGATGGTGGCGAAGACCCGTTCTTGCCATCCTTCGACGAATTTCTTAAACAGTTTGACGCCAATAAGGACCAAAAGCTGCAACGTGAGGAAATGAAGGCCAGCACTGAAGCATACGATCACTTTGGATGGTTAGATTCGAACAACGACGGCAACATCGAGCGGACTGAGTACGACTTGATCCGTGATTCAACTACGTCTGGACACGGGCTGACTGCAGTTCGCCCAGGCAGCCAGGGCGACCTCACAGCTTCAAACGTGGTTTGGAATCTTAAGAAATCTTACCCGAGCATACCTGCACCTTTGCTCTACCGGGGCGTAATGTATCTGATGAAAGAAGGCGGGATTGTTTCCAGCGTGGATCCCTCAAGTGGACAAGTTCTCAAGCAGGGTCGCACGCCTGACGCGCTCGAGGAGTACTACGCATCTCCTGTTGCGGCTGATGGCAAGATCTTTCTTGTCAGTGCGAGTGGCAAAGTGACGGTTCTGAAGGCTGATGCACAGTGGGAGATTCTCGCCATGAACGACCTCAAGGAGGAGGTTTGGGCAACCCCCGCGATCGCCGGCAGCAATCTCTACATCCGAACTCGTAATTCACTGTACTCCTTCGGAGGTGCGAAATGAATCAGGTGAGGGTCTCTCGAGTTTGACCGCGTTGAGATCGATTCTGCCTTCGTCTATCTAAGCTTCGAGCACCCATTCCGGAAGTAGAAAAAGTTGAGGCCTTGGATGTCAGCCTGACGCCCGGCATCAGCTGCGGACGATCTTGGTTGGCGCGCTGCGGTTCTGTAGTTATTCCGTTTAGGGCTCAAAGTTCCAAGCCATCTCCGGCAATCCGCTGGCAACCTCACGTGGATTTTTGCCCGATAAATCGGCCAACCGTCGAAAGGCGCGTCCGGAAACGTAGCACTCATCTCCTGGAAAACACCTGGCACACCGCCGGTAGAGTCGCTGTGCGGCAGGATTATTCAAGGCTTGTCCTTTCAGGTAGGTGCCACCGCGCTCGCGGATTCGCCTGGCTACGTCGGCCAACAGCAGCATCGCCAGACCATGACCCCGATGAGGGGGAGCAACATACAAGTCAACGACTTCGCCGCCTTTCATACAGTGATGCAGGTCATAGGAAGAGCAACAAAAGCAACAATTTCCGGCTTAAAGGTTTCTGCAACAGCTATTCCTAATTCGTCAGCGAATCCATGCTGCTCTAACAGTTGTCTGGTTCCTCCCCAGGCTCTGTGAAACAATTCCTGCATGTAATCGGCCAGCAATTCCTCCAATCGCAGGATGTCATTTCGCTCAGCCTGCCGAATCAGGTAACTCATGCTTTTGCCCTGTTGATTAAAAAATACCTGTGGCCGTAGCGCTAGTTAAGCAGTTTACAGCCTTTGGACACTTTTGCGGCTTTGCCGCCTTCCGTGCGGAAAGCCTCCGGCTTTCCGTTCGCTTTTTATTATTCTCAGCATGAGGCTTTGCCTCACCGCCGGCGAGGCAAAGCCTCAATCCCTGCGGATTGATATCCGGCGCCCGAAAGCCTCTGGAGTCTGTATCAAAACTCGGATACCACCGGCTTTAAGCCGCTGGTATCCGAGTTTGGATTCTGAGCTACGTAATCTGGGAGAATATGAACAAGATCGTACCCAACGCCAGTAATGAAGCAAATAGCCACAATTTGCTGGAAAGAGCGGCAATTCCTCCAGCGAGGATGACAAACACCATCAAAAGGAGTAGGCCTCCCGCAGCAAACGGATACCGATGAACGAATTGATTAAAGGGAGTTATAGCGTTAAAGCGGCAGAAAGCGAAGTATGTCATCCAGAACTCGCCTAGTAAGAGCAAGCTGATAATACCGAAAATGTGAAACCCAGAGCTCTTCTTCATCTAGTGTTGCAGCCTTTCACGATAGCCGCCCAACACCCGGCATCACCTCTTTCGGCTCAGCTTCGAAGCCGCTGGAGCGAATAGGATTTGCCAGTATCAAGGCTCTAACTGTTTTCGTGTAATTCCGTGGATCGTTGTTTTTTCCTTAACCGATTTAGCCGCTGGAGCGAATAGGATTTTGCCAGTATCAAAGCTCTAACTGTTTTCGTGTAGTTCCGTGGATCGTTGTTTTTCCTCAACCGATTTACGAAATCACACTAACCCTCGCAGGGCAGATTTTATGCGCTGTTTCCGCTGTAATTTTGACTCCTCGCAACCCAAAGCGAATCTTACAAATTAGCGTTCTTGGCTACGAGAGCAGCCTGCTGAGAGTTTAATGAGTCAAGTATCGCAAATTTGGAGGTAGGGAAGGGGGCAAGCGCGTCAGCGCGCGCCCCCGCCCGGCTGCGTCATAAACCGAACTTTAGAGTGCCGAGCAACTCCTGGGTAACAGGACGAGGTGAGCAAGATCCTTTCAGTTGAATGGTATTGCAGCCAAGCGGGGGCGCGCGCTGACGCGCTTGCCCCCTTCCCTACCTGCAAATTTACGATACTTGAACTCTTAGCTCGATGTTCGACCCATGGTCGCGGAAGAATCCATGGTAATCGGACACAAAAGCGTGCATTCAGTCAACAATTTTTACTTCGCG